>R11__coassemble_1947_pt1 | contig 10842 bp, 9 predicted proteins | sample R11__metabat2_low_PE_020 | metagenome-assembled genome bin R11 | reverse complement strand
CACCCTTAGTTCAGCACTTTGCCGCGCACTATGACGCGCTCGACGGAGCCGTCAGCGGCCACGAAGACGGCGTCGGCAACCTTGCCGGGGGCGATGCAGCCGCGCTCGCCGCTGACCCCCAGCGCAACGGCGGGGTTGAGGGTTGCCGCCCTCAGTGCGTGTTCAAGCGGGATGCCCATCTCGCTCACAGCGACCTTCACGCATTGGGCCAAGTTCGAGCTGGAGCCGGCAATCGTGCCATCGAGCAGGGTGGCGCGGCCCTCCTTCATAACGATGGGCTGCCCGCCTAGGGCATACTCGCCATCCTCAAGGCCGGCGCACTCCAGCGAGTCGCTGATCAGCACCATGCGCTCGGGGCCGAACAGCTTAAACGCCAGCCGCACCATGGCGGGGTGGATGTGGATGCCATCGCAGATGAGCTCGGCAAACACGTCGTCGCACTCGGCGGCAGCGGCAATCGGGCCGGGGGTGCGGTGGTGCAGGCCGGGCATAGCGTTATAGAGGTGGGTCATCTGGCGGGCCCCCGCCTCAAAGGCGGCCCGCGCCTCGTCATAACTCGCGCAGGTGTGGGCAACCGAGATGCGCACCTCCGTGCTCGCCTGCTCAATGAAGCTTAGAGCGCCTGCCTCTTCAGGCGCCACATCCACGAGCTTGACCAGCCCGCCGCTGCGCTGCTGCAGGCGCCTGAACATCGCAAGGTCGGCCGTCTGCACATACAGCGGGTTTTGGGCACCCACCTTGTCTGGCGAGATAAACGGCCCCTCCATGTTGATGCCTACCAGCGCGGCCTCGTTTGCACCGGGCTCGAAGGCGGCGGCGGCATCCATAACGGGGCCCAAAATCTCCTCGGGAAACGTCATGGTGGCCGGGCAGATGGCAGTCACGCCTTGTGCCGCCTCATAGGCAGCGATTGTGTGAATGGAGGCATCGCTTGCATCGCAGAAATCCGCACCCATGCAGCCGTGAAAGTGCAGGTCGATAAAGCCAGGCGCAACAACAAGGCCTTTCGCATCCAGCACCACGCCGTCGTCTTGCCAGGCGCTCTCCTCAACAAAGCGGCCGTCGCTCACATAGAGGGTCTTGCTCTCAAAACCCTCGCCGTCAAAAACGCGCCCATTCACAATCTTCATGCGTTTGCTCCTAAAGCATGATGGTGCCATCGCACAGCGAGGCGGCGGCCTCGTCAACGATGACGGTCAGGTCGTGGTGGAACTGCAGCACGCTGGCCGGCACGTCCGGGCTGACGCGCCCATAGAACGCGCGGCGCACAATCTCGGCCTTATCCTCGCCGCTTGCCACCACCAGCACGCGATGTGCGCGCATGATGGAGCCAACGCCCATGGTGTAGGCGTGGGTAGGCACCTCGTCGATGGAGTTGAACAGGCGGCTGTTCGCCCGGATGGTGGAGATGGTCAGCTCAACGCAGTTGGTCTCGCGAGCATAGCAGGTGTTGGGCTCGTTAAAGCCGATGTGGCCGTTGTGCCCAAGGCCCAGCAGCTGTAAGTCGATGCCGCCGGCAGCCTTGATGGCCGCCTCATAGCTCGAGCAGGCATCGTCCATGTCGAGGTTCATGCCGTCGGGCAGGTGGGTTGCGTTGATATCGATATCTACCTGCTCAAACAGGTGCTTGTTCATGAAGTAGCGGTAGCTCTGCTCATGCTCAGCCGGCAGCCCGCGGTATTCATCCAGGTTATAGGTGGAGACACCCTTAAAGCTGAGCTTGCCTGCCTGGTAGTCTTTCACCAGCTCGGCATAAAGCCCCACCGGGGTGGAGCCGGTGGCCAGGCCCAAAACACAGTCATCCTTAGCACGGATTTGTTCAGCGACGACATCGGCAGCCAAGCGGCTCATCTCGGCGTAGTCTTTGGCAACAACAAAGTTCATGAGCAGCTCCTCCTAACCCTCAACGGCTTCGGCAAACCAGCGGGTGATGCTGGTGGGGTGGGTGATGGCGGTGCCCACCACGCAGGCCCAGGCACCGGCCGCAATGGCCTCGGCAGCCTGCTGCGGCGTGTGCAGCCTGCCCTCGCAGATCACCGGGGTGTCACCGGCAATGGCCACCGCCTCGCGCAGCAGCTCGAGGTCGGGGCCATCGGTCTTGGCGCGCCCGCCGGGCACATAACCCGCCATGGTGGTGGAGACGATGTCGCACCCAGCAGCCAACCCGCGCTTGATGTCTTCAATGCAGGAGCAGTCGGCCATGGTCATGATGCCCTCGGCCTTGCAGGCGGCCACGATCTCTTCGAAGGTTTCCCCGCCGGGGCGCTCGCGGCCCGTTGCATCCAGCGCCACGATATCGGCACCGGCTAAGCTGCAGGCGCGGGCATGGCGCAGCGTCGGGGTGATGTAGACCCCCTCGTGGCCTTCCTTCCAAAGGCCAATAACAGGCACCTCTACCTGGCCTTTTATGGCCGAGATATCGGCCAGGCCCTGGCAACGGATTGCAGCGGCGCCACCTTGCTCGGCCGCCAATGCCACCTGTGCCATGGTCTCGGGGTGGCGCATGGGCTCGCCCACATAGGCCTGGCAGCTCACGATGAGCTTGCCTTTGATTTGCTCGAGGATGGGGTTCATGGTTTGTCTCCTTTGGTTATGCGCTTTACCGGCGCAAAGAGTCGAGCAGATGCTCTGCCGCGCCAATGAGAGGTGCATCAGCACCGAGCTCGGCAGGAATAAAGGGAATGCTATGCAAGGGAACGAGCGCTTGCTCTTCAAAACCCTCTTGCAGCGCCTGGCGCCACACCGCCCCCGCTTTGGCGACGGTGCCCGTCAGGATGATGGCAGCAGGGTCGAGCATATTGGCCCACGAGCCGCAGGCCTGCCCCATGGCAAACCCGCTTTGGCGCAGCACCTCGAGGGCATGCTCCTCGCCGGCTTCAGCCCGGCGAGAAACCTCCGCACCATCAAGAGCAGGGTCGAAGTCTGCACTGGTTGCCGGCACGCCCTGGTAAAGCGCGCCGATGCCCGTGCCAGAAGTGATTGATTCCATGTGGGCCTCAGCCCCGCAAGCGCAGGGGAAGGCTGCCGCGCGGTGATGCAGCGTGTGGCCGATGTGCCCAGCCGCGCCATGAGCGCCCCGCAGCACCTTGCCTTCAACCACATAGGCCCCGCCGATGCCGGTGCCAGCTGCAACCAAAAGGCAGCTGGAAAGCTCACGAGCTGCACCCCAGCGGGCCTCGCCTAACGCATGACCTTGCACATCGCCTAAAGCGGCCGCCGGCACGCCGCAGGCTTCGCTCACCGCAGCGCACAAAGGCTGGCCCGTCCAGTTGGGCATCAGGCCATTGGCAAAAGCAACGCTGCCGTCATCAGGGTCAATGCACCCTGCGGCAGCAATGCCCACACCAACTGGTGTTTCCGCCGATAGCGCAGCCATTTCTTGGCATGCCTTGACGATGCGCGCCAAGACAGCGTCGCCGCCTTCCCTTGCCAAGGTTGGGGTTTCGGCACGCTCAATAACAGCCGGTGCGGCATCTTGCTCATAACGGATGAGCGCGCTGGCAATCTTGGTGCCGCCCAAATCGATGCCTATAACGGTGCAAGGCTTGTTCATGTGTCCTCCAAAAACAAGGGGCGAACCTTAAAGCGGCCCGCCCCTCGCAGCTGTTTTTTACAACCTGACTGGGGCTGTGGCGTCAATCAAACCGCCGCGTTTGAGCACGCGCACGATGTTGGTGACGTCGTCGCCCACCAAGGCCTGAACAGGCTCGCGCATCTGGTTGGTGTTAAACACACCCATCTGCCACAGCGCCGTCTTGAAGGCACCGACGCCGGCACCAAAGCCCACCGTGGCCTGCACGCGGCGAGTCACAAACATCAGGCGGGCCAAGTAGTCCTGGCACTCGCGCACGGTGGCCCAATCGCCTGCCTTGGCGGCATCCCACATCTTCACATAAGGCTCAGGTGCCAAGTTTGCCAAGCCCGGAACGGAGCCATCGGCACCGCCCAGCAGCGCGCCGTCAACCACAACCTCGTGGCCCGTCAACAGCTGCAGCGGGTGGCCGGCATCCTCGTTTTCCAGCATCAACCAGCGGAACTGCACATCGTCAGCGGAAGAATCCTTCACGCCGGCCAGCACATCATCGTTGCCCAAACGCACCAACATGGTGGGGTCGAGCTTGGTGTGCACGCAGGCGGGCAGGTCGTAGGCAAACAACGGCAGCTCGGCGTGCTCGCGGATAACGCGGAAGTGGCGCTCGTTTTCTTTGGGGCCACCCAGCGCATAAAACGGCGCGGTGCACACCAGGCCGTCTACGCCTTTCATCTGCTGGGTGCGCTTCACCTGCTTGATGACGCGCTCGGTCTCCATGTCGATGACGCCAGCCAGCACCGGCACACGCCCATCAACAATGCGGACCGCCTCTTCCAGCAGCTCATAGCGCTGGTCGTCGTTAAGGAAAGCAACCTCGCCTGAAGAGCCCAGGAAGAACAAGCCATGCACGCCGCCGTCAATCATGCGATTAACGGAGCGCTCGAACGCCGGGATGTCGAGTTCGCGGTCTGCAGTCAGCGGAACAACAACCGGTGGAATAACACCTTGGAACTTAGAATTTCCCATGAAAAAACGCCTCGAATTTCTCTAAAACAGCATGTTATGCGGCAAAAAGCCGCCTCTTCAAAATTATGACGCTGCGCAGCTCAAATTCAACCTCGAGCCCAAAATAAAGAGGCAGGATACTTGCGCATCCTGCCTCTCGCTTGCAAGCAGCACCCTACATGAAGGCCTCTTCACCCGGCTGCAGCAGCTGCGGGGCAGCGCCAAGCAGCAGCTTGGTGTATGGGTCCTTGGGGTGGTTGAAGACCTCTTGGGCATTTCCGCGCTCAACCGCCACACCCTTGTTCATAACGATCAGGCGGTCAGAGATATAGCGAACCGTGGAGATGTCATGGCTGATGAACACCATGGCCAGGTTCAGCTCCTTCTTCAGATCCATCAGCAAGTTCAGGATCTGTGCACGCACGGAGACGTCCAAAGCAGAGGTGGGCTCGTCGGCAATGATGGCCTCGGGGGAGAGGGCCAGGGCACGGGCAATAGCCACGCGCTGGCGCTGGCCGCCAGAAAGCTGGCCCGGCAAAGCAGCCAAGCTCGATTCCGGCAAACCAACCAAACCGATGAGCTCGCGAACCCTGGCCTCGCGCTCTTCAGGGGTGCCCAAGTTGTGCACATTCATCGGGTCCAGCAGCTGGTCGTGCACGCTCATACGGGCATTCAGCGCCGTTGCCGGGTCCTGAAACACTACCGAGATCACACGGCCGATGGCGCGGCGGTCCTCAGCGGTGCGCTTGGTGACGTCGCGGCCCTTGAAGTAGACCTTGCCCTTGGTGGGAGCCTGCAGGCCGCACAGCACGTTGGCCGTGGTGGACTTGCCGCAGCCGGACTCACCCACCAAACCGATGCACTCGCCGGGCATCAGCTTGATGGTCATGCCGCGCACTGCGTGCACCTTGTTGGGGTGGATCAGGCTGCCGGTGCGGGTCTTGAAGGTGACGTAGACGTCATCCAAAAAGATGATGGGCTCGCGGCCGTCGTCCGGCGTGTCATCGGGCACGCTGGTCTCGGGCACGGGGATGGCCTGCAGCTGCTCACGCACATCACGGGAATTGGTGATGGGGTGGCTATAGGCATCCTCAACGTAGTTTTCTTCCAGCTCTTCTAGAGTGGTGGAACGCTCTTGCTCTTCAGCCATTACTGCTGCCCTCCCTTCGGCACAAGCGGGTCAAGCCCGATGCGAACCAGCTCGCTATCAGGCAGCTCGGCATAGTAGTGGTCGGTGCCCTCGAGCTGCTTGAGCATGGGGCGCACGTTGGAGACCTTGTCGGGGTGGCTGCTGCGCGGGCAGAAGCGGTCGCCCTCGGGGAAGTCCTTCGGGCTGGGCACAGAACCCGGCACCTGGTGCAGGCGGTCGCCGCCGGCCTCGATGGAAAGCACAGAACCCAGCAGGCCACGGGTGTACTCGTGGATGGGGTTGCACATGATTTCCTTCACCGGGCCTTGCTCCACAACCTGGCCGGCATACATAACCGTGATGGAGTTGGCCACCTCGGCAACCAAGGCCAAGTCGTGGCTAACGAACACCATGGCAAAGCCCAGCTCATGCTGCAGACGGTTGAGCAGGTCGACAACCTGCTTTTGCACCGTCACGTCCAAAGCGGTGGTGGGCTCGTCGGCAATGACCAGCTTGGGGTCGCGGGTGAGTGCCATAGCGATGAGCACGCGCTGGCGCTGGCCACCAGAAAGCTCGTGGGGGTAGGAGCCCAACACGCGGTTGGGGTCGAGGCCTACCAGCTCCAAAAGCTCCTCTGCAGTGCGGGTGCCGCCGCGCTTGGTGAGCTGCTTGAACTGGCTCTTGATGAGCATGGAGGGGTTCAAGCTGGAAAGCGCGTCTTGATAGATCATGGCGATCTCTTTGCCGCGCAGCTCGTTCATCTGCCTGTCGTTAAGCTCAAGCAGGTTCTGGCCGTTATAGAGCACCTCGCCAGAGACCTGCGCCTTCGGGTCGAGCAGGCCCATGATGGTCAAGGATGTGATGGATTTGCCGCAGCCGGACTCGCCCACCAGGCCCATGGTCTGGCGCGGGCGCACCACAAAGCTGACGTTGTCCACCACGTTGACATCGCCGTGGCGCGGGAACTTGATGCAGAGGTTTTTGACTTCCAGGATAGGCGGCACATCAGTGCGCGCCTCAAAGCGGTCTGTTCGCTTCAATTCCACCTCACGCAAGGCGGCTAAGCGTTTCTCCAATGCCTCAGACTGAGCGGCATAGGCCAGCTTCGGGTCGGTGACCAGGCGGTCGGCTTCGCGCTCGCCAGCCAGGTTGTCGTCAGCAGCAGCCATGGGGGCAGCCGGAGCGGCAGCCATGGCGTCGGTGATGTTTTCGGAGATGATGTTCAGCGTCAACACGGTGAGCATGATCATGATGCCCGGGAACAACGCCTGCCACCAGCGGCCCGAAAGCACGCCGTTGCGGGCGTCAGCCAAAATGTTGCCCCAGGTGGGGTCGGGCTCGGGGATGCCGGCGTTGATGAAGGCCAGGGAGGCCTCGAAGACGATGGCGTCTGCCAGCGAGACGATCACAAACACGATGACCGGTGCCAAGCAGTTGCGCATGACGTGCTTCCACAAAATGTGCGGAGCACGGGCGCCGCTGACGATGGAGGCGCGCACGTAGTCTTGCCCGTATTCAGACATGATGTTTGCGCGAACCACGCGGGCCACCTGCGGTATATACAAAATCGCAATGGCCACAATCAGCGAAGGTATCGATGCACCCATAACGATGACGACGGTGGCTGCCAGGGCGATGCCCGGGAAGGACATGATGATGTCCATGATGCGCATGATGACCTCAGAGATCCACTTGCGCGAAACGGCAGCGATAGCGCCAATGATGGAGCCGATGATGAGGGCAACAACGATGGAGCCCAAGCCGATGGTCAGCGAGTAGCGGCCGCCATACATCAAGCGGCTTAAGACATCGCGGCCCTTGTCGTCGGTGCCAAACAGGTGGTCCATGCTCGGAGCCTGGCGGGCAACGTCGATGCTCAGCGGGTCATAGGGCGCCAAGAAGTTTGCAAAGATAGAAATGAGAATGATGGCGAGCATGACGACGATGGAGATCCAAGCCGCCACAGACAGGCTGCGCAGATGCGCAAACTTTAGCGGTTTGCCCGCGTTCTTCTCGAGTTTTTCGGTAGTACGTTCTCTAAATGCCATGCCACTACACCGTCCTAATTCTGGGGTCGATCAGGATGTAGAGCATGTCAACAATGATGTTGATGATGATGAAGGCGAAGGCAACCACCAAAACGACGCCTTGCGCCAAGGCCATGTAGTTGCTACTGATGGCCTGATAGATTGCCATGCCCATGCCGCGCAGGTTGAAGATGACCTCGATGACGACTGCGCCGCCCATGGCGTGTGCAATCTTGAGGCCCAAAACCGTAACCGGCGAAATCAAAGCGTTGCGCAGCACGTTGCGGCCGATAACCACGCTCTTGGGGATGCCCGCGCCCAGTGCGGTGCGCACGTAGTCTTTATCCAGCTCTTCCACCATAGAGGTACGGATAACACGGGTCATTTGGCCTGCCAGAGGCAGTGCGATGGCGATGGAAGGCAGTGCCATGCGCGCGCACCATCCAGCCGGGTCTTGGAACAAATCGGGCAGTGCGCCAGATGCTGGCAAAATGCCCAAGTTGGTGCTGAACAGCAAAATCATCAAAACAGCCAGCCAGAACGACGGCGTTGAGATGAATATGATGGACACCACACGTATTATTTGGTCGGGCCATCTATCTCTATAAATGGCCGATATCACTCCCAAAAGCAGTGCCACAATCAGGCCCAAGATGGTGCCTGCAAAGGTCAGCTGCAGAGTGATGGGCAGTGCCTGGGCGATGTATTCGCCCACAGAAGACTGCGAGGCGCCATAGGTGCCAAAGTCACCTTGCACCAAGCCAGCCATATAGCTGAAATAGCGCACAACAGCAGGGTCGTTGAGGTGGTGGTCCTCACGATACTGCTCGATTTGTGCGGGAGTGGCGTTCTCGCCCAACGACGAAAGTGCTTCATCGACCGGCGAGAGCGACATGATGAAGAACACGAGAATGGTAACGCCTATGACCATGATCGGCAGGGCGATAAGACGCCGGCCAATAAGTCTCAGTAGGTTATTCACCTGTCCCCCTTTCCTTTAGCTCAAATTCCCTTCCTTGCCTGCATTTTTCAGAGCAAAGGCGGTTGCATCCTGGAATTGGCATCCGCCTTGGTTCTGTTGGTGCAAACAAAAGCAAGAAGGGGGACGAAACGCATGTTGTTTCGTCCCCCTCCCTTCGTTGCTCAGACTGGATAGCTTCTACTACTTGACGCTGGAGTCAAGGAAGAACAGACCAGTGGTGCAGATCGGCTTGAAGCCGTCGATCTTGTCGGCATAGTAGCCGGTCGGCATCATCTTGTGGAACAGCGGATACAGCGGCACTTGCTCAGCGACGAGGTTGTAGCACTCGGCCCACTTGGCATCCTGCTCGGTGCCGGACAGGCTGCGAGCGTCAGCCAGCAGCTGCCTCATCTCGGCGCACTTGCCGTCAGTTGCCTCGCCCCAGCAGGAGCGGCCGGTCAGCCATGCGTCGTTGTCATACCACCAAGACATCAGCAGGTCGGGGTCGTTGCCGAAGCAAGACGGGTCGCCCGGTGCCAGGAAGATGTCATAGGGCAGCGGGTTGGCTGCGCTGTGCTCGTTGGCCATGTCGTCATACGGAGCGGAGTTAACGTCCATGGTGACGTCCAGACCGATAGCCTTCAGATCCTCCTGGATCTGAGCGCCCAGGGACTGCACCCAGTTGGCGTTGACGCGGAAGTTAACGGCCAAGCCGTCAGCGACGCCAGCCTCCTTCAGCAGAGACTTAGCCTTCTCGGGGTCATAGGTGTAAACGGTGGAAGCCTCTTTGTAGCCTTCCCAGCTTGCCGGCAAGAAGCTGGTAGCAGCATTTGCATGGCCATTGAGCTGGTTGGTGATGAGCTTCTCGACGTCGATGGCATAGAAGATTGCCTGGCGCACGCGATAGTCATCAAACGGCTTCTTGATGCAGTTGAACATCAGGAAGGCGAGGCAGAAGCTGTCAAGACGCTCGATGGTGGCGCCAGCAGCCTCGACGGCGTCGGCGTTGGCATCCGGCACGTCTTCCATGACCATGATGGTGCCCTCGGTCATGGCCGTGGTGCGGGAGGTCTCGTCCATGAGGACGTTCCACTCCATGCTTGCAGCCTTAGCAGCCTTGCTGCCGTTGTACTCGGGGTTCGGAACGAAGGTGACCTTGCCACCGTCGTTGCCGTCGATTGCGTCATACATCCAGGGGCCGGAGCCGATGGGCTTAGCGGCGCGCTCGTCTGCAGTGGAGGCAGCCGGGAAGATCAGGATGGTAGCGAGACGCTTGACCAGCAGAGAGTCAAACGCATACTTCAGCTTGAAGGTGACCGTCTTCTCATCCTTAGCGGTGACGGTGTCGATGAAGCTGATGAACGACTTGTAGAGGCGGCCGTCTTCCATGTTTGCATTGAAGGAAGCGACAACGTCGTCAGCGGTGACGTCGGTGCCATCGGAGAACTTGGCGCCGTCACGCAACGTGACCTCATACTCGGTGTCGGAAACCTTGGTAGGATCGCCGCTTGCCAGCGCGGGGTACGTGCTGTAATCGCTGTAATCCAAACCATACAGAGCCTCGAAAACATGCATAGATGCAGGCAGCATCAATGCAGATGAGTTGTCCAGCGGGTCATAAGCAGTGCTCTGGTGGGACAGACCGGCGGTAATAGTACCAGTGCCGGTGGCCTCAGAATCGCTGCTGGAGCTGGAGTCGGAGCTGGAAGAACCACCGCAGCCAGCCAGGCTCATGGCTGCTGCGCCTGCCGCAACGGCAGAAGCTCCTAGAAACGAACGACGACTTACAGAAACCCTCTTCATGTAGACCTCCTGTTAACAGAGAGAAGTTTTCTAGTGTTTTCTTCTCTCAGCCGTGGGCGTACAGACGACACCCGTATACAGCGGAAATTATCCACCAAAGAAACCTCCATTGCAAAGGTTTTGCTCACATATTTATGCAGCTAAACATAAGGCTTGGGCCCGTGTAACACGGCGGGGGAAGGGGTCGTTCCCCGAGCGTTCAGTGAACGATTCGGGAATTCAGTGAACGGATCCGGCCGCTGAAACCGTTCCCTGAACCTTCAGTGAACGGCGAACCGGCGCCCTTCCGGGGGGAAATTCGTTCCCTGAACCTTCAGTGAACGAGCCGGTGGGGGCGCGGCGGGGGAAGGGTCGTTCCCCGAGCGTTCAGTGAACGATTCGGGAT
>R11__coassemble_1945_pt1 | contig 10853 bp, 8 predicted proteins | sample R11__metabat2_low_PE_020 | metagenome-assembled genome bin R11 | reverse complement strand
CAGCAGCAAGGCGAGCAGCAACAAAAGCCAAAGCAGGCAAACAAGCCCCGCCCCGGCCAAAACAGCTCCACGCTGCATGGCACCAACAATGCCGCCAAAGAGCAACCTAAACAGCAAAACGCAGGCGAAGGCGGGCAAGCCAAGAAGCGCCGCAGGCGCCGCAAGCGTTCAGGCAATGGCAACGGCGGCTCCGGCGAAGGCAAGCCAAACACCACCACGAGTGCAGAGTAGCTATAACCACCTCTGAAAGGACCAAAGCACATGGCGCGCAACTTAACGCTTCTGACTGATCTTTACCAGCTGACCATGGCCCAAGGCTATTGGCAGGCCGGCAAAGTTGACACCGAGGCATGCTTTTACATGTTCTTTCGCGAGAACCCCTTTAAGGGCGGCTATGCCGTCAGCTGCGGTCTTGACCAGGTTGCAGAACTGGTTGAAGGCTTTGCCTTAAGCGACGAGGATGTTGCCTACCTGGAAGGCTTGCCCGCCCCTGATGGCACGCCTCTTTTTGACCCGGAATTTTTGCACTGGCTGCAAAACATGGAGCTTTCCGTTGACATTGATGCGGTGCCCGATGGCACGGTGGTGTTCCCTCGCGAACCGCTGCTGCGCATTACCGGCCCGCTGCTTCAGTGCCAGCTTCTTGAGACTTGCATCCTCAACGGCATGAACTTCCAGACCCTCATTGCCACCAAGACTGCACGTATTACCTACGCGTGCAGTGGCCGTGGCGTGGCGGAGTTTGGTTTGCGCCGTGCACAAGGCCCTGATGGCGGCATGAGCGGTGACCGCGCTGCCTACATTGGCGGGTGCGGAAGCGTTGCAAACGTGCTGGCCGGGCAGGTCTACGATATCCCCGTTAGCGGCACTCACGCCCACAGCTGGGTCATGAGCTTTCCCGATGAGCTTTCGGCATTTCGCGCTTGGGCTGAGGTTATGCCCAACAACGTCACGCTGTTGGTTGACACCTACGACGTTGAGCAGGGTGTGAAAAATGCCATCACCGTTGGCTTAGAGATGCGCGAGCGCGGCCAGAAGCTCAACGGCATCCGCATCGATTCTGGCGACCTCGCCTGGCTGTCGCGCAAGGCTCGCAAAATGCTGGATGAGGCTGGCCTTGAAGACGTTGGCATCGTGCTTTCCAACGATTTGGATGAATACACTGTGCAGTCGCTGATTGACCAGGGCGCCTGCTTTAACGCCATCGGCATCGGCACCAAACTCATCACCGGCGACCCGCAACCGGCTCTCGGTGGTGTCTACAAGCTCAGCGCCATCCGCCCAGCGGGCAGCAAAGAATGGCAGCCCAAGATAAAGCTTTCCGAGCAGACGTTCAAGCTGACCATCCCTGGCGTGCTCGACACCATGCGCTACTACGACGAAGACGGAATGTTTGCCGGCGATGTGGTTTTCGATGTTGAGATGGGCTGCCCTGACGGCCCCGTTGCCATTGACCCTATGGACGACACGCACCGCAAGCGCTATAAGGCGGGGGCAAGGCGTGAGCAGTTGTTGAAGCCTTTTGCCCGCGGTGGCCATGTGCTGCCCGAGGTTGATTTGAGCGCCCGTGCAGGCCGCGCCGTCTTTGAAGAACAGTTCGCTTGCCTGGACGACTCCACCAAGCGTTTCATGAACCCGCACAACTACACGGCTGGCATTGAAAAGGGCCTGTTCGACCTGCGCACCCGCATGATCATCGACGTGCGTGGTGACGACACGTTGTATTAAGGGCCGACTGCGCAGATGCGTTTTGTGCGAAAAGGGTAACAAGCTAAAAACACCCTGCGTAAAGCGGGTATACTGACGCCCTACGAACGACTCCACCAGAAAGGGGAGACGACATGTTGGTACAGAAGAAAAATTGCAGGCTTGTTTTGGATTCCTGCTGCGATCTGCCCCGCGAGATCTTGGATAACGCCGGCGTGGAGTTTTTCCGCTTCCCGTTCATCATGAACGATGGTGAGCATTCAGACGACCTTGGCGAGACCATGAGCCCCAAGGAGTTTTACGACCGCTTGCGCAACGGCGAGGTCTCGGGCACGGCCCAGATCCCGTTGCAGCAGCTCACCGAGAAGCTGGAGGAATACGCCGAAGACGGAACGCCCATGGTCTATCTGGCCTTCACAGCCGGGCTTTCGGGCACCTTCGAGACCGTCACACGCTTGGTGGGCGATCTGCAGAAGAAGTACCCCAAGTGGGAGTGCTATGTGGTTGACTCGCTTTTGGCAAGCGTTGCTGAAGGTCTGCTGGCCTATGAGGCCATCCGCCAATACCAGCGCGGCATGACTGCTGCTGAGCTTGCCGCGTGGGCTGAGGAAGCTCGCTGGTATGTAAACTGTCTGTTCACCTGCGACGGCCTTGAGTCGCTGCGCCGCGGTGGGCGCATTCCAGACGCCGCTGCGCGTTTGGGCGAGAAGCTTTCCTTGAACCCGCTGCTGAACTTCAACGCCGATGGCACGCTGGCTTTGGCAGGCGTTGCCCGCGGCCGCAAAAAATCCCTGAAGGCACTGGTTGAGGAATTCAAGGAAAACCATGACGCCACCAACGCTGCAAGCGAAACCATCATCGTGGGCAGCGCCGACGATGAAGGCTCCGCACGTTGGGTCTCTGACCATCTTGACCTGGGCAAGAACAGCATTCCGCCGCTGATGTGCTCGATTGGCCCCACCATCGGCTCGCACGTTGGCCCCAACATGGTTGCCATCGTGTTTTGGGGTGACGACCGCCGCAAGAACATCTCCATTGCCGACCGCATCGCCGGCAAGCTCAAGGGCAAAAAGTAATGATGTGCCCCGAAGACACCCGCATCGTCTTTTTGGGCGGAGCCTGCTCGCTGGCTGCCATGGAAGCTGTCGTGCGGTTGGCAGGCGCTGGCTACAACGTGATTGCAGGGCCTCATGACCCCCGCGAGGGCGCGCTGTTCATTGAACGGGGCATCACTTGCGTTTCCGGCCTTGCAGATGCGGTTTCAGGGGCCGATATTGTGCTGACGTCTTGCGCGCATCCGGCAGATGTTGAAGAACTCTATCTGGACGCGAACGGTCTGCTTTCGCTTATGGACCCGGGCACCTATGCTATCGACTTGAGTTTTACCACGCCGCGCCTTGCCAAGGAGATTCAGGCCATGGCGGCCATCTCAGATGTCGACTTTATCGATGCGCCCCTTGTTAATGTGGGTGACGATGAAGGTGCGGTGTGCTTTGTGGGCGGCGAGCCCGAGGCTGTTAAAGAAATCTCTCCGCTGCTGCCTTATTTTGCCGAGACCATCTACCCGCAAGAAGAGCCGGGTGCAGGCCAGCTGGCTGCGGTTATCGCCTATGTTGGCTTGGCAGGCTCGCTGATGGGCACCATCGAGGCGCTGGCGCTGGCGCGCATTGCAGGCGCATCCACCAAGACGCCCCTTAACGTGCTTGCGTCTACGGCGGCCGCTTCCCGCGCGTTGGTGGAATATTCCCCGCGCATCATGAATTATGACTTCGAGGGCCGCATCCGCGTGTGCGATCTGCTGGATGCTTTGGATGTGGTGCTTGACACCGCCGAGCAGCTGGATGTGACCGTCCCCATGACCGAGACAGCCTATCAGCTTTACGACCTGCTTGGCGTTGTGGGCGGCGACGAGATGAACATTCAGGCTCTCGCCTTGCTTTATGAAGATGAGAAGACTTGCGCTGAGTATGGCCTGGATTGGGCCTTGGCCGATCAGGCCCGCTCGGCTCAAGACATGCAGCAGGGCTACAACCTGCAAGACCTGATTGAAAGCGCCGCTGAATATGCTGAAGCCCGCGAGGCCGAGCAGTTCAACCACCCGGGCCCCTTAGGGCCGCTGCCCAACGCAAGCCTGCACCCGCGGGATTTCACCAACGGCATTGGTGGGCGCTTAAGCGCTGGAGACTTCTTCAGCAAGAACTAGGTGAGGCAAAGTTTGCGTTTTACACGCCGCCGAGTGGCAAGGGGCCCCTCGGTGTGGCGTTGATATATCTGCCCCTCAGTATCTGAAGTGCGAATGGAGGTGCACGTGGAGACTCTTGAGCTGTGCTTGCTGCTGTGTGCGGCTGTGCTGGCGTCATCGGTGGTCAACCAGTTCCTCCCACGCCTTTCCACGCCTTTGGTTCAGATTGGTTTGGGGCTGGTTATCGCCTTTTTGGGCGCCGGCAATGTCGATGTCACCCTCGACCCTGATCTGTTTTTAGTGCTCTTCATCGCGCCGCTTTTGTATGACGAGGCCCGCGAGGCCGATGTTGTTGGGTTGTGGCGGCATCGCTGGTCGGTTATTGCATATGCCATAGGCCTTGTGCTGGTGGTTGTCTTGTGCGTTGGGTTCTTGCTCAACCTTATTGTGCCGAGCGTGCCGCTGGCAGCCGCATTTGCCCTGGGCGCTGCCTTGGGGCCCACCGATGCAGTGGCCGTCGCCAGCGTCTCAAAGACGACGAACATATCCGATAGTGTCAAAAGCATCTTAAAGGGCGAGGCGCTGCTCAACGACGCCTCGGGCCTTGTCTCGTTTCAGTTTGCTGTGGCAGCGGTCACTACGGGTGCCTTCTCCCTTGCAGATGCCGGCGTCAACTTTCTCATCATGTTCTTCGGTGGCATTTTCCTGGGCGTAATTTGCGGTGTGCTGATAAACGCATGCATCGCAAAAATTCGCGATATAGGCTACGAGGACACCACGTTTAACGTGTTGTTTGAGGTGCTCACACCCTTCCTCGTCTTTCTTGTTGCGGAATGGCTGACGGTCAGCGGAGTCATTGCGGTGGTGGCATGCGGCATCATCAACGCCACATCGCATCGCAGCAACGGCCCGGCGCTTTCGCGCACCAGTTTGGTGTCGACCGGTGTGTGGAAGGTCTTGGCCTTTGCCCTCAACGGTATCGTGTTTGTGCTGCTGGGGACCCAGCTGCCGGGTGCCCTGCTTTCGTCTCGCGCGGGGCTTGGCATCGATGTTTGGCTGGCTGTGGCATTGGTGCTTTTGCTGACACTTGTTTTAGAGGTGGCGCGCTTTGTGTGGTCGCTTATTGTTGTTGCCCTCGAAAAGCCCAAGGGTTCTCGCCGTCTGCGGGGCAAGGATGCGCTGGATGCATTGATTCTGACCCTTTCGGGAGCAAAGGGCACCATCACGCTTTCCATCATGTTTACACTGCCCCTCACCTTTACGGACGAGATGAGTGCCGTCTGCGCATTCCCCAGCCGCACCCTGCTCATCTTTTTGGCAAGTGGCGTGATTGTCTGCACGCTCTTGATCGCGACGTTTGTTGTGCCGTTGTTGGCGCCTAAGCCAAAAATGGGCAAATCCGAGATTGAGACATCCCAGCGCAATCTGGAGGCCTGCCTCGATGTGCTGCGTAGCGTTATTGAAGAGCTGACCGACCGCCAGACGCGAGAGACTGCTACCGCAACCGGGCTGGTGGTTGCGGCATACAACGACCGCATTGAGCGCGTGAAGAGCCGCAACGATATCGACGAGTCGGCCGACTGCACGCAGCTGCGCTTGAAAGTCTTGGGGTGGATGCGCGCACATGTTGCAGACTTGCAGGCGGCAAACGAGGTGGACGAAGATATTGCCGATGATGTCTTGAATCACTTCAGAACTGTTGAACGCTTGATTAAGCACGAGGGCTTCGCAGCCGAGGTGGCCCAATATATCTTCCATTTCTTCAGGCGGCTGCGTTCAGCTTTTCACCGCCTGGTGAAACACTTGCCTTTGGTTGACTCAAGCGAGACTGCTGTGCAACGTCGCGCCCTGCTGCGTGATTGCTACTTGGTTGCCATCGACGGGCTCGAAAACGTTATGACCACAGAAAACGACGTGAACGCCGAAGACGTTGCAAATGTGCTGCTCGATTATCGCCGCTTGCTGACGACGGTTTCAGAGAATTCGCCTTCAATCACGAAGATATCGGCTGTGGCAGATAAGGCAGACGAAATCGAGGCGCTGGCGCTGCGCCTAGAGCTGAAATACATCCAGCAAATGGTGGACGAGGAACGCATGACGCGCTCATATGCACATCGTATGCGTGAGAATGTCGCCATGATGCAGGTTGATTTGTTCGACGTGCTGTAAAAATGGAGCACGCTGGCAAAATTTAGGAAGCTTGCCACGTTGCGCCATTGCCTCCATCGGGTATTATGTGCCCCGACAAACCCCCATTAAACGTTAAGACGAAGGTCAAAAGGGAGACCAACATGGAATTTTTCGCAACGTGCGGAACCCGCCTCGAAAAGGCCCTCGGCCAGGAACTGAAGGCTGCAGGGGTGCGTGGTGTGCGCCCCTTAAGCGGCGGTGTCAGCTTCCGCGGCCATGTAATCGATGCCTATAAGGCGCTGCTGTGGTCGCGCATTGCCAGCCGTGTGCTGCTCAATGTAGCTCGCGTGCCCGCTGCAAATGCTGATGAGCTGTATGAAAACGTCAAAGAGATTGCCTGGGAAGAGCATATCGGCGAGGGCAAGACAATCGTGGTTGATGCCCGCGGCATCACCGATGAGCTGCGCAACACCCAGTTCACCGCTATGCGCGTGAAAGACGCCATCTGCGACCGCCTGCGCGAGCTGCGTGGTTTTCGCCCGGATGTTAGCGTTCACAACCCTGACGTGCGCATCAATGTGGTGGTCAACCGCAACAAGGCGACGATCTCCATCGATTTAAGCGGCAAGCCCCTCGACCAGCGCGGCTACCGCCCCACCAACATGCACCCGCAGGGTGCCCCCATCCGCGAAAACTTGGCTGCCGCCATGCTGACGATGGCTGATTGGCCCAACCGCTGCTTGGATGGCTCTGGCCTGCTGAACACCGAGTGTGGCGACGGCATCATCGCCGTTGAGGCCGCTTTGATAGCCGGTGATGTTGCGCCAGGTTTGTGGCGCACCAAGTATGGCTTCGAAGGCTGACTTGGGCACGACCAGCAGAAGTGGGATGACCTCATTGAGGAGGCTGATGCCCGCGCCGAGGCAGCTCGCGTTGGCATGCCGCCCATCATTGCGACCGACACCAACGAGGCTGCTTTGGACTATGCCCGCGCCTGTGCAAAGCACGCTGGTATCTCGGACTGCATTACGTTTTGCAACCCGGCTGAAGCCCCGGCTCTAAGCTCAAAGACTGCCAGCACCAATGGCGTGCTCATCTGCAACATCAGCGGTGCCGAGCAGTTCAACTCCTATGCGCAGATGCCGGCCTTTTATGCCAGCATGCGTGCCGCCGCTCTTGACGACCCTGCCATCTCCGAGCTGGCCATGCTTGCAGCTGATGAGTCTGCCGAGGCCATGATGGGCATTGGCGCTACCACCACCATTGAGGTGCGCAACGGTGCTAACGAGGCCGTGGTCAACATCTTCGATCTGGAGGGTGTTGAGGCCCCCGAGATGGCAGAGATTGTGGTGCGCGATCAAAAGGTCAGCGTAAACGACATCAATGTTGAGCAGTTTGCAGCCCGCTTGGGCAAGATGGCAAAGCAGCGCCGCAAGTGGGCCAAGCGCGAGGGCATCAGCGCATACCGTGTCTACGATGCCGACCTGCCCGATTACAACCTGGCTATCGATATCTATAACGGCGCCGGTGGCGATGCAGGCCGCACGCTTATCCATGTTGCAGAGTATGCCGCGCCCAAAAAGATTGAACCGGCCAAGGCCCTTCGCCGCTTTAACGATGCCCTGTGTGTCATCCCTCTCGTGCTCGATGTTGACCCCACAGACGTCTATGTCAAGCGCCGCATCCGTGCCAAGGGCGGCTCTCAGTATGCCGACGGTGCTGCAATGGACGAGGCAAAACGCGATACCTTCATCACCCAGGAAAACGGCCTGCTGTTCGAAGTCGACCTGCATGATCGTCTCGACACCGGGCTGTTTTTGGACCACCGCGACACGCGCATGCTGCTCAGCAAGCTTGTGCCGGGCAAGAGCTTTTTGAACCTGTTTGCCTACACCGGCACGGCAAGCGTCTATGCCGCCGCCGCTGGAGCCAAGTTCACCACCACGGTGGACCTTTCCAACACCTATCAGGAGTGGACGCGCCGAAACTTTGAGCTCAACGGCTTTGCCCACGACTGCCGCGAGATGGAGATGGAGCGCGCCGATGCCCAGCGTTGGGTGAACGAAAAGCGCCACTCCCGCGAGCGTTGGGACTTGATCTTTGTAGACCCGCCCACCTTTAGCAATTCCGCCAAGATGGGAACGCGCACCTGGGATGTGCAAGATGACCACGCCGAGCTGCTCATCGGTTGCAGCCGCTTGTTGACCCGCCAGGGCGTCATCATGTTCAGCTGCAACTTGCGCAACTTCAAGCTGGACGCTGAAAAGCTTGCCCGTGCAGGTGTTGTGGCCGTTGACATCACGGACAAGACAATCCCTGCCGACTTCGCGCGTCACAAAAAGATTCACCACTGCTATTTGCTGCGCCGCAGCTAGGCTGCACAACTTCAAGCGCGTGCGAATGCGCACCCTGCCAGATGAGTGGCAGGGTGCGCATTTTTGTTGATGCAATGTTGTTTGGAGTGGGGCGTGTTCGGCTGGAAAACGCTGCTACAATGAAGGCAGCTCCTCCCAAGTCTGTGGTTGCGGGCTGGCCTGCTGGGCCAACCTTAGTCCAAGGCAGATGCGGTCGAAAGGATCCACGTAAGCGTGTTTGAGAAAATACGTGAGCATGGCGCATCTTAGGGGTAAGACGTACCGCCCTTGAAGGGTTGCATAAGGCACCCGGGGCGAGCGGGTTAGTAGTGGGGCCGTGGTTCGCCGTGGCCGAAGCGAAAGCTCCAGTATGCAAGTGTGGGGTCAAATACCAGGTCAGTTGGGAGGGGCCTGTTTAGACGATTGATTGTAGGATCGAGGCTTTTAATGGTTCGTACCTGTTCTTTTGGCAAGCGTGTTGCTGCCGTTGTTGCCGCTGCTGCGCTTGCGGCTTGTTCTGTGGTTGCTTTGAGCGGCTGCGCTGGCTCCGATAAACCTGAGTTAAGCTCATGCACGCTTGAGGCCGGCACCACGATCACCGATGGTGTTCTGACGGTTGGCGTCAACGCCAACAACGATGTGTATTCAAGCACCAACGCCGATGGCTCCATCACCGGCCTTGACATCGACATCGCCGCAGCATTAGCTGATGAATTTGGCTGCACGCTTGAAGTGGTTGACATCGGCAGCAAGGGCGGCGCCGCCGTTTTGGAAGGCACCGTTGATATTGTGATGAACGGCTTTTATGACCCTGCCAACACCGGCATCGCCTATTCCAGCCCCTATATCAACGATGGCGTTGCGCTGTTCACCCTCACCGAAAACGCCAAGCCCATCGCCGAGCTCGACTGGACGGGCGCTACCGTGGTAACCCAGACGGGCACGCCTGCACAGACCGCTATGATCGCTGGTGTTGGTGTTGAAGGCGTCACCGAGATTGGCACCATCCAGGGCGCATTTGACGCTTTGGAGAGCGGCCAGAGCAAATTCCTTGCTGCCAATGCCGTGGTGGGCAACTACTATGCCAAAGATTACGACGATATCTCCTTTGTGAACTACACCAGCTTGGCTGATGTCTCGCAGAAGTTCATCATCGTTGCCGAAGGCAAAGACTCCCTGCTCACAAGCATTAACGATGCACTGAGCACCATCTCTGGCAATGGCATTATGAAGAGCATCGTTGTTAAATGGCTCGGCACACAGGGCACCGCTTGCATGACCACCGCCGTCAGCGACGACCCGATCCCTGAGACCTTTACCGCCAACATTGCTGCCGCTGCAACCGATCAGACCGCCACGACCGATCAGGCCGCTGCCGCTACTGACCAGGCTGCCGCTGCGACTACTGACCAGGCTGCGACTACAACCGATCAGGCCGCCGCGGCTGACCAGACTGCTGCGACTGACCAGGCCGCTGCCACCACAACCGAAGGAGAGCAGACGCAACAATAATCGCATTGAGGGCCCGTGCCCTCTTTCGATAAAGTCCTATAACCGGAAAGCTAGGAGGTTCACTATGAGCATTACAGTTACTGGACGAAAGACCACCGTTACCCCTGCACTTCAAGACTACGTTGACGAAAAGATTGGCCGTGCCCTCGAGGTGTTCGAGTCGGCCGCCATGGATGCGGACGTTGTTTTGCGCACCGCCCACAACCCTGCCAACCCCAACTGCAACACCTGCGAAGTGACCGTTCAGGCCAAGGGCGCCGTTATCCGCGTCTCCGAGTCTGCCGACGATATGTACGCTGCCATCGATGCTGCCGAAGACAAGGTCACGCGCCAGCTGCGCAAATACAAGACCAAAATTGTTGACCGCCGCGGCGGCCGCTCCTCCATCAAAAAGATGGCCATCGACGAGATTGACGCCATCGAGCTTCCGCCCATCCAAGAGGTTGACGACGATGATGACCTCCTCGTTCGCGAGAAGGCCGTCACCATGGAGCCCATGACCATGGAGCACGCTCTCGTCCAGCTCGACCTGCTTGGCCACGACTTCTATGTCTACTTCGATCAGGACGCTCACCAGGTCCAAGTCGTTTATCGCCGAAATAATGGCGGCTATGGAGTTATCGAACCGCACGTAGAGGCGCGATAGCACACAATCTAGCCCCGCTCTCCTCCGTTCGCCACGCGCTAGGTGCGCTCACTGCGGAGAGCGGGGCTATCTTGTGCACTCTCGCGCCTCTACGAGGCGCGCTGGGCGCACGCACTCCGGCCCCGCCCGCCGGGCTCACCGCACGCTAGGCGCAGCTCGCCCGGCCTGGCGGGGCTATCTTGTGCACTCTCGCGCCTCTACGAGGCGCGCATCGCGCACACACTCCGGCCCCCGTTGCCGCCGGTGGCCCCCCCGGAGGTGCGCGCACAGGCGGGCACCGGGGGATCTTGTTCACAAGCGCCCCACGACGCGGGCCGCGGGG
>R11__coassemble_1926_pt1 | contig 10964 bp, 11 predicted proteins | sample R11__metabat2_low_PE_020 | metagenome-assembled genome bin R11 | reverse complement strand
CCCAGATGCCGTGTTGGGTTTTGGCGCCTATGTCTCCATCCCGGTTGGGCGTGCGGCTGCCTCAATGGGCATCCCGCTGATCATTCACGAACAAAACTCGGTGCCGGGCATGGCCAACACCTACCTCGCCAAAAAGGCAACCGTCACGGCCCTGACCTATGAGGAGTCTGCCAAACACATGCAAGCGGCTGGCAGGCAGGTGGTCATTGGCAACCCGGTGCGCGCTTCTTTCGAGGGCACCACAAAGGCTCAGGCCCGCGCAAACTTGGGGCTTGATAAAGATGCCCTGGTGTTGTTGGTGTTTGGCGGCAGCTTGGGTGCGCAGCACCTCAACAGCGCTGTTTGTGCCATGAAAGACGAGCTGCTGAGCATTGAAAACATCCACATCATCCATTCCACTGGCGCAAACGACAACGCCGCGGTCATAGAAAAACTCGCTTTGACCGATGAGCAAGCCAAGCGCTGGGAGGTGCACGAATACATCGACAACATGGCCGACATGCTGGCAGCAGCCGATTTGGTGGTTTCGCGCGCAGGTGCCTCTTCGCTGGCAGAAATCATGACTATTGGCGTGCCCTCGGTGCTGGTGCCATTCCCTTATGCTCGCGGCGACCATCAGACGCTGAACGCATCCTCCTGCGTTGCCGCCGGTGCTTCTTGTTTGGTGAAAGACTCCGAGCTGGACGAGCCTGAGTTTGCCCAGCTTGTGATGGAACTTTTGAATGATGCGCCCAGACGTGAGAAAATGGCCCAGGCCACCTCGAGCCTTTCGGGTTCGAAGGCCCGTATCGAGCTGGCTGATATCGCAATGGAAATCGCGAAGGAGTAAACCTGGTGAAGACGCTCAATTGCATTCATTTCATCGGTATTGGCGGTGTAGGCATGTCCGGCATCGCTTTGGTTGCCCACGCCCGCGGCATGAAGGTGACGGGCTCCGATATGAAGGAGTCCCGCTCAACGCTGGCTTTGAAAAAGGCAGGCATTCAGGTCTTCATTGGCCACGATGCTGCCAATTTGCCGGCTGATGCGCAAGCAGTGGTCATCTCTACCGCCATCCCCGAGAAAAATCCGGAGCTGAAAGCTGCCCGTGAGCGCGGGCTTGAGATTTTGCACCGCTCCCACATGCTGGCCCAGCTGGGCGTTGGTCGCAAGACCCTTGCATGTGCTGGCACCCATGGCAAGACCACCTCGTCTTCCATGATGGCCACTATGGTTGATCGCATGGGCCTTGACCCCAGCTTCCTGATTGGCGGCACGGTTGACGGCTACGACACCAACGCCAAAAACGGTACTGGCGAATACTACATCGTGGAGGCCGATGAGTCCGACGGCTCATTTGTGCACCTGTCGCCGTATGCCGCCCTCATCACCAACATTGAGGCAGACCATCTGGACCACTACGGCACCCTCGATGCCATCTATGATGCGTTTTACGACTTTATCTCGCTGCTTCCTGACGAAGGAGCCGCTGTTGTGTGCGCAGACAACCCCCGCATAGCCGAGGTTGCCCACTCCACCGGCAAACGCACCATCGCCTATGGCGCGGCCGGCACCCCCGGCGCCGATGTGACCTATGAGCGCACCGGGCGTGTTGGCATTGGCAGTGCGTTTACTGTCACCTTCCCAGATGGCACGGTGGTTAACACCTCCATCCCGCGCAACCCGGGCATCCATAACGTCTCTAACGCTACCGGTGTTTTGACGGTTGCTTGGGCCATTGGCCTGGATGTTCAGGCCGCTGCCGAGGCACTTTCCACCTTCTCAGGCGTGCGCCGCCGCTTCGATTTGGTGGGCGTTGCCAACGACGTCACCGTTGTTGACGACTATGCGCACCATCCCACCGAGATCAAGGCCACCTTGGCCGCTGCAAAGATGCTGGAGTTCAACCACGTGCACGTGCTGTTCCAACCTCACCGCTACACCCGCACCGAGGCGCTTGCCAGCGAGTTTGGCGGCGCGTTTGATGATGCTGATTCCGTCACGCTGATGGATGTGTACCCGGCAGGGGAGGCCCCGATCCCGGGTGTCAACGGCAAGACGGTGGTGGACAGCATTTTGGCCCATGACGCGCGCCACATCTGTGCATGGATGCCGCACCGCCCCGAGGTGGTCCCGTATCTCAACACCAAGATCAAGCCTGGCGATTTGGTCATCACCATGGGTGCTGGCGACGTTACCTCTATGGGCCAGCTGATCTTGGATGCCCAAAAGCAGATGGCATAACCGCACGTTTTGAGCGCATTTGATGCATACATACGCCTTGATGGCTCGCTGGACGGCTCGATTACATGCGACGAGCCCATGGCACGCCACACCACCTACCGCATCGGTGGGCCTGCCGCGCTGTACCTTACCTGCGAGACCTTTGCCGACCTCTCTTTGAGTCTGGAGACTTTGGCCGAAGAAGAGGTGGAGTGGGTCGTGGTGGGCCGTGGCAGCAACCTTTTGGTAAGCGATGGAGGCTACAGCGGCGCCATTGTGGTTTTGGGCAAGGAGTTCTCCCACATCGACTTTGGTGCTTTTGACAAGTGCGCCACTTATGAGCAAGGCACGCCTTTTCGTGTGACAGTTGGCGCTGCTGCCTTGACCGCCTCGTTGGTGCAAAAGACCTTTGCAGCCGGGCTTTCTGGCCTTGAGTTTGCTGTGGGCACTCCGGGCACCATCGGCGGAGCACTGGCCATGAATGCCGGCAACCGCGATGTGTGGATCTCGAGCATCGTTGAGTCTGTCACCACCTACAGCGTAGGGGAGGGCCTGCGCAAGCGCTACGTTGATGAGTTTGAGTGGGGCTATCGTACGGGTTGCGCACGCCCAAATGAGGTTATCGTGGAGTGTTGTCTTGTTTTAAAGACAGCTGATAAGATGATGCTTCATGCATCCATGGAGGCCGGCTTGAAGCGCCGCAAGGCGTCTCAGCCGCTCAACCAACCCAGCTGCGGCAGCGTGTTTCGCAACCCGCAGGGCCAGCTTGCAAGCCAACTTATCGAGGAGTGTGGCTTAAAGGGGCTGAAGAGTGGGGGAGCGCAGGTCTCGCCGATGCATGCGAATTTTATTGTAAACACAGGCTCTGCCACCGCTGCCGATGTGGCAAACCTGATCCGCATAGTGCGCGACAAAGTGAAGGGGGTGTATGACGTTGAGCTCAAACCGGAGGTCAAGTTCATCGGGTTCTCGTGATGAACGCACGTCTGCATCTCAATCCAAGCGCGGCGCAAGGACAGGCGCATCTGCCACCCCAATCAAGGGAAAGCGCAAATCGATTGCGGCTAAGACTAAGAAGAACAAAAAGCAGGTTGAGCTGCCTGAAGATATACCCTCTGAGGAGCTGGAGTCTGGCGAGCAAAGCTCAGCTGGTGGCGTCAGCGAGCGCACAAAGGCACGCAGGCTTGGCGAGGTCCGGGCCAAGGAACGCGCCAAGCGCAACCGCCGCCGCTACCTCATCTACATCCTGCGCATCGCTGCTGTCATTGTGGGCATCGTGGCCATTGTGTTTGGCGCCATCTTTCTGTATAGAAGCGACGCCTTCTCCATTGAAAACGTCAAGGTCACCGGCGTGTCGCACTTGACCGACCAGGAGATTTCCCAGCTTGCCGCCGTGCCAGACGACTCCACACTTTTGCGCCTGGACACCGCCGGCATCATCGAGCGCCTCGAGACCCACCCCTGGGTTGAGAGCGCCACCATTCACCGCCAGATCCCTGACACAATCGAGATTGAAATCACCGAGCGCACTCCAGCTGCCGCGGTCTATATCAACGAGGGCAGCATCTGGGTCATCTCCACCGACAACACTTGGCTTTCGGCTGCCACCGAAGACGACTGGAACTCCATGCAGCGCATTACCGATGTTTCTGCCGCAATTGAGGCGCCTGCCGCCGGCAATGAGTGCAGCGACGAAGGCGTTGTCAACGCCATTGCCATCTATGCGGGTGTCACCGACAGCTTTGCCCAGCAGATCTATAGCATCTCCGCTGAATCTGCCATCAAAGCCACCCTTGTGCTGACTAACGGCGTGACCGTTGCCTTTGGCGAGGCCGATGAGATCGATCTTAAAGAAGCGGCCGTTCAATCCCTGCTTTCCCAATATGAGGGAACTATCTCTTATATCAACGTACGCACGCCATCGCGGCCCACATATCGCACCATGTAACAGGCGGCGCCACAAGCGCCTGTTTACATTTGCCTTGCTGCTGTTTTCGCAATCCATTTTTTGATATAAGCGCAACACAAATGCACAGGTTGCGCTACAATGCAAAAGACTGCATGCATGCCATCTATTGCTGTGCCTGCAGATAACGAAGAATAAACGTAATACGATTTTTGGAGGACAAATGCCCGATTACATTGGAGATCATCTGGCTGTCATCAAGGTCGTCGGTGTCGGCGGCGGTGGCTGCAATGCAGTAAACCGCATGGTCGAGGCGGGCGTTAAAGGCGTCGAGTTCGTCGCCATCAACACCGATCGCCAGGCCCTGCTCTTATCCGACGCAGACCGCACTGTTCACATCGGCGAGGAGCTCACCCGTGGCCTTGGCGCAGGCGCCAACCCCGAGATTGGCTGCCAGGCTGCTGAGGAGTCCCGCGCAGAGATTCGCGAGGCTTTGGCCGGCGCAGACATGGTCTTTGTTACCGCAGGCGAGGGTGGCGGCACCGGCACCGGCGCTGCTCCTGTTGTTGCTGAAATCGCCATGGAAGAAATCGGCGCTTTGACTGTTGGCGTTGTCACCAAGCCCTTCGGCTTTGAAGGCCGCAAGCGCATGAACCAGGCTGAGGAAGGCATCGCGCTGCTCGGCCAGAAGGTTGACACCTTGATTGTCATCCCCAACGACCGCTTGCTGCAGGTTGTGGAAAAGCGCACCTCCATGCTGGACGCTTTCCGCATCGCCGACGATATTTTGCGTCAGGGCACCCAAGGCATTACTGACCTCATCACCATCCCGGGTCTTATCAACCTGGACTTCGCAGACGTTCGCGCCATCATGAAGGACGCCGGCTCTGCAATGATGGGCATCGGCATTGCTGCTGGCGAGAGCCGTGCTGCAGACGCTGCAACCCAGGCCATCAGCTCCAAGCTGCTTGAGGCCTCCATTGTGGGCGCTGATCGCATCCTGTTCTCCATCACGGGCAGCTCTGATATGTCCTTGCAAGAGATCAGTGAAGCATCCGACATCATCAACGCTGCTGCAGATGAGAATGCAAACATCATCTTTGGTACCGTTGTCGACGACAGCATGGACGACCAAATTCGCGTTACCGTTATTGCCACCGGCTTTGACGGCACCGAAAAGCAGCCTGCCATGGACTTTGGCACTCCGGTCTCTGCACAGAGCCGCTACGCCGCTCCGGCACCGGCTGCTGCCCCTTCCATCCCTGAGGAGAGCGTCGACTCCATGTTTGATGACGACATCCCCGACTTCTTGAAGCGCAGCCGCTACTAAGATTTACGAAAAAAGGAAAACGAGTGGAAACTCAACAACCTTTCGCATCTCTGCCGAGTCCGCACTTGGCAGAGATGCGTTTTGCAACACCGCTTACTTCCACGGTGGCCATTACAGACGAAGAGCTCTACATACAGACAGGCGTTCGCATTGCATTTACCGAGCGCCTGGCCGGTTTTAGCCCTGAGCCTTACAAGGCGCTTAATCTTTCAGAAGATGTTGGCGATGTGCCGGCGGCCGTTCGCTCAAACCGCCGCGTTGCCTTTGACACGTTGGGCATCTACGATCAGCGCGAAAGCCTGATCAACCCCAAACAAGTCCACGGCGACACCGTCATTATGGTTGGCGAGGATATTGCCGCCTCTCAGGCTGAGGCAAAAGCAGGTGCCGATGGTGTGGTGTGCACTCAAAAAGACATCCCTGTCATGTTGCTTGCCGCCGATTGCGTGCTGGTGGTCTGTGTGGCCCCAAATGGCGCGTTTGCGGTGGTGCATTCAGGTTGGAGGGGCTCTTTGGCTGGCATCGCCGGCAAAGGCTTGAAGGCTTTGGCACAACAAGCAGGCGTTGAGCCAGGCGAGTGCAATTGCTACATTGGCCCGCACATCGAGTCGTGCTGCTATGAGGTCTCTGCTGAGCTCATGGAAAAGTTCACCGCTGCTTTTGGTGCTGAGTGCGACGCCGGCAACAACCATCTGAGCTTGGCAGCAGCAGTCATCGCCTCGTTGCTTGAGGCCGGTGCTGTTCCCGAGCGCATCATCAACACGGGGCTTTGCACCTGCCACAACAATAAGCGCTTCTTCTCATACCGCGCCGAAAATGGCGTATGTGGGCGTCAAGGCGCCATTGTCATGCGCAAAGATCCGCCTGACCCTGAGCTTTATCTGGACGATGAAGAGGCTGATGCCGAGGAGACTTTAGACGAAGATGAGTCTTAAGAGCCGTTGGGATGCAACGGTGGCAGATGTTGCCGCTTGCTGCGAAAAAGCTGGGCGCAAGCCTGAGGATGTTCGCATCATTGCTGTCAGCAAGACAGTGGGTGCAGACGTTGTTGCGCAGGCTATTGAATGTGGTATGCACGACTTCGGTGAGAATCGCACCATCCCTTTCAACGAAAAGTATGCGCTTTATCCTGAAGAGAGCTGGCATCTCATTGGGCAGCTGCAGTCTCGCAAGGCGAAAGACGTTGTGGGCAAGGCCACGCTTATTCACTCGCTTGACCGCACCTCGCTTCTTGAAGCAATTCAAAAGAGCGCAGAAAAACTCGATGTGGTGCAAGACGTGCTCGTTGAGGTCAGCATCTCGGGGGAGGAGAGCAAAGGCGGCATTCGTCCAGAAGAGCTGCCAGCATTCCTCGAGGCAATCGATGCTTGTAACAACGTGAGATGCCAAGGTTTGATGACCATGGCACCCCAAGGCGATATGGATATTGCACGAAGAACTTTCGAAGGTTTAAGAAAACTTGCACAACGGTGTGCCGCACAGTACGCCACCCGTGATAGTATCGCCATGAAAGAACTTTCAATGGGAATGTCGGAGGATTACGCCGTTGCCATTGAGCAGGGCGCCACCATGGTACGTGTTGGCCGCCGCATATTTAGTGATGAATTCGAGGCAGCTCTTAAGCAGAACGCGTAAGGGCTTGGAAAGGGGCAACATTGGGCTTCTTGGACGGCGTCAAGGGCAAGCTGGGCTTTCGTGAGAAGGCTCAGGACGAGTGGGCCGACGACGGTTTCGGCGATGCTGCTGACGACGAGTACTATGACGACGACGAGTACTTCGACGATGAAGAAGAGGGCTTCTACGACGACGAGCCCTACGACGACGAAGACGACTATATAGATGACGAGCCGTACAACGATGAGCCTGTCAGCTTTAGCGACTATAACCCCGATAAGTTTGCGCATATTCGTGTAAACACCGACCGCCCGTTGCGCGTTGCTTCTTATGAGGATTCCGGCGATTCTTACTTCTCGAGCCGTTCCTCAAGCTCAAGCTATTCCTCAAACATCGGCACCACGTCGCGCCGCTCCTATGACTCAAGCTCGAGCCGTTCGAGCAGCTCCGCTGCGGCAACGTGGGGCGCTCCCTCTGACCCGGCATTTCTTGACAGCCCGTCATCTAAGCCTGATCGAGAGAACATCTTGGGCTCTCTGACTGCTTCGGATAGCTCTGCAAGCGGGGAGTTTCGCCATGTTGGCGACGATCCGTCTGCTCACATCGAGATTGTTACGCCGATTGTGTATGCCAACGTCGAGCAGATTGCTACGGCGTTCAAGGCCGGCAAGATTGTTGTTTTGTCGCTGAGGGCTACCAAGCCTGAGCTGGCAAAACGCATCCTCGACTTCTCCTTTGGCGTTGCGTGCGCACTCAACGGCACCGTTGACAAGGCAGGCGACCGCGTGTTCATCATCACAAAGGGCGTCGGGCTCAATGCTGTCGAGAGCGAATATCTGCGCTCTAAAGGCCTTGTGAAATAGTCCCCGTTTTCGGAGGTTCGAACCACTTTGAATACATCGACTGCATCCCGGTTGGGACGCATTGCCATCATAGGCGGTGGCAATATGGGCCAGGCAATTTGTGCCGGCCTGCTGTGCATTGACGGGATTGCGCCGAGCTTTGTTACGGTGGCAAACCCTGGTGCCGAGAAACGCTCGCTCATCGCAGCCAAGTATGGCGTTTGCACCGTTGAGGAAAACCCCTACGCTTTGCCTGCAGACACAGTCATTTTGGCCGTGAAGCCCGCAAAGGCAGTTGAGGTCATGCGCGAGCTGACCGAGGCCGGCTTTGAAGGCGGCATCGTCATCAGCGTGGCTGCTGGTGTTTCTACTGCAACCTTGGCTCAGGTGGTGGCCGATGACGTGCAGATTGTGCGCGTTATGCCCAACACCCCGCTGACCGTTGGTGCGGGCATGTGCGCCATCAGCGGGGCAGAAAACGTCACAGAAGCGACGCTTGATATGGTTTACGACCTGTTTTCCACCATGGGCAGCGCTGTCATCATCCCTGAAGAGCTGCAAGATGCTGCAACGGCCATCAGTGGCTCTGGCCCTGCCTACTTCGAGTTCTTCGTTCGTTCCATGCAGCAGGCTGGCATCGATTTGGGCCTTGAAGAAGGTGTGGCACTGAAGCTTGCGTTGCAGACTATGCGCGGTACCGCCGAGATGCTTGCCACCACCAATCAAGATCTCGACGAGGCGATAGCCCAGGTCAGCAGCCCTGGCGGCACCACCGTTGCCGCTTTGGATGCCATGCGCGAGGCAGCAGTTGACCAAGGCATCATTGCCGGTGTCAACGCCGCGGCTGCGCGTTCAAAGGAGCTTGGCGCATGATCAACGTCATGCAGATCATATTGACGCTGTGCGACATCTACGTCATGCTCATTTTTGTGTATGTTTTGATGAGTTGGCTTCCCTCAAAGGGCGGCATCATCGGAGACATATATGATGTCTTGGGTATGCTTTGCGAGCCATACCTCGGGTTGTTTCGGCGTATAATGCCACCCGTTGGCGGCGGAGGAGTCGCCATCGATTTCAGCCCACTTGTAGCGATTATTGTTTTGCAACTCGTCGTTCGACTTTTGTATAGATTGTTCTAGCGGAAAGGTTTTGGTATGAGCATCACAGCACTTGATATTCAGCAGCAGGGTTTTGAGCACTCGATGCGCGGCTACAACGTCGACCAGGTCGATGTCTTTTTGGAGCGCGTCGCTCAAGAGGTCGACTTGATGACCCGCGAGATTGAGCAGCTGAAGGCTGCCGCCGCTGCCGCCCAGAAAAAGGCTGCTGCCCAGCCCGAGCCTGAGTCTGTGGAGTATGCGAGCGATGAAGACTTAGAGGTTGCGCTGGATCGTGCCGAGGAGGCCGAAGCTTCCCTGGCTGCCATGCAGGAGAAAAACGCCGAGCTTTCCGAGCAGCTGAGCGCTGCACAGGCTCGTGTGCGCACGGCTGAGGAAACCGCTCGTGCTGCCGATGGCCGCTATATTGCCGCCAACGACAAGATTGCCGAGCTTGAGCGCCGCGTCTCCGAGAAGGGCGACACTGACACCGCAATCGCCAACGCCTTCATCTCTGCTCAGCGCGCCGCTGACAACCTCAAGGAAGAGGCCCGTGCCGAGGGCGAGCGCATCTATCGCGAGTCTGAGGCAAAGGCCCGCGAGTTCATCCGCGAGGCTCTCATCGAGAAGCAGCGCATCCTCAACGAGATTGATGCTCTGACCATCTCCTGCGAGCGCTTCCGCAGCGAGTATCGCGCCATGCTCGATCACTACTCTGCCGAGGCCGAGCACCTGACCGACATTAAGGCTCCGGTTGTCACCGAGTCTGCCGTCGATGCCGTTTTGCCCGACATCAACACCATCTCCACGGGTGCTATCGACGATATCTCCACAGAGGATGTCTCTACGGCTGCAGCTTTGGCCGACGACGACTTCGATATCGAAGAAGTCGACTAGCAATGCGCCTGCCGGTGGTGGTTACGCCCAAATCGGGCAAAAACGAGGTCATCGGCTGGAAAGAAGACGCCAACGGGCAGCGCGAGCTTGCAGTTCGCGTGACGGCGGCGCCAGAAAAAGGAAAAGCGACAAAGGCGGTCTGCAAGGTGCTGGCCGCCTTTTTCTGCGTGCCAAAGGGCAGCGTTGAGTGCGTGCGTGGCGAGCAAAGCCACCACAAAATGTTTGAGCTTCCCATCACTGAAGACCAGCTTTCAGACTTTGGTTTATAAAGGCGCGTAACAGCTGGTATTTCAAGCATGCTTGTGCTTCTTTGAGAAAGGAAGAGCTCTATGTTTTGTGCAAAGTGCGGCAACCACGTGCCCGAAGGCATGAAGTTTTGCACACAATGCGGCGCAACTGTTGATGTGCCGCCCGATAGGCCCATCCCTAATGCAGCTGAGCCTGCTCATAAAGGCAAGAACGGTAAGAAAATTGCCATCATCGTTGTCATAATCGTGGTCTTGCTGGCGGCAGGCATTGCCGGTTTTATGTGGTGGCAGGCAGACCAAAACGCAAAAGCCCATCAAACCCATGGGGTAAGCATCGTTGCCAGCGTTTCTGGCTATGAAGGCGATATCTCGGCCCGGTATGCTGCCACCGTTACCGGCACCGATTTAGACGGCAACGCTGTGGATGAGGTTCAATACATCAATGCCGCAGGTGACGGCCTTGAACTTATGCGTGGCAACTACGTGGTGCGCCTTGAGCACTACATGCTGGGCGATGACGGAACTGTGCTTGCCCCCGGTGGGGAAGAAGTGGAGATAGTCATCGATGAAGAAACGGAAGACAACGTCAGCACTTCTACGCAGCCCACTTATGTGGCTGTTGCCGATATCGATGTGACTCAAGACATGATTGACGACTTCAAGGCAATCGAATCTGCCGACTCAAACGTCACAGTTAACGTCGATGAGCTGTGCAACAAAGCCACCGAGCGCCATGATGCGGCCGTCAAAAAGGCGGAAGAAGAGGCCGCCGCTGAAAAGGCTGCCGCCGAAGCCCAAATCGAAAACGACATCATGAAGCGCGACGGC
>R11__coassemble_1863_pt1 | contig 11215 bp, 9 predicted proteins | sample R11__metabat2_low_PE_020 | metagenome-assembled genome bin R11 | reverse complement strand
GGGCTACTGCCTGTATCCGCTGGGCTGCAAGGGCCCGCAGACCAAGAGCAACTGCGCTCAGGTCCGCTGGAACCGCCGCGTCAGCTGGTGCATCGACTCCGGCTCTCCGTGCATTGGCTGCTCCACTGCAGACCCCCGCACCACTCAGCGCAACTGGTACGACCAGAACACTCCGTTCCTGGGTCGCCTGAAGTCTGTCCGCCTGGGCAGCCTGCGCTTCAACGTGACCCCGGTTGCCTTGGGCATCACCGGCATCGTTGCTGTTGCTTTGGTCATCCACGGCTTCGGCATGAAGAAGACCGGCCGCACCAGCGGTGGCGCTCCGTTCGAGCCCGCTCGCGAGTACGACATCAAGCACGGCAAGTTCACCGAGGAGGAGCTTGCAGCTGCTAAGACCGAGCTTTCCACCCACGAGAACAAGGAAGGAGAGTAAGCCATGACGAAGTCAATCATCGATCCTATTGACCGTATTGAAGGTCACCTGCGTGTTGAGATGGAAGTCGAGGACGGCGTCGTCAAAGACGCTTGGGTCTCCGGCGGTCTGTTCCGTGGCGTTGAGCTGATCGTTCAGGGCCGCGAGCCAACCGATGCTTCCTTGGTTGTGCAGCGCATCTGCGGCGTTTGCCCCACCTCTCACTGCCATGCATCCACCTATGCAGCTGAGGGCGCATACGGCATCATCCACCCTGAGGGTGCCCGTATGGTCCGCAACCTGCTTGAGGGTGCTCAGTACATGCACTCCCACATCCTGTGGTTCTATCAGCTGAACGCGCTTGACTATGTCAACCCGCTGAACGCTTTGAACGCAGACCCGGCCAAGGCTTATGAGCTTGCTCAGTCCCTCGGCCTGGCAATGCGCGACTATGAGGAGGTCTATAACCGCCTCGCCAAGTTCGCCGAGAACGGCCAGTACTCCTGGCTCAGCGGCGGCTGGTTCATGGAAGGCCAGGCTCCCGAGCACTATGCTCTGCCGGCTGAGGTTGACCTGATCGCTGTTGCCCACTACATCGAGGCTATCGACATGCAGGCAACTGCTGACGAGATTTCCGCCATCATCGGCGGCAAGATGCCTCACACCATGACGTCTCGCCCCGGCGGCACCGCGTTCTATCCGAACGTTGAGCGTCTGGACGACATCCTGTTCCGCATCAAGACTCTGAAGAACTTCATCTCTGAGGTCTTGGTTCCGGACGCGTTGGCCATCGCTTCTGTCTACCTGGCTGAGGAAGATGACAACAACCCGCTGAAGTGGGGCAACAACAAGCACGGCAACTTCATGTCTTATGGTGTTTTCGACCGCGAGGCTGTGGATGGCGAGTATGACGCCAAGAAGCGCTACATCCCTGCTGGCATCGTTCACATCGACCCCGAGAGTGGCAAGATCACCACTGAGGACTTCGACTACACCAAGATCGAAGAGCAGATCAAGCACTCCTACTACGACGAGTACACCGACGTTGACACCCAGTCCCTGCCGCCGCTGGAAGGCCAGACCAACCCGCCGGCAGACTTCCCGGGCTACGACCCGTCCAACAAGTACTCCTGGTGCAAGGCTCCGCGCTATGACGGCAATGTTATGGAAGTCGGCCCGCTGGCCCGCGTCCTGGTTGCCTATGCAAACGGCGTCAGCGAGGTCAAGGATGCAGTCCTGACCGTTTTGGATGCTTTGGGCCTGGACGACAGCGCCATCCCCGCTCTCAACAGCGCAGCTGGCCGCTTGCTCGCTCGCCCCATCGAGGACATCGTTGTTATCACCTGGATGGAAGAGTGGGTCACCGAGCTGGTCAAGTACTTGGCTGAGGGTGGCAACGAATTCTTCACCGAGAAGGTTCGCGACACTGGCGAAGGCGTTGGTCTGTGGGAGGCTCCTCGTGGCGCTCTGCTGCACTGCGAGAAGATCGAAGGCGATCACATCACCCATTATCAGGCAATCGTCCCGACTGCTTGGAACATCTCACCGCGTGGTCTCGAAGACGACATGGGCACCATCGAGCAGTGCCTGGTTGGCACTCCGGTCCACAACGTTGATGCACCTATCAACGCTCTGCGTATTGTCCATGGCTATGACCCCTGCATCGCATGCGCTATCCATGTGGTCGAGCCCAAGACTGGCAAAGAGTTCCGAATGAACACGACGCCTTGGGGAGGTCGATAAGAATGGCACATCTCGCACACTATAAAGAGGCACACCCGCTGCCGTTTGTCATCACCCACTGGGTCAACCTGATCGCCATGATCCTCTTGATCCTGTCTGGCATCGAGATTCACTACCCGGTGCTGCCGGGCCTGATGGGCGTGGCACGCGGTGCTCACATCTTCTGTGGCATCGTCATCCTGCTCAACCTGATCATCCGCATCGTGCTTTCCTTCTTCGTCAAGTCTTCCCCGACTGGCGGCACCCGCGAGCAGACGCTGGACATCTATTGCTGGCTTCCTCAGAAGCACAGCCGTCACCAGCTGATTCCGTGGATCAAGTACTACTTGTTCTTCAAGAAGGATCACCCGCTGGGTGGCAAGTATGGCGTTCCCCAGAAGATTGCTTATCTGATCTTTGTTGTCATCGGCCTTCTGGCTATGGGCTTCACGGGCTTCTGCCTGTGGCAGACCACCGCTAACATGACCATCTTCTTGGCATTCACCAACCTGGTTGGTGGCCTGATGAAGGTCCGCATTATCCACTATTGCGGCATGTTCTGGTTCATCTGCTTCATCCTCATCCATGTCTATCTGGCAAACATTGAGGGTATCGAGCCCACCAAGATCATGTTCTTCCACAAGGAGCATGGCGGCCTGACCTACAACATCCACACCATGCAGATTGATGGTGAGGACCTGATGGACGAGGCTGGCGAGGACTACAAGCCTTTGCAGTAGCACCTGGTTCATACGTGCAATAAGCACACAGGAGGCCCCGCTTTAGCGAGCGGGGTCTCTTTTTTGTGTTGTTAGCGTTAAATTGCTGTGTGCGTGTCGCAGGTGGTGCTACACTGTGGAGCCATGAGCGATACTAAACGAAACCAAAACCGCAGCTCTGATCGTTCAAGTTCAACATATCGCCGCAGAGGGCGCTATGACAACGAGGCCGATACATCTGCCTACCGCCGTGAGCGCTATGCCGCCCGCAATTCCTCTAACTCCGTGCGCGACCGCCGCAAAAAGGATGTCGAAGCGCAAGAGGAGCAATCAATCCGCCGGCGCGATTCGCGTGGCTCCCACAGTGCGCCTGCTGAGCGCAAGATAAACCCGCTTGTTGTGGGCATTGCTGCTGCCATTGTGATTGTCTTGCTGCTGGTGTGTGTGGCATGCAATGCCGCATCTTGTGGCAGTTCGGGAAATAGCGGCACCGATGGCCAGGGTGGCACTGATGCGCAGGTGACCTCAGCAGTTGATCGCTATCTGCCTACGCCTTACATCGCTGCAAGCAGCGGTATCACGCTGCATTCTGCTGTGCGCGCCGACCAGCTCACCGAGATTCTCATCCACAACGCCTCTTACAGCTATGCGCTGGAGCTGACCACCGAGCTTACCGAGGCCACCAACGACACCGTCATGGCCAATGGCGGCACCGGGCGTGTGGCCGATGAGCAGCCTACGGGCGACAACTGGCTCACCGGCGAGTTCATTCGTTGCTACAGAAGTGGAAACGCTGGCCCCACTATGAGCGCTATCGATTGCGGCGGCCCGGTGGGTGGCACGGTGTATGCGCCGGTCAGCGGCACGGTGGTTAAGGTTGCCGATTACGATTTGTATGGCAACGCCAACTACCCCGATGTGCAAATTCATATCCAGCCTGAGGGCCGTGAGGATTTGGATGTGGTGCTCATCCACCTGACCGACCCGACGGTTGAAGTGGGCGATGTGGTGGAAGGTGGCGTAACGCCGATTGCCTCCATCCGCGATGTCTATGCCTACATTGGCGATGAGATGCAGCTGAAGCTCTACACTGCCGAGGGCGATAACGGCAACCACACCCACATTCAGGTAAACGACGCCACCAACCCCGACTATCACGGCCTCGACTAATCGATGACAAACAACAAAGCAAGCGGCCCCACACCGAGTAGGTGCGGGGCCGCTTAAGCGTTTAGGGGTAGGCGTCTACTTGTGCTTAATGCCCGTGTAGAAGCACATGATGCCGCAGAAAGCTGCAGCGTATGCCCAGAATTTATGTTTGCTCATCGGTATCCTCCAAAAGGGATCGCATGTTGGCGCCTGCAATGCAGACGGTTGAGGTGTTGTGTAGCAGGGCAGTGGTGGCTGGTGCCAGAATGCCCAAAAGCCCCAGTGCAATCAGTGCGGTGTTGAAACCGGCAATGAAGCGGTAGGCGTTGCTGATGCGGTTGATCAGCGCGACAGCGATGTCTTTGGTCACGACCAAACTCTCAAGCGAAGGCTCAAGGATTGTGACGTCTGCCACCGTGCGGGCGATATCGCTGGCATCGCTCATGGCTACAGAGATGTCAGCGGCTGCCAGGGCAGGGGAGTCGTTAATGCCGTCACCCACCATCAGCACGGTGTGCCCCTTCGTTTTCAAAGCCTCAACGTAGGAAGCCTTGTCTTCGGGGAGCACCTGCGCGTGGTACTCATCCAAACCCAGCTCGGCGGCTACGGCTGCAGCGCAATTCTCGCTGTCACCCGTGAGCATGACGATGCGCTCAAAGCCGTGGGTGCGCAGCTTCTTTATGATGGCTTTTGCCTCGGGGCGCAGCTCGTCAGAAACGCACAGCGCTGCCTCCAGGTGGCCATCGAAGGCCAAAAAGACGGTGGATGCAGTGGGCGCCTCAGCGGCAATGCGCTCTTCGATGCCCTCGGGTTTGGGCACGCCCTCATCTTCAAAGATGAAGTGGGCGCTGCCAATGCGCACTTCTTTACCGTCAACAGCTGAGGCGATGCCATGAGCCACGATGTACTCAACATCGGCATGCAACTCGTAGTCGTTGTAAAGGCCGCGTTCTTCGGCGGTCTGAACGATGGCGCGGGCCAGGCTGTGGGGGAAGTGCTCCTCAAGGCACGCTGCCAAGCGCAGTGCAGCGTTCTCACTCATCTCACCGAAGGTGATGATGTGGTTGCACACAGGGTGAGCGGTTGTAAGCGTGCCGGTCTTATCGAAGACGATAGTGTCGGCGCTGGCGAGGCGCTCCAGATATTTGCCGCCCTTGACCACAATGCCGCGGCGGGTTGCCTCGCGCATGGCGCTCATAACGGCAATGGGCGTGGAAAGCTTGATGGCGCAGGAATAGTCCACCATCAGCACGCTTGACGCTGTGGCCAAACTGCGAGTTGCAAGGAAGTCGGCACCAAAGATGCCAAGGCTTAGGGGCACCAAGCTGTCAGCCAACTTCTCGGCGCGGCTTTGCATGGCGGCCTTCGCCTCTTCAGAGTTCTCCACCATGTCGACGATGCTGTCGATGCGGCTTTGGCCTGCCAAGGCGGTGGTCTCAATGACGATCTCGCCCTCATCAAGAGCAGTGCCTGCAAAGACGGTGTCGCCAGCTTGTTTGGAAACGAGTGCTGCCTCACCGGTCATGGAGGCCTCATTGATAGAGGCGGTGCCTTCGATGACAGTGCCATCGATGGGCACCAGTTGGCCTGTACGCACGCGGACGTGGTCGCCAAGTTGAACTTCGCTGAGCGCTACCTGGATGTCCGCATCTTCGCCCACTAACCAAACCTGCTCGGCATAAAACGCCATGTTTTGGCGCAAGGCGCAGCGGGTGCGGCTTTGGGTGTATTCAGCCAAGATATCGCTGATTTTGAGCAGGAACATGACCGAGCCGGCGGTGGTGAAGTCGCGCAGGTAAAGCGATGCGGCGATGGCTACCGCGTCAAGCAGGTCCACATTGACGTTCATGGTGAGGACGCTTTTGATGCCACGATAGAGGTAAGGTACAGCGGTCAGTGTGGTGACGACTGCGCGCGCAGGGGCGGGGAGTACCTTTTTGAACAAGTGCCAAGCCGTGGTGTTGAACAAACCGACTTGGAAATCGTTGGTGAGCGCGCCCATGTCGGGTGCGGTTTCGTCTCCGCCGGTTGGCAATGCGCGCAGGTCGATAGCGTCAAGTGTGGCCAACGCGGCCTTGCGGTTGCCCTTTTCGTATTCCACGAGAATGCTGCCATTTGCAGCGCGCACCTGGGCGTCGATGATTCCCTTTACGCCGCGCAGGTAGCGCGCAACGCAGGAAGCCTCGTCTTTGGTTAAGACGCAGGAACCTGCGCGCACGCGAATGCGACCAAGTTGTTCATGGACGATGGTGTAATACATAGTTGCCTTTGCTTATGACGTGCTTAAACGTGCTGGGCAGGGTTTACTGCTCGTCAGTCTCGGCAGCGAGCTCGGCCTCGACCTCGGCGCGGATGCGAGCCTCAATCTCGGCAGCCTTAGCAGCGGCCTGAGCCTGGATGCGAGCATCCTCGCGAGCATCTGCGCACAGATCCTCGGTGTCGTCCTTGAAGGACTGGACAGCAGCCTGAGCGTTCTCCTTGGTGATGATGACCTTGGATGCGGCCTTGGTTGCGGTCTCGCGCACACACGGGACCTTTGCAACGCGCTCAAGCACGAGGCTGGCAGCAGCGCCACCGATGAACGACCAGAGTTTTGCAGAAGTGTACCAAGCCATGATGTTCTCCTTTTGTTTGAGTGCAACCCCCTTTGAGTTGCACATTTATGACTAACTGTGGCTGGTTCTATGGGAGCGATTTTCGAATTGCAAAACTTCGCATGTCTTAACAAGCTGCCGTTTTGACCCGCAGTTTTAGTGATTTATACATGTCAACTTTTGTTAGTTCGAACTACCTCTCCTGTTAAAAACCATAGTTAGTTGGTGCTAACTATCATTGTGACGCTATAAGTTAGCAAAAGCAAACAAAAGTTAGCCTCAGAAACCGATTTTTTAAAAATTTTTTCGTGGTTTGAGCTGCTAAAAGGATGAGCCTGTTGGGAAGGCGGCTCGAATTTGCTTGATGAGTTCGATAACAACGGGGTAGGCAGGAGAGTTCTTTTTAAAGAGAGCGTAGAGATTCCACTCCACAAGGGGGTCTATCACCGGTATAGCTACTGTGCCTTCAGGGGAGGCGGCAGCCATGCGCTCGGTAACAATTGCGGCAACATCGCCACGTTTGATGTAGTGGATCATTGAACTGGTGGATGTAATGACGGTGACGTTTTGCGGGGAATAGTTGACGGACTCTAAAAACTTGATCAGGGGTAGATATTGGAAGGGCGGCGCAGACATCAAGGAGAACTTCACGTTCTTTAGGTCCTCCAGAGAAAAGCTGCTGCGCGAAGCGAGGACGGAGTTTTCACCTACAAGCAAAAATGGTGCCGAGGTACCGAGGTTGAGCGCGGTGCATTCAGGGAACTCACGCGTCATGGCAGTTACCAACGCGGCGTCTATTGTGCCATTGATGACGCCTTCATAGCATTCCTCGCAACTCATTTCGCTGAAGTGGCCCTGGCGGCTATAGCGGTCAACCGCCGTAATAATGGAGTTGTTGACGCCGGCAAAGAGGTTTGAGCTGATGGCGAGGTTGAGTTGGCTTGCCTGGTCTGCGGGGCTCTGAAGCTCCAGCATGAGGCCATCAACTAAATCCAAAACCTGCTGCGCGCGCTCGGCGACAATCTCGCCAGCAGGTGTGAGATACATAACGTTGCCATGGCGCTCAAAGATCGTGACGCTCAGCTCGGCCTCGAGTGAACCGATGGAGCGAGAAATGTTTTGCCTGGTGGTAAAGCACCCTCGGGCTGCTGCCGCATATGAACGTTCTTTAGCAGCGGCCACCACATAGCGCAGTTGTTGAATCTCCATAAAGCCTCCCCAGTTTGTCAATTCTTAATTGACGATGTAGGCAATTATGACACTTCTCAGTTGCAATAGCCACACCGCACAATGGGTTCAACGAGAAAGGGAGTTGAGAGACCCTTTTAAGGCCGACTGATGGAGGAGGAAATAATGGCTGAGTTCAAGACTGTTAACCCCGATGGCACAGTCACCTATCGTACGTGCGCATGGTCACCCCCGGGCTGCCACCCGGTTGGTTGCGGCCTGCTTGTGCACGTCAACGAGGAAGGGCGTGTGGTGAAGATCGAGGGTGACCCTGAGCACCCCATCACCCGCGGCGCACTGTGCACCCGCTGCCTTGCTCTTACTGAGTACATTTATCACCCGGACCGCGTCATCTATCCCATGAAGCGTGCCCGCGAGGATCGTGGCAACGCCGATGCTTGGGAGCGCTGCTCGTGGGATGAAGCCATCGACTTGATTGTCGATAACGCTAAGGCCGTTATCGAGAAGTATGGCAACGAGGCCATCACCGTCTTTGGTGGAACCGGCCGTGAGGGCAACAACTACTACTCCACCTTCGCAAACTGCATTTTCGGTACGCCGAATGCCTGCTATGCACAGCCTGGCTGGTCATGCTATGGCCCGCGTGCATCCATCACCGCCTTCATGCTCGGCGGCGGCTACCCCGAGATTGACTATGCACAGAAGTGCGCTCAGCGCTTCGACGACCCGCGCTTTGTTGCGCCGAAGGTCATCGTGCTGTGGGGCAAGGAGCCGCTGCGCTCCAACGGCGACGGCCTGTTTGGCCACGCAATCGTCGAGATGATGCAAAGGTTCGGCACTAAGATCATCATGGTCGACCCCCGCATGACCTGGATCGGCACCCGTTCCGAGTACGTGCTGCAGGTTCGCCCCGGCACTGACACCGCAATGGGCATGGCATGGCTTAACGTCATCATGAACGAGGGCCTCTACGATGCAGACTTCGTCGAGAAGTGGACCTATGGTTTTGACGAGCTGAAGGCCGCTGTTCAGGATATGACGCCTGCTCGCGCAGCTGAGATCTGCGGCGTTCCTGAAGAAGACATCATCGGCGCTGCCCGCTTGTATGCAACCTCTCACCCCAGCTCCATTGCTTGGGGCTTGGCAGTTGATCAGAACCCCAACGGCGTCCAGCTGGGCCAGTGCATCTTGGCACTGATGTCCATCACGGGCGACCTGGATGCTCCTGGCGGCACCACGCTGGGCGCTGGCGACCCGCATGCCTCCAATGCTGCTCGTGACGACTCCGTTGGCGACGCCGATGAGTCCCGCGACTCCGACGACTATGCAGACCGCCGCGATGAAGAGGTCTATGCAAACCAGATGGAGATTGCCATCACCTATGCATATCAGTATGGCCTCATGACGCCGGAGCGTTATGCCAAGAAGATCGGCGTAGACAAATACCCCGCCATCGGCGCCGTTATGTGGACTGTTGCGCCTGACGAGTTCTTGAAGACCTGCGAGACGGGTAAGCCTTACGAGATCCATATGGCAATGTTCCAGTCTTCAAACCCAGTTGGCAGCGCCATCTCCGGCGAGCCGCAGCGCTGGTACAACGCCTTGAAGAAGCTGGACTTCAACTTCTGCACCGACCTGTTCATGAACGCCACTATCCAGGCATGCTGCGATGTGTTCCTGCCGCTGGCAACCACCGTTGAGCACGACCAGATCGTTGTTCCGCACTACTCGCTGAACATGTCGTTCTTCGGTGCTGAGCGCAAGTGCGCACAGGTTGGTGAGTGCAAGAGCGAGATCGATGTCATGTTGCTTTTGGGCAAGCGTATGTTCCCCCAGTACTGGGATCAATTCGAAGACGATATCGACTACATTAAGAAGGGCTCCGGCAAACTTGATTGGGATGAGCTGTGCGAGAAGGTCATCATCACCAACGAAGAGCCCTACTACAAGTACAAGCTCGGCAAGCTCAGGGCCGATGGCAAGCCAGGCTTCCCCACCCAGACGGGCCGTGTTGAGCTTTGGTCTTACACCTACCAGGCCTTCGGCGAGAGCCCGGTTCCGTTCTATGAGCCGCCCGCGTATGGCCCTGATGCAACACCTGAGCTCATGAAGGATTACCCGTTCATTCTGACCACCGGTGCACGCCAGCAGGAGTTCTTCCATTCCGAGCACAAGCAGGTTCAGTCCCTGCGTTCGCTGACCCCGTGGCCGCTGATGGAGATCAACCCGAAGGACGCCGAGGCTCTTGGCATCCGCGAGGGCGACTGGGTCGAGATGGCCTCCCCGTATGGCAAGTGCCGCCAGAAGGCGAAGATCACCACCACCATCAAGCCGGGCGTCGTCCATGCAATGCATGGCTGGGCATACCCCGAGGAAAGCGGCAGCGAGCCGAGCCTGTATGGCAACTGGAAGTCCAACATCAACTGCCTGATGCCTAACAGCGTTAACGGCAAGCTGGGCTTTGGCGACACCTTCAAGTGCATGATCTGCTCTGTCGAGAAGGTTGATGGCCCGGGCGAGCCGCCGGCACCGACGGAAGAGAACGTGTATGTGGAGCCGAGCCGCGCTGCTGAGTTCGAGGTCGCCCAAGTCTGGCGCCCCGCAACCGCCCCCGAGTATGCCGCGCAAGAGTAGAGGGAATGCTCCCATTAGTTAGAGTTGAAGGAGGTTGGAGAAATGGCAGACTACGCTCTGTATATTAACTTCGAGTTTTGCTCCGGCTGTCACAGCTGTGAGTTTGCATGCCGAAACGAAAAGGGCATCCCCCTGGGCGACTTTGGTATGAAGGTTTTGGAGGACAAGCCCTACCAGCACGAGGACGGCAGCTGGCACTGGGACTATATTGCCTACCCTACTGAGCTGTGCGATCTGTGCGTGGACCGCATTGCTGAGGGCAAGATGCCTTCCTGCGTGCAGATGTGCCAGGCCAAGTGCCTGCACTATGGCACCCCCGAGGAGTGCTTGGCGATGCTGAAGGAGAAGGGCAGCAAGGCTGCAATCTTCATGCCGTAATGCATAGCTGTTAGCTAGTATGAGGGGGTGGCCTTTGATGGGCCGCCCCCTTACTGGTTTGTATTGGAGTGAGAGCATATGCCCGGTTGCTGGACGTGTCTTCCGTTTTGCGAGAACTGCAAACCCAAGTTCTACACCTGCCCTCAGTGCGGTGAGCAGGGGAGTATCTATTTCAAAAAGTGCACGCATTGTGGCAGGCCCATGACCGCCGAAGATGAGCAGGCCGGGCAAGCCGCGTGGCTCGAGAAACGCACAACGCAAGAAACCTCAAATAAATAAAAATTGGGGGTTGTCAAATAGGATATATGTGCGTATCATATTGCCTTGCGCTAAGCGCACCAGACATATTGCGGGATGGAGCAGTCTGGTAGCTCGCCGGGCTCATAACCCGGAGGTCGTCGGTTCAAATCCGGCTCCCG
>R11__coassemble_1838_pt1 | contig 11309 bp, 9 predicted proteins | sample R11__metabat2_low_PE_020 | metagenome-assembled genome bin R11 | reverse complement strand
TCAGGGCTTAATGCGCCCTTTAATTTCTCAATAACATCACGCATGGTGCAATGCCTCTCGCTAAAATCTCTATGCAACACGTTCAATCAGGGCCATAAAGAAGCCCTCGAAGTTCTCGTCTGGGCAAATGCATATGGCTTCATCAAAGTCGCACTGAAGCCCATAAGCATTAAGCCCGTCAATAGTGATATCCACAAGTTTATATGAGCCGTTCTTTTTTGCTCGCCTTAAGCAATCCTGAACCACTTGTTCATTTTCCCGCTTCAAAACTGAGCAAGTTGAATAGAGCACAAAGCCGCCCGGTTTAACCACCTCAAGCGCTTTTTGCAACAATGCATGCTGCTGCTTGCACGTTTTTGCAACAAGTTGTTCGGTGAAACGTTTGGGCATCTTTGGGTCAAAGCAGCTTAGCGTTCCTGAACCGGAACAAGGCGCATCGAGCAAAACGCGGTCAAAGGAAAAGAAACTGTCGAGTCTGCGAGCATCCTGTTGCATGACCATTACATTTTTTGCCCCTTGACGCTCGAGGTTAAACTTCAGCTTTTCAGCACGGGGTGCATGCATCTCGCAAGCAGTGATATGAGCTGCTCCACCTGTTAGCGCTGCTATTTGGGTTGTCTTTCCGCCAGGGGCTGCACACATGTCTAAAATATCTAAGCCGGTCTGCGCACGCAGCGCCAAAGGAGGCAACATTGAAGACAAACTTTGTAAATAAAGCTCCCCGCTTTCAAATGCCGCCAGCTCGCGCACTTGAGATATTGAACCGTACGGCAAAATAAAAGCGTCTGAGTACCAATTGCAGCGTTTGTAATCTATCCCGGCTGCACTTAGCTCATCAGCTATGTTTTGAGCGTTTGTTTTCAACGCATTGGCACGCAGCGTGGTTGCGCGTTGCACACTACAACCCGCCACAATGCGCTGAACATCCTCAGAGCAGTACGTTTCTTTAAGTTCGTCTATAAAAAATTGTGGCAACTGCTGTGGCTCGCCCACGTTGGCTCCCAACCTTTAATCACACATTTACAGCTTCTCGATTATAGTTGTGTTTTGCAAAGCGAACACCATGCGAACGCGAGGCAAATCTATGAACAAGCGCATAGCCCTGGCCCAAACAGAGCACCCGAAAGATATGGATGTCATAAAGCTTGTAAACGAGTGGAGCAAACAAGCTTGTGATGCAGGCGCAGATTTAGTGGTGTTTCCTGAGTCGCTTATGACCCGCTATGAGGAAGAGCAGAATGATTTCTTGCAGGCAGCTCAAAGCATTGACGGGCCATTTTGCACTGCTATCAACGAGTGTGCACTGCACAACAATATGTGGATCTATTACACCGCAAACATTGCTTCAGAAGGCGCTTTGCCCCTAAACACAGCCATTCTTACAACAAATGAGGGCAAGGTTGCAAATGTGTATCACAAAGTTCACCTGTTCGACTCAGACACCACCACCGAGTCAAGCCGCATGAGCGCCGGTAGCGAGCTGCCGCATTGTGTTGATACACCCGTCGGGCGTCTTGGTTGGGGCATCTGCTACGACCTGAGATTTCCGGAACTCACGCGCACGCAGGCCCTCGACGGTGCTCAGGTCATCATCTTCAGCGCAGCGTGGGTCGATGGCCCCGAAAAGGTGCACCAATGGAAAACACTTCTTGCGGCACGTGCCATTGAAAACGGCATATATGCAATCGGTGTCTCACGCTGCGATGAGGGCTACATCGGCTCATCATGCGCTTTTGACCCCTACGGCGCAGAAATTGCATCAGCCGGCACAACACCTGAGCTTTTAGTGGTCGATATCGACCTTGACCTAGTCGAAAAAGCCCAGACAGCTATCCCGTCGCTAAAAAACCGCCGCGCCGACTTGTACTAAAAAGAGGGTGGCTTTCTTGAGATTAGAAAGCCACCCTCAAACACGAGCAAATAACTATTTCTAGTGGTGATAGCGCCCTTTTGACTCATAGGCAGGCTCGCAGCAAACGTTCATGCCCAGCGTCTTATAAAGTCGTTCATCGGCCTCAGAAATAATCGACGAGAAGAACGCATCGCAACCCTTGAGCTTTTGCACTGCCTCAATCGCACGTGCTGCATCAGGGTTCTCTGCAGAACTCGTAGAAAGGGCAATAAGCATCTCGTTGGGGTGCAGGCGCGGGTTGCGCGAGGAGAGATACTCAGTCTTCAGGCGGCAAATGGGCTCCAATGCCTCATCGCTGATGATATAGGTCTCGCGGTCAATGCCTGCTTGGGCCTTCATGGCGTTCAAAAGCAACGAGCTTGCAGCGCCTAACAAATCAGAGGTCTTGCCCGTGATGACGGTGCCGTTATCCAAAACAATAGCGCCAGCCGGAGCGCCGGTGGCTTCCGCCTTTTCAAGGGCATATTTGCGTGCCGGCAGATAATCGGCATCGATGCCGGCCTTATGCATGATAATTTCAAGACGCGCCAACTCGTCTTCACCCAAGCCGGTGCGCTTGACCTTGACCGCTGCCGCAAAATACCTGCGTGCAATCTCCATGCGGGCCGCATCACAAACCGCATCGTCATCTACGATGCCATAGCCTGCACAGTTGACACCCATGTCAGTGGGTGATTTATAGGGCGACTCGCCCATAATCGTCTCAAGCATGGCGCGCAACACCGGATAGATCTCAACATCGCGGTTGTAGTTAACGGTCGTCTCGCCGTAGGCCTCCAGATGGAACGGGTCAATGATGTTTGCATCGTCTAGGTCAGCCGTGGCAGCCTCATAGGCGATGTTCACAGGGTGCTCCAAGGGGATGTTCCAAATGGGGAACGTCTCATACTTGGAGTAGCCAGCCGCCACTCCCCTCTTGAACTCATGGTATAGCTGGGACAGGCAGGTGGCCATCTTGCCGCTGCCCGGGCCAGGTGCCGTCACAACCACCAGTGGGCGTTCAGTCTCGACGTATTCGTTTAAGCCGTAGCCCTCGTCACTAACAATGTGCTCGATGTCATGGGGGTAGCCTGCAATCGGGTAATGCATATAGTGGGCAATACCTAAGGAATCGAGGCGCTTGCAAAACGCATCGGCTGCAGGCTGGTTTGCATATTGGGTGATAACAACGCTGCCAACATAAAAGCCCAGGTCTTCAAAGATGTCCATCAAACGCAAAACATCTTCGTCATAGGTGATACCTAAGTCGCCCCTGACCTTGCTCTTTTCGATGTGGGCCGCATTGATAGCAATGACAATCTCAACGTCATCTGCCATGCTTTGAAGCATGCGAATCTTTGTGTCAGGTTTAAAACCAGGAAGGACGCGGGAAGCATGGTAGTCGTCAAACAGCTTGCCGCCAAATTCAAGGTAAAGCTTGCCGCCGGATTGTTCTACGCGCTGTTTGATGCGCTCGGCCTGCATAGTGATGTACTTATCGTTATCAAACCCGATTTTCATATTTCTTCCTCCCAGTAAGAAAATTGAAAACTCGGGATTGCATTATCTCAAATGATTGCCTTGATGAAGGCGGCATTTTGAAGAGATTTGCAATTAGGGTTTCATACGCTGTTTCGCGAGAAAAAAGATTTTTCTTAAGTTTGCAAAACGAAAGCTCAAACAATCCTGGCGCATGAGAGAATAGAGCCGTATTTCTCGCTGAACTCGAGAGAGGAGTCGGCCTATGACCGAAAGCGTCAATTACCAATGCCCGGCCTGCGGAGGCCCCATCCACTTTGATGCCGTAACAGGCAAGCCCACGTGCGACTATTGCGATTCAGTCTTCACCGTTGAGGAAATCGAGCAGTTCTACGCGCAAAAACAGCAAAAAGCCGATGCAGCAACACCCGTTGATGAGGCGGAGAGCGAAAAACTCGAGGCTGAACAGCGCGTTCAAGACGCAAATGCCGCCCCAGCTTCTGCCCAAACGCAAAAGAGCTCAGACCCGATTGCAGACTACCTGAGTTCAAAAAAGGAGCTGCAGGAAGGCGACGAGGGCACCACGTGCCTTACCTGCTCGTCGTGCGGTGCGCAGTTGATCGTTGACAATGTCTCGGCTGTCTCGCAGTGCCCCTATTGCGGAAACACTTCTGTAAACCCTGGCAAAGTCACCGGAACGCTTGAGCCGGACTACGTCATTCCGTTTTCGACCACCAAGCAGCAGGCAATCGATGCCCTAAACCAGCACTATAAGGGCAAGGTTTTGCTGCCCAAACCCTTCAGCGACCAAAACCATATAGAAGAAGTCCAAGGCATCTACGTGCCGTTTTGGCTCTACAGCGGCACCTCGACCGGTGAGGCGGGCTTCGAGTGCACAAACACCCGCGTATGGAGCGACCGCGACTACAACTACACCGAGACTTCCATCTATCACGCTGAGCGCTCTGGCGAAATCGCTTTTGATAAGGTCCCAGTTGACGGCTCAAAGCGCATGCCCGATGACCACATGGACTCCATCGAGCCCTTCGATTACAGCAAGATGGTCAAGTTCTCCACGGCATACTTGCCCGGCTTTGCGGCTGAGCGCTACGACGAAGATGTGCGCGATTGCGCCGACCGCGCACGCTCGCGCGGCGAAAACTCCCTGGTCGATTTCTTGCAAGAAACCGTTAACGGCTACCAAACAGTGACGTGCACTTCATCGACCTCATCCAGCGATTTCGAGGAAGTCTCCTACGCTTTGCTTCCGGTTTGGATGCTTCACACCAAATGGAACGATGAGGATTTCCTCTTTGCCATGAACGGCCAAACCGGAAAACTCGTTGGAGACCTGCCCGTCGACAAAAAGAAGCTGACGCTGATATCCATCGGCACCTTTATCGCCTCTTTTGCTGTTTGCTTTGGCATCTTGTCATTGGTGTTGTAGAAGGGGGCTTGAGATGAAGACGTTTGAAATGAAATCCTTGATCGCCAAGCTCGCCTGCCTGCTTGCCACCATCATGCTTGCCCTAGCTGGTTACACCACAGTTGCCCATGCACAAACGGGCACCTACGTAATAGACGAGTACGGGCTGCTCAGCGAATCTGATTTCTCATCATTAGAGTCGCAAGCTGAAAGCATTTCTTCAAAAAGCGACGTGGGCACCTATCTGTTAGTTGTTGGCGATATTGGCAACAGCAACGTTCGCGATTACGCCAAGAATTACTACAACAGCCACAACCTCGGGTTGGGCGGCTCAAAAAGCGGCATTCTGTTTTTGATTGCAGTCAACTCACGTGATTACGTAACAATCACGTACGGAAATGGTGTCACCGTCTACACGGACTACACCATAGAAAAACTGGAAGATGCTGTTGTCTCCTATCTGCATGAGGATGAGTTTGTCGAGGGCTGCGAGGAGTATTACACCCAGTGCGAAAGCGCAACAACCTATTACGAGGATAATGGCACACCTCTTGACTCAGACAATGACCCGGATGAAAACACCAGCAGGCTTTTGATGCGTCTGGGCATTTCACTGATCGTCGCTTTGGTGATAATGATCATGGTGATTATGGTGCTAAGAGGCCAGATGAAAAGCGTTGCAGCAGGTCACAACGCCGAAAACTACCTTGAAAAGAACGGCCTGAACTTGACGCACTCTCAAGACACCTACATAACAACAAACGTCACCAGAACTGCAAAGCCCAAAAACGAAGGAGGCTCCTCGGTAGACTCCAGTGGTTTTGGCGGCTCCAGTGGCGGAAAGTTCTAGAAACTGACAAAATGGGTAGTAATGGGCAGTGCAACATGCGCACCGCCCAAAAGGATAGAAAGGAAACCAAACTATGGGTCTGATCAAGGCAGCAGTTGGTTCCGCAGGTGGTGTGTTAGCCGACCAGTGGAAAGAGTATTTCTATTGTGACGCACTGGCCGACACCGTTCTTGCCACAAAGGGCAAGAAGCGTACCAGCGACCGCAGCTCAAACACGAAGGGTTCCGACAACATCATCTCCAGCGGCTCTGTCATCGCCGTTGCAGATGGCCAATGCATGCTCATTGTCGAGCAGGGCAAGGTTGTGGAGATTTGCGCTGAGCCAGGTGAATTCACCTTTGACTCCTCCACTGAGCCCACCATTTTCCAGGGCAATTTAGGCAGCAGCATTGTTGATTCCTTAAAGAACATCGGTAAGCGTTTCACCTTCGGTGGCGAACCCCCGAAAGACCAGCGCGTCTATTACTTCAACACCAAGGAGCTCATCGGCAACAAATACGGCACTGCCTCCCCTGTGCCTTTTAAGGTGGTCGACCCTGACATCAACTTCAAGCTGACCATGCGCGTCAAGTGCTTTGGTGAATACAGCTATCGCATCTGCGACCCGATTTTGCTGTACACCAACATCACCGGTAATTTCGATGGTGACTACACCCGCGACAAGCTGGACAGCCAGCTCAAGACCGAGCTGCTGACCGCTTTGCAGCCGGCATTTGCCAAGCTCAGCGCCATGCGCATCGAGTATGATCAGGTGCCTGCACACACCACCGAGTTGGCAGACATCCTCAACGAGGAGCTCTCCAACAAGTGGCGCAACCTGCGCGGCATCGAAATTGTCTCCTTCGGCATGAGCAGCATCACTGCCAACGAAGAGGACGAAGAGAAGCTCCAGAAGGCACAGAGCGCAAGCTTCTACAGCAATGCTGGTATGGCTGCCGGCATGACCGCAGAGGCCTACGGCGATGCACTGCGTGGCGCTGCCAACAACGAAAGCGGCGCTATGGGCGCTTTCATGGGCATGGGCATGGCCAACGGTATGGGCGGAAACGCCACCAACGGCATGTTTGCCGCAGCTGCTCAGCAGCAGCAACAGCAGCAACAGCAGCCCATGCAGCAGCCTGCGCCTCAGCAAGCAGCACCTGCTGCAGCTGATGGCTGGACCTGCGAGTGCGGCGCTAATGCTACGGGCAAGTTCTGCCCTGAGTGCGGCAAGCCCAAACCCGAGCCGGTTGCAGCCGATGGCTGGACTTGCGAGTGCGGTGCTGTTAACCAGGGCAAGTTCTGCCAGAACTGTGGTGCCAAGAAGCCTGCTGGCGTGCCACAGTACAAGTGCGATAAGTGCGGTTGGGCACCTGTTGATCCCACCAATCCGCCGAAGTTCTGCCCTGAGTGCGGCGACCCCTTCGGTGATGAAGACATCATCTAGTCGTATCGCATTTTCCAAGCACTATCTGCGGGGCTGCAGCACATACCAAGCTGCAGCCCCGCTTGCGCAACAAACCTTTATCCAAAAAGACATCAGCTTACACATTTCCGCCTTCTCACCGCATAAAATGCATCACTGCCCTGTTTCATGATGAATAAACACGCTCTATAAGCGTATGATTATGCGACTGCATGAGCAGTTTATGCACCTGTTGTCTTTGCGAAGGAAGCTTTCTTGGAACTGTTTAATACCTTTTCTCAGAATCTAGACGAGCTCATTTGGAGCTTGCCTCTCGTCATTCTCTGTCTTGCAGTTGGCTTGTTTCTATCAATCCGCTTGCGCTTTCCACAAATTCGCCTGCTACCCGACCAGATAAAACTTATTGCAGGTTTGGATGAAGCCAGCAAAAAGCAGCGCAAAAGCGGCCAAGGCATTTCAGCTTTTCAATCTTTTGCCACAACCGTTGGCGCCCGCGTTGGTATGGGCAATATTGCCGGCATAGCCTCTGCTATCTATTTTGGTGGGCCTGGTGCCATCCTCTGGATGTGGATCATTGCCCTCATCGGTGCAGCTTCAGCATTTACCGAGTCAACCCTCGCGCAGGCCTACAAAGCCAAAAACCCTGAAGGCGTCTTTACGGGCGGCCCGGCTCATTATCTTGAGCGCGGCCTGAAGTGCAAGCCTTATGCAATGGTTTTCGCAATTTTGGCGGTAATTGCTACGGGCCTTTTGCTGCCGGGCGTTCAAATCAATTCGCTGGTCATCGTCTTTGAGGAAGCATTCGATGTTAACCGCGTGGTGGTAGGTGCTGTTTGCTGCGTATTGCTGGCAATTGTCATCTGCGGCGGTATCAAACGTATCGCCCATTTGGCTGAGGTCCTTACGCCAGTTATGTGCCTGGTCTATATCGCACTTGCATTGATTATCTTGGGCATTCATATCACTGAGATTCCGGCGGCGCTCGTTCTGATTTTCCAGTCCGCCTTTGGCCTGCACCCTATTTTCGGAGCAATCATCGGCTCTGCAGTCTCTTGGGGCGTCAAGCGCGGCATCTATTCCAACGAAGCTGGCATGGGCTGCGGTGCCATCGTTTCCGCAGCCGCTGAATGCTCACACCCTGCTAAGCAGGGCCTGATTCAGTCCTGCTCAATCTATGTCGACACCCTGCTTGTGGGCACAGCAACGGCATTGATCGTCATCCTGACGGGCATGTATGACGTCGTAGACGCACAAGGTGCCTTGTTGCTCGACCAGACCGGCGGTATTGAGGCAGGTATCATCTGGACCCAATCAGCCCTTGTGAGCACCTATGGCGGTTGGTGCGGAAAACTTCTATCAATCATTATTGTGCTCTTTGTCTTTACCTCTATGACTGGTTATTGCTATCAAGCTGAGTCGAATACGAACTACCTGTTCAAAGGCAATAAATATGCAATTTGGGTTGTGCGCGCGATCTTTGTTGCCGCTGCCTTTTTCGGTTGCTTGGTTGAAGCTGACGCAATCTGGGCATTAGGCGATGTGGGCTATGGTTTGATGGCCTGGGCAAACATCATCGCCATCACGCTGCTCTCCCCCATGGCAGTCAAGTTGCTGAAAGACTATGAGAAGCAGAAGAAGGAGGGCAAAGACCCCACGTTTGACCCTGCCGACTTCGGCATTGAAGACCCAACTGGCGCGTGGGCACATAAGGATTAGAAGCGCACGATCAATCTATGACAAACGAAGAGGGAGCGCCCACTTGTCAAAAGCGGGCACTCCCTCGTTTTAAGCTAACGATTAAGAAGCTCTACAGCAGCTCAGCAATCTCGTAGATGAGACGCTCGGATTTCTCCCAGCCAAGGCAAGCGTCGGTAATGGATTTGCCATAGACGCCACCGTCAACAGGCTGATTGCCGTCCTCAATGTAGCTTTCAACCATGAAGCCCTTGATGAGACCCTTCAAGTCTGCGTTGTAGTTGCAGTAATTGATAACTTCTTTAATGATGCGCGGCTGCTCAAAGGGGTTCTTGCGAGAGTTTGAGTGGTTGGCATCGATGATGACCGCCGGGTTGGTAAGCTCCTCATGCTTTGCATAGAGATCGGCAACATGGGCAAGGTTCTCATAGTGGTAGTTGGGGTAGACACCACCCTGCTCGTCGGTGTAGCCACGCATAATGGCATGGGTCATGGGGTTGCCAAAAGACTGGCATGCCCAGCCACGATAAATGAAATCATGCTGGCTTTGACCAGCAACAATGCTGTTCATCATGACGCTCAAGTCTCCGCTGGTGGGGTTTTTCATGCCAACGGGGACCTCAATGCCACTGGAGACCAAGCGATGCTGCTGGTTTTCCACCGAGCGAGCACCAACGGCCACATAACCCAAGATGTCATCCAAATACTTATAGTTTTCGGGGTACAGCATCTCATCAGCGCAAATAAAACCGGCTTCGGCCACAGCGCGCATATGCAGTTCGCGCGTAGCGATGATGCCCTTGAAGGCGTCAGGCTTCTCATTGGGGTCAGGCTGGTGCACCAAACCCTTGTAGCCTTTGCCGGTGGTGCGGGGCTTGTTGGTATAGATGCGCGGGATGATGAACAACTTATCCTCAACGTCTTCCTGCACCTTCGTCAAACGCGAAACGTAGTCCATAACGCTATCTTCGTTGTCTGCAGAGCAGGGCCCGATAATGAGCGCAAGGCGGCTGTCTTTGCCCGTAAAGATAGCTTCCACCTGTTTGCGACGCTCGGCAATCAAGTCAGTCATCTCAGAGGTCATAGGGTACATCTCCTTGACCTCCATAGGAATGGCCAGCTTGCGATCAAAATTCATATTCATGGTTAAACTCCAAGATAAATACAGGTATGAATAGAAAGTAACGAGTAAAGTATTGTATCGTTAAGCTGCATAAATTGACTAACTTATAGCTGCATTTTTAGAAGGTTTTACATTTGAAGAAGACCACACTTTGCTACATAGAGCGCAACAACTGCTACCTCATGATGTTGCGCAACAAGAAGGAAAACGATGCCAACCAAGGCAAATATGTCGGCGTCGGCGGCAAGTTTGAGATGGACGAGACCCCAGATGAATGTCTGCTTCGGGAGGTAGCTGAAGAAACGGGGTTGCTTCTCACGAGCTACCGCCAAAGAGGTGTTATTTCTTTTATAAGTGACACATTCGAAAACGAAGAGATGTATCTTTACACGGCGGATGCATTTACCTATCTCGACAAAAGCCCCGTTACAGAGGATTTTCCCAAAATCGAATGCAACGAGGGAACGCTTGAGTGGATTGACATCTCAGACGTGGAATCCATCCCCACCTGGGAGGGCGACAAATATTTCTTGCGTGAGCTTGCTGCAGGGAATTCAAATATCCAAATGACGCTTGAATACAAAGGCGATACACTTGTTCGAGCCCAGCTCGGGCAAGCAAAGGAGGGCACCATTTATGAAGCTTGACACCATCTGCATACAGGGTGGCTACGACCCGTCCCAAGGGCAGCCGCGCCAACTGCCCATAGTGCAGTCAACAACGTTTCGTTACGAATCCGCCGAAGCAATGGGAAAGCTGTTCGACTTGGAGGCGGAGGGCTATTTCTACTCTCGCTTACAAAACCCCACCTGCGACACAGTAGCCGCAAAGATTTGTGCATTAGAGGGTGGCACTGCGGCCATGCTGACAGGCTCTGGCCAGGCCGCAAACTTCTTTGCACTGTTTAACATCTGCAATGCAGGCGACCACATCGTTGCATCCAGCGCCATATATGGCGGCACGTTCAACTTGATCAGCACCACCATGCAAAAGATGGGCATCGAGGCGACCTTTGTCTCCCCGGATGCAACTGCTGAAGAGCTTAAAGCCGCCTTCAAACCAAACACCAAGGCGGTGTTCGGCGAGGTCATTTGCAACCCCTCGCTCAAGGTGTTGGATATCGAAGCCTTTGCCGATGCAGCCCATGCCCATGGCGTGCCCCTCATTGTTGACAACACCTTCCCCACCCCCATCAACTGCAGGCCACTTGAGTGGGGAGCAGACATCGTCACCCACTCCACTACCAAATATATGGATGGCCACTCTGCCGGTTTGGGCGGCGCCATTATTGACGGCGGCAAATTTGATTGGATGGCGCAAAGGGACAAATTCCCTGGTCTTTGCGAGCCTGATGAGAGCTATCACGGCATCGTTTATGCTGAGCGCTTTGGCAATGAAGCAGCCTTTATCACCAAGTGCACCTCTCAGCTTATGCGCGAT
>R11__coassemble_1796_pt1 | contig 11478 bp, 10 predicted proteins | sample R11__metabat2_low_PE_020 | metagenome-assembled genome bin R11 | reverse complement strand
ATGCCCGTGTTTGCTGCTATATGGAGCACCTCTGCAAACCGAGGACTGCCATAAAGGTCTCTGCCGTAAGAATTGACGTTTTGGCCAAGAAGGGTGACTTCAACTATCCCCTGGCTTGCAAGGTTTTTGAGTTCAGCTTCAATTTCCTCTATGGGCCGCGACTGCTCGCGGCCACGCACGTACGGAACAATGCAGTAGGTGCAGAAGTTGTTGCAGCCGGTCATGATGGGCACCCATGCATGCCAAGATTTCACTCGTGTAGAGGGCAGATCGCTGGAGAACCCATCATTTTCATCAATGATTTCGACAACAGGCTTGCCGCTCTCAACACACTGTTCGATAAGCGCAACAAGGTGCCCCAGGTTATGAGTACCAAATACAATATCAACGTTAGAAAGTGTTTGGCGCAGCTTCTCGCCATCACGCTGCCCGATGCAGCCGCCAACAGCAACGATGCGGCCCATTTCGTGGGCAGGTGGAATATTTTTCATGGAAGCAACTTGCCCCATGAGCCTAATATCGGCTGCTTCGCGCACGCAGCACGTCAGATAAACGACGATATCAGCCTCTTCAATGTTGCCAACCGATATGCAGCCAGCTGCGTCAAGCATGCCACTTACGCGTTCGGCATCGTTTTCATTCATTTGGCAACCAAAGGCACGCTGGAAATAGGTCATGCCCGCCAATGAAGACATATTGCCATATGAGTTCATCAAAGAAGCCTTAGTTTGAAGCGTCGAAGACTGCTGCGTCATCAACAGGCTGGCAATCGCTGTCAATGCGATGAGCAATTACAGAAAAACGAATCGCAGTGCGAGATTCGCCATTAATGACGATTTCGGCAAAAGTCGGCGTGCAAGAAATATCAATGCCGGCAGGAATAAGATAGCCACGGGCTATTGCAACAGCTTTTACGGCTTGATTTACGGCACCGGCACCCACGGATTGAATGCGTACAGGGTTTCCGTCTTTGATGAGGCCTGCGATAGCACCTGCAACAGATGCAGGCGAAGACTTGCTCGAAACTTTGAGAAATTCCATTCGTTCATTCCTAAGTACGTAAATGCTGTGTTTGCAGTTCGTGTTTAGCTAGCTTGCAATTATATCTGTTCATCGCTTGCATGTGTAGCGCGAAGACTATTCTTCCTTTTGTATTGAGAAGCGGACGGTTATAGCGTCTTTGCCAACGCGCACAAGGGGCTCTTGGTCAAGGGTAAGGAAGTACCGTTGCGCTATTGGAGCAAATGCCGCTTCAAGGCGGTCTTGCAGCTCAACAACGTCTTCTTTGGAAAGGCGAAGCCCTCTCCTATCCCGGTAGATATCAACAGGTTCGTCTTCGGTTTTAGGAAGAAAGTCGCTCAACGGGCAGGAGGCGCTTTTTATTTCACCTGCGACAATTCGATGTGCTGTTCGAAGCGACAGCTCTAGACCGAGAGCTTTGCAGCTCTCAACAAGCTCTTGGGCACTTGTTGCGCAACTGGGCTGTGCTGCAAGCGCAGTTTCAGATGTGAAGGTGTCATACGGTGCGTTATATAGCGCAGAAGCTATTTCAGCAGGCGAGCCATAGAACACGCGTACTTGGTTTTCGCAGTCCAAGGAAAACTCGATGATGGTGCGAACAACGTTGTGTGGGCCCTTTCCAACCTCAAGGGCGCCGTCTTTGCCCTTTGCAGGGCGTGGTTTAGTTGCTTGATCAGCCTTTTCCGGTGTCTCGCCTAAGTCGACGCTTATGGAAATTGCTGAGCCCTTGCCGCATTCGCTTGCAACAACATAGCTGTTTTTTGAATTGCAGCGAATTGAATACAGTGCCATTCCGCGGCCATGTATACCCCACTTATCCATATGCGCCGTCTCGAGCTTGGATGTTACTCGAGCATCAAAGATGTGTTTATGCATATGCTCAGGAATGCCATCACCGTCGTCGATAACAACCAGTGTGCGAATATTTTGATCGCGAGAGCTTGCCACATAGATATTTTTGGCATGAGCATCACGAGCATTTCGAAGTAACTCAATAACAATGTCTTCAACACAGCGAATGTCTTGTTTTGCCTGGCGGCGTTCGGCTTCTTCCGTTTTCAAACGCACAAATCCGCCCCCGAGGTTCTCTTCTACGCTTAAAAGAGAACCACCGGAGACGGACGTAATAAATGCGGCAAGATTGTCAGTTGCCATATGGCTTAAGACCCTTCAGTGTTTGCTGCCTACTTAGCAACTCCCTCTGCACGGGATTCGCGAATGACGACAACGTGAATTTGGCCCGGATACTGCATCTCGTCTTCGATTTGCTTTGCAATGTCGTGAGCAAGCACGGTTGCATGAGCATCATCAACAACGTCAGGCTGCACCATAACGCGGACCTCACGGCCTGCCTGCATGGCATAGGTTTTCTCGACACCGTTGTAAGAGTTGGCAATCTCTTCAAGCTTCTCAAGGCGCTTGATGTAGTTCTCGTAGCTTTCACGGCGTGCACCAGGACGAGCTGCGCTCACAGCGTCTGCCGCCTGAATCAGCACGGCCAAAACCGTGGAGGGTTCAACATCTGCATGGTGAGCCTCGATGGCATGGACGATAGCAGGGTTTTCGCGATACCTGCGGGCCAGATCAGCGCCGATGACAGCATGGGAGCCCTCAACCTCATGGTCAACCGCTTTGCCCAAGTCATGAAGAAGGCCCGCGCGCTTGGCAATAATGGGGTCAATGCCCAGCTCGGATGCCATAGCGCCAGCCAGCGTTGCGACTTCCAAGGAATGTTGCAAAACGTTTTGGCCATAAGACGTGCGGTACTTCAACCTGCCCAAAGTCTTTACCAGCTCGGGGTGCAAATCATGAATGCCCAGATCGAAGGTGGCCTGCTCGCCAGCTTCTTGAACTTGCTGATCAACGAAAGCTTCAGCCTTTTTAAACATCTCTTCGATGCGGGCAGGGTGAATACGGCCATCCGCAATCAAGTTCTCAAGGGTCAAACGGGCAGTTTCACGCCTGACGGGGTCAAAACATGAAAGCGTAACCGTCTCGGGGTTGTCATCAATAATCAGGTTGACGCCAGTGATCTGTTCAAATGAACGGATGTTGCGGCCCTCTCGACCGATGATACGGCCTTTAACATCATCAGAAGGAATCTGAACGGATGTCACCGTGCGCTCGGCAGTGTAATCAGCTGCCATGCGCTGAATAGCTACAGAAAGAATTTCGCGGGATTTGCGGTCACACTCGGATTTTATCTGAGCCTCAGCATCGCGGATGATGGTTGCCTGCTCGTGAACAACGTCCTCGCGTACAGAATCTAAAAGCTCGGTACGTGCCTGATCGCGGGTCATATTTGCGATAGCCAAAAGGCGTTCATCTGCCTGAGCATGCTTATCGTCCAAATCGCGCTTTGCACGCTCAATTTGCCCTGCTTGAGAAGAAAGCTGGTGCTCGCGTTGGTCTAATGACTCCACACGACGATCACAAGAAGCCTCGCGCTGCTGGAGCCGGTCTTCACGGGACTTGATAACCTTTGATTGTTCTCGTGCCTCATCTTCAGCGCGCTCTTTAATTTTAAGAGCTTCATCCTTTGCCTCAACGACAGCAGCACGTTTGATGTTGTCTGCTTCGCTTTCAGCTGCTGCAAGTTTGCGCTCAGCCTCGGCAACCTTTTGCTCAGCCTGAACAGCAACGTTATTAGCATTGCTGTTGGTAATGACTTTGCTCAAGAGAAAGCCGATAGCAAGAGCAACAATTGCAATAATTACATAAATCACAATTTCCATTTCTTGCCTCTCAATTACTTTACGTTTCTTAGTGTGTTCTTTATTCAATTGAGGAGAAATCTCAGACAATAAAAATGCCGGGAATTCCCGGCAAACAACCAACCCAATTGCAGGCGAAAAGCCCGCAAAATTAGATATTCACATGTAAAACAATCTGTTAGACAGCGGTTATATATAAATACTCATTACTGAGTAGGTTATTTGCTTTTTGCATAGTACCACAGCTGTGCGCTCTATTCGGCTGCCATAGACATAAATTCATCTACCGCTCTTGAAGACAGCTCATATGAAAACCCTTTAGAAACAAGCCTCCTAAGCAAGGTTGCCCGCGGATTTTTGGAATGGGTCGAATACTTGGCACACAACTTCAAAGCCTGATTCATTTCTTCTTCAGCAGAAGAAAAAAGGTCAGAGTGTTTTTCGATAATTTGAGAGGAGACGCCGTTGTCGATTAGTCCTTGTATGATTTTTTGTTTGCCCCAACCCGAGTGCGTTTTGCCGCTGATATAGGCCGCAGCATAGCGGTCATCGCTGACCAGGCCACATTCCACAGCTCGTCCAGAAGCTTTGTATGCCGTCTCGTGGTCAAACCCCGCTTCTAAAAGCCTGTTCAAAACCTCTTTTTCCGTGCGCTCGCGTACGCACACCAAAGCATGGACTTTGGCCATTGCCTCGGAAACCTCTTCAGAGTCAAAAAGATCTCTGCGCTCAGGAAGCTCAAAACCGAGGGAGGAAGCGCTTGCCTCCTCCCCTCCTTTTGTTATGGATGCGGTTTGCGTCATTGCGCTTGAGTCCCGAGCTCGTAGGATTGCTCGCTTACCTCAAAGACGTCTTCCTCGTCGATAAAATCGCCATCATAAGGCAAACCGATTGCATAACGAACCTTGTTCTCGATTTCATTGCGCAGCTCAGAATTGTTCTTCAGCTCTGCCTTAACCGCTTCACGACCTTGGCCCAATCGCTCATCTTCATAGGTATACCAAGCGCCAGATTTCTCAACGATGCCAGCATCGACAGCCATGTCAAGTATGTTGCTTTCGCGGGAAATGCCCTCGCCGTACATCAAATCAAACTCAGCCTGCCTGAAGGGGGCAGCGCATTTGTTCTTGACGACCTTAACGCGGACCCGGTTGCCGATGGCTTCGCCCTTTTCCTTGATGGTCTCGGTGCGCCTAATGTCCATGCGAACCGAGGAATAGAACTTCAGTGCGCGGCCACCGGGGGTTGTCTCGGGGTTGCCAAACATGACACCAATCTTTTCGCGGAGCTGGTTGATGAAAATGCAGGTGGTGTTTGATTTTGAAAGAGAACCGGTCAGCTTGCGCAAAGCTTGACTCATCAGACGTGCCTGCATGCCAACGCTTGCATCGCCAATTTCGCCTTCGATCTCTGCGCGCGGAACCAATGCCGGAACAGAGTCGATGATGATGCAGTCGATAGCACCAGAGCGCACCAGCATGTCACAAATCTCAAGACCTTGCTCACCGGTGTCTGGCTGTGAGATCAGCACCTCGTCTATGTCTACACCGATCTTTGCTGCATAGACAGGGTCAAGGGCGTGCTCTGCATCGATAAAAGCAACCACACCACCCAATGCTTGTGCCTCAGCCAAAATCTGCAAGGCAAGGGTCGTCTTGCCGCTAGACTCTGGCCCGTAAATCTCGATGATGCGGCCTCGTGGGACACCACCGATGCCAAGTGCGGCATCCAATGCCAACGATCCAGTTGGGATGACCCCAGAGTCAACCTCAAACCCGCCCTCACCGAGCTTCATAATTGAGCCTTTGCCGAATTTCTTTTCAATCTGCTCTTTGGTGTTTTTGAGCATCTCCTCTTTATCCCCGTCTTTAGGGATATCAAGCTTGCTCGTGCCGTTGTTTTTTGCCATTCGGAGCTCCTAACTCTTTCCCTTGGCGCTCATTTGTTCGAAATGATAATCGAACATCTGTTCGCGGTCAAGGTAAAACCTACGATGTCGGTAAAAGTTAGCGGCAAATTCAAAAACAAACCACCCCCTCCTATCCAACGCAAATCCAACCAAATTTCCGATAGAAATCCAACGCAAATCCAACCAAATCGCCGAAAAGTGCAGTTCAACAGTGGTGGAAATTTAGAGATATTCAGTTAAGAGCAGAGAAAAAATTTTTTCGACGGCAGCGTTGCGAACCTCTTCGCGCTCGCCCGTTGCATGAATTGTTGTCGTCGCTGTTATGTTCGGGCCGGCAATGCCGATGCAAACGGTGCCAACCGGCTTTCCGGGCTCAGCACCGCCAGGGCCAGCAATGCCTGTGGTTGAAACAGCAAAATCAGTATCAAACAGCTTACGAGCTTGCTGTGCCATAGCTTGGGCTACTTCTTCGCTTACTACGCCGTACGTTTCTATAACGTCGCTCGGTACACCTAAGACCTTCTCTTTTGCCTCAATAAAGTAGCTCACCACTCCCCCTTTTATGACGGCAGAAGAACCCGGAACCGAGGTTAAGGCAGAAGCGATAAGCCCGCCAGTGCATGACTCAGCACATGAGATGGTCTTGCCTTGCTCAAGGCAGGTATTAATAACCTGCGCAGCAAGGATGAGGCTCGTTTCGGAGGAGAGAGGCATGAGGTCTAGTTTTTGGGCTCAAACCCAAATAGTTCCCTGGATTTTGAGAAGTAGTCGATCATAGACATCAACGTCATGATGACTGCAATAATCATGCAGATCCAGGCAAACACGCCAAACCCGAAAGCAAAGCTATGGTTAACAGCTTCAAACCATGAGCTGTCTTTAATGATGAATGCAATGATGGCGATAATCTGTGTCCATGTTTTGATTTTGCCGTAGATGGAAGCAGCGATAACCGTTCCCGAGGCAGCTGCCATCATACGCAAACCAGAAATAATGAACTCTCGGGCAAGGATGATGAGCGCAATCCAGGAAGGCAAAACCTGCAGCTCAACCAAACCCAAAAGCGCAGCACACACCAACAGTTTGTCGGCCAGAGGGTCCAAAAACTTACCAAAGTCGGTCACCTGGTTTCGTGAACGTGCCAAGTAGCCATCAACAAAGTCAGTCATGCTGATGAGGATAAAAACAGCAGCTGCAATCCACGGTTGGACGTCAGTCCAAAGCTCAGCATTAGGCGTAAGCTGAGGCCACGGCGACAGCAACGCAGCTACGAAAACAGGGATGGCGATGATGCGTACCATCGTCACGATGTTTGCCGGGGTCATAATATTTGTTTTGGTGTTCTCTTTCATTCGTTACACCAGCTCGCCTTCCAGTTCATAGCAAAAGCTTCCTGTAATGTTCACTTTAACGATATCACCAATCTTAGGTGTGAAGTCATCGCGTAGCGCGACATGCACCTGCCCGTCGACATCTGGTGCCTGGCCTTGCCACCTTCCCAACGCTTCTAAGCCGATATCGGTTTGCTCATAGCCTTCAATCAGCACATTATGCGTTGAACCAATATGATTTGCATTTAAGGCATATCCCGTCATGTCGCAGGTGTCGAGCAAGGCTTGGGAGCGCTGCAGTTTGACATCATCATCGAGCTGCCCGTCAAAGTCATAGGCAGCCGAGCCTTCTTCTTGCGAATAGGCAAAAACGCCAGCCAAGTCGAAAAGGCCCTCACTAGCAAATTCAAGCAGTGTTTCGAATTGTTCATCGGTCTCGCCAGGAAACCCGCACATCAGCGTGGTGCGAATAGTCATATCGCTTACAACATCTTTGATGTGTGTGAGCAGGGCTTTAATTGAATCAATCGACCCAGTCCTGTTCATGCGTTTTAAGACGTCGCGATCAACGTGTTGAAGCGGGATGTCGATATATGAGCACACGTTGTCAGTGTCGCGCATAAGCTCTAAAAGTTCATCGGTGATGCCTTCAGGTTGGATGTAAAGCAACCTAAACCAAACATCTTTGAATTCTGAAGAGAGCGCTTTGAGCAGGTCGCAAATGCTCAGCGGCTCACTAAAGTCCTTGCCCCATATGCCTGTATCCTGCCCGATGAGGACGATTTCTTTTGTGCCGCTTTGCGCAAGTTCGCGCACTTCACGTTCGATATCCGCAAGCTCAAAGCTGTGATACCGGCCCCGAATATAGGGAATCATGCAATATGAGCAAAAACGGTCGCAACCATCTGAAATCTTCACATAAGCACTCGGCCCTGCTTGGGCACGCAGCGTCACATTGCCATACGAAACGGTCTCAAACCCGAAAATTTTATCGACAAACTCTGCAATCTTGTCTTCTTCGTCAGCGCGTATAAAGCCCGCCACCTCGGCCAATTCGTTTTCAAGGTCTTTGCCGTAGCGAGAGGGCATGCAACCAGCAACAACAACTTTGCCGGGTTGAACAGTCTGCCCAACCTGCTCGAGGGCCTCGAAGATGACGTCAATGCCCTCTTCAACTGCACTTGCCAAAAACGAGCAGGTGTTAACAATGATGAGTGCAGGGTCATCTGAGCTATCAACAATTGGGTAGCCGGCAGCCATAAGGCGTGCCTTCATCTTGTCGGTATCCACCTCATTTTTAGCGCACCCGAGGGTTATAAACGCAATGGCAGGACGAGATTGCATGACAGGCCTCTAGCGATAGTTGGTAAACGACAGCGGCACGCCATAATCCTCGCCGCGCAAGAAAGCGATAACTGCCTGAAGCTCGTCGCGCTTCGGCGCAGAAACACGCACCTTGTCGCCTTCAATCTGAGTCTTGACCTTGAATTTTTGGGCTTTGATGTCCTTGTTGATCTTTTTGGCAGTATCCATATCAAGCCCGCTGACAATAGCGCCCACGCAACGAATGGTGCCACCTGAGGCATCCTCATTTTTGCCCCACTTGACATATTTCATGCCATCCTCGCCCAAACGACGGATAAGGTGGGTGTTCAAAATATCGATAACCTGGTTTTTCACAAACTCGCTCGGAGCGATAACGGTAAAGGTTGAGTTTGCTTTGTCAAAGGCAATGGAAGAGCCGGAATCCTTCAAATCGTAGCGCTGGGTCAGAGCCTTTGCGCTTTGCTGGTAAGCATTGTCAACTTCCTGCATATCGCATTCGGAAACGACATCAAAGCTGCTGTCTTTTGCCATGTTTCATCCTTTCGGGTTTGCTTAGTTGAGGTTTGCTGAAGTCTAAATCTAAGCCTCTTGTTCGGCTGATTGATCACTTTCTTGCTCTTGCTGGCTTTGTTCCTGGTCAGTTGAGGAGGTTCCTCCGGCTGCAAGGCCCGATGCCTGAACCGTCAGCGAAAGCGTTCCGGTGCCATCGCTTGCAACGGGAATGTCTATAACATCGCCATTGCAGGTAACAGTAACGGCGCTGGGCGTTCCAAATTTAGCAACTAACGATTCAGTCACCTGAAACTCCCTGCTCCAGGGGCCAACTGCCGTGCCGTTGTAAGCACTGTCATCGTCATAGGTAATGTTGATGAGCGAAGTAGAGCCCTCTTCAACTTCCACAGTCACAACTATGGGGTTGCCATTAGACGTGGTAACCGTTGCTGTGGCTGTGCCGCTTTCATCGGTGGTAGTCGTGGTTACCGAAGAGCCGTTTGCGCCGCCTTCAACCGAAAGGATTCCGGCGTCCTTATTGCCAGCTGACGACAGCAAGAAGCTTGCAACAATCAACAAAGCGACTATCAGTAGAATTGCAGCTATGGCAAGCATCCGGGAGTGCGTGTCGGAGGCAATCTCGATAACTCTGTTTTTTAGTGTGGTGAACAAGCCCTCATCCGGCGCTGGAGTATAAGACCTGCGTGAGCGTGATCTTGAGCGAGAGGATTCAACGCGGGATTGTGGCTTGTAGCGCTTGCCACCACGCACCGTGTAATCATCGTCAGAAGAATCTTCTGAAGACTGCGGCATCATTTCATCAAGATCAAGAGATGAAAGTCGCCCTGTCATAGATGCGGCAGAAGATCGAGCAGCGCTCGTGCGGCTTGAACGAGAGGTGCTCGCTGAAGAAAGGCGCCCGCTTGATGAGCTCTCCCCTGCCGTGCTTTGTTGTGACCTGCGAGATGATCGCGCAATAACCTTGATGGAGCTGGTCGTGCTCAATGAATCGGAGTCAACAGTTCTTGTGCGGCGGCTTCTGCGCGTCTTTGAATGCCCTTCCATATTTGCAAGAGCGTCGCTGGCATTTTGAGACCGGCGGCTTTCCTGTTTGAGTTCGTCCTCATAGCCCTTCAAAATGTCGCGTGGGTCAAGGCCAAGCGTGCGTGCATATGAAGACAACATGCCGGTTGCATAGCCTTTTTGAGGGTATGCAGAGATATCGCCCGACTCAAAAGTCTCTAATACACGGGCCCTGATGTTGGTCTTGCGCGACACCTGGTCTATGGACAAGCCAAGTTGCTCGCGGCGGGCCTTGAGCGTTGGCCCAATTTTACGGTCGGCCATGCTAGAACCCCTCTTGATCAGCAGCTTCGAAGGCCTTGATAGCCTCAAGGTCTTCAACAGAATCGATTAAAACTTCACGGGCGCGTGAGCCGTCTTGGGGGCCCACAATACCCTTTTGCTCGAGCATATCCATAATGCGGCCAGCACGTGCATAACCGACTTTCAGGCGCCTTTGCAGCATAGAGGTCGAACCAAGCCCTGCATGAACAACAGCATCGGCAGCCTCCCAAATAAGCGGGTCGTCATCAGAAATCGTCTCAGCGGTCGAAGCACCCTTTGCGCCCGATGAGCCCTCGAGCTTTTGCTGAAGGATTTCTAAGTGATACTCAGGCGTACCCTGATCTTTGAGGTGTTCAACTACCTCGAAAATCTCATCGTCAGAGACATAGCAGCCCTGGATGCGCTTGGGTTTGCCCCACTCAGGTTTGCTGAAGAGCATGTCACCGTTACCCACCAGCTTTTCTGCGCCGCTTTGGTCCATGATGACGCGAGAATCGACACCTGTTGCAACAAGCAGAGCGATGCGGTTGGTGATGTTAGCCTTGATCATGCCTGTGACAACATTGCTCGAGGGCCTTTGTGTGGCCACAATCAGATGGATGCCGGCGGCGCGGGCAAGCTGTGAGATGCGGACGATGGAGTCTTCAACATCTTTGCCTGCCGCCATCATCAAGTCGGAAAGCTCGTCGATAACAATGACGATGTACGGGAGCTCCTTTGGCCCCTCCCCTTCTTCATTGGCAAGTTTGCCCTGCTGAACCATCTGGTTGTAAAGACCAATATTTCTGGCCCCTACCTGCTCGAACACTTTAAGGCGGCGCTCCATCTCGACAACGCCCCACCTCAAGGCGGCTGCAGCCTCCTTTGGCTCAGTCACAACAGGCACATACAGATGCGGAATGCCGTTATATTGACTGAACTCAATGCGCTTAGGGTCGATCAAGATCATGCGAACTTCAGCGGGCGTTGCACGCATGAGCATAGACATGATCATGCCATTGATACAGACCGATTTGCCCGAGCCGGTCGTGCCGCCAATGAGCAAGTGAGGCATCTTGGTCAAGTCAACACAGACGTTGTTTCCGTCGATATCCTCGCCAATGGCAAGCTCCAACGGGCCGCCCTTTGCCGAAGGCAATATATCGCCAAAGAGAACGGTGGCCCTGTTTTTGTTAGGGATCTCAACGCCCACAAGTGATGTATTAGGGATTTGAGCAATACGCACCGAAGAGGCAGCCAAAGACAATGCAATGTCGTCGGCAAGGCCTGTAAGCTTTGAAAGTTTGACGCCACTGGGGAGGTCGACCTTAAACAAAGTCACGGTAGGGCCAGCAAGCCA
>R11__coassemble_1788_pt1 | contig 11525 bp, 7 predicted proteins | sample R11__metabat2_low_PE_020 | metagenome-assembled genome bin R11 | reverse complement strand
AAGTTTTGGTGCGCCCCAAGGCTTTGGAGCCCCTGCTAAAGCAGGTGTACAAGGACATCGCCGCGAAGCGTTCCATCCAACGCGAGGAAAACGAGTCGTATCACGACGCGTGCGTTAGGGCTCTTGATGAAGAACGCGTGCAAGTCTTAGCCAGCGATGCCATCATGCGCATTGCCGCGCCTTTTGCCAGGTCAACCTGTAAAAACCTCACCACCATTGGCGAGCCGGTCTTTCCCCAACCAGACAAACCGGTGCAAGCGGGCAAGCCATTTCGCTTCAGCGCTATCTATATCAAGCTCCCTCAGATGGAACTGAGCTCGTACGAGCCTGTTCAGATCGAGGCACCAGATGTTACCGTCACCGACGAGATGGTCGATGCCCAAATTGCCGGCATGCTTGCTGCAAGTGCCGAGGACGTAAAAACCGATGCGGTGCGCGAGGTTGTAGAAGGCGACACAGTCGACTTTGCCTTGAGGATTTCCTTAAATGGCCATGAGGTTCAGCAGCTTTGCTTTGACAGTTACATCTATGAGGTGGGAAGCCACCGCGTCCCTGGGAGTTTCGACGGCAACTTGGTGGGCATGAAACCAGGCGAGGAAAAAGAGTTCGACTTCGAGGGCGTCACCGATTTTGACAGTGCTGGTAGGCCCCTGACAGATATGTATCACGCCGGCGTTCGCATCTTGTCTCTGACCGAAAAGAAGACGCCTGAGCTTACGGATGCATGGGCTGCGAAGGCCATTCCCGGGTGCGAGACGGTTGAGAAACTGCGTGAAAATATCCGCAACCGCATGAGCTACCAGCTCATGTCGCAAAACACGCATAGGCTCAACTACTTGGCGGCTGCTGCGCTGGCCAAGCGCATCGAAGGCAACATCCCCGATGCGGTTTATGAGGCTGCTCACTCCGAGATGCGTGCAAACATGGCAGCTGAGGCTGCTAAGCAGGGCATGACGCCTGATCAGTTTATGGAAGCGCAAGGTGTTGGAAGCGAGCAGCAGGCCGCATTTCTGATGGTGCAATGCCGTGATAGTCTTGTTCAGCGCATTGCTTTGGATGCCTATGCGCGCCACTTCAACTTGAAGGTGACCGAAAAGGATCTCGACGACTACTTTGCCTTTGGCAACCCCAAAGCGCGGGCAGCCGAAATGCGCAAACGCATGGAAGAGACGGGCAATATGTATATCGCATATGAAAACGCCCTGCGTCTTAAGGCCAACTTCCATTTGGTGGACAACGCGCAGATTAAATAAGTTGAGATGTGATGTGCGGCGTGCGTCAGACAGCGCTCGGCGGCGCTGTCTGGGGTTTAGGCGAGAAGGCCGTGATTGCGTCCTTAATCATCGTTTATGAACGCTCGCACTCGTTCATAAACCGCATTTAAGCGGGTTTCGGGATCCTTAACTTCCGTTTATGAACGGCTCGCTTATTCATAAACGCAACTTAAGGGAGCGATTACCCCCTTATTCATCGTTTGTGAACGGATCGCTCGTTCATAAACGGTATCTAATTTCGCGCGCGTGTTCTTAACTCCCGTTTACGGATGAGGCAGGTCGTCCGTAAACGGAAACTAGGCGGTTTCGGCGCCGCTTAACATTCGTTTACGGACGGCCGAATCGTCCGTAAACCGCACTTAGGCGCCTTTGCGAACTCTTAACTTGCGTTTACGGATGAATCGCTCGTCCGTAAACGACACCTAACGCCACAGAAACACCCTTAACCACCGTTTACGGACGAGGCTGGTCGTCCGTAAACGACACCTAACGCAGCGAAAACGCCCTTAACGCCTGTTTACGGATGAATCAGTCGTCCGTAAACGGCACCTAAGGGCGCTGTTTGTTTTGCGTTGCTGCTTACTGCTGCAAGCAGCGTTCGGCGCCGTCGGCTAAGGCTCCAGCGAGAAGGTCGGCGTTTATGTGCACCTGGCACAGCCGCGCGCCCTTTTTGGTGGGGTGGGGGCCTTCCTTGTGGAACTGACGGCCGTCGTCCACCAGAGCAAACTCAAAGTCGCAGTCAACGCCGCCGCGCCTTTCGTGGCGGTAGGCGATGTCTGCCTTGCCGGAGTGCAGGATGCTGCAGCGCAGTTCGTAGCACATGTCGCCATCAAACCAGCAATCTTTGCCGCCAAAGTCGCTGGCAACGTAAGCGTCGAACCAGCGGGCATACTGGGCGTGCACCTTGCGGTCGCCGTCTCTATAGACCATGCCCGGATACATCTTCTGGCCCAGCACATCCGGGATGGTGAGCGCCAGCGCCAGCCCCGCCACCGATATGTTGGCATCGATGCAGGCACGCACATCGTGGATGATGTGGCGCATGGGGATCAAAGTGAGGTCGTCGTTGAACTTCTGTGTCGTCTGAATTTCCATAGGGCCATTATAGCCTGCGTTTTGGCGGGGCGTCTGGCCACGCATGAGCGTTTCTATAGGGCGAACAAATCGCAGAGCAAGCGTTAAGAAGGCTGACAAATTCAACTCTTTGTCCTAGATGCTGCACACTTCTCATGTTTTAACAGTGGCAAGCAAAGCGGCTGCCTTCATAGAATCATGGTGGGTTAGTGACGAAATTCTATGAGGGAGAGATCATGAAACAGCAATACCCCAGCATCTTTCAACCTATGACCATTAAGGGCATTACCTTCAAAAACCGCATTTTCGCGGCGCCCACCTCGCTTTCATGGCAGACGGCTTTGCGCCATCCAGACGATAACTACATCCGTTTTATCGAGCGCAAGGCGCGTGGCGGAGCAGCGCAGGTCAGCTTGGCAGGCGGCAAAGTGGAGGCTGAGCTGTTTCCTGATGAGATCGAGGGCGGCTGCTTTTGGGCGGACCACAAAATCGTCCCGCGTTTTGCCGAGCTTGCCTACGCCATCCACTCCCATGGTGCTGTGGCTTCCTTCGAGCTCTACCATGCCGGTGCGCTCTACCCAGTGGATAAGTACGGCCGCAACCCCATCTCTGCCTCGGCTTTTGTGCGTGAGGATGGCCAGCAGGTGGACGAGTGCACGCCTGAGCGTATGCAGGAAATTATTGACAGCTATGTGGCATACGCCAAGATCCTCAAATTGGCCAACTTCGACAGCGTCATGATCCATGGTGGCCACGGTTGGCTTTTGGGGCAGTTCCTGTGCGAGGAATACAACAAACGCACCGACGAGTTTGGTGGTTCCATGGAAAACCGCGCCCGCTTCCCATTGATGGTGCTTGATGCCATTCGCGAGGCTATTGGCGATGACATGCTCATCGAATACCGCCTCTCGGGCGACGAGATGTGCCCCGAGACCGGTGGTGCATCCCAAGAAGAGATGATTGAGTTTTGCAAACTCATCGACGGCAAGGTCGATTTGATCCATGTCTCTGCCGGCCGTGATACCACGCCGCGCGGCAAGATCATCACGCACCCAACCATCTTCCGTGAAAACGGCTGCAACGCCTATCTGGCTGCAGAGATCAAAAAACACGTCTCCACGCCGGTGGTCACCATCGGTGCTATCAACACCCCTGAGCTGGCTGAAGAGGTGCTGGCAGGCGGCGGCGCCGACTTCGTGGCCATGGGTCGCAGCTTTTTGGCCGACCCCGACTTTGTGCGCAAAGCCAAAAAATGTGACCCCCGGCACATCAACAGTTGTGTGCGCTGCTTGGACTGCTTGACGGGCCTGCACGTAAACGATGCCTTTAACTGCTCTGTCAACCCCAACTCAGGCCACGAGCTGACCAACTCCTGGATTCAGCCTGCAACCGAGAAACTGAAGGTTGTGGTGGTGGGCGGCGGCATTGCCGGTTGCAAAGCTGCGGCCACCGCTGCCGAGCGCGGCCACGAGGTCATCCTGCTTGAGAAGGAGAGCCAACTGGGAGGCATCCTGAAGTTCACCTTCACCGATGAACTCAAGGTCGATTTGCGCCGGCAGATTCAACACAGCATCTACGAAGTGGAGCGTCTTGGCGTTGACGTGCGCCTGAACACTGAGGCTACGCCGGAGCTGGTGGAAAGCCTGGGTGCCGATGCCGTCATCGTGGCGGCTGGCTCGACGCCCATCCGCCCGCGCATCCCTGGGCTGGCCGAGCACGCCATGCATGTGCTTGACATGCATGCAACCGGTGCTGCCATCGGTGAGCGCGTGGCTATCATAGGCGGTGGGTTGGCAGGCTGCGAAACCGCCGTTGAGCTGGGCCGCCAGGGCAAGAAGGTCACCGTTATCGAGATGATCCCCCAGCTGGCACGCGACGCAAATGCCATGCAAAAGGACGGCCTGGAAGTCGCCTTTGAACAGTGCGATATCACGCAGCTGCCGAATACCGCATGCACCAGCGTGACGGCCGAGGGCGTCATGGTTCGCAGTGTTGAGACCGATGAGGAATACCTTATCGAGGCTGACAGCGTAATCTTTGCGTTGGGTATGCGTTCCAACAGCGCCATCGTCGAAGAACTGCGCGACTGCGCTGCAGACGTTGTTGCCGTGGGCGACTGCGTGCGTCCGCGCAAGATCAAACCCGCAATCTTTGAGGCAACCTTCGCCGCCATCAACCTAGCGTAATAGGCCGGGTTTACATCTGGACCCTAAGTACTTTCACCGAGTGCATGAAAAGTCGTGCACTCGGTGATGCTTTTGCCGGGATTTTGCCTTGATACGCCATCGAGTGCATGAAAAGTCGTGCATTCGATGAAATGCTGAGCGCGCAACCCCTCGGGGTCTTGCGCTACTTGGCGCTGCTTGTACGTAACGCTATGGGCAGGGGGAGGGCCGCGCCGATAAGACAGGCGATACCCAGCCAGACCACGCTGCTCACCGGGAAGCAAAGCAGCAGCAGGGCAAGGGCCATGAAGGGCTTGCGTTGCACGCCGGCAACGAGGGTGGCGCAGGTGATGGCAATGCAAAACATCGGGTCGACGCCAGACACTGCGGCAACTGCGTAGCCCAGCGCGATGCCAGCGAAAATGATGGGGAAGAAGTGCCCGCCTTTCCAGCCGAAGTTGAGGCACAGCGGTGTTGCGAGGCACTTGCACAACCCAGTTGCTGCTAAGACGACTACGCCGAGCGTGTTCCACTCGTCCATAAGGGCGAAGGCTTGGGCTTCGCCGGGAAACAGCACGTAGGGCAGCGGCAGCGCAAGAAGCCCCAAGACAAGGCCGGCAATAACCGGTTTGAGCACGGGGTGCTCGCCCATCTTGGCGCTCAAAAGCCCAAAACACTTCTCGCCAGTGTGAAACAGTAAAGCCCCCAGATAGCCCGCCACCAAGCAGGGGATGCCCCACAGAAGCCTGACGTCTTGAGGTGTAACACCCTCAAAGCGGGGCAAGCCGCCTTCGCTGCCGAACAATGCGGTGAAGGCGGCCACCGCGCCGACGGCCCCTAACGCAGAGGCGGTGTAGAGCACAAGCTTGACGCTGCGGCGAAAGGTGAGGTTGCGGGTTGCGCTATCTGCTGGCTCGGCAGTGCCATCGGCAGGCTCGTCTGCACCCGCCAGGGCGCCTTCAGCGGTGGCGATGATGCCTGCAAACGGCGTTACAAACACGGCAGAAAGCGCGGCCGAGATGGTGACATCGGTAAGCCCCTTGACGCGAATGCCGGCGCGTTTGAGCGCCTCGCCGATGCGCGTGCAGGCAGCAGCGATGATGCCAGCGATGCCAGCCTCGGGGCCAATTGCTCCGCCAAAAACCAGCGGCAGCAGAAAGCCTACGATGCTTGCAAGCAGGTTTTCAAGGCGGTAGCTGCCAGTCTTTTTAACGCTTGCCAAGACATGCGCAAGCGGCGCCGGCGCACCGCCCATCTTCAAGCTCCACAACCCAATAATGGTGCCGCCGAGCAGGCAAAACGCAATGGGAATCCACCATGAGGGGATGCCTGCGCCCTCAAGGCAGGCCGCAAGGGCGCTGTAGCCCGTGCCCCACAAAAGCTCAGTCAGCGCAGACGAGGCATAAAACACCGCCCAAACTGCAAGGCCTGCCACAAAGCCGATGGCAAGCGCCACCAAGACCATGCTCAAACCCGCGGCCGATTTCTCGCCCGCGCCTTTCAACGGCTCTCCGGTGTCTGCTATGTAGTGCTTGTTGCTGCCCACGGCGCTCCAATCAATAAACCTGTTGCAGTAATTCTAGCTGGAGCGGGGCGTGCACAGCTGTGCAAAAGCGCAAACATTCACCGCTGCGTGCTTGCCTTGGGGCAAAGCGAGCGCGCTAGGCAGGTTTGTGGGCCACCATGTGCAAGCGGTTGTGGGGCTGGCGCTCGCACTTCTCCACAATGAGGCCGGCGGCCTCGGCCATGCGCCGGTTTTCCTCGACGCTATAGGCGGCCACATCGCCGGTGTGTTTAATCTTGTTGGCCAAAGGCAGCAAAATCTTGTTGAACAACAGCAGCAAAAACGCGTTGGAGGTGTTGTCGCGCAGCACAATTGTTCCGCCGGGTTTGAGCACACGGCACACGCTGTTCCAGAAATTCTGCGGGTTGGGGTAGTGGTGGTAGCTTTGCGAGTTGATGATGACGTCGAAGGAGTTCTCCTCAAAGGGGAGGTTTTCGCAGTCACCCACCAAGAAGGTGGCGTTGGGGATGTTCTTTGCCTTGGCAACCTCGATCATGGCTGGTGTCAGGTCAAGGCCGGTATAGCTGCGATCAGGGTATTCCTCAGAAAGCAAACTCAGCATCGGGGCGGTGCCGCAGCCGGCATCCAGCAGCGTCTTAAAGGGGATTTTTCTCAGCTCTTCAAGGATGAGCGGGTAGTCGTCCTTGCACATCTCATATATGCCATTGTTTGCGCCGCTTTCATATTCGGCGGCCGCGCGGGTGAACTCCTCAATGGAAAGGTCTTTGTATTCCTGCTCGGTGCGCATTACTCCTCCTTGGCAGCACCAAAAGTTTGCAATAGCTAACACTATACTACTAAAAAGTAAGCAATCGCTAACAAAACCCTGGGAGCGTGGTGGCGCCCATCCCGTGCGCTGCATACTCAAGCGCTAAGGGCCCTGCCTGCTGCCTATTCTTTGCCTTGTGGAGTTACTTTGCGATAAAGGCCTTTAGCTGCTCGATTTCTTCTGCGGTCATGCCGCCTTGTTGCAGGTAGTCTGCGGCAGCTTGCGTGTAATCGGCATCCTTGTAGGTGGAAGTGTCGCTTGTGCCCAACAGCTCCTCCATGAAGGCGTCGAAGTACAGCGAGCTGATGGCATCGAACTTCTCAGGGGTCTCGGCTTTTGTCACGCCGTAGTAGTTCTCATAGGTCTTCATGTAGTCGGCGAGCATCTCGTCATAGCTGGCATTTGCCAGTGCCTCAAGAAGCGTGCACACAAACCCGGTGCGGTCTTTGCCTTCCGTGCAATGGATGTATACCGGCCCGTCGCTTTGAAGCATGGCGCGAAAGCCATCTGCCACGTGCTGCTTGTATTCCTGCGATGCAAAGGCAGAGCTCATGCCCAAAAGTGCGGCCTGATTGTTTTCAAAGAGCGCTTTTGCATAAGGGGAGTCGAAGCCGTCTGCGGCAAGATGTTCGCTCATGTTTTCTTCGGTGTCGGCCAGGTCGAGAATAAAGGCCACGCCTTGTGCTTCGATAAGGTCGTCAACATCCGCTGCCCTTCCACGGCTGTTGTCCACTGGCGATGCTCCGCGGAAGAAGAAGTTTTCTTTGAGGTTTCCGCCGGCGAGGGCGCGATAGTTGCAAAACTCAACGGTACTTGCGTAGTCGGCTTTGTTTGAGGAATAGACCTGCCCCAAGGCCTCCTGGATGGTGCCGTATTTGCCCGCTTCATTGAGCGTGATGCGCACCGAGTCGCCTTCCGTCAGCGCAGCATTATCCCAAAGCCCCGTGTTGTTCAAGGTGATAGTAACGTGCTCAGAACCCGGATATGCCACGATAAGCGGCTCGCCGGTTTTGGTGTAGTAGCCGTTGAAATAGGGAACGTCGGTCAGGGTGTAGCCGTTTCCGAACTCGATATCGCAGCTATCGCCAAGCTGGATGCCGCTTTGCTCGAACTCGTCTTGGGTGAGCATAACGATTGCAGCGCCATACTTTGTGTCTTCACTAACAGTGCTTTTTGCTGTAGGGGTGCTCTGCGATGAACAACCCGCTGCACAACACAACGCAACTGCCAAGGTCAGCACGCACAAAGCCGTCAGAAAAACCGAATATGCCCTCTTCATCGCACGCTCGCTTTCGTTTTATGGGGCTACTTAATTATTCTCATAATAAGACAAAGCCCCAACATGGCAAGCCGCTTTAAGTGAGAGGGGGAGGCGAAGTGGCACCCCAGCTCGTCGGCGCATCGAACCTGCCCCGACTTGTGTGCGGCGGGCATCGAACCTGCCCGGCATGTGGGGCGCGGGCCTCTAAAATCGGCAGGATAGGCGGAAGCATACGCAACGCCCAGCTTGTGTGCGGCGGGCATCGAACCTGCCCCGGCTTGTGTGCGGGAGGCATCGAAGATCGCCAGCTTCGGCTGAAGCATCCGAAACGCCCGGCTTGTGTGCGGCGGGCATTGAAGCTGCCACAACTTGTGCGCGCCGACGCATCAAAGATCGGGCAACTTTGGCTTTTCAGGTTGCTTTCAGTGGGGTTGCCTAAGGTGTGTGCAACATAAAACACCCTCAAAGGAGCAGATATGAACACAACTATGAGCCGCCGACAACTGCTTGCGCTGGCTGCCGCGCTGAGCGGAGGAGCACTGTTTGGAGGCGCTTTGAGCGGCTGCTCTTCGCCGTCGAGTAGCGAAGATTTAAGTGCACTGGCCATCCCCGATGCGTGGAACTATGACGCCGATAACGATGTCTACTACCAGATCGGCTTGCCCTATTGCACCAAGCCGGCCGCAACTGATTACGAAAGCTACGCAATCTGCGTGCCCGGTGCCTATATGGACGCAACAGAAAACAGCGACGCCACCTATACGTGCACCCCAAACAGCACCGGCCAGGTGGGCGGCTACACTGCTGCCACGGCGCCTATCGTCATGCCCATCAACACGGCTGGCTATTCCGCACAGGAGGCCATGACCGAGTACAACTACAACAGCATCGCCAGCTATATCGAGGCTGGGTTTGTGTATGTGTTCGCGGGCTGCCGCGGGCGCAACAATATTACCGATGAGTCGGGAAAGCTGCTGGCCAGTGGGGGAGCGCCCTGGGGCGTTACCGACCTCAAGGCTGCGGTGCGCGCGCTGCGCTATAACGCCGCAAACCTGCCCGGCAGCACCACCCGCATCTTCAGCTTGGGCCACAGCGGTGGCGGTGCCCAAAGCGCCGTGCTGGGCGTGGCAGGCGATGCGGAAGGCTACAGCGACTATCTCAACACAATCGGCGCTGCCACTGAGGATGCTGAAGGCAACGGGCTTTCCGATGCCATCGCTGGCGCCATGTGCTGGTGCCCCATCACCAATTTATCCAATGCGTCTGAGGCCTATGAATGGAACATGGGCCAGTTCGCCACAACGGGCACCCGTGCCGAGGGCACCTTCACCGAGGCTTTGAGCAAAGACATGGCCCGTGAGTGGGCTGCCTATATCAACCAGCTGGGCCTTGTGGATGAAGACGGCACCGAGCTTTTGTTGGAAGAGACTGCAGACGGCGTCTACTGCGCGGGTACCTACTATGACCACATCGTCAGCGTGATTGAAGGCTCGCTCAACGACTTTCTGGCAGTTACGGAGTTTCCCTATACGCCGTCGAGCAACACTATGAGCGATATGGGTGCTGGCTCCGGTGCGCCTGGAGGTGCTGCTGGCGGTGAGCTGCCCAGCGGCGATGCCCCCAGCGACGGCGCCCCCACAGGCGATTTGCCCAGTGGTGATGCCCCTGCTGATGGTGCCCCTGCAGGTGATCTGCCCAGCGGGGATACGCCCGCTGATGGCGCTTCTAGCGGAGGTGCGGCTGCTGACGGTGGCCCCAGCGATGGTGCGCCTAGCGACATGAGCGCCAGTGGCGCGCCCACAGACGCCGCCAACAGCGAGGCGGAGACCTATGAGACGGTCGATGCCTATATCGCTGCTCTCAATGAGGGCGAGGAATGGGTAACCTATGACGCTGCAACCAACACCGCTCACATCGCCAGCCTCGGTGCCTTTGCGCGCCAGTGCAAGACCCCGAGCAAAGACGTGGGTGCCTTTGATGCGCTGGATTGCTCTCAGGCAGAAAACGCCCTGTTCGGCAATGACGACAGCGACAGCCTCCACTTCGATGCAACGATGGTGCAGCTGCTTGGCGATAACGAGGAAAGATACGCTGCTCTGGAAAACTGGGACAGCTCATACCCTGAGTCCTACCGCGAAGACTATGAAGACAAGGTAGACAGCCTCGGCAAGAGCTCGCAGGCGCGCCAAGACATCTATAACCCGATGTATTTCTTGTGCGAGGGCGCAAGCTCCACGCCGGCCAGCCACTGGAGAATTCGCACGGGTATCACCCAGGGCGACACTGCGCTGACAACAGAAGTCGACCTCGCCTTGGCATTGAAGGCAAAGCTGGGTGCCGATGCGGTGGATTTTGCCACCATCTGGGGCCAAGGCCACACCACTGCCGAGCTGCAAGGCGACTCCACCGACAATTTCATCACCTGGGTTAACAGCTGCTGCGCTTAAGCAAACACGCAGGAGGCATCGAATCTGTCACAACTTGTGTGCGGCGCAAACGAAAAGGAGGCCCCGGCGTGATGCCGGGGCCTCCGTCGTTCCTACCTCAAAACTTGAGAGGTATTACTCCAGCCAGCTAAGGCCGAGTTTGTCAACGATGCTGTTTGCAACCTCGTCGGAGATGGCACCAGTGCCACCGAGGAAGTAGCAGACGCCGATTTCGCCAGCCTGGGATTGCAGATCAGCGATAGCGGGGGAGTCAGCAGCGTTAGCGAGGACCAAGATGCTGTTCTTGGAGCCGCACAGTGCAGCGCCAGCCAGTGCATCGGGGAAGTTGTCGCCCGTTGCAACTGCGCAGTCGCCAACAGTCATGCCGTTCTCAAGCTCGTATGCAGCGATCTTCTCAGCGGTCTCGTAGCGGGTAGAGCCAGCCAGACGCTCAGCGTTGGCGAACATCTTCTCGGTGGCAGTGCTGACAACAGCGTCGCCGCCGCAGATGAGGACCTTGGCATCAGCCGGGATCATTGCTGCGGATTCAGCATCCAGGTTGCCGTCGTTGTCGCACAGCAGGATCGGGCAGCAGTTTGCATAAGCATACGGAGCGATTGCCAAAGCGTCGGCGAAGTTCTTGCCGGTAGCGATGACGTAGCAGCCTGCCTCAGCGCCGACCTTGGTGTTGACGGCCTTGGCAACCTCGCGGGCGGTCTCCTGGCGGGTGTCGCCAGAGATGCGGTCGACGGTGATGCCCATGCCGGAGATGGCGCTGGCAGCAGCGTCGCTGACAGCAGCGGTGCCGCCAATGATGATGACGTTCTTGACGTCCAGGGCCTCAAGCGTCGCCTTGGCCTGATCGCTCAGGGAGTCCTTGGTGGTCAGGACGACGGGAGCGTCATAGGCGCCAGCCAGAGCGGATGCGCTCAGAGCATCGGGGAAGTTGTCGCCAGAAGCGACGATAGCGGTTTCAGCAGCATTGAAGCCAG
>R11__coassemble_1745_pt1 | contig 11718 bp, 10 predicted proteins | sample R11__metabat2_low_PE_020 | metagenome-assembled genome bin R11 | reverse complement strand
CAACTCTGGCAGAATACGGTTAAACATCAGGCACATACGTTACCAGATATACGCGGTGCCACGCGCGCTAAAACGGCTCTTGAATCCCCCGATACACACATTTAACAGGTGCAACGGTGTGTATAAGCAACCCACTAGGAGAAATAGGGCCTATAAACAATCTCGTCATTGAGGGGGTCATCGGGGTAAAGATGCCTGAACAGCTCCACGAAGTAGTCGTCTGTCATAGACGCAATGTAGTCCACAACGATGTCGTCTGGTCTGTTCTTTAACTCCCAGGCATAGTCATAGCGCATAAGCGAGTGTTTCACATGGTGCCTAAAGATCGGAGATTCTTCACGGCCTTGTTCTAAGTCGTCCACGAACTGCTCGTAGAGACGCTCCATCATGGGCTGTACAGCGCTTATACGATCTCTGACCTCAGGGCTTTCATAGATAACCCGATAGTTTTCATCGCGGATGGCATCTACTGCAGCAAACACCTCTTGATCCATTGCAATGTAGTCTTTGCCCATTGAGCATTTGATGATGTTGCGGGTCAGGTTATAGATCATCTCGTAGTTTTTGTGCCCGAGCAGCTCAGACTCATTAAAGTCGTCGTCAAAGGCGACTTTTACCTTTGCAGCGTCTTGGCGGTCCTTGCCAATATAGGCGATGATATCGCTGATGCGCACAACGCAGCCTTCAAGGGTGCTGGGCTTTAAATCGCGGATATTGCGCTGGTCTTCATAGCAATTTTCAAGCAGGGTGTCCAAATCGGCAAACGTGTCACAAGGTGCAGGACGATATTCTAAAAACGCCTTTTCACCACAGTGAGTGACGATGCCGTTGTATGTCTGCAAGCACAAATTGGTTTGAGCCATTGTCCTTAACAACCGAACACTGTGGACATTATGGTTGAAGTAGCGCTTGGTTCGCCCATAGTACAGCTCACTTAAAAAGCGCTCCCCTTCATGCCCAAAAGGTGTATGCCCAAGGTCATGGCCAACGGCAATCGCCTCGATTAAGTCAAGGTTTAAACCCAAAGCAATACCGATAGTGCGGCCAACGCGGCTGACAACTTGCAAATGGAAACTGCGGCGTGTGATGTCGTCGTTTTTGATAAAGCTGAAGACCTGTGTTTTGTCAGCACAGCGCGAATAAAACGGATTATGGACGATCTTTTCAACATCCACCACAAAGCAAGGGCGGCCCAAATAGACATCCGGGTCTAAATAATTCTCAGGGCGTTCACGTATGCCCTCCTCATCGCGGCAGGCATAAGGCGACAAGGCATTCTGTTGAGCAAGGTGACGCTCCTTCAAAAAGGCACGTTCGTCATCGGTAAAATCGAACAAATCGCTACGGTTATGCATGAGTTGCGCATACCCTTTCTTAAAACCATCTAAAACCATAAACACTTTATCGTAAGTTTGGCGAGATAGAAGCATAAAGAGGCGGCTCGCACCCTAAGTCAGTGCGAGCCGCCATATGGTTTGGATACTCGGAAATGTTTGCAGGGAACCGAGCAGCCTCTACTTTGCCCAGACACAGCTGAGCTTTAACATATCATCCTCTGCAGCGGCTGTCCCATTAGCGCCGCAGTGGATGATATGTTGAATCTATTAAAAACTGTACGGTTACCGTATACTCAAGAACAAATTTAAATTTTTTTGGTTTTGGAGCGTGAATTTTGAGCCAGGAACTTTATACAACGGGTAAGTTTGCCGAGCTGTGTGGCGTTAAGAAACAAACGCTGTTTCACTATGACGATATCGGTCTTTTGAAGCCTTCGCATGTAGATGACAACGGCTACAGAAAATATTCCCCCGATCAATATCAGACCTTCATGCTTATCACCTGCCTGAAGGAAGCGGGCATGAGTCTGGCTGAAATCAAGGACTACCTCAATTGCGAAGACCCCTTAAAGCGCGACACTGCTGTAAAAGCTCGTCTTGCAGCTCTAGACCAGCGCATTGAATACTTGATGCAAGTGCGCAAAATCCTGACGAGCTCGTTTACCTCTGAAGGCTACGTTTTTGGAAACGATGCAAACAACGATGATTTGATCGCTCTGGTCGATTTGAATGAAGAAAACTATTACGCGCTGGGCCCACTTGACGCTATGGACGATAAAACTCTAATTGAGTCAGTGGCTGAACTGGTAAAACATGTAGAACCCGACTCAATATGTTTGAGCAGCGACGACGTGATGCGTGGCATTTTGGACGTGCAAAAGTACTTGCTCGTTAAACCTTCAACGAAGCTCACTGCCAATCTTGTAACGAAACTTAAACTTGTGCCTTTTACCCGCCCTGCCGGACGCTATGGAATCACCGAGCAGCAACCCGGTGAAACCGTAGAAGATGCGTATTTGCGTCTAACCGATACATTCATTCAGTTCGATGAAGACCCCGGCGAGTTTTTCTACGAGACCTACACCTTTGCCGCCAATGAAGAATCTGCAAGCCCTGTCAAACTGACGGTGCAGCTTCTTCCCATGGCCTCAATTGACTAAAAAGCAGGTGCGCCGTGCTGGTTTAAAACCAACACGGCGCACTTTACTCAACACTTCCCCACTCTTATAAAGGGATGTAATTTCTAGCTAAAACGGGCATCTCCGTCAGTGTTTTTAACCTGAACGTCATGAGCGCCGCCCTCAACAATAGAAGTCGCAGAAACCAGCGTGATCTTTGCCACATCGCGCAGCTCCGGAATCGTCAAGGCACCGCAGTTGCACATGGTGTGGCGTACCTTTGAAAGGCTCAGACCAACGTTGTCGTGCAGCGAGCCTGCATACGGAACATAGGAATCGACACCCTCAACAAAAGACATCTTGGCGTCTCCGCCCATGTCATAGCGCTGCCAGTTGCGAGCGCGGGCAGAGCCTTCGCCCCAGTACTCCTTCATGTAGTTTCCACCGATGTTGACGCGGTTGGAAGGAGATTCATCAAAGCGGGCAAAGTAGCGGCCCAACATCATGAAGTCAGCACCCATAGCAAGAGCCAACGTCATGTGGTAGTCCTGGACAATGCCACCGTCGGCGCACAGCGGGATGTAGATGCCAGTCTCCTCGAAATATTCGTCGCGGGCCTTGGCCACTTCGATAACTGCTGTTGCCTGACCACGGCCAATGCCTTTCTGCTCGCGCGTAATGCAGATGGAGCCGCCGCCAATGCCAATCTTGATGAAGTCTGCGCCGCAGTCAGCCAAGAAGCGGAAGCCCTCGGCATCAACCACATTGCCAGCGCCTACATAGACGCTATCGCCATAGGTTTCACGAATCCATTCAAGGGTGAAACGCTGCCAATCGGTATAGCCTTCCGAAGAGTCAATGCACAACACGTCTGCGCCTGCGTCAAGCAGCATAGGAACGCGCGTCTCGTAGTCGCGGGTGTTGATGCCAGCGCCAACAATAAAGCGTTTGTCGGAGTCCAGAAGCTCCAACGGGTTAGCCTTGTGAGAATCGTAGTCTTTGCGGAATACGAACGAAACGAGGTTGTCTTGTTCATCAACGATCGGCAAAGCATTGAGCTTGTTGTCCCAGATGATGTCATTGGCTTCTTTAAGTGAGATGCCATCTTTGCCCACAATGAGCTTCTCGCGTGGGGTCATAAACTCAGAAACCTTGGTTTCGGGGTCCATGCGGCTCGGGCGATAGTCACGGCTGGTAACAATGCCGATGAGTTTGCCGTTTGCAGAGCCGTCTTCGGTGACCGGCATGGTGGAATGGCCCTTCTCAGCTTTAAGAGCCATAACCTGAGCCATGGTCATATCGGCAGTGATGGTTGAATCGCTGGGGACAAAGCCTGCCTTTGTTGCCTTGACCTGGCGCACCATCTCTGCCTGGTCTTCAGCAGTCTGTGACCCATAGATAAAGGACACACCGCCCTCTTTGGCCAAAGCGACTGCAAGCTTCGGGCCAGAAACTGCCTGCATGATTGCGGAAACCATGGGGATGTTCATAGTGATCGGCGACTGCTCGCCTTTGCGATAGCGTACTAAGGGAGTTTGCAAGCTGACGTCAGACGGAACATGAATTGACTTTGTGTAACCGGGAACGAGCAAGTACTCGCTAAAGGTGTGCGAAGGCTCGTCAAAATAATATGCCATGCTTAATCTCCCCTAATCTCTGAAATGCGGCAGTAAAAATTTGTTTTTAGATGTTACTACACAGAGCAAAAAATATACGAGGAATTGAGCCTAGATTTGCCTTTAAGGGCACATCCCTTTTTAAGCGGCAGGAGTCTCGGTGACAAACAAAACACCCAAGGTGCCTGGCCCGCAATGGCTGGCAATAGTGCAACTTGCCCGTGTCACATGAACATGCTCTACATCCAAAAGACTGCAAAGTTCCTCTCGCGCCGCCTCTATAACGGCATCGTCACAGCCGGAGTGAGTAATAAAAATGTCATCGCAAATAATGTCTGGGTAACGCGAGATCGTGTCGCGCACATATTTGCGCACGCAGCGCTCCAGCTTGCCGCGATAAATCTTTCCAACGCTCATAGAACCATCGTTGTTGTGTACCAAAATTTCTGGTTTAAACTTTAAGGCACGGCCAATCAATGCCAACACCTGAGGGCAGCGGCCACCAGCTGCCATGAAATCTAAAGTGTCCAGCACAAAAGAGGCATGGGTGCAGGCGCGCATATTTTTCACCTGCTCAACGATTTCTGGAGCGCTCAAACCCTGTTCAATAAGACGGCCCGCTTTGATAACTTGAAGAGCAATGCCTGTTGAAAGCGACTGCGAATCAATCGCATAGACACCCTCGAACTGCTCAGCTGCTTTCAGGCAGTTCTCGTGTGCACTTGATATTGCAGAGCCCAAGTTGAGATGAATGACCTCGTAGCCTTCCTCAACAAAGGGAGTGAAGTAATCCACGTATTCTGCAACGTTGATGGCGGCAGTTTGAGGAAGAGAACCATCCTCGTAGTAGCCGTCATAAAGCGTCTGCGGCGTAATGTCTACATTATCCTGATAGCTTTCGCCGCGGTAAATAATGTGAAACGGGTAGTAATGAACGTTGTAGCGCTCTTTGAGCTCGGGGCTTAAATCACACGTGCTATCAGCGCTCAGGACAATCTTGCGCATGGAACTATTCTGCCTTGGCAAGCAGGTTTCCTCCAGTGATGATGCTTCCAACACCGCAGGTCACACCAATAGCAATCGTTGTAATGCCGATAACGATGCACCAGGCTCCGCAGTGCCGCATAGTGTGGGATTTGCTCTTCTTAGTCAACACAAAGACCTCCAAACCGAATACAGGCGTTAATTGAAGAGACATTCTACTCGCAAAACCTAATGAGTGGTAAATGCAATAAAAAAGAGCCTCGATAAGAGGCTCTTTACTTTTGAATGGTGGAGGTAAGGGGGTTCGAACCCCTGACCTCATGACTGCCAGTCATGCGCTCTCCCAACTGAGCTATACCCCCACTTGGTGTGCACCCTTTTCAGGCGCGAGGAAGAATATAACGCAAGGAGCCAACGGGCGCAAGGAAAAAATCGTTTCAGCCTAAAATTTGTTGTTAGTCCTACGCGGGTTTAAAGGCGCTCAGATAAATTGCGCGCACGTCATCAAGATCAAGACGCGCCACCTCTCCGATGACACTCCCCTTTGTTTGGCTCAAACCCTCAACAAGCTGTTCAACATCTGTTCTCTCAACGTGGAGATCGTCTAGGTATTGGGGCATACCTATCTCGATAAAGAACGACTGCAAGTTATCAATGACGCTCAAAATGTCCTTTTCGCATTCGTCAAGACTGCGCCCTTCAAGGGCTATGTCCATATGAAAGACTTCACGCCCGAATAATGCAAAACGCTCAGGGCAGGCTTTCCATATATAGCGCATCCAAGCTGGCATTAAAACAGCCAGGCCAGCGCCGTGGGCAATTGTAGGGTCAAGGGCAGAAAGCTCGTGCTCAAGTGCATGGCTTTCCCAGCCGCCAGCCCGCTTGTTAAATGCAATGTTGCGGCCAACTCCCACAAAGCCGTTATGGGCAAGGGTCCCCGCCCACATCAAAGCAGCGCGCCCGTCGTAGTCATCGGGCCGTTCAAGCACCCCGCGTGCAGAACTCATGATGCTGCGAATCAATGCCGCAGCAAGGTTATCAGTTACACATACATCCCCCGCCGCGCTAAACCAGCGCTCGCAAATATGGGCAATCATATCCGTTACCCCGCAAGCAGTCTGATATGCAGGAAGCGAAAAGGTCAGTTCAGGGTCCATAAAAGCGATCTTGGGGCGGATGAGCTCGGAATTAACGCCACACTTCTTCTTTAGGGCATCGTTACTAATGACGCAGGAATTGGAGCTTTCTGAGCCAGCTGCGGGGATGCTCAGAACGCAGCCCAGCGGCAGCGGTTCGATGTTTGCCGCTGGATATTTCTTTGCAAACAAGTCCCAAACATCCCCGTTATAGGCAACGCCTAGGCAGACTGCCTTACTGCAATCAATTACTGAGCCTCCACCAACAGCCAAGACAAAGTCGACTCCTTTTTCACGCGCAAGCGCTATTCCTTCGCGCACAAGGGCAACCTCAGGGTTAGGCCTTACACCTGCCAGTTCACAATATTCAATCCCAGCCGCGGCAAGTGACTGCCGCACAGTGTTGATAAGCCCGCTGCGCACAGCTGAGCCTTTTCCATAGACAACCATTGCCATGTGAGCGCCCAGTTTTTTGAGCTCTTCGCCAACACGCTCAGCTGCACCCTGCTTAAAGAAAAACCTGGTGGGAACCATAAATTCAAAGTCGCGCATCTTCAATTCACTCCTCAAAGTGGCTTTCATTGACATATTTGCACACAATTTCACCATATTTCAGGGATACTAGCAGTGTTTCTATCTTTGACACTTTGTGTGAGCACAAAGCAGGAGGTTAGTTTGGTATGAAAAAGATTATTGAGGCGTATAGCAATACGAGCCTGATCCTAAGGATCGTTATTGGCTTGATTATCGGTGTGCTTTTGGCGTTGTGGCTGCCAAACAATGAGAACGCTGCTGTCTTTGTTGCTCAGTTCACCGATCAGACTGAATGGGTCAACTATATTGGCGACATCATTACGATGTTTGGCACTTTGTTCACCACCGCATTGAAGGCAGTGGCCCCAATTTTGGTGTTCTTCTTGGTTAGCAGCTCCTTAAGCACCGCAAAGGGCGCCGGCAACATGAAGACGGTTGTCGTGCTTTACTTGGCAAGCACTGTTATCGCCGGCCTTTTAGCTGTTATTGCCAGCTATATCTCTCCAAGCACCTTGGTTTTCACCGGTGTTGAGGCTGCCGAAGAAGCTTCCGCTGCCCCTATGGGTCTAAACGAAGTTCTTGGCGCTTTGTTCATCAACGCGTTTTCCAACCCCATCGATGCTCTTGCAAATGCAAACTACTTGGGCATCCTGGTCTGGGCCATCTTGTTGGGCATTGCATTTAGGTCTGCAAAGCAGTCCACTAAAGATGTCCTTACCGACGCTGCCCATGGCATTACCGTTGTTGTTCGTTGGATCATCAACTGCGCACCCTTCGGCATCATGGGCCTGATTTATGCATCCGTTACCTCTTCTGGTTTGGACATCTTCTTGGTCTATGGCCACCTGGTTGTCGTGCTGGTCATCGTTATCTTGGCAGCTGCTCTCATCACCAACCCCCTGCTGGTTGCCCTGGTTGCCCGCATCAACCCCTACCCGCTCATTTTCCGCTGCCTGAAGGAATCTGCCGTTATGGCATTTTTCACCCGCAGCACTGCAGCAAACATCCCTGTTAACATGCAGCTGTGCGAAGACCTCGGCCTTGACGAAGACAACTTCTCCGTTTCTATCCCCTTGGGCGCAACCATCAACATGGCCGGCGCTTGCATCACAATCTCCATCATGACCATGGCCACCGCAAACACTCTTGGCATTACCGTCAACCCCTTGATGGCGATCATTTTGTGCGTGCTCGCTGCTATTTCTGCTTGTGGTGGATCTGGTGTTGCTGGCGGCTCTTTGTTGCTTATTCCGTTGGCTTGTAGCTTGTTCGGCATCGACCCGGCCATCTCTGCACAGGTTGTGGGCGTTGGCTTCATCATCGGCGTTATCCAGGACTCCTGCGAGACTGCTTTGAACTCCAGCTCCGACGTGGTGTTTACCGCTACAGCAGAAATCGCTGCTCGCCGCAAACTTGGCCTGAGCACGACCCTTCCCATCCCTGAAAACGAGCGCACCCACGGTGTTTCTTTGGATGAACCTGCAAAAGAGGAAGTTACTGAGCAATAACGCTTATTGCTGTTTGAACGCAAAGACGCCCGAGCCGGTAAAACGGTTCGGGCGCCTTTTTAATAAATGCTGGCAATTGGCCCAAACGAGTCAACAACGATGTCAGACTTCACAACGTATTTCCAATCAAATAACTCAGCAAGTTCTTGGGCGCTGAGCGCTTGGGGCTCATCTAAAAGCCCTGCAAGATAGGCAAGTCTTCCAACTACATCCTCGCGGTGAGCGAACGCCTTGCGAATACAGCCCATATCAAGACTTTTCTCGCGTTTAGAGAGACGCTTGCCATCAGGCGCCAGCAATAGCGGATGATGAGCATAGCTGCACTTTGCAGCCCCAAGCAACTCATAAAGCCAAATTTGGCGCGGCGTTGAGCTAGCCAAATCTGAAGCGCGAACCACCTCGCTCACCCCGAGCGCAATATCATCAACCACAACAGCCAGCTGATAGGCAAAGCGCCCGTCAGATCGGCGCAAAACAAAGTCGCCACACTCGCTTGCGAGGTTTTGCTCAATGATGCCTAAGCATTTGTCCTCAAAACAAATGGTTCTGTCGGGAACCTCAATGCGCAAGCTGCCCGGGCGTACCCGCTCCTTTTTAGCTATTTGCTCATCGCTTAAGCCTTTGCATGTTCCTTGATATACAAAGGTACCGTCGCTTGCATGCGGTGCCGATGTAGCATGCAGCTCGGCCCTTGAACAAAAACAGGGGTAGATATGGGCAACTTGTTCAAGCTGTTTGAGCGCGTTTGTGTAAGCATCGTTGCGCCTAGACTGCACAAGCGGATCGTGGTCCCAATCAATTCCGAGCCACTTTAAATCGTCAAGAAGTTGTTCGGCATATTCGCTGCGGCTTCTTTCATCGATATCTTCCAAGCGGACCTCAAAGCCAAGCCCCTGGCTTCGCGCAGAACACCATGAAAGCAATGCCGAAAAAATATTACCAAGATGCATGCGCCCGCTCGGCGACGGGGCAAACCGACCGCACGGCACCGCCTATCAGCTCCCTGCCCCATAGGTGGTGGAAACGTCGTATGAAAGCCCTTCAGGCATGGAAACGATATTTATTGAGGCCTCATCGATGCGCTGTTTGAGCCAGCTGTCGAATTCATCGTTTTTCAGGCTGGCAAGGCCATCGATTTTGAATTGAGTGAGGATGTCAGTGGGAATATCGCTTAGGTTGAGATATGCAGCATCTTGCTGAACCTGAAACGAATTATCGCAATAAATGATTACCCAGCGCTCTTCGCATTTAATGACAGAAGACATCTGACCCTTTTCTAGTTCATTAACAGCAGTTTGATAAGCGCCGGATTGAGTAATCTGGGCAATGCTGGCAACTGTTGAGTCGGCCTTTTCAAGGGAGCTCCACCCTGCATCAGTGGGTGAACCGGTGGCGGTGAAATATTGCTGGTCGATTGTATAAACAACAGACCCCGAAGCCGTCTCTTGAGCAAACGACGGCAGCTGCCCCTCTGTTGCCGTTGTTGCTTCATCGGTTGTGCCGCTGGCAATTGCGGCCTGCTCAACGCTGGCTATGATGGTGTTAAGCGTTGCATTGGCTGCATCTTCGCTGTCATATACGTAGTAGTAGGAATGTTTTCCATTATATGTTGATGAATTAGTAGAGATATAAGCCTGCAGCTGAGCATCAGAAAGTTCGACGTCGCCCACGACTTCTTCCATCAACTTAGATTTAAGCAAGTTGTATTCCTCAGACTCGCGCCAAGTTTGCTCATCGTAGCCGTATGAGGTCAAAGCGCTTGCCCATGAATCGGCTCCGTAGACTTCTTCATATTCATCTTTTTGCTTTGAAATATATGAGTCCAGCTCTTCATCAGTCACAACAATGCCAAGTTCATCACATTCGATGTTGACAATGGCCTGCGGGATGAAAACCTCATTTAGGACATAATTGCGCATCGACTCTGCCGTCATGCCATTCGTAACCAAAAATTGCGCCCAGCCAGTGTCGGTCTCGCAATCCTCGTTGAGGTTGCGAAACCCTTCTATATAGCTCGTGACGCTGGACTCATAGATTTCGACGTCGTCGACATAGCACGCAACCGACTCTTTTTGGGAAAACCCCAAACAGCCAGTTGACGTCAGCATCACACAGCAAAGAGCCACCGCAAAGCTAAGGCAGCTCATTGCTGTAAATGAATGTTTGTTATGCCTGAGCAGCTTCACGGCCGGCCTCGAATGCGGCGAGATTAGCTTGCACCGTCTTGGGCGGTACGCGCTTCTCGATGACGTCTTTCCAAATGCTTTCATCGAAGGGCAAAGCCGTGGAAAGCGCACCCATCAACACCACGTTAGTCGATTTGGGGCTGTTGCTTGCACGGGCAATATCACCTGCAGAGATCATCTTCGCGTTGATAGCCTCAAGGCGCTCAAAAGTATCCGCTGGCATATTGAAGTTGCCAATGCGCACGCTAACAGGGGTGATCTCTTCACGGTTTACAAACATGGTTCCGCCCTTGGCGAGAAACTCCTGGGCACGCAATGCTTCGACAGCTTCAAACGCAACGATAACATCAGCGCAGCCTTGGTCTGCAACCATCGTGTGTACTTCATCGCCAAAGCGCACAACCGTGCTAACAGAGCCGCCACGCTGTGACATGCCATGTATTTCAGAGATCTTCACATCAAAGCCAGCAGCGGCAGCAGATTTCGCCAAGAGGTCACCTGCCAAAATGGTGCCCTGGCCGCCCACGCCAACCAAAAGAACAGTAGTGCACGCCATCTCTACTCCCCTTCCCTGACGATGCAGCCAAATGCGCAGTTTTGCAAGCATTGGTCACAGCCGATGCACTGCGTTTCATCAATGCACGCTTTGCCGTCCTCATCTTTGCCCAAAGCGGCACAGCCAATTTGCACGCAGACGCCACAGGCCTTGCAATCGACAATCTTAGGCGCAGGTTTGCGGCTGCGGTCAATAAGACGGCAGGGTGATTTGAAGATGATTACGCTTAGCGTGTCTGTTGCGCTTGTGCACTCCTTCAATGCGCGACGGACTTCTTTTAAGTTCTGGGAGTCCACTACACGCACGTCGGTAACGCCAAGGGCCTTTACCAGCACCTCAAGATCGAGGTCTTTGCCCCGCGGCACATCCAGCGGGCCCATCTTCTTCTGTGCGGAATCCATCAAAGTCAGGCCATTGCAGGGGTTGCCTTGGCAGCCTGTCATAGCCGTTGTACGGTTATCGAGAATGCACAGTGTGCCTGCACCAGCGTTATAGACCGTTCCCAAAAGCGAGGTAATGCCAGAATGGGCAAACGTGCTATCGCCAATGACGCCTACAACCGGGCGCCCATTGCGCGACGGAACGCCGGCAAGCTCCATGCCATGGGCCATCGAAAGCGATGCTCCCATATCAATAGTTGAGTGCACAGAGTTAAGAGGTGCCACTGCACCAAGGGTGTAACACCCAATATCGCCCATAACGATAGCCTTAAGGCGGCGAAGCTCGGTATAGACCAAGCGGTG
>R11__coassemble_1687_pt1 | contig 12017 bp, 11 predicted proteins | sample R11__metabat2_low_PE_020 | metagenome-assembled genome bin R11 | reverse complement strand
TCGGCGCCGGTCAGAAGGATCGGCGCGCACTTGGCGTAGGCGAAAGGCGCGATGGACAGGGCGTCGGGGAAGTTCTGGCCGCTGACCACGATGTAGGTCTTCGAGCCGCCGGTCTTGGCCGTGACGGCCGCGGCGACCTCGCGGGCGGTGGCCTCTCGGGTCTCGCCGCTGACGCGCTCGACGGAAAGCCCCAGCTCGTCGATGGCGCTTGCCGCCTCGGCGCTGACGGCGGCGGTGCCGCCGACGATGATGGCGCTGTTCGCGCCCAGGCGCGTAATCTCGGCCGCAGCCTCGGCGCTTAAGGCCTCCGGCGTGGTCAAGACGATCGGGGCGGAGTAGGCGCCTGCCAAAGCGGAGGCGCTCAGCGCGTCGGGGAAGTTTTGGCCGCTGGCCACCACGACGGTGTCGGCGCTCTCAAAGCCGGTGCCAACGATTGCAGCCATGGTCTCGTAGCGGGTCTCGCCGTACAGGCGGACAGCCGCGTGGTAGTTGCATTTCGTGCAAGGTTTGCCGCTTTCGGTGCACAGGTTGCCATCCTCGTCGGTGCAGTCTTCAATGCCATGCACGATAAAGTCGTCGCACAACACAAAGTGCTTGCCCTCTTCGTCGCTCACATGGTGCTGGGGCAGCTCGCAGGCGTCTGCATGGTCGTCGCACATACCCACTGCCAAGTAGGATAGATAGAGCGGGTCGTTAAACTGCTCGACTTCTTCAAACTGCGGCTCGTCGGCATCCTCAGACGGTGCGCCCTTGGTGAAGTGCGTCTTATACTGCATGTTTTCGGTATCTTGGATGCTGTTGTCCTGATAGACCAGTGCGCTCAAAGTGTGTGTAGATTCAACTTCTTCATCGTAGGTATCGCACTGCAGGGGGATGTCGCACATGACGCCCTGCTCGTAAGACACCGTTGACACGAGCGTAAACGACGTGTTGGAGGCTTCCTTATAGTAGACAAGCGGCTCGCCGTTTTCGTCTTCCTCCCACAGGCCCGTTTCCTCGTTATAGCTGGCCAGTAGTGTTTCGTACTCGCCTGTCTCCTCGTTGTATTTTTTGACGTACTTGTCGGTGTATTCCACGTCTTCGCTGGCACCTTCTTGGTAGTACGCGTAGAAGTGGGGTGCAGCAATCGAGCCGTCAGAGGGGTCTATCTCGCCTGAGACGATAGAGACGGAATTCGAGAACACGTCATAGATCGGGGCATTGGTGATGTTGGTGAAGTTCAGCTCGTTGAAGAAATCGTCATTGCTCTCGCTGGTGGTGACGGTGTCAATAACGGCAAAGCCCTGGATTTCCTTTGTGTCGCTTTCCGGGGTCTGGCGCAAAAGCAGATTTACATAGCTGCCAGACTCAATGGCGTCGAGCTCTTCGTGGTCGAAGCCTTCCTCGAAGGGGAACGTCTCATAGATGTTGGTCACATGCTCGCCATCGGTGTTGAGCGTGTGGACGTTTAGCATGAGGCTGTCGTCTTCAATTAAAAGCACCTGGCCAAAGACGCGGTAGGCATTGTCTTCGCTTCTCTTGTTATCAACACCTACAACCTCGCACTCATAGTCGTCGCCGTAGACATTGTCGGCGAAGAAACGCAGCGACACGGTTATGCCGTCGCCCTTTTCACCATAGGTGAGAAGCTGGTCATCCACGGCAGAGCCCACCTTTGCCCAGGCGGAGAAGGGCGAAAGCGTTTTCTGGTTGGTGAACATGTAGGGGCGATACTCATCTGCATCGTCATCTGGTTCAATGTTTGTGCTGAGGTCCATGACCTGCGGGGAACCGATAGCCTGGATGGAGACGAGCAGGTCGGTGGTCACTTCTTCTTCCTCTTCGTCGTCGTCTCCGCTATCTGTAGTTGCAAAAAGCCCCTGCAAAGAGCTTGGGATGGCTTCAATCAGCGCGGTTTCTTCAACGATTTGGCTGCCAAGTGCGCCAGCGTCTGCACCGTCATAAGTGGCCAAGGTGGACAAGATGTTCTCATCGGTGGGCACAGCATCGGTCTTTTGGATGAGGAATTCGTTGTACACACCTGCCAGGTCGGTGAGGACTTGGCGAAGTGCCAGCATTTCAGAGCTGCCCACTATCTCGTTGACTTTATCCTCGCCGTTGATTTCGACGGCTTTATCCAAACACGCAGAAAGGTTCTGATGCGCATTTTTGACAAAGGTCATGCCGTCGTCTTCGTCGAAACCCTTATTGTCATGCTTCTTGCACTGTGCGGTGCCATCGTTGTATTCGTTGAAGAACTTTGCCGCCCAGTCCTCCCAGAGAACGTAGAGCTGCAACGAGCTACAAGGGTCTTTCAGGCCGTACTTCATGCCGCTTTTGTCGGCTATGCCCAACTTCGCGTATTTTTTCGAAAGGCTTGCAACGTTGACGAGCAGCAATCGCCCGGAGTCAAGGGAACGGCGCCCGCCGGTGCAAATCCAAGAGGAAGCTTTCAGGGCTTTGCCGGAGTTAATCTTGATGGGGTACGTCCCGTTGTACATGTCTTCATCGTCGTCTTTGAAGGCGCACTTTAGCGTGTTCTCAAGCAGCCAATCGCGTACGCCCTTTTCGCCGTTTTCACCATTCCAGGGCTTGTCTTGCATGAACAGCTGGAACAAGGCGGTCATGGTGTTGATGGCCTCAGACATGCCCAGCGTCATAAAGTCAAACTTCGCGTCGTTGTGACGCACGGGGCCGGCTGCACTAAAGTCGGTCCATATATCCTTGTTGCCGGCCAGCGTCTCCATGAAATACCACTGATTGAAAATCTCGTATTCAATGCCTTTCGAAGAATCTCGATATTTGTGGTTGTTTGCCTCTCCTGGCGCAAAGTTGTAGAGCTTGTTTGTGCCACGGCTGAAGTTATACCTATCGGGGAACCAGTCGCAGAAATCCCAGAACTTATACCAGGGTGAATCAGGGTTGTAGGTGAGAATCTGGCGAAGGTTGTTCTTGTTGTCGAATTTCGAGTTGCCCTTCCACGGTTTGCTGTTCAGGTCGACCTTGCACACCTGATCGTAGGGTGAGTGGCGGTTCTTGCTGGCAGTGCCTGACCCCTTTTGGCGGTAGTAATGGTTAAAGGCAAGAATTTGGTGCTTCATCTTCGGCGTTTCATGTTGCACCTGCGTGTCTTCTATCGGGTAAGCACGCGAGCAGTGTGATGGGCACCAGGAATCCTCGATGGTGTGGGCAAACATGCCCAGGGCACGCAGACGCATAGAGCGATTTGACATCGGGATGGAGCGGCATTCCATACCACGGATGTTGAGGGGGTTCGGGCCGCTGTACCCGTCGTTCTTTTCCTTGTCTACGCTTTCCGGATGACCGTAACAGGCGAATTTATCGCCGTCACCATGGACGCTGAACAGGTCCTCAAGGGGCATGTTTTCACAAACCGGTGTGTTGCATTTGTCGCGCTGGTCGCGGATATCCCAACCTTTATAGCATTGGTGGTACAGGTCGATAAACGCATCGAAGATAGTGCGGCATTCGTCTTTGCTAAGCCCCTCGACCTCGATGTTGTTGGGGTCGCCAGTGCGTGCAAATTCCCAAGCCACGCCCAGCCATTGCATCATCATCTGGCGGCATTTGCCTTGGGGAAGCGGTGTGGTGGCGTCGGTTAGGAATGCCTGCATGGCATGGATGAAGCTTGCGCGCTCGCCCATGGAAAACTTGATAAGCGCCGACCCCAGAAAATATTCGTTTTCGTTTTCTTGGTCACTCAGGATGTGGCTCGCGACATCAGCCACGCTGCTGTAAGGCATAGGGTAGTTATTGATCTGGTCTTTGCGGGCGTAGTTGAACATGAAGTCGGCAATGCTGTCGCATGCGGAGTCGTTCCAAAACGCACCCATGCGCAAAAACGCCACGTTTTCGGCATACATAGAGTTGGGCAGCGGGTCGTAATTGCCGAACTTGGCAAGGTCGGTGTCACTAAAGCTCGGTGCTTGGCCGTTCTCGCCACCGTCATGGGGCCTCCAGGGGTTGAGCAAACCACCGGGGACGTCGGGCACATTGATGGTGTAGGTTGAGCCGTTGCGGTTCTTCTTGGTGACCTCAATTGTGCCGTTGCTGCGATACATCTTATGAAGCGCATAAGCATAGGCGATCTGTGTAATGTCCTCGTGCACGCAGTCGGCCAGGCCGGCAGCGGAATACAGCGGGCCAGAAATCTTGGAGTTGTAGCTGTTCCAGGCCTCAGCCTCTTCGGGTTTGAGCGTTACACCTGCAGCCAAAGCCACACCAACAGCCGCAATGAACGCACGGCGCGTCACAGGGTGCTCATCGGCCTTTGCCAGCATCTCCTGAAAGCTCATTCCCTTTTCGATGAATTCCAAACCTGTTGACATGGGTCATTCCTCTCAGCTGGATAACAGTACGCATAGATAGAGACATTTTACCCTGCTGCAGGGGTGTAGAATTGCTTCAAAGAGGCTTTGCGCCTGAAAGATTTTGAATGTGCTTTTTCGAGCACTACGGCTTGCAGTTCAAAGTGGCATTCGAATAAAAGGAAGGGCTTGCGTGCCTATTTCAAGACGCGAGTTCATAGTGTGTGTGGCAGCAGGTCTTTCTGTTTTCGCTACAGGGTCACTGGCGGGTTGCAGCGCAGCATCTGATGCAGACAGCGGCATCACCACCATCAACATCACCGAGCAGGGCAAAGCTAAACGTGACGAGCTGAAGCAAACTGACTGTGCGGCCTACTTTGCTGAGGAAAACTACTCAGATTTGCTTGAGAGCATCACTGCCGAAGACCTGAACGTGTTCCCTAGCGTTGAAACCACAATGCCTCAAAGCCATACCGAGATTGCGGGTAGCAGCGTCTATAAGCTCGAAAACGATGACGCAAGTTGTACCGTGTTCTACATCCATGGAGGCTCCTATGCGTTCGGTATCTATCCCTCCCAAGTGAGTTTGTGTGAAAAGCTCGCCACGCAGCTTGGCGCTCAAGTGCTCATACCGCTTTACCCCTTGGCGCCTAACGGGAACTGCCTGGATGCCTATGCGTTTCTTGATGCCGCCTATGAGGAGGCACTTTCTGCGGGCAAGCCAATCTATCTTGTGGGCGACTCGGCGGGAGGCGGGTTGGCCTGCGCATTCGCTGAACACTTGCGCGATAAGGGCACAGAGCTGCCCGGTGGGCTAGTGCTTTTCTCGCCTTGGCTCGATGTGACCTTGTGCAACCCCGACATTGCCGCATATGAACAAAAGGATATTCAGCTGAAGCGTTATGGCCTTGCTGAGCTGGGCAAGCTATGGGCAGATAGCCTAGACACGACCGACCCCTGTGTCAGCCCCATCTATGGTGATGTGAGCGGTTTGCCGCCGACGCTTCTTGTGGTGGGGACCGAAGAGATCATGTGCCCGGACACCACAAAGCTCTATGAAATGCTGAAGGATGCAAACGTTAAGACCCAGCTGGTCTATGGCGAGGGCTTGTGGCACGTCTACGTTGTCTCTGATATTCCGGAGGCCGCATCCACGCTCGATATCGTCGAGGAGTTTTGCAAGAACATCTAAAGGGGCAAAGGGCAAGGCAATGGATTAGATAATGCCCAGGTGCTCTATGAGGGTTTTTAGGCCGATAAGGATAAGCACCACACCGCCAACAATGGTGGAGGGGCGCTCATAGCGGGCTCCAAACATGTTGCCTACCGCCACCCCAACAAGCGAAAGCACAAAAGTGGTGCAGCCAATAATGGCAATGGCCGCCAGGATGTTTACTTCTAGGAAGGCAAACGTAATACCCACTGCCAGCGCGTCGATGCTGGTGGCGATGGCAAGCATGAAAAGTTCGCGCATGTCCAAGCGCTCGCTGTCTTCGGATACCTCACCATCTTCTTCATGAAAGGCATCCCACAGCATCTTGCCGCCGATTAAGGCCAGCAGGATAAAGGCGATCCAGTGGTCTATCGGGGTGACATACTGGGCAAATTGGCTGCCCAACGCCCAACCAATAAGGGGCATGATTGCCTGAAAGCCGCCAAAGAACAGGGCAATTATCACCATATGGCGGTAATTGATTTTCTTCATGCCAAGGCCTTTGGCAATTGAGACGGCAAAGGCGTCCATGGAAAGGCCTACGCCAATCAAGAACAACTCTATAAAACCCATACGGTGAACCCCTTCTTAAAACGGAGCGCCTGCTGTCTAGCCTTCGCTGTTGCTGGCGCTGTCGCATTCGTCTTGGAAGCGCTTGAGGTTGGCGTCATAGCGCATTTGAATAAGCTCGAGCACAAAGGTGAAGATCATGGCAAAGTAGACCATGACCTTTTCCATATGCATCCCCAGGACTTCAATACCCGTGTGAATTTGCATGCCGTCAAGCACCAGAAGTACGCCGATAATGGTGATAAATGCCAGCGCCAAAATTTTCATTTGTGCGTGGGAGTTAATGAAATTCGAAATCTGATCGATGAAAATCATCATGAGAATGATGGCAATCATGACGGCCAGAATCATGATGACAAGCTGTTCGGCCAAACCAACCGCCGTGATGACGGAATCGATGGAAAAGACAACGTCCATGACCATGATAGTGCCAATGGCTTGGGGCAGGCCGATGCGTTTAACATGACTCTGCTCGCTATTTTCGGTTGTGCTGCCGGCTTCATATTCTTCACGCTCCTCGTCCAAACGCAATACAGATCTGAGCTCTGCAATGCCCTTGTAGATGAGGTATATGCCGCCAACAAATAAGATAAGGTCGCGGATGCTAACGCCGTGTGTTGCACCCAAAACGTCAAATGTGAAAAACGGCTGTGACATATGCACCAAAAATGATGCAATGCACAGGAAGATGCTGCGCGAAACAAACGCTCCTGCTAAGCCCAGCTTGCGGCCCAGCGGCTGTTTCTCTTTGGGCAACCTGTTGCACGTCAATGTGATGAAGACAATGTTGTCAACGCCTAAAACAATTTCAAGAAACGTAAGCGTTAAAAGGCTGATTAGAGCCTCAGGCGTCATCAATGCGCTAAAGTCCACTGTTGCAATCCTTCCTGAAATCTTGCTGTGGCGCAGCACCCCTTCAAATGCTACGCCGTTTGCACAAAAGAGAAGACTCACAGCACAGACGCGCCGAGCTGGTGCGACCATGCCATGAGTCTTGTTGATTAAGATATGCCAGGTGCCATGCGGTACCGGGATTGTTGACGTATCACGCGCTATTGCGCGCCACTACTCCCTCATGCGTTCAGCGATAATAGCTTAATGAAAATAGCGTGTCAAATTCTCAGCCCTCATGCACCTGATGGCTTGCAAGTTGTTGGTCGCTGCTTGCGTTTAAGGAGGCAACCGCGAGCAAGAGCAAGCTTGTGCGGCCGGAATCGATGGGCGGGGTGAACCTGTCTATAATCTTGGATGAATATATAATTGTTTGCAGCTGAGGCCCGTCTGCCATTCGTTGTGCTCGCGGACTGGCACGATGCAAGAAGCACTTTTCTGAAAATAAAAAGCAAGGAGTGTGTCCATGAACAAGATTGTAGAGCTGTACAAGGGCTTGAGCCTACCCGTACAGATCGTCGCAGGCCTAGTTATTGGCCTTGCGTTGGGATTTTTCGCCCCGGGTATCGAGGTAATCTCCTTTCTCGGTACGCTGTTCACCACGGCACTCAAGGCTGCAGCTCCAATACTCGTTTTCTTTCTTGTTGTCACGGCGTTGTGCAATGCACGCGGCATGGGCGCGGCCAAGACCGTGGTCCCGATGCTTTTTATTGCTATGCTTATATCGGCATGCGTGACGGTGATTGTTTTCTTTGTGTTCCCAGTCTCCATTACCTTGAGCGGTGTTGCGGCGGATGCCTCAGAAGCCAAGGACTTGGGCGGCATCTTTTCTGACTTGTTCCTCAACTTCTTCACCAACCCTGTTCAAGCGCTTGGTAACGCAAACTATCTCGGTATCCTTGCGTGGGCTATCGCGTTTGGCATCTTTATGCGCAAGGCCCACGACTTCACCAAGAAGGTGCTTGACGACTTCACCGAGAGCATGTTGGGCATCATTAAACTCATTACTGCAGCAGACGCGCTCTTCGGGTGGCCGCATCTTCGAGTTCCTCGACGAGGTCGAGGAGGTGCCCGACCCGCAAAACCCGAAGTTTCCTGAAAACCCGAGGGGCAGCATGCAGTTTGAGCACGTTCGCTTTGGCTACGTGCCTCACCAGACGCTTATAAGCGACCTGAACTACGAGGCGAAGGCGGGCACAAAGACTGCAATCGTAGGGCCAACCGGCTGTGGCAAAACTACGCTCATCAACCTCATCATGCGCTTCTACGACGTGAAGGGTGGGTCCATCAAGATTGACGGCGTTGATGTGCGCGACATGCGCCGCGACGACCTGCGCTCGATGTTTGGCATGGTGCTGCAGGAGACATGGCTTGAGACCGGCACCGTCATGGACAACATCCGCTACGGCAGGCTCGATGCCACCGATGAGGAGGTCATTGCGGCGGCCAAGGCGGCACATGCCGACGCATTCATCGAAACCTTGCCCGGCGGCTACCAGTTCATCTTGCAGGAAGGCGCGAGCAACATCGCCCAAGGCCAGCGTCAGCTGATCACCATTGCGCGTGCGATGCTTTCTGACCCGCGAATTATGATTTTGGACGAGGCCACATCCTCGGTTGACACCCGTACCGAGGTGCTCATCCAGAAGGCCATGAGCGCCATGATGAAGGATCGCACGTCATTTGTGGTTGCACACCGCCTGTCGACCATCAAAGATGCCGACACCATCCTGTACATGCAGGACGGGGATATTCTTGAGATTGGCACGCACGATGAACTTATGGAAAAGGACGGCCTGTACGCCAAACTGTATAACAGCCAATTTGCCGATTAATTCGCGTCAGCCACGCCAACGTTTAAGGAGATAGCCGTGAGCGGAGATAGCTTGGCCGAGATCCGCGACCGCTCTATCCTGGTGGACGGCGACATCGACGCTGTGCTTGATGAGCTGTTGCCGCTACTTGCCAAGAAGGAGGCATAAATGGAAACTGTGCGCAAAAACGAGCTGCTGACCTGTCTGCTGCGCGCCCTTTGCGCTGAGCGCTCGATGGACGTGCCCGATACCGCAGAAACGCAAGGTTTGTGGGACGCCTTCCGTGCACTGGTGAACACACGGCCGTCGATGCCTACGAGCGATGAGTGGCTTGCCATGCAGGACGAGCTGCTCTCGGGGATGATAGCCGAGGCGGGCATCACCTGCGTCGAGGACCTCGAGCCCACCCCCGCCGACCCGCGCATGAGGCTTTGGCGCGGCGACATCACCACGCTTGCCGCGGACGCCATCGTGAACGCGGCCAACAGTCAGATGCTGGGGTGTTGGGTGCCGGGGCATTTCTGCATCGACAACGCCATCCACACCTTCGCCGGCGTGCAGCTGCGTGCTGAGTGCGCCCGCATCATGGACGCCCAGGGTCACGATGAGCCCACGGGTTGCGCCAAGATTACCAGTGCCTACAACCTGCCGGCCAAACATGTCATCCACACGGTGGGGCCAATTGCCAACGGCGCGCCCACGGATGAACACCGCGAGCAGCTGGCAAGCTGCTACACAAGTTGCCTCGACCTCGCGGCGCGCAACGGGTGTGAGTCGGTCGCGTTTTGCTGCATTAGCACGGGCGTTTTCGGCTTCCCGCAGCAGCAGGCCGCGCAGATTGCCGTTAAAGCGGTGGGGGAGTGGCTCGATGGAGCAGACTCGCAGGTGACTGTGGTGTTCAATGTCTTCTCAGAAAGGGACGAGCGGATTTACAGTAGCCTGCTGGGGCTGTAGCCAACGGCAGCTACGCCCGTTCAGCTACAAAAGTGTGAATCGTTGAGAATCTGAGTTGGGTCCCGTTGTTTTTGCTTTCAATTGCAGATTCGCTGTGGGTGTTCGACCGATCATCCGTTGTCTGAGGGAGCTTTCAAGTTGATGGGGTACACTCTGTTAAACTCGGTTAGCTTTTGATATCGTCTTGCCGCTTGTTCGTTCGTGCCTTGCGACAAAGATGGGTAGGGGAGTGCTATGGATCCCTTTGCATACGTAACGTTGGTCACGCTGATCGCCGGTGCCGGTGGCACGGGTCTGGGTGGCTTGGTGGGTGCCTTGTTCAAGAGCGACTCTAATCGCACCATCAGCTTGCTGTTGTCGCTGGCTGGTGGCGTCATGCTGGCCATCGTGTGCTTGGAGTTGATGCCTGAGTCCGTGGAGGCGGCCGGAGAAATCTCGAACCTGGCCCCCTTCGTTACGTCTGCGGCGGTGATTGCCGGCATCCTGCTGGTGTATGGCCTGAACTACATCATCGACAAGCGCACTTCAGGAGAGGTTGAACATACCGCCAACCCCGACCATCCCAAGACCCATGACGACATCGACGAGCTTATCCACGCCGACCACCTCAATCAGCATATGAAGCATCATGACTCCAAGGCCGCTTTGTTCGTGGCAGGTTTGGTCATGGCTTGTGCCATCGCGCTGCACAATGTCCCCGAGGGCATGACCATCGGTGCAAGCTTCATCGCATCGGACAACATGCTGTTGGGTACGGGTCTGATCATGGCCATCCTCATCGGCCTTCACAACATCCCCGAGGGCATGGCCGTGTCGGTTCCCCTGATCGCAGGTGGCACTGGTCGCGTTCGTGCTGTGCTTGCCACGGCAGCCTGTGGCCTGCCCACGGTCGTGGGCGCCTGGTTGGGCTATTGGTTGGGCGACATTGGCCCTCTGGGCCTGTCAGTCAGCCTGGGCTTTGCCAGCGGTGCCATGCTCTACGTTGTCTTCGGCGAGATCATCCCCCAGGCCATCCTGATGTATCGCAGCAAACTGCCCACCTTCTTTGTCATCGGCGGCATCTTGATCGGCTTGATGATCATCTACTACTAGGCCCTCGGGGGAGAGCATGCCCATAAGCTCGGCAATCTCCATGTGGATTTTGGTGATTTTCAATAACTGCTTTAGCGTCAAGCGGCTTGCTGACCGTCTCCTAGCGTAATACTAAGTGAGGTTTTCGGGCATCAGCCGTTCTTCCTTTTCGACGGCCTCTACGACTTCGCGGGAAGAATCCTTGTCTGCGCGTAACTTGATGAGCAGGGGCGAATACCTCGACTTGTATGGGGACCTCAGGGGCTACCTGGAAAAGAGCTCGGATGCGCCATGGACGTTGATGCCGATGATGTCATGTACAGGAAAATGGGCTTTACCGAGCAGGAGCGTCAAGAGGCGATCAAGGATCGCGACGGCATGGCCAAGGCGGCTGGCGAACTGACTGGGCCTTCTTCGAAGCGCCCCTCGAGTTGACAGGTTTCGATTGACGTTTCCGATATAGGAGAATACAATGTATTCAACATGGAAGGGAGGCTACAATGTCGACCATGACGATGAGATTAAACGACACGGACGCGGCTATGGTGCGAAAATTCGCCGAGTTCGAGGGCAAGACCATCTCGGACTTCATCCGCGACGCCGTCTTCGAGAAGATCGAGGACCAAGAGGACCTGGACGTACTGCGCGCTGCGGTCGCCGAGGATGACGGCACGCGCTTTTCCCACGAGCAGGTCTTGGCAGAGCTGGGGCTCTAGTGGCTTGGCGCGTCGAATACACGAAGGCTGCGCTCAAGCAGTTGAAGAAGATGGACCGCTTTGATGCACGGCTCATTCTCTCTTGGATCGGCAAGAACCTAGAGGGCTGCGAAGACCCGCGCGTTCATGGCAAGGGACTCAGCGCTAATCGCTCTGGCGAGTGGAGGTACCGCGTGGGCGACTACCGCGTGCTTTGTATGCTGGACGATGGCAGGCTTGTAGTTGAGGTCTTCTCCGTGGGGCACCGCAGCGAGGTCTACAGACAGGACCGCTGATGCGTGAATAAGCGAGGAAATTGCTATGAAAAAACTCGTGATTTTGCTTCTTTGCATGACTGTGCTGCTATCCGGCTGCGCGGGTACGGCAAAACCCGCCGACACATCGGGGTCGGGCACAGAGTCGGCCGCAGATGTTTGGGACACGATCGAGGACGCTTACGTTTATGCGTTCCCGCTGGTCCTGATGGATGCAACGATGACCG
>R11__coassemble_1672_pt1 | contig 12084 bp, 9 predicted proteins | sample R11__metabat2_low_PE_020 | metagenome-assembled genome bin R11 | reverse complement strand
GGCGTCGAGATGTTCCGTAAGATCCTGGATCAGGCTGAGGCTGGCGACAACGTCGGTATCCTGCTGCGCGGCACCAAGCGCGAGGACATCGAGCGCGGCCAGGTTCTCTGCAAGCCGGGTTCTGTCACCCCGCACACCAAGTTCGAGGGCCAGGTCTACGTTCTGACCAAGGAAGAGGGCGGCCGTCACACCCCGTTCTTCACCAACTATCGCCCGCAGTTCTACTTCCGTACCACCGACATCACGGGCACCGTTATTCTGCCTGAGGGCGTCGAGATGGTTATGCCTGGCGACAACGTCACCATCACTGGCGAGCTGATTCACCCGATCGCTATGGAAGAGGGTCTGAAGTTCGCTATCCGCGAGGGCGGTCGTACCGTCGGTTCCGGCCGAGTTACCAAGATCATCGAGTAACTCGCCTGAGTGTTACCCGCACAAAACAGGCCGGCAGCCTAAGCGCTGCCGGCCTGAAATGTGCAATTAGGAGGATTCAATGCGTACTTTGGTCACCTTGGCATGCACTGAGTGCAAACGCCGCAACTATACGACCAAGAAAAATAAGCAGAACAACCCTGAGCGCATCGAGCTCAAGAAGTACTGCAGGTGGTGCGGCCACCACACGGTTCACAAGGAAACCCGCTAAACACGTGCGCTTGCTTGTGAAGTAGAGATACACGCCAGTAGCTCAATTGGTAGAGTCCCGGTCTCCAAAACCGGTTGTTGAGGGTTCGAGTCCTTCCTGGCGTGCCAGACTTTTACATGTCGAGCCACATGGCTCGACATTGTGTTACATGAGAAATTCTCATCGAGACTGATCGGACAATTATGGCCAAGAAGAAGGACAAGGACATCAAGGTGTCCAAGGACAACTCGAAAAAAGCCGCCAAGGCAAAGAAGAGCACGCCCAAGAAGGGCAAAGACGGCAAGGCTGCAAAGCCGGGTCTGTGGACGCGTATTACCACATACTTCAAAAACGTCAGGGCCGAGATGCATCGCGTGATCTGGCCGACTCCCAAGGAGTTGTTAAACGCCAGCGCGATTGTTATTGGTGCTCTCATTTTCTTTGGCGTTCTTATTGCCATTGTTGATAACGTGATTGTTATCCCGCTTGACTTCATTTCTCAGGCTGGCGTCGAGTCGTTGGCCAACTAAGTTAGGAGCAGATGCATGGCAAAGAAATGGTATGTCTTGCATACCTACTCCGGGTATGAGAACAAAGTCAAAACCAATATTGAGCACATGGTGAAGCTCAGGGGTCTTGAGAACATCATCTATGATGTGTTGATTCCCACTGAAGAGGTTACCGAGCTCAAAGAAGGCGGTCGCCGCGAAACAGTCACCAAGAAGGTCTTTCCGGGCTACGTCTTGATTCGCATGGATTTGGCTAAGGATAAAAGCGTTTGGGGCCTGGTTCGCAACACCAACGGTGTTACGGGCTTTGTGGGCAGCGAAGGCCAGCCGGTGCCGCTGTCTCGCGAGGAGTTTGAGCGCATCACCAAGCGCACGCGCCCCGAGGCCGTCCGCAAAACCACGACCGATTTGGTCGAGGGCCAGGTTGTCAAGGTCGTCAATGGCCCCTTGGCAGATTTCGATGGCACTGTGGCCGAGGTCAACCCCGATGCAGGCAAAGTCAGGGTTATGGTTTCCATCTTTGGCCGCGAGACTCCCGTCGAGCTCAGCTTTGAGCAGGTGGCAAAGATTTAATGTGAGAACACTCCGCAGGTGCCTCATGTGGAAGAGGGCTTCTCACCGGCGGTGTTTCTATAGAAGTTTGAATGTGTGTAAAGTGCTAGAGATAGCACGTGACAGTTAAGGATTAAAAAATGGCTAAGGAAATTGAGGGTTATATCAAACTCCAGATCCCGGCTGGCCAGGCTAATCCGGCTCCCCCGGTTGGTCCTGCCCTGGGTGCTAAGGGTGTCAACATTATGCAGTTCTGCCAGGCATTCAATGCTGCAACGCAGGACAAGGCTGGCACCGTCATCCCTGTTGAGATCACGGTTTATGACGACAAGTCCTTCGACTTCGTCTGCAAGACTCCTCCCGCCGCTTTCTTGATCAAGAAGGCTTTGGGCATTGAGAGCGCCGCAGGCAACTCCCTGACCGAGGTTGCTGGCACCTTGACCGACGCTCAGCTGACCGAGATCGCTGAGACCAAGATGCCCGACTTGAACGCCAACGACATCGATGCCGCCAAGAAGATTATTGCCGGCACTGCTCGTTCCATGGGCGTCAAGATTCAGTAAGCCCTCCTTCGTCGGGCTTTTTGCTCGACGCTGCGGCTTGCGAAAGCGCGCACGCTGGCGGCTATTTCGCGGGCTCACGTAGCGAAGTACGCTACGCCCGCTCAACGCTCGCCATCGCACGCACTTTCGCAACCCTCGCTGACTTGGGTTGAACCTACGAGGGTTTGTTGATTAAATCATCGCGGCGATTGGGCTGCATGAGATAAGTGGAAGGGCAGGCATGCCCGCAATTACCACAAGGAGGTAAGAGAAATGCCGAAGCATGGAAAGAAGTACAACGCTGCAGCAGCACAGGTGACTGAAGAGGCTTATAGCCCGCTGGCAGCATGCAAGCTGGCTAAGGAAATCGCTTTCGCCAACTACGACGAGACCGTTGAGGCCCACTTCCGTTTGGGCATCGACACCCGTCAGGCAGACCAGCAGGTCCGCGGCTCCATCAGCCTGCCCAACGGCACCGGCAAGAGCGTCCGCGTTGCCGTCTTCGCCGAGGGCGAGAAGGCCAAAGAGGCCGAGGCTGCAGGTGCTGAGGTTGTCGGTTCTGACGACTTGGTTGCCGATATCCAGAAGGGCATCATCGAGTTTGACGCCGCTGTTGCTACCCCGGACATGATGTCTAAGGTTGGCCGCATCGGTAAGATCTTGGGCCCCCGTGGCTTGATGCCTAACCCCAAGCTGGGCACCGTCACCATGGATGTCACCAAGGCCGTCAGCGAGCTCAAGGGTGGCAAGGTCGAGTATCGTGCTGACAAGTTCGGTATCTGCCATGTCATCATTGGCAAGCGTTCCTTCGATGCCGAGAAGCTCGCCGAGAACTATGGTGTTCTCTACGACGAGATTCTGCGCGTCAAGCCGTCTGCAGCAAAGGGCAAGTATGTGAAGAGCGTTGCTATCGCTACTTCCACTGGCCCTGGCATCCCGGTCGACGCTTCTGTCAACCGTGGCTACACCGCCGAGTAGGAGCGACTCGCACTCAAGCGGTAAGGCTCTCGAGCTTCAAATGCGCCCCTGCCCTTAAACGGTGGGGGCGCATTGCTTTGTTCGTAGGAAACACGTGTAAGCTCCACAAATTTCTTCTTGCACGCATGAGACCTATCGATTATCATGCAACGGCTATATAAATTACCCGCTACCGCAGACAGCCGGTGCCCGCAAGGGTTTAAGGGGGCCAAAAGCCCCGCCCGCCGAGGTGGTTGAGACAAAAGCTTTCGGGCGTTGTGCACTCGACCTCCCACTGTTAAAGCGGGGGTCGATTTTTTATGAAAGGAGGTGCACAACATGCCCACACAACAGAAAGCAGATCAGATCGCAGAGATTGCGAGCAAATATCAGGAGGCCAACGCTTGCTGGTACATCGATGCTCGCGGCCTGACCGTCAAAGAGGTCCAGGAGCTCCGTCGCAGCATTCGCGCTGCAGGCGGCGAGATGAAGGTTTATAAGAACACGCTCGCTATCCGCGCTCTGAAAGAGCTGGATCTTCCTTATGACGAGGAGGTTCTGGCAGGCCCGACCGCCTTCGTCTTCGCTGGTGAAGATGTGGCCGCTCCGGCTAAGGCTTGCAATGATGTTGCCAAAACAAACCAGAACCTTGAGATCAAGGGTGGTTTGATGGACGGTGCCGTTATGAGTGTTGAGGAAGTCGTCAAGATTGCTTCCCTGCCCTCTCGCGACCAGCTCATTGGCCAGATTGCTTGCTCCCTTACTGCAGTTGCTTCCCAGCTTGCTATCGCCATTGGCGAAATGGCCGAGAAAGACGCTGCATAAAGTTTGGCAGCCGGTGTGCTGCATGATTTGTACTGTGTAACCTCGCCTAAAAGATGAGGGCGAGGCTCATGAAAGGAATTTGAAATGACCAACGAAGAGATCATTGAGGCTCTGAAGGAGAAGACCCTCCTCGAGTTGGCTGAGCTCCGCGACATGATTTGCGAAGAGTTCGGCGTGTCCGCTACCGCTGCTGTTGCTGCTGCTCCTGCCGATGGCGGTGCTGCTGCTGAAGAGAAGACCGACTTCGACGTCGTTCTCGAGGGCTTTGGCGACAACAAGATTGCTGTCATCAAGGTTGTCCGCGAGCTGACCGGCTTGGGTCTGAAGGAGGCCAAGGCTGCTGTCGAGGGTGCTCCTGCTACCCTGCTCGAGGCTCAGAAGAAGGACGACGCAGAGGCTGCAAAGGCCAAGCTGGAAGAGGCTGGTGCTGCTGTCACCCTGAAGTAATCATTACTTCAACGAGCTTGTTTAATGGGGCGTGCCAAAAAAGGCGCGCCCCATTTCTTTGCTACCATAAACGCGCACGAAAGGGGAGCACATGCGCATTGGGCTTATATCTGACACACACGGCAGCTTGAGCGAGTTTATCCACGAAGAATTTGACGGGGTTGACTACATCATCCACGCCGGCGACATCGGAAAACAGTCGATTTTGTGGGAACTGGAGGCAATCGCTCCGACCATCGCGGTGCTTGGCAACAACGATTGGCAAGACTATGGCTCTTCTGTGCGTGTGGATGCCAAAACCATAATCGGCGGAGCGCGCATCTATGTGACCCACTACCCTGAAGATGCTGTGCGTGCCGCAAAGACGGGCGAATATGACTTGTGCGTTCATGGGCATACGCACACACCTCGGGATATCTATGTGGGCAGCTGCCGCATTATCAACCCTGGCAGCGCAACGCGCCCCCGCGGCGGCTCTAAAAAATGTGCTGCCGTTTTAGATGTGGCCGACGGCGTCACTGGCACCCTGCGCACGGTACTTTTGTAAGACTCAGCGGCTGCATAGCGCCCTATTGTTTTCAAAGCAGCATACAACCGAAAAATAATTACCGTTCACCGAAACGGCACGGTTGAAGCTGCTCGTTTGCGAAATTTTTCTTGACTTCACATTTTTAGAGAACTACTGTCTAGGTCCTATGGTGCAAAGTGCCATAGGACTGTATTTGTATTGTAGGATGGATTTGAAGGAGGGACTGCCCGCATGCCGAGCAAGAATTCCACGTCCAGCTCCAACGTCTATCGCGATCGTCGCAGCTTCGCGAAGATTCCGGAGGTTATGGACATCCCCAATCTGATCTCGATTCAGACTGGTTCCTTTGAGCGTTTCATGACCGAAGGTCTGGCAGAGACGTTCAAGGACATGTCTCCCATCGAGAACAACTCTAAGACGATGTATGTCGAGTTCGGTGACCACGAGTTTGGCGACCCGAAGCACAGCGTTGAAGAGTGCAAGCGCCGCAGCGAGACCTATCAGGCCTCCCTGCTGGTGGACATCCGCCTGGTCAACAAAGAGAGCGGCGAGATACAGGAATCCAACGTCTTTATGGGCGACTTCCCGCTGATGACCCCGCGCGGCACCTTCATCATCAACGGCACTGAGCGTGTCGTTGTCTCCCAGCTGGTTCGCTCCCCGGGCGTGTACTTCTCATCTGAGCGCGACAAGACGTCAGATAAGACGATTTATAACGCCAAGGTCATTCCTGCACGTGGTGCATGGCTGGAGTTTGAGACCGACAAGCGCGACGTGCTCTCTTTGCGCATCGACCGCAAGCGCAAGCAGCCGGCAACTCTGTTGCTGCGCGCGTTGGGCATTGCAGAGACCAACGAAGAAATCATCGACCTGCTTGGCGATGGCGAAATGGTGCGCTGCACCCTGGCAAAGGATGTCTCCACCAACCGCGAAGAAGCTCTCGTTGAGCTTTACAAGCGCCTGCGCCCGGGCGAGCCGCCCACGGTTGAGTCTGCCCGTAACTTACTTGAGGGGCTGTTCTTCAACCCGCAGCGCTACGACCTGGCAAAAGTTGGCCGCTACAAGATCAACAAGAAACTCAAGCTCGACCTCCCCGAGGATTCCTCAACGCTGACCGTTGAAGACATCACCAACGCCATGAACTACATCATCAAGTTGCATGATGGCGCCGAGGGCGTGCAGACCGACGATATCGACCACTTTGGCAACCGCCGTATCCGCACCGTAGGCGAGCTGATTCAAAACCAGTTCCGCATCGGCATCAGCCGCATGGAGCGCGTCATCCGCGAGCGCATGTCCACCATGGACCCGGAGGATATCTCTCCGTCCGCACTTATCAACATCCGTCCCATTACTGCTGCGATTAAAGAATTCTTTGGTTCTTCTCAGCTGTCCCAGTTCATGGATCAGACCAACCCCGCTGCGGGCATCACCCACAAGCGCCGTCTGTCTGCTTTGGGCCCGGGCGGCTTGAGCCGTGACCGCGCTGGCTTCGAGGTCCGCGACGTTCACACCTCTCACTATGGCCGTATGTGCCCGATTGAGACCCCTGAAGGCCCGAACATCGGTCTGATCGGTTCTCTGGCAACCTATGGCCGTGTCAACCCCTTCGGCTTCATCGAGGCACCGTATCGCCGCATCGTTGACGGCAAGGTCACCGATGACATTGACTATTTGACGGCCGACGAGGAAGAGAACTACACCATCGCCCAGGCAAACGCCACCTTCGATCAGGAGAGCCGCCAGTTCGGTTCTTGGGTTGACGGCGAGTTTGTGCCGGCAAAGACCGTCTTGTGCCGCACCAAGAACGCCGACGGCGTTTTCGGCGACCCGGAAGATGTTGCTCCGGAAAACGTTCAGTACATGGACGTTTCCCCGCGTCAGATGACTTCTGTTGCAACTGCTTTGATTCCGTTTTTGGAGCACGACGACGCAAACCGTGCGTTGATGGGTTCCAACATGCAGCGTCAGGCTGTGCCGCTGCTGCGCCCCCAGGCGCCGCTGGTTGGCACCGGCATGGAGCATCGCATTGCTGTTGACTCCGGCGAGCTGCCGCTGGCCGAGCACAACGGTGTTGTCACCTATGTTGATGCTTCCCGCATCGAGGTCACCACGAAGGATGGCCAGGTTGACACCTACAACCTGCCGAAGTTCCAGCGCTCCAACCAGGGCGGCTGCATCAACATGAAGCCGCTGGTTGCCTATGGCGACGAGGTTGCTGCTGGCGACGCTTTGGCAGACGGCCCGTCCACCGACCATGCAGAGCTGGCATTGGGCCAGAACCTGATGATCGCCTACATGCCGTGGGAAGGCTTCAACTATGAGGACGCAATCATCATCTCCGAGCGCGTCGTTGCCGAAGACTTGTTGACTTCCATCCATATTGCTGAGTACGACCTGGATGCCCGCGACACCAAGCTTGGGCCTGAGGAAATCACCCGCGAGATCCCCAATGTCTCTGAAGACACGCTGGCAAATCTCGATGTTAACGGCATCGTGCGCATCGGCGCTGAGGTTGGCCCGGGCGATATCCTGGTTGGCAAGGTTACCCCGAAGGGCGAGACCGAGCTGACTGCCGAGGAGCGCTTGCTGCGCGCAATCTTTGGCGAGAAGGCACGCGAGGTTCGTGACACCTCTTTGAAGGTGCCCCATGGCGCTGGTGGCCGTGTTATCGGCGTCAACCAGTTCAGCCGTGCTGCTGGCGATGACGGCTTGGCACCTGGTGTCAACGAGCGCGTTGTTGTTTATGTTGCCCAGAAGCGCAAGATTCAGCAAGGCGACAAGCTGTCTGGCCGTCACGGCAACAAGGGCGTTATTTCCCGCATTCTGCCGGTTGAGGATATGCCCTACATGGCAGACGGCACCCCCATCGATGTCATTTTGAACCCCTTGGGTGTTCCGTCTCGTATGAACGTCGGCCAGCTGCTTGAGAACCATTTGGGTTGGGCTGCCTATAACGGTTGGTCTGACGAAGAGACTGACGAGCCGGTCGAGGGCCCGTTCTTTGTTGCAACGCCGATCTTTGACGGTGCTCATGAGGATGAGATCTCTGATGCGATTTTGAAGGCAAACAAAAACCGCGTGAACAAGGTTGTTGCCAAGCTGGGCGACAAGACCTACATGCCGTTTATCCCGCAGCTCTCCGAGCATGGCAAGACCGAGCTGTTCGACGGCCGTACGGGCGAGAAGTTCCGCGAGCCCATCACCGTTGGTCAGACCTACATCTTGAAGTTGAGCCACATGGTCGACGACAAGATCCACGCCCGCTCGATTGGCCCATACAGCCTCATCACGCAGCAGCCTTTGGGCGGCAAAGCCCAGTTCGGCGGCCAGCGCTTTGGTGAGATGGAAGTTTGGGCTCTGTACTCCTATGGCGCATCCAACGTGCTGCAGGAGATCTTGACCGTCAAATCCGACGATACCGCCGGCCGCGTCAAGACCTATGAGGCAATCGTCAAGGGCGAGAACATCCCCTCAGCTGAGGTTCCGGAGTCCTTCAAGGTTTTGGTTAAGGAACTGAAGTCGCTGTGCTTGGACGTCAACCTGACCGGTAAGGGCGCAGCCGAGGGCACGCCTGAGGTCGAGGAAGACGAAGATGAGACCCTGATCGACACCGAGGCTGGCGAGGACACTATCGAAGAGGTTGACGCTCTCGACATGCTTGCCAGCGGCCTTGCCGATTTGAGTGAAGATGATGACCTGTTAAGTATTTCGACCGAGGAGGAGGAGTAAGCAATGACCGATTTTGATGTCAATAACTTTGATGAGTTCAGCATCGCCCTGGCCAGCGCCGAGAATATCCGTTCTTGGTCCCACGGTGAGGTCAAGAAGCCCGAAACTATTAATTACCGCACTTTGAAGCCTGAAAAAGACGGCCTGTTCTGCGAAAAGATTTTTGGCCCCACGAAGGACTGGGAGTGCTCCTGCGGCAAGTACAAGCGTGTGCGCTTTAAGAACATCGTCTGCGAGCGTTGCGGCGTTGAGGTTACCCGCGCCAAGGTGCGTCGTGAGCGCATGGGCCACATCGAGCTTGCCACTCCGGTTAGCCATATCTGGTACTTCAAGGGCTCTCCGTCTCGTTTGGGCTATCTGCTCGATATCTCCCCGAAGGATCTGGAGAAGGTTCTTTACTTCGCCAGCAATATCATCACCTGGGTTGACAAAGAGGCCCGCGAAGAGGATGCAGAAGAGCTGGAAGACGAGCTGCGTGCTGGTCTTGAGCAGCTGGATTCTGAGCGCGATCGCCTGATCGAGGCTACCCGCCATATGAGCGTCGACTACCTCAACGAGGACGGCGAGCGCGAGTATGACGAGGAAGACCTGATGACTCCTGAAGAGGTCGAGGAAGAAATTGCCGACCTGATGGAGGAATTTGAGGAGCGCAAGGAACTGCGCGAAGAGGCTCTGCAGGCCTTCATGAAGATTGAGCCCAAGATGCTCATCCAAGATGAGATTTTGTACCGCGAGATTCGTGCAAACTATCGCGATTACTTCCGCGGTGGCATGGGCGCAGAGGCTGTGCGCGACCTGCTGGAGGCTGTTGATCTGGATGAGACCGCAACTGAGCTGCGCGATATCATCAAAAATGGCAAGGGCCAGCGCCGCGCCAAGGCCATCAAGCGCCTGAAGGTTGTCGAGGCATTCATCCGCTCCGACAACAACCCGTGCGACATGATCTTGGACGTCATCCCGGTTATCCCGCCGGATCTGCGCCCTATGGTCCAGCTGGATGGCGGCCGTTTTGCCACCTCAGACCTGAACGATCTGTATCGTCGCGTTATCAACCGCAACAACCGCTTGAAAAAGCTGCTTGACCAGAGCGCTCCTGACATCATCGTCAACAACGAGAAGCGCATGCTTCAGGAAGCCGTTGACGCACTGTTTGACAATGGCCGTCGTGGCCGCCCCGTTGTGGGCCCGGGCAACCGCCCCTTGAAGTCCTTGGCAGACATGCTCAAGGGCAAGCAGGGCCGTTTCCGCCAGAACTTGCTGGGCAAGCGTGTTGACTACTCCGGCCGTTCCGTCATCGTGGTTGGTCCGCAGCTGAAGATTCACCAGTGCGGTCTTCCCAACGAGATGGCTTTGGAGCTGTTTAAGCCTTTCGTCATGAAGCGCCTTGTTGAAAAGGAACACGCCGACAATATCAAGGCGGCAAAGCGCAAGGTTGAGCGCCGCGCTTCTGTGGTGTGGGACATCCTCGAGGAGGTCATTGCCGACCACCCCGTGCTGCTAAACCGTGCACCAACCCTGCACCGCTTGGGCATTCAGGCTTTCGAGCCGGTCTTGGTTGAGGGCAAGGCAATCCGTCTGCACCCGCTGGTCTGTGCTGCATTCAACGCCGACTTCGACGGCGACCAGATGGCTGTGCACGTGCCCTTAGGCGACGAGGCTCAGGCTGAGGCTCGTGTGCTGATGCTTTCTGCCAACAACATCAAATCTCCTGCACACGGCAAGCCGCTGGCTGTTCCGTCTCAGGATATGATCATCGGTCTGTACTATCTGACCGCTGCTCGTGATGGCTTCCCGGGCGAGGGCCGTGTGTTCATGGACTTCAAAGATGCCCAGAATGCTTATGATGCCCGCGCCGGCGTTGACCTGCAGGCAAAGATTCAGGTCCGCTTGAAGTATGACACCCGCGTTGCAACCATGACCGAGGATGAGAGTGGCAACCGTCACTATGAGTTCACCGACTACACTGCTGGTGAGCGCATCGAGACCACCATTGGCCGCATCATCTTCAATGGCATCCTGCCTTCTGACCATGCTTATATCAACTATGGCATGGACAAAAAGGAGATCAGCCGCCTGGTCGAGAGCTGCTCTAACACCTACCCGGTGCCTGAGATGAGCGAGATTTTGGACGGCCTGAAGGCTATGGGCTTCCACTATGCAACTCGTGCAGGTGTTACCGTTTCTGTCTATGACGCCACCATCCCGCCGAACAAGGCTGAGATTTTGGAGCGCGCAGACGAGCTGGTTGCAAACATCCAGGATGACTACGAGATGGGCTTCAGCACTGCTGACGAGCGCCACCGCCAGATCGTCGAAGTCTGGACCGCTGCAAACGACGAGGTTGGCGAGGCTATGGCCGACAACTTCGACCGCTTCAACCCCATCTACATGATGGCGTTCTCCGGCGCTCGAGGCAACATCAAGCAGATTCGTCAGCTTGCAGGTATGCGTGGTTTGATGGCCGACCCGAAGGGCGAGACTTTGGACCACCCGATTAAGGCTAACTTCCGCGAAGGCCTGACCGTTTTGGAGTACTTCGTCTCGACCCACGGTGCTCGTAAAGGCCTGGCTGACACCGCGCTGCGTACTGCAGACTCTGGTTATCTGACTCGTCGTCTGGTTGACGTTGCACAAGACGTCATCATCCACGAGGAAGACTGCGGCACCAGCGATGGCATCCGCTTCGATATCTACAACGAGAAGGGCGACCTGAACTCAAGTCTGCTTGGCCGCGCTGTGGCTGAAGATGTTGTCAATGCCAAGACCGGCGAGATTTTGCTGGAGGCCAACGAATACATCATTACCACCGATCAGCTGGCCGCATTTGCTGCTGCTGGTGTTGAGGATGTGAAGATCCGCTCGGTCATGACGTGCCATTCACACCGCGGCATCTGCCAGAAGTGCTATGGCTACGACCTGGCGGCTGCCCGCCCCGTCAACCTGGGCACTGCAGTTGGCATTATCGCTGCTCAGTCCATTGGCGAGCCTGGCACCCAGCTGACCATGCGTACGTTCCACACCGGCGGCGTCGCAGGTGGCGACATCACCGGCGGTCTGCCCCGCGTTACCGAGCTGTTCGAAGCTCGCAGCCCCAAGGGCATTGCGATTTTGGCCGAGATTGCTGGCACGTTGCAGGTCACCACAGACAAAGACAGCATGACGCTTTCCATCAACAACGAGGATGGCGAAGTCAGGGAGTATGTCACCAGCTCCCGTGCTCAGCTGATGCCTGGTGTTTCCGATATGTGCGAGGTCACGGTTGGCCAGCAGCTGACCCGTGGCTCTGTCAACCCCAGCGACCTTCTGCGCCTGACCGACGTGGACACCACGCTGCGCTACATCATCAAGGAAGTTCAGGCTGTGTACACC
>R11__coassemble_1660_pt1 | contig 12137 bp, 8 predicted proteins | sample R11__metabat2_low_PE_020 | metagenome-assembled genome bin R11 | reverse complement strand
GCCCAGGCGGACGCCGTGCGCGCCATCTGGGAGCAGTAGCGCCGCAGGAAAGCTATACGAGAGTGAGCCGATTGTGAATCAGAAGCCAAAACGCATCTTGGCCATTGTGGCAATTGCCCTTGTCTGCATTTTTATGCTGACGCTTGCCGGTTGCCGCTTCAGTGATGAAATCTATGACATCGTCCACAGCGACGAGGTAGACAAGATTGACTACGACACCGAGGAGAAAAACTACGTTCAAAGTGAGGATGCAGACATCATCACTGAGGAACTGGCTGCTGAGATAACTGTCAACAACGAAAACGCTACCGAGACCCTTGAAGTGACGGTCCCGATTTTTGGCAACCCGGCTAACACCGAAGACCCGGTTGCTCAGGTGTTTTATGACGCCAACTCAGACGTTGCTCGCACAGCCCCTATCTTCTCTGAGCCTCCTGAAGACGAGGAAGACGACGAGGAAGATGAGCCTGAAGACGAGTCCACTTTTAACACAGGTACCTCATACGATCCGACCCGCGCCCAAGGTGTTTCCGATGGTGGAGACAACAGCGATGAAGGTGACAGTGGTGAGGGCGATGGTGGCGACCAAACGCAAGATGAAGACTCCAAAAATGGCCATGGTGATGGCTATGTAGTCTTTGACGGCTCCAGCGATGACATGCTCGACATCCCTTCGGGCGTACGCAAATTTGCCACGGTGGGTGAATATGCCAACATCGTCATGATGTTGGGCGGCGAGGGCGCACTGGTGGCCTCAGACTCAGGCTTTCTGGGAAGCTCAGCAAACCAACGCATCTTCAGCAGCTATAACATCTCATCGGTGGCAAGCGCATGGACCTATGATGAGAGCAGCAATACATATAGCCTGACAAACTATGATGCTTTGGTGAACAGCGGTGTGGACTGCGTGCTGGTACCCCAGGGCGTCGCGCTGCTTACCAATGACCAGAAAAACGACCTGATCAGCCGTGGCATCTCGGTGCAAGCGGCCTCAAAGTTCGACACCGAGGAGCATATCCGCCAGTATGTGAACTGGGTTGGCGCCACGTTGACCAAGGGTGGCCCAGTTTCGGGCTTTGACAGCGAGGGCCGTGCAGCAAAATATACCGAGTATCTCAACAATGTGGGCTCTGATGTAATAGACGCCAACGGAGGCGTGACCACCTATAACGGCATTGACTACAGTGGGGCGGGCCATTGGACGAGCTCCAACTCAAACTGGACGGTGTTTGTCTCGGCGTTCGACGAGAATGCAACGGTCACTGCCCTCGACGGCAATAACAAAGGCCTCGCCATCGCCCGAAGTGGCTATGGCTGGTCGCCTTTGAACTACTACCTCAGTGCCGGTGGCGTAAATAACAACGCTGCGCAGTTCCCCGACCCCACCAGTGCCAAGACCAAAAGCGAGAACTACTACATCTGGCAGTTCAACCTCGGCCAGGTGAAAGCTAACTCTGTGGTAGGTGCTACCATCTCCACCGCTTCTCTTCCCGAATATGGCGAGGCGGGTTGTTTGGTGCGCGCGCAGGCCTCCGGCGGTGACGAATACGCCGCAAGCGAGAACGGCGGCAACACCTCCAAAGAGGACACCACCTACGTCTCTACGCTGGGTAACGACAACTTCCGCTACCTCATCACAGCTAATCAGAGCATCACCAGCAAGCTAGAAAGCGCCCGCGACACCCAGACGAGCGCCCAATATGGCATGTACGGTGCCTTCAGATACAAGACCATTGGCTTATATTCCGGCGTCGCCATGGAGCTCAAGGGCGTCTTTTGCAAGGGGTGGATTGGCAACGGCTACGATAACGACGGTACTGTTAACAACTCAACCTGTTATGAGAGTGACCTTGTCACTGCGAAAAATCCGCCTTACGGCGTTAAGACCATAGCCAACGGTCTGTACTGCAACTGGGTTAACGGATCGGCTGAATCGTTCTTGGTGGCCTATTGGACCAACGACTTCTACGACAGTGGCGACACCGACTACAGCAACCTGAAGAGTGTGGCCACAAGCTTCTACAAATATTTCTACAACTATGATCTGACCGATTCCGACTTCAACACGATCCTCGCAGGGCGTGCTAACTAAGTGGGTTGAGCAAAAGATGGCAGAGTTTCCCACCAACAGCGGCAAGAGCTCGTCTGCACGGCAGCGGCGCAGCGCGCAGGTCGATGCAGACCGCGTTATGACTCCCGGCGAGCAAGCCTACGCCGAGTCGGCACGCGGGCGCAAGCGCAAGGCTGACGCCGCCACTGACGCAGTGCTCAACCCGAGCAGCGCAGGCGACTCTGTCTTTAACCCGGGTGGCACACCGAACACTGCTGACGGCTCTGCACGGCAAAAGAAGAAGCGCGAGAAGGTTAAGGACGAGACGGGAATCATGCAGGGGCAGGAAGGCGCCCTCTTTTCCGACCGCAAGGGTATCGATGTAGGGCCTGATTACACCTATAGCAAGATGCGCCTTCGCAAAAGCGAGAATATCAACCCTTATGCTGATGAACGCGACAAGCAAACAAAGATGGATCGCCGGGTAAAGGTGTGCATCCTTTTGGGCATTGCAACTTTGGTAGCCTTGGTGATTGCCATAGTGGTTCCCAATGCTATCTTCTCGGTAAACATGCGTGGCGTCAGCATGTCGGAGTGGGTTGAAGAGATTCAGCACCGCGTGGGCGGCTTTTTCTCGTTGGTGACCTTCCAAGGTGCCGATTACTCAATGGACTTCATCACCTTCCGCTTCATCATCATTGCCCTAGCAGGCGCAGCGCTGGCAATATCGGGTGCGGCATACCAAGGCTCCCTGAAAAACGCCCTTGCTTCGCCCACCACGCTAGGCGTTATGCAAGGGGCCAACATGGGGCGCATTGTCTACGTGCTGCTCTTTGCCACCTCGTTTCAATACACTGCTGGAGGCCATGTGAGCGATATCACCGAGTGGTATGCGTCATTGAGCTTCGGCGAATACATGATGAGCATGTATGGATCGAGCTTGTGCTGTTTGGCCGGCAGTGCAGTGGTGGTGGTCAGCGTTTTGGCTATCGCTTCAGTTTCGGGCAAGGGGCGCATGTCCAACGCCATCATGGTGGTTGCAGGCCAGGTTATTGCTACGGCCATTGGCGCAGGTGTAGGTCTAGCTCAGTACTATCTGACCGAGACGGGCGATACGCGCTTGCAGATTTTGCAATCGCTGCAGACGGAGTCGTTTTCTGGTGTGTATCGCCTTCAAGACATCGTGCTCATCGGCATACCGCTCATCATCTGCATCGTGGCAATTTTGATGATGAGCAGTCGTATGAACCTGCTCTCTTTCAGCCATGATGAAGCCCGTTCTATGGGCCTTGATGTGAACAAGCTGCGCTGGGGCATGGTGGCTGCGTGCACCGTACTCACGGCTGTGGTTGTGGCTTTCTGTGGCCAGGTGGGGATGATTGGTTTTCTCATTCCTCACCTGGTGCGCCGCGTTGTAGGCCCCGATTTTAAATATTTGATTCCGGCCTCTGGCTTGGCCGGCGCCGCCTTTCTGGTGTTTGCAGAGTTTGCGCTCTCGCAGTTCGACACGGGCCTTTTGACCAACCTCGGTGTCTTCACCAGCCTTTTGGGTGGCTGCGTCTTCCTCTACACCGCAATTTTCAGGAGAGAGGAGGCGCAGAATGCCTGGCAGTAACCCCCTTGACGAAGTGCACGCTGCACCTGGCGCAACCGACGCCGCGCAGCACAAGCTTTCGCGCAAGCAGCGCAAACGTGCAGCTCAAGAGCAGGAGCAGCAATCTCCTGGCCTTGCTGCCGATCCGGCGGCATACCAAAAAGCGGTGCAGCGCCGCGTTGAAGACAAGCTCGACCTGCGCCACAAGACGCTGATTCTTGTGGCAATTCTGGTGGTATTGGGTGGCCTTTCGTCTTGCATCGGCGTGACGGCAAACCAATACACAAACCAGGGTCTGCCTGTTGAGCTGTACAGCCCGCTGGACGTTTTGTCGTGTTATGCCATGTGGATCAAGATCAACATCGGCGGGTTTTTCTGGCCGGCATTTGCGGTGGGTTCAACAAACGTTGTGACTCAGTTGCCGATGTATTACGAGGTCACTACCCGTGTTATCTACATCATCACCTCGATTATCTGCGGCGTGATGTTGTCGGTTTCGGGCATGCTTTACCAAAATGTGTTTCGCAACCCCATTGCTGCCCCCACCATGTTGGGCGTTTCCAGCGGCATCCAGCTGGGCTGCCTTCTTTTGGTGGTTATGCTGGGCGGTGAGGCAGTCGCAACTTCAAACAACTGGCTGCGCATCGTGTTCTCGCTGTTGGGCGGCTTAGTTGTCTTGCTTTTGGTTATGGGGGCCGGAAAGGCCGCTTCAGGAAAGCGCCGCGGCCTGAACTTGGTGGACATGCTACTGGTGGCCACCATGCTGACCACCATGGTAAATGCAATCATCAACTATGTGACCAACTATGTGTTCACTGCAGAGCTTTGGGAGGTCTACTACGACTTGACCAACGTGACCGAGATGGACACCACAGCCATTGGCATGGTGGTTCTCATTGTGGTGGCGGTTGTTTCGTTCATCCCGGTGTATCTGTATCGCTTCCAGCTCAACGGCATTGCGTTTAGCGACGAGACCATCAGGCTGTTAGGCATCAATGCCAGCTTCTTGCGGCTTGTGGCCTTGGGGTGCGGCTCCATCATGATTATTGTGGCGCAGACCTACATGGGAACGGTTTCGCTGGTTTCTTTGGTCGTGCCGTTTATCTCACGCGGGCTGTTTGGTAGTGAGTTCAGGAGGCAGATGGTTGGCAACGTGCTGCTTGGCGCCATCTTGCTTTTGTTCTGTCGCGACATCGTCTCGCTCATCCCCTTTGTGGGCGACGGTGTGCCAGTGGGAACGGTGGTCACGTTTGTGCTGCTGCCGGCATTTGCGTGGGTCACCGCTATGGCGCAAAAGCAATGGAGAGACTAGCACGTGGGCGTTTTGTCGGTTCGTTTAAGTGCGGCGAAGAGCTGCTGTGGAGGTTTTGATGAGCGCTAAAAAGAAGCGCAAAGACAAAGAGGCCAAGCCTCGTGTAAAGAAGCCTGGGCGGGCTAAGCGCATAGCTTACGCAGCTGTCATTGTGCTCGTTTGCGCAATCTTGCCGTTCTTTGCTAACAACGCTATTGGGTACGTTCCGCTCATCTTTGCAGTGCTGTTCATCCTGACGTCTTATATCTATCTGCGCCTGACATGCAATGCGCTGAAATATGAGCAGCGCACTAACTACTTTGAATGGCTGCGCGGCGAGAACGGCATGTTTTCTATTGACTTTGAGAACACCTCGATTTTCTTGTTGCCTCGCCTTGAGCTGACCTTTGTGGTGTCTGACGTCTTGAAGCAGGATTACACCGAGACCGTTGTGCGCACAGTGCTTCATGGGCACGAAAAACAAAGTCTCGGTCTTGACCTAAACTTTGCCCACTGCGGTGTGTATGAGGCGGGCTTGATGCGCGTGGAGGTCTTTGATTTGTTGGGCCTTTTCTCGAAGGCGGTTGAATATAGCGGCCACTGCAAAATCCGCGTGATCCCCAACATCTATCCGCTGTCACGCATTGCAATCTCTGAAAACACCGTTTCAGACGACATGCGCAAAACGAAGGCCACCCTTAGCGACGACATGGATTACGCGTATGTCAGGGACTACGCCATGGGCGACCCCATGAAGACGGTGCACTGGAAGCTTTCATCACGCTTTGACGAAAAGATGTACACCAAGCTGTTCGAGTCGCACAACAACCCCGGCATTGCCGTTGTGTACGACTTCTACTGCAAAGACCCCGACAACCAGCGTCTGCTCGAGATGTATGACACCATGCTCGAAACATCGTTTTCGCTGATCAACCGCGCCTGGCACCAAGGCATCGAGACGCAACTGGTGTTCACTGATGTCAACGGCATGATGCGTCTAACGAACAAATCACGCCCCGAAGATCTTGACCCGCTTATCGATGACATGCAGCGGTTGAGTGGGCAGGTTGACCCCGACGAGACGGCGCTCATGCTCGACAACTTCTCGAAGAGCACAGAGGCGCAATCCAACATCTTTTTATTCACGGCTGAAGCTTCTCAGGCGGTCAACGATCGGCTCATCAGGCTCAAGCAGCGCAAGAAGAGCGTGAAGGTGTTCGCGATAATTCCGAAGGGGATGTCAGACAGCGAACGCGTCGCTCGTACGCGGTTGTTCTCAGTGCTTGAAAGCGCTCAGATCCCGGTGGTATTCATGCAAGAAGGCGAAGAGATTTGGAAGGCGGGGCTGAAATGAGTATCAAAGACTTCCTTGTGAAGGCGCTGCCCGAGTTCGTCTTGGTGTGCTTTGCCGCCGTGTGCATGACCATCGTGGTTGCGCAGGGCTTCTATGTCAGCGCTGAGCTGCAGTTTAACGTTGCGGTGATCATTGTGCTGACAGTGTTGTTGCAGCTTCCGCTGTTTGCCTGCACCTTCAAGCGCACGTTCACCGTGCCAGGCATCGCAATCTTTGCCGTCATCGGTGTTGTTGCCATCATCGTCGGCTTTGCGACTTCAACTGGTGCCAATGCGCTTGAAGATGCTGAGGAAAACAACGCCATCTTCTTCATTTGCGCCGTTATCGTTAACGGCTTGGTGTTTGGTCTTTCGCGCACCCGCATCAGCTTCTTGTTCTTGTTGGCTTTGGGCCTGCTGACCATCGGCTTCATCCAGTTTGCTTACCACCAGGGGCTGATTGTGGAGTCGCTCGGATTTTTCTTCGGCGTGGTCTTGCTGTTTGTCTATCAGGAGTATTGCGAAAGCGTTAGCAAGTCTGAAGCAAGTGGTCGAGCTTCATTTGGCACCGCTCTTTTGACCTCGGTTGCTGCCATGGCCATCCCGGCGGCCATTGCTGCTTTGGTGTTTGGCCTGGTTATTGCACCGCTTGCCCCCGACCACGTGATCTTGAAGCTTTTTACCGACTACCGCACGCTTGAGACGGTTGAGGTCAACAACCCGTACCATCTCGAGGAAGTTGAAGACCCCGACCTGAAATCGCAGACTCTTTCCGATGAGGTCATCTATGGAAACATCCCGATTGACACGGAAAGCAATGGCATCACGCTTGGCGATGCCAGTGCCTTCATCGACAGCTCGATTGAGTCTATGGGCAGTGCCGCATCATACGACCTTGAAGAAGACGAAGGCAATGTTGAGGATGTCACCTATGAGCTGCCGGTCTTTTTCTGGGTCTTTGGCATCCTGGCTGTTATCTTGGCCATCGTTTTAGTCATCATGCTGCGCAAACTTCTGCGTGAACGCTGGGCGAACAAGGTCAAGACCCTTTCTGCCACCGAGCAGGTGGAGAAGCTCTACACGCGAATGCTTAAGGGCCTCGACAAGCTCGGGCTTGGCCGCGGGGAAACTGAGACCACTCAGGAGTTTGCTGAGAACTCTTCTTCAAGGATGCTTGCCTTTTCTATGAACACCCAAGGTGCAGATTGGACGGGCGTTAGCAATGCCTATGAGCAGGCGCACTACGGGCTCATCCCCCCGTCCAACGAGGACTTAAGCACCTGCTGGAACTTCTACAACGGCTTTTGCAAAAATGCCGCAACACTGACGGGCCGTTTGAAGTATTGCTTTAAGTATTTCTGGATTTTGTAGGCGGTGCACAGAGCAGATGAGGCTAGAAGTCCAAAACGTCAACTGCGGCTACAAGAGCCATGAACCGCTTTTGACCTATCTCAATTTCAACGTTGCAAGTGGAGAGATTTGCTGCGTGCTGGGGCCCAACGGCGTGGGCAAATCCACGTTGTTCAAGACCATCTTGGGCCTACTGCCGGCGCTCAGCGGCAAGATCACTATCGATGGCGAGGACGTTAGCAAGTGGCCTGCATCCAAGCTGGGCGACACCATCGCATATGTCTCGCAAAGCCACACACCGCCCTTCCCTTACCAGGTGAAAGACATCGTCATGCTGGGCCGCATGAGCAAAATCGGGCCGCGGTCTACCCCGAAAGACATGGACTATTACATCGTCGACCAGGCCATCGAGGAGTGCGGCATCGGGCATTTGCGCAACAAGCCCTACACCGATATCTCTGGCGGAGAATTGCAGCTGGTCATGATTGCCCAAGCCCTGGCCCAACAGCCCAACATCCTTGTGTTCGACGAGCCCACCGCGGCGCTTGACTATGGCAATGCGGTGCGTGTTATTGCACACATTCGTGAGCTGGCAAAACGTGGCTATATGGTGCTGATGACTACCCACAGCCCAGACCACGCGTTTATGTGCAATTCGAAGGTGTTGCTGCTGCAGCGTGACTTCCCCATGAAGTTTGGAACGGCGCTGGACATCATCACCGAGAAGAACATGAAACAGGCCTATGGTATGAACATCAAGGTCGTGGAATTTGTGAACGAGAAGAATGAGATTGTGCGCCAGTGCGCACCGGTTTTTTAAAGGAATGTGAGCGTGAAGAATATAAACACAAAAAGAGGCGCACGCACTTTTGCACGCACGGCTGTTTGCTGTGCAAGCGCTGTGGCACTGGGCGCAAGTATGGCGCTTATGGGCTGCTCGAGCTCAGACCAGGTGGTAGCCCGCGTTAACGGCGAAGATTTGAATGCCTCGGTGCTTATGCGCGATGTTGAAGCAATACAGACCGCCATTGAAAGTGACACGGACGCCGCGCTGGAAGCCTATATGCAAGACACCGGCACGACGGTTGACGAGTGGTGGAATGGCCTGATTGAGTACTACGCCAAGGAGATGTGCGTTACTCAAAAATGCGATGAGCTGGGCATAACGGTTTCAGACGACGAGCTTGAAGACGGCATTTCGCAGCTGGAAAGCTACATGGGCATCAGCACCGATGAAGAACTTGCCGAATACTATGAGGGCAATGGCTTGACCGAAGAGGAGTTCAAGGCGGGCTGCACGTATAGCATCCTGCAGCAAAAGCTTTATGCCCAAGAGGTTGACCACCCCGAGGCCACCGATGAGCTCATTCAGGAGTATGGCAACACCTACTATGCCAGCTATGCCTCGACACGCAGCTCCTACATCTATTTTGCCGATGGTTCATACGATGAGGCCTACAAAGTCTTAAACGAGCTCAAAGAAAACCCCAAGGCTGACTTTGCTGAATACGCAAAGAAGTACTCCCAAGACGAGACCTCGGCTGAAAACGGTGGCGATATTGGGTGGACGTTGTTGTTTAACGGCATGCCCAGCGCCTATTCCGAAGTCCTTGACGAGCTGGAAGTGGGCGAGATTTATGACGAGCTGGTTGTCATTGACGACGGCTACTACATCATCAAGATGACCGACTCGTATGTGCCTACAGTGGACGACGGGGGCACGCTTGACTTAACGAAGATGCCCACTGAGCTTTACGAGCAGCTTGAACAGGACACTAACGACTATCTGTACCAGGTTGCGTGCGACAACTACGTAGACGACCTGTATGACGCCGCGGACATAGAGATTTTGGTATCGAGCTATTACGACCTGAAGAAGTAGAAACGTTTGATCGCAGGGCGCGAGCCCGGGCAGAGAAGGGATTGAATTGGCATGATTGATCAGTCACAAGTTCAAAAGGCAAACACCATCATCAAAAACATCGTTGAAAACATCGAGACGGTCATGTATGGCAAGACCGAGGTGATCGAGATGGCCCTGCTTGCCTTGATTGCAGATGGCCATGTTTTGATTGAGGATGTGCCTGGCACCGGCAAGACCTCCATGGTCGCAGCGCTGGCGGCTTCCACCGATTGCAACTTCCATCGTATTCAGTTCACGCCAGACGTTATGCCTTCCGACATCACCGGGTTTTCCATCTTTAACCAAAAGACGCGCGAGTTTGAGTTCAAACCCGGCGGCATCATGAGCAACATCGTGCTGGCCGACGAGATCAACCGTGCTTCTGCCAAGACGCAGTCTGCACTGCTGGAGGCCATGGAGGAGCGTCAAGTCAGCGTTGACAACAACACCTATAAGCTCGATGACCCCTTCATGGTTTTGGCTACCCAAAACCCTGTTGAGGAATACGGCACCTACCCCTTGCCCGAGGCGCAGGTCGACCGTTTCTTGATTAAGATTTCCGTGGGTTACCCGGAGTTTTCTGAGGAGCTTCGTGTGCTGCAGCGTGAGTTCGACGCAAAGTCGAAGGTGCGCCCAGTGGCAACGGCGCAAGACATCCGCGAGTTGCGCGCCCTTGCCCGCGAAGTGACCGTGAGCGTGGATGTGTACCGCTACATTCTGGAGCTTGTTACCGCAACCCGCTCCAACCCTGAAATCCTGTTGGGTTCTTCGCCTCGTGGCGGCTTGGCGCTGACCGCCCTTTGCCGCGCCAACGCCTTGCTGCAAAACCGCAGCTACGTTGTTCCCGACGATGTGAAGAAGCTGGCACCTTATGCTTTGTGCCACCGTATCAGGCTCGACCACAACGCCAAGGTTCAGGGCCGCACAGAGCAAGACGTAATGGCCGGCATCATCTCTTCAGTTGCGGTGCCCGTGGGCGCCTAACAGGCTTGCATGCTCACCTCAGATGCGAAAACAGGAGAAAACCTATGAGAATTGCAAAAAAGCTGATGGTAGTTGCTTTAAGCGGCGCACTGCTTTGTGCAACGGCAGCACTGCCCGCCTTTGCCGCACAGGCAGATGGCTGCAACCAAAGTGTGCTTGCTACTGACGATGACACCTACACGCCGCCTGTTGGTGCAACGATTGCATCGCTTAACCCGGGCAGCCAGTATTACCCCATGTTCATGTCGATGAAGGTGCTGGCGTGCAAGTTCACCCTGCCCGCCGCAACCTCTATTCAGCTGAAGCTGACGTTTGACTCCTACAGCAGTACCGATGTTGAGCATGTGGTCGCCGAGCTTGTTCGCGCAGATTGCAAAGAAGGCACGCAGGTTGCTTCTTATGTTTTCAAGGGAAAGAGCTCACCCTATGAGATCAATATCGAGAACTTGAGTGCTGGTACCTACTATTTCAACATCTCCGACACCACTGGCGACGAGATTCCTAATTTCTATATCAACTATGACGTGGTCAAACATGTTGTCCGCCTTGCAGGGGACACCCGCTATGACACCATGAGCGCCATTGTTGCAGCCGGCTTTGAAGAAGGCTCCTGCAGCAACGTTATTGTGGCCTCGGGCTCCAACTTCCCCGACGCATTGGCTGCCTCGGCATTGGCTGGCAGCCTGAACGCGCCGGTAGTTTTGACCGACCCGCAATCGCTTTCATCGCAGGCAGCCTCCATTATCAAGCGCTTGAAGAGCTCAAGCGGTATGAAGGCCACCATCGTTGGCGGCACCGCCGCTGTTTCCGATACGGTTAAGGCGCAGATTGAGGCCCTTGGTGTGACCACTGCCCGCGCCGCAGGTTCAACGCGCCAGGGCACGGCACGTGCCATCTATGCGGCAGGTGACTTTACTGGCACGAAGACCTGCATCATCGCAACAGCAAACTCCTTTGCCGATGCTCTGTCTGTAAGCCCATATGCTTATGCGACGTCGACTCCGATCTTTTTGACGGGGAGCGATGGCACGCTCGATGACGAGACAGCGTCGCTCATCAACCGTTCAGGCTTTAGAAACGCCATCCTTGTGGGTGGCACAGCAGCAGTTTCCGACACGGTGAGCAGGCAGCTGTATCTGCTGGACTGCAAACGCGTCAGCGGCTCTGACCGTTATGCCACCTCTGCCGAAATTGCCAAATATGCTGTCAACGCTGGTGTGTTGAGCTATGACAGCGCCGCCATTGCCACGGGCCGCAACTTCCCGGACGCTTTGGCTGGAGCTGCATTCTGCGGGAGCAAGGGTAGCGTGTTGTTGCTGGCAGATGACGGAGCAGACACCTGCATCTCCTCGGGTAGCGCCTATAAGAATGCCCGCGGAAAGCTGTACAACGCATATGTGTTGGGTGGAACCGGCGCTGTGAGCGAGGCCATTGAAAGCACCATCAAGACTGCGTTGGGTGGGCTTTAAAAACTAACTTGATTGAGAAAAGGCGATTTGCGTGAAAAAACTTAATAGCAAGATTGTGGCGACGGTGCTTTCCGTCTGCATGGCCGTGGCATTTGTTCCTGTGGGAGGAGCCTCAGCCGCCGACACGCCGTCCGCGGTGGGCACCACCACCTCAGGGGGGCTGG
>R11__coassemble_1623_pt1 | contig 12307 bp, 9 predicted proteins | sample R11__metabat2_low_PE_020 | metagenome-assembled genome bin R11 | reverse complement strand
CCAAGAATCGAAACATCGGTATCTGCCATGCATGCATCCAGCAGGTGCATTTGCTCAGGTGACAGCAACCGTTCAATGCGCGTGCGCAAATCTGCAGGCAAACTTGCAGCAGCATTTAAATCGCATATCAAACCATCTTCGGCATCGTAATAATCGATAATGGCCTGCTCAACTTCCGCCCAATTTTCAGCACTGATATGCCCCTTCGCACCTAAAGCGTGCTTGGCGCGATGGCAGCGAAGCCCGAAAAGCATCATCGAGATCCAGTGAATTGCCGGGTAACCTGCAATGATGCCGTCGTAGTCGCAGGCGTAACGTTGTGCGGCAAGCAAGGCGCAGCGTCCACCGTTAGAAGTACCCGCGAAATAGCTATGCGCGGGTTCCTGCCCATAAATTGCGCGTACGACGGCAAGAGTTACGTCATGGACCTTCTTTATGTGTTCATGAGCAAAATTTCGCAGCATCTCATCATTTAAAGCGAAGTCACTCATACCTTCTGCAAAGGCAGTTTCTGCTGTCGCTTGCCGAGACTGATGCCCAGAGTCACTCCCGTAAACCACGTAGCCTCGGGCGACAGGCACGGGCATGCCGTCCCACATCTCAGCACCTATTCCGTTTCTTCCCATATAAGGAATGGTGCCGTCGTAGCCTCCGCCACCAATATGCAGCATCCTGCCGTTCCACTGCGCTTTGGGCACGAGAATTCTAAAGCAGATGGGGGCCGCCTTGGGATCTAAAGAAAGAATGCGCCCGTCTATACGCAAATGTTCGGCACCCTTTGACCGGTGCTCAACAGAGTCAATAACTGCGCCCCCTGTAGGAAGCCCAATCATATAAGCAGGAACCGACTGAGGTATGTTGTGCTCGTTAGCAATGGGCATGTGTACAGGTCCTTTCGACATTTTCTTAGCACCTATTTTGCACTTTGTACAAGCATCCAAGAATGCCCTCCAAAGACGAAAATCGTCACGCTGAATTGGCATCGCCAACAGCTTAGGGGCAAATTTGTCTATGAAAACGCTTAGTTCAGCAGGGGCAAGCAGTTATCTTTATCATTAAGAAAACATTCGAGAGGAACATACGTGCCTAAAGTATCAGTCATAATGCCCATTTACAACGCAGAGCGCTATCTGCGAGCCGCCCTCGATTCGGTCGTTTCCCAAACGCTCAATGAGATTGAGATTATCTGTGTTGATGACGGCTCCAGTGACTCCTCCTTGAAAATACTGAGTGAATATGCGGCCCGCGACCCGCGCGTTCGCGTCATCACCGGCCCTAATGGCGGCTACGGTGTTGCGATGAACAAGGGCATCGATGCAGCAATTGGAGACTTTATCGGCATTGTCGAGCCAGATGACTTTGTCGAGCCTGAAATGTTTGAACGCCTCGTGACTGCTGCTATCGAGCACAACTGCGACGTGGTGAAAAGCGATTTTCTCCCCTTCACTGGGCAGGGTCACACATATCAGGACCAATGGTATGAAATTTGCCCTGATAAGGGTTTCTATGGCAAAGTTCTCGACCCAGAGCGCTCCAATGCCATCTTTTTTGCCATGATGATGAGCTGGACCGGAATTTACGCGCGTTCCTTCATTCAGGGTAACAACATTCGTCATAACGAGACGTCTGGCGCATCTTTTCAAGACAACGGATTTTGGATGCAAGTGTTTGCCCAAGCGCACCGCGTGTTTTTTGTTAACGAGGCCTACTACCACTACCGCACCGACAACCCTTCCTCCTCAATAAGATCTATGGAGGCAGCACTAAAAATTGCACGCGAGTATGAATTTATACGCACGTTCCTTGAGGCCGACCCAAGGCGTTGGAGCCGCTTAAAGTACGTTTTTGGATACTTCTACTTCGACAACCTGCTTGCCAGGCTTGAACAGGTAGAAGGCACAGCCCAGATGGAATTTAAACGCTTTATGGCAAAAGAGCTCAAGCGCTACCGTGCAGCTGGCGAAGTGGACTTTTCATGGTTTCCGGATTACATGAATGGTCAGTTCATGCTCATCGCCGAAGATCCAGATTCTTATAACCCTGACGAGCATATAAGCGTCACGCAAAACGCTTGGGCTGAGATGGCGGGCCGTCACAATCGCACTGAAGCCTTGCGTTTTTCAAACTCGCCGTACAAAGTGGTTTGCGACTACGTCAGCGCAATCGTTGAAGCTGAGCTCTAGCAACACATCAGCTTAATACGCCAACAGACAATAAATGCAAAGGTCTTTCAGCTAACGCAGCTAATGCTTTAAAACCCCACTCATAAGATGATTTGCAGTGTCAAATAGGTGTCTGATGAAATTGGGAGAACAGCTATGGCGACAGTATCTGTCATCACCCCGTTCAAAAACGCTGAAAACTGGCTTGGCCGTGCTATTGAAAGCGTCATAAACCAGACGAGCCCTGAATGGGAGCTGCTGCTCATCAACGATGGCTCGTCAGACGGCAGTGCGGCAATCGCAAATAGCTATATGGCCCAAGACGGCCGTATAAAAGTGCTTCACAAAGAAGCACATGGCGTAGGCCATGCTCGCAATACAGGCCTGGCACATATGACTGGTGAATATTGTCTATTTTTGGATGCAGACGATGCCTTGGCGCCCCAGGCATTGGAAATCATGACGCGCGCCATGCAAGAGCACGACCTAGACCATGTCATCGGCGGCGATCACATCATTATGACCACCGATGAGACACGCACTGAAATTGCATCCGAGATGTTTTGCGCCCCACAGGAAGACTACCTATTCAAAGTTGCTGATCTTGATAAGCCAAGCATGGGTTTTGCCCATACTGGCGAATACATCATTGAGACCGGCGGACCGCTCTTTTATTGCATCTGGTGCCGCTTGTATAAAACCCAAATTATTCGTGACTTTGATCTGCAGTTCAAAACGGATTTTCCCATTATGGAAGACGTGAACTGGACATTTAGCTATCTCTATTATTGCAACAAGCCGGTCATGATTACCAAGGAATGCCTGTACGACTATTACCGCGAATGGGACAAAGACGATGCAGGCTGTCGTGCATATGTGGACCAATTCTTGTGCTTCGATGCCCCACTGCACAGCTTCCAACGTTTGGCGTTCAAATTTGGTTACAGCGAGCAATACCTCAAAATCGTTTGGGAGCGCCTCTCCATCCAGTTCTTGAACTACTCCTCAAAGCTCTTTAACGACAACGCCAATCTCACCGAAGAAGAGCGTATCGAGCATGTGGGGCGCATGGCCGACACCTACACGTGGCGCTGGCATTGCATGCACCTTTGTGACATTTCTTCATTTTGGAATGGCGCAAAAAATCTGCTCGATACTGGCTATAACGAGGCAGTTTATTACCTGCTCAAACAAAAGATGGCTGAAGAGGGCCTCCCCTTTAAGGGCGGAGACAACATTAGGTAGCTCACCCAAAAGCAAAACAAATGGAGCGCCCGAGCAAAAGCTCAAGGCGCTCCATTTGTTTTGCTTAACCTTTTTGACAGCGAGCTACACCATCACATGCCCGCCATTGTCCATGAGGGTAATACCGCTTACGTTTCGAGCCGCATCTGAAAGCAAGTATGCAAAGCATTCCGCTATTTCTTCTGCGGGCTGATATCCACGCACAGGGCGTACCTTGGCAAAAAGCTCAGTAGCCTTTTCTATTGACACATCATTCATCTGCGCAAAGCGTTCATTGACATGCTTATGTAGGGCTGTGTAGACACTTCCCGGGCCAACACCGTTGACTGTTATATCGTATGGCGCCAACGCTTGCGAAATGGAGCGCATCAAACCGCGTTCTGCCCACTTGCTCGAGATGTAAGCGCCGCTGGGAGGGTCTTGGGTAAAGGAGCCCTCCGAAGTGGTGATAGCGATTGAATATGGGCCCATCTGCCTGCCTTGTTTAATCATCTGTTTTGCAGCAGTTCTGCAGCAAAACAGCGTGCCATCGATGTTGACCGACATCACCTTTTTGAAGTCATCATATGAATAGGTTTCAAGATCGCCATAGATGAAGATACCGGCGTTGGCCACGAGATAGTTAAGGTGCCCATACCGGCTGACAAGCTCAGACACTCCCCTTTCCACTGATTCGAGATTGGAGATATCAATGCCCAATGCCAGGGCTTCACCGCCGGCGTCTCGAATGTTTTGAGCGACCTTATCAGCTTCCACCTTGTTGATGTCGGCCACACCCACGGCCATGCCATCAGCAGCTAAGCGCATGCATGTGGCTTCTCCGATACCCGCAGCGCCACCAGTAACCAAAACAACTCGTTTGTTTTGCATAGCAGCCTCCTAAAGAAGCGCGTACCCGCGTGCGACGGGGATAGTTTGACCGGTAATGTGTGCATTCTGAGCAAGGAAAGCCATGAGCGTGGCAACGTCGCTGTTGTCGATGTCGGCTGCGCCCGCGCACACGCCATTGACCCGCACACCTTTGCGGGCATACGCAGCAGCAGTATTGCGCACAATACCCCTGACGCCCCAGGAAGTGACAGACCACAACACATCGGCGCTGGCACCACTGTTGGAATCGTCATGGGTCACTAGCAACGCTACCCCTTGGGCCTGTGCAGCAACTCGGGCATTTGCATACGCCTGTACGCATGTAAACATGCTGTCAAAATTATTCTGGCGCATCTTTTGCCACTCTTGAGGCGTGCACTCAAGCCAGTCCAGTTCTTCTTGGGAAACATGGCAACACGCCAAGATATCGGCTTTCTCATACCCGGAGGGCAGATGAGAACCCGATGTCGCAACAATTTCATAGCCCAGACTCTCGAAATGTTTCGCAACAGCTTTACCCAGTTCTGTCTCGGCGCCCGTTATCGCAATTGACACTTCTTGTTCCATTCCATAACTCCAGTTCAAAGCCTTATTACATTAGCTGTGTGAGTACTGCATAACCTTCAAAGCCGCCTCGAAAACATCATCTACGCTGGAATAGTATGAATCGCGAAGCGCAGGCGAGAAGGGCACAACGCTGTTTGGTGCCCCAACGCGCGCAATCGGGGCTTTGAGGCTACCGAAGGCCTGCTCAGCAATTATCGCGGCAACTTCTGCTCCATAACCACCTTGTACAACCGCTTGATGAGCAATCACAACTCGGCCGGTTTTAGCCACAGATGCCACCAGCGTTTCAGTATCAAGCGGTACCAATGTACGAAGATCGACCACCTCTGCGGCAATCCCTTTATCTGCAAGCATATCTGCCGCTGCGCAGGCCTTTGCAACCATCGGCCCATAAGCAATGATTGTCACATCCGAGCCCCCACGGGTAATGCTCGCTTTGCCAAGAGGAAGTGTGTATGGCTCCTGAGGCACGTCTGCTTTAAGCGAGCCAAATTCCATAGCATCGATAAACATGACCGGGTCGGGATCTTTTAAGGCGGCGGCCATCAGGCCTTTTGCATCGTAGGGGTTCGAGGGGTAGACAACCTTCAAACCTGGCACGTGGCAATAAAGCGCTTCGAGATCTTGGCTATGTTGCAACGCTGCACCATCTGAAGCGCCACTTGAGGCATGCAAAACCAAAGGCAGGTGCACCTTGCCGCCGGAAAGCGCTGTGAACTTGGTCACCTGGTTGAGAATCTCGTCCATGGCAACCAAGGTGAAATCCATCAAGTTGAAGTCAACAAGGGGGCGCAAACCGCATGCAGCTGCCCCGATACCTAAGCCGGCTATCGCAGTTTCAGAGATTGGTGTGTCGAATATGCGCCCGGGAAACTTTTTTGCAAGGCCATAGTAGAGCTTCATGGTGCCGCCCCAGGAAATGTCTTCACCTGCGCAAAACAGCGTGTTATCAGCTTCCAGCTCCTCCGTTATAGCCTGGCGCACTGCTTTGGAGAAAGATATGTGCTGCTCGGCGCCGGTTGGCTCAGTTGCATCAGCTGGCTTGCTTTCTTGAGCTTGAGCGCACCCAGGGTATGGCGCGTTGCGTGCAAACTCAACCGCTTCTGTCATCTCTCGGTGAGCCTCTGCAACGATACCATCAAGTTCAACCTCAGTATGCCCCGCTGCAATCAGCATAGACCGAGCCTGGGCAATCGGGTCTTTCGTCTGCTTCCAACGCTCGACTTCGCACGGGTCACGATATTCACAGGCATCCCCGATGAAGTGCCCCTCATAGCGGTATGTCTTAAACTCCAAAAGCACCGGGCCTTCTCCATTGCGGCACTCGCGTACCGCACGTTCTGCCGCCTCGCGCACTGCCTGGATATCGTTTCCGTCCACTGTTTGGCCCCCAAAGCCATAAGCTTGGGCACGTACAGCTATATCCGTCACTTTTTGGTGACGGTCTTGGGTGGTGAAATATGCAACGCCGTTATTTTCCACTGCGAAAACAATGGGCAGTTTCCAAAGAGCAGCGAGGTTCATAGCTTCGTGAACAGTACCCCTATCGGATGCACCGTCACCGTAAAAGACAACGGTAACACCATTTGTACCGAGATATTGCTGCGCGAAGGCAGAGCCAACTGCAATAGGTGCACCAGCGCCGACGATGGCATTTGCCCCAAGCATGCCCAGCTCAGGAGCAGACAGATGAAGCGAACCCAGCTGGCCTGCACCGTAACCGGCAGCTTTGCCAAAGACCTCGGCCATCATCAAACGAGGGTCTGCCCCACATGCCAAGCAATGCCCATGCCCGCGATAGTTGCTGACAACACGATCATGCTCTTCTAAAACAGAGCACACACCTGCTGCTATAGCCTCCTGGCCAAGGGAAAGGTGAGATGATCCTGGGATAGCCCCACTGTGGACGCTATCGCGCACAGCTTCCTCAAAAGCGCGAATGCGAACCATCGTGCGGAAAAGATCAATGGGTGCACGTAGTGTGAGCATAGAGGCCTCCCAACATAATTATGTATAGGAAAGATTTTCAAAGAATTAGACCGCTGGCGCGATGTTGCCGACAGCTGAAAAATCAAGAAAATTGTTGGCTCGCAGCTATTCCTGTTGAGCTAAAGACTCGGCAATAAGGAAGAATTCGGCAATCTCACCAGCCGACCATCTGCGTGCAGCTTCGCCTGTCATTAGGCCGCCTGCGCCAGCGCGGCAAAAAGCCTCGAGACGCGATCTAGAGATGTCTGCAAGCCCGAGCTCAGCTAAAGATGCAGGCAGGCCTAAGCTCCTTAATACGCCAATCCAGGCGCTTGCCGCTTCAACATCACCCGTCACCACAAGCTCAGCCGGGACACAGGCAGCGACTACCTCTCCATGCATCCGATTCGACAATTCAGGTTCAGATGACAAAACTTCGCCGAGCATATGAGCCATAAAAACAGCAGATGAGGCTTGTTGCTCTGCTGTGGCAAAGGTAACGCATCTTACGACACACTCGAGTTCATGCGTCATCTCACGAGCACGAACAGCGGCTAAAGCAGAAGCGCCATAGGAACGTATCGTATCAAGCACGGTAGCATGCGCATCGACTCCCGCAGAATTTGGTAAGCCAGCTGCCGCATGAATAGCTTCAAAGCTCGACGCAATCTGATCCCCCATTGCGGCAGACAGAAATCGCGGGTCTGCCCCTAAAACCAAATCAAGATCAATGGCAACCAACTCTGGTGCCCTATCCAATGCCCAAAACCCATTTACACGGCCATCATCGCCGTACATAACCGCAAGCCCGCCTACACAGGCATTTGAAGACACGATTGTGGGAACAAGCACTAACGAAGGGCGATTTGGTTGAAGCAACTTCAGAGCCGCGCGGGCCAAATCGAGCACCTTGCTTGCACCATACGCAACAACCACATCGGCACCGCTTTCGGCAATAGCCGAAGCAAGAAGGCGCGCTTCGGCCTTTGAGCACGCAGCTGCAGTTGTAAGCAACGCAGAGCACGGCATCCCGATGCCCTCGCAGACACCAGTGAGAGTCTCGGCGGTTGCATATGCGTCATGCAAGACAAGGCAACACGACCCAAGGGCCTTCATAAAGTGACCCAGAGACTTCGATATACCCGTTTCGACGATGTATGCCATGCACACTCCAGCGCAAGATAAATGCCAATGCCTTGCTCATTACTATAGACAATTACTAAAAGAAGAGGCGGCACTCACCCACATGAGCGCCGCCCTAAATAGCAAATCAAATCAAACTAAGACTTAGAACTCTTCAGGATCGTCCAACTCAACATCCAGGTCATCAACGGCATATTCAACAAATGCCTGAGCATCAGCATCGTCGCCGATATATTTCACGCTGACTTCGTTTTTCTTGACATTGAGCTTCTTTGCACCAGTGATGACGAGCTTGACAGTTGCCTCGACGGTCTCGTCCTCAGCATCTGCAGGAAGCACAAACACAACCTTCTCTTCGTCGGCCTTGGCCTTCAATGCCTCAACATCGGCCTCACCAAAAAGGATGACGGCAGGACGCGGGTTAATCTTCTGCTCCATCTCGGTCGGGGGTGAAGGGATGAAAACAGTTTTGGTGTCAGACTTCGGGTCAACGACGGTGCCACCGTTGTACTCATAGACCTCAACTTCTTCAATTGCCATTGCGTTCCTCCTAAATTGAAAAACCAATATCTTATGAGACTGTATTCCCAGCCTCAGACTAACCTAGTGCGCATTCCACTGGGGCTGGGAGTTTGTATCACCTGCCCCAGCAGAATTTCTGCATGTACCATTTATACAGGCCCACGCAAAAGCCTTCATCATCTTTAAACAACAAAACAAGGGCGTTATTTTTAGCGAACTGCCAACCTGGCAGGAGCGCAAGTTCCGATTGTCTGAAGGTTCTCTTTAAAAACAAAGCGCCTGCCGTTGGAGGTTAACGGCAGGCGCTTTTGCCACTCAAAGGACGGTTAGCTTAAGCATCAAAAAATGTTCTGTGTGTATAAAGGGGTATTTGATTTATTGCTCCGTCCAGGGGCGCGAAAAATCATATTTAAGAGCGGTGTCGATGTTGAAGTCATCGCCTTGAGCCATGAGATCGGACAAAGCCGCTCCTGTGCCGGTGACGGTGGAGTTGTGGTTGATGCCACCCCACACATGGTAGTCAACAAAGACATTGGCAGCATGCAGCGTGCGGATGAAGTCCAGCGTGGCATCACGGCTAGAGTCCATCTCGCCGATAATCGGGAACCACACCGGCGGATAACCGATGCAATCCTCAACAGTAGCGCGGCTCGGCAGTGCCTCAGGCAGCAGGGTCGGGTCGCCATAGTGCTCGCCAAGCCACAGCTGCATGGTCAGGCGGATGCCCTCAGCATCCCAGGCGTCGATAGAGCCCGTCTCCTCGTTATAGAAGGAGAAGGTGCCGGACTGGTTGTCGTTGACATCGTCAACAATAGGAAGGCTGGAAACAATGCCGCGGGGCTTGATGCCATAGCGCTTGAGCCTAAAGCCCAGGCACAAAGCAAACTGAGCGCCAGTGGAAAAGCCATGGATTACGATGCGATCGGTGTCGATATTGAGCTCTTCAGCATGGTCAAGCAAGTACTGATATGCAGCGTGGCAGTCGTTGATAGCGGCAGGGTAAGGTGCCTCAACACAGGTGCGATAGTTAAAGGAGCACACAACTGCCTTGTGGTGCTTCATCTGGGCGTCGAGCATGTTCATGTAATACTCGTACGAGCCGGCGATATAGTTGCCACCGCCAGGAATCTCAAAGATGACAGGGTATTTCTCGCCTTCAGCAAGCTCGACCTGCTTGGGAATGCGCAGGCACACATCGCACTCAGTCTCAGGCTCTTCGGGGCAGCCGGGTGCTTTCACAAACTTCCACTCACCGCGGGCCTTCTTCTTCTCAGACTCGCCATCCAACGCCATCTCGAGCATATATTCACGCTGGCTGATGCGATCTTCGATGTTCTCCTCAGGGTCCTTATCCTTCATGTCAAAGAAAGTGCTCATCAAGCCGGGCACCTGCCAGTTGCCAGAAGTCTCAGCGGCCAAATCAGGGTGCGCCCACTTCAAATCCAAGCGGTTGTCCTGACGCTCACGGAAATTAGTCATGGTGTTTCTCCTTTTCAAATGGAAAGGTTTAGGCAATCTATTCAGCCTCGTCGTCTACGAGCCATTCGCGGCGCATGTCAAACTTGAGGAAGTCGGAGATGTTGCCGTTGACGACAGCCTCAAAACGCTCACGAATCGGGTTGTCATCGGGGTCTTTAGGCGAGTTGAAAAGCGTGGCGTGGCAGCAACCACCCCAAACGTGATACTCAGCATAGGTGCCAGCAGCATAGAGCTTTTGCATGAACGAGTTAGATGCATCGCGGTCAACATCGTTTTCCGCTGCGTGGATCACCACAGGGGCAAGGCCTATGCAGTCATCAACGGTTGCGCGGTTTGCAACGGCCTCAGGGCCGAGTTCATCCGAGCCAAACTTGTCACCAAGGTAGAGGTGCATGAATTTGCTAATTTGTGCATCGTCCAACGCATCATTAACATAGGTGTGGCTCAAATAGCCCTCGCTGCGCTCGTCACAAATGGGGTCAACAGCAACAATTCCACGAGGCTTATAACCGTAGCGCTTCAACCTAAAGCCAAGGTTGAGCGACAGCTGGGCACCTGCAGAAAGGCCTGTAATGACGACTTTGTCAGGGTTTACATGCAGTTCCTCAGCATTTTCAATCATCCACTGATAGGCAGCATGCAAGTCATTGAGTGCAGCCGGGTACGGAGCGTCAATGGAGGTTCGATACCACGGAGCGACAACGATGGCGTTAAAGGTGGCGCTGTATTCCTCCACCGGCCCAAGCCAAGGCGTTCCAAGCAGCATGGCGCCGCCAGCAATGTAGAAGACGACTGGCATCTTCTTCCGGAGTTTCTTGGGGAAACGCACCTCGACCTTAACCTCGGTTTCAGGCTCTTCGGGGCAGCCAGGGATGGTGTAAATCTTGGTTTCGCCACTCTCCTCCCAAGCCTGCAAAACGCCTTCGCGCGTTGCTTCAATGTCGGAATACATCTTGTTGCGTTTCATAAGGCACCAATCGATGCCCTTTTCCTCAACCTGAGTGAACTTGTCGACGGTGTGGCGGCCGTCCACGTAGTAATAGTCGCTTAGGCCGGGGTGCGCCCAACGCAGGTCGTTGCGGTCAGTCATGTCAACCATGAGAGCCACCTTTCAATCCATGTGCGCAGCTTTGCGCCACAGTAGTTAACAATACAAGGCGGACTTCATCGCCTCAATGTTAAAAACATGAAGCCCGCCTATTAAAGCGTTTCGCGAAGGCTGTTTAGCCCAAACGCTCCTCGAGCATAGCAACGATCTCACCGATGGTGTTCAACTCGGCAAGGTCCTCAAACTCCAAGTCATCATCCAAATCAAGATTCTCACCAATGAACATGGCGGTCTTGATGACACGGGAGCTGTTGGCATTGTCGAACTCACCGATATTGGTATCAGCGTTGAGGTCGGCAGCCGAGCGATCGTAGGACTCTGCCACAGCGGCGATAACAGCGTCGAGAATGGTCATCTCGCCCTCAGCTGCCGGCTCTTCAGCAGCGGGCTTTTCAGCTGCAGGTGCGGCAGCAGCAGCTTCAGCAGCCTTCTTTGCAGCCTTGGCAGCCTTCTCAGCATCAGCCGTTGCAGCAGCCTCATCGCGCTCGACAGCAACCTGAGCCTGAATCTCATCCATCTTCTCAAACCAGGCCTCATCGCGACGCATGTCATACTTCATGCAGCACTCGATGTCGTGGTTAAGATTGGCCCAAAAGACCTTGGCCATCTCAGTTTTGCGCGCATAGTACAACGTTGCGTGCGCAGAGCCTTCCCATACATGCAAGGAGCAGGGAACCTTGGCCTTGTAGAGCTTGGTTGCAAACTCGATGGTGGCGTCGCGGTCTTGGTCGGACTCACCAACGTTGAGATAGATGGGGCACAGATACTTGCACTCTTCAACAGTAGCATGGTTGGCAAAAGCCTCGGGGCCCATCAAATTGCTGCCGCAGTTCTCCCAACCAACATAGGTGGCAAACATGCAGTGGGCGCGGGTGGCATCGCAGGGATCCTTGATGAGCTTGTTGGACTCCCAGTAGTTGCGATCATCGACCATGGGGTCGTTGGCAACGACGCCGCGGGGCTTATAGCCGTAGCGCTTCAGGCGGAAGGCCATCGCCAAGGCCAGGTGTGCACCAGAAGACTCGCCAAAAAGTGTGATGTTATCGGCATCCAAACCATACTCGTCAGCGTTCTCGACAATCCACTGATAGCCGGCGTGCAGGTCGTTGATGGCAGCCGGGTACACGCCCTCAAGCGGCGAGCGGTAATCGGCAGCAACGACAGCACAGTTGAAGTCCCTTGCCCAGCGCAGGATCTCAGGGAAGATGCGGATGTCGTGGGTGAACAGTGCACCGCCCATGAC
>R11__coassemble_1575_pt1 | contig 12584 bp, 12 predicted proteins | sample R11__metabat2_low_PE_020 | metagenome-assembled genome bin R11 | reverse complement strand
GCCACAAAGTTGTCCTGAGTCTGACCGATGCCTTCTGCAATGGCAACTGCCGCGTCATTGCCAGAGTGCACCAACAAACCGCACAAGAGGTTGTAAAGACTCACCTGATCACCTGCACGCAAGCCTGCAGAAGACTCGCCCACAGATGCCGCATTGCTTCCTACGGTATAGATATCTTCAAGATTGCCGTTCTCAAGAGCTACAACTGCCGTCATTACCTTGGTGATAGAGGCCATGGCATGCTGAGTGTCGGCATTTCGCGCCCAAAGAACCGTGCCATCAGACGTGCACAAAATGCCACATTCGCACTCGACGGTGGGAGCTTCAGTGATGGTGAGTCCACGGTCATTTATGGTGGTAGTCCCCACCATGTCTGAACCCTGGATTTCGGCAAATGCAGGAGCTGCCTGCAGCGTGCACAAGGCAACTGCAAGCAGCAGCGTAACCGCTCGTTTAAACAACGTTTTTATCACTAACTACTAACCTCTTTGTTCAAGCAAAAATTTAAGCGATGTCTTCCTGCGAAACCGTCTCAAAACCGGCTGCCTGCAAAACAGCAATAGCTTCTTTAGGAGCCTTCAGTGCATCAACTGCTGCGCCATCGGCTGCAAAGCAGTAGCAATACTCAACGTTGATGTCAGCCTCTTCCAAAGCGGCAAATGCGGCCGCAACAGAACCGGGCTTGTCAGAAACCTTAACACCAACAACCTCAGTGGTAGCAGCGGTAAAGGATGCTTCCTTTAAAGCAATAACGGCCTCTTCAGGTTTGTCGCAGATAATGCGGGCGATGCCGTAGTCGGCCGTGTCGGCAACAGTCAATGCATGCATGTTGATGCCTGCATCGCCAAGCGTCTTGCACATTGCAGTCAAGCGGCCCTTTTCATTTGCGAGAAAAACAGTCAGTTGTTTAATCATGATTACTTCTCCCCTTCTTCGCGCAGGTCGACAATGCGGACAGCCTTGCCCTCAGAGCGCGGAATGCTGTGAGGCTCAACAACCTTAACGTTAATATTGACAACGAGTTCGTCCTTCAACGCCTGCTTAACGCGCTTCTGGAGCTCTTCGATCTTGCGAACCTCGTCAATTTCGATATCGGCCTCAGGGTCGATCTCAATCTTCATAGTCACAACGTCTAGGCCGTTTTCGCGAGTAAGCTCGATTTGATACCAATCGGCAAACTCATCAAAGCCGTTGCAGACGTTTTCAATCTGAGACGGAAAGACGTTGACGCCACGAATGATCATCATGTCGTCAGTGCGGCCATGCAGGCGGTCGATACGCCTGTGAGTAACGCCGCAAGCGCACTCGCCTGGGATAAAGCGGGTGATGTCTTTCGTGCGATACCTGAAAACAGGGGTAGCTTCCTTGGTAAGCGTTGTCAAAACAAGCTCGCCCCACTCGCCATCAGGCACCGGCTCATGGGTCTCAGGATCTAAGATCTCAGCATAAATGTGGTCTTCTGCAACGTGCAGGCCATTTTGCTCATCGCACTCCATTGCGACGCCCGGGCCCATAACCTCTGTCAAGCCGTATACGTCATAGACCTTGTAGCCCAGCTTGTCTTCCAGATTCTTGCGGAAGGTGTTCGAAAACGCCTCAGCGCCATGGATGCCGGCCTTCAGATGGAATTCCTTCTTGGGGTCAATGCCCATCTCGATGGCGGTGTCTGCAATGTGCATAGCGTAGCTGGGGGTGCAGGCAAGAATGGTTGAACCCATAGACTGCAAAACCTTGATTTGACGCGCAGTGTTGCCTGCAGACATCGGAATTGTCTCACAGCCCACAGCCAAACCGCCATAGTGCGCACCCAAGCCACCGGTGAACAGACCATAGCCGTAGCACACGTGCAACACGTCTTCTTCAGAGCCGCCGGCATAGCCGATGCCACGCCCAAAGCAGTCACCCCAGACCTTTACATCACTTTCGGTATAACCGGAAACAGTTGCAACACCGGTGGTGCCAGAAGACATGTGAATCTCTTTAACATCCTTGCGGTCAATCGCAAAAAGACCATAGGGGTAGTTATCGCGCATGTCCTGCTTAGTGGTAAACGGCGCTTTCTGGATATCTTCAAAGCACTCAATTGAATAGGGGTCAAAGCCAGCCTCGTCAAATTTGTTCTTAAAAAATTCGACGTTTTCATAGCAGTGAATAGCCGTTTTCTTGAGACGCTCGAGCTGTAATGCTTCGAGCTCCTCACGTTGCATATGGGTGATCTCTTCTTGATATGCCATAGCGCGCCTTTCTTAAATCCAAACGTTACCTAAATGTATCAGCAGACTAAAAGCTTAGCCTAAGTACCTGAGCTATCAGTTGATGTGCTCGGTACGCTTGTGCCGGGCCCAACCGAAATAATTTCATTTTGAGCTGCATAAATGGAATGGAAGTTTACATCATGCAGTGTTACGCCATCTTTAACGACAGTGTATTGGATATAGATAGTTCTACCATTAACGCCCGACTGAGTAACCTGCTGAGTGCCTGCAGCTAAGCTGTCATCAGTCTCGTAAACCGTTGTGTACTTATCCCCCTCGAGCCACTCGCCGCGATCGCAGGTGACTTCACGACCGTCTTTGGTGCCATAAAACGTCACATAAACGTTGTCAGAATCGCACCAAGCTTTGATGAGGATGTAAGTGTCGTAATCGTTTTTCCAAGCCAGGTCGGGTGTATCCCACGAGACGGTAGCGTCTGCAAAGCCGTAATCGTCGTAGGCCGAGATGTAGGTGGAGTGGTTTGACCTGGTAACAATGCCCACACCCGAGTAGCAAGCGGCGTTATAAACGCAGGTTGCAACCTGGCAAATGCCACCACCGAGCTGGTCGACATGCTTGCCACCCACAATAACGGGAGCCGTCTCGAAGCCCTTTTCCTCGGTGCGCTCGCCTGTTGTTTTGTTAAAAGACCAGGTGTCACCCGGGGCCACGATGTTGTTGTTGATCATGGAGCACAGCAAGGTGATGTTGTTGATGCGCGAGTCTGAACCAGAAAGCGGAATCTTCCAGCCGGCCAACTTCTCGGTAATGCCCATCGCTTCAGCATCCTCCGTAGTCAAGCTCGGCTCAATCACCGTGTCTTCTAAGGGGATAGTCGTGCTTTCTTCCTCGCCGAAGGCGATGTTTTGAATGGTTAGGGCAGCAGCAGCTCGATCCGGGCCGATACCGTTTTGGCTCGGCACGATTGTGACAGTATCGCCGCTTGCCTCAAAGTAGGCGTCCGTTGCGCCGCCGCCTGCATAATCGCCCAAAATGCTCACAAGCCAGCTGTCAACATCCTCTTGCTTCACATAAGGTTGCAAAATCCAGCCGGAATCAGCATCGGTGTCGGCCGAAACATCGTATACCGGCTGATTGTCCTCGCTGACTTCATCCACAGACTCAGTGCCTGAGCCGATAACAATCATTTGCTCAGGGGCAAGAACCTGCGTGTGTATAAAAGAACCATACGTTTCTGCATCAAGCGTCCAACTTTGGTCGCTATACGTAACCGTAATCTGTTTAGACAACGCCTCGTTAACCTGGTCACACACTTGCTGAGCTGTAGCAAGCTTGATGTTTTGAGGAACCGTTGCCATGGGTGCCACAAAATTCGGCGTTTCCTGGTTGAGCGCGGCATAGGAAAGACGCTGTGTCAACAAATCTGTGTCGGTCAACCAGCCATCCGAGCCCTCAACAGCAGTAGCTACGCCATTTTCAATTTGCACATCGGAGTCCACCATAAGAACGCCGATTGTTCCATTGATGCCATTGACGAGGGTGGTAAAAAGCTCTTCATCAAAGGAAAGCGTCGGGTCTACATCGATCATGCCTAGCCAGGCCTTGATATGGGTTAAAATCTGCAAGCCATCGCGGCCCACTTTGTAGGCGTCCTCAGCAATCGCTTGGCCGTCGACATAGGTTCCAATTTCGCTTGGAGTCAACACCCATTTATCAGAATAGGTGTCTGACTCGTCTTCTGAATCTGATTCGGAATCAGTATCTGATGAAGAGTCAGAATCCACCTCGTCAGCGTAAGCGATGCTTTCACCAGATTCATCAGTGAAATACACACCGTCAGCATTTGCCGCATCTTCCGTGGTGTAAATAACGATCTGCGAATCCGTATAGTGCGAAGGAAGCTCCTCTTCAAGCACAGATGCGGCATCTTCGACGCTCATGCCACCGACTTCTATACCGTCGACTTTGACGCCCGGGTGAATTTTGCCGATGCCAGAAAAGAAATCAAAGATGCCAAAGCCGAGAAGCAGGACGATAAGGATGGTAACCGGCAAGGCGACCTTTAGATATTTCACATAAAACCGCTTGAAAGCAGAGCCGTTCGTTTCGGTGCGGTTTGAGGGAGCCTTACCGGTGGCTTTGTTTGAAGAGCGTTTCTTATCTGAAGCTTTCGAGGTTTGCTTGTCTTGAGACGTAGCCGAAGACTTAAGCGAAGATACACCAGCTGCATTACGGGCAAACGCCGTACGTGAATAGGAACTCTTCGAGCTGGTCTGAGAGCTTGAAGGGCGCGAGGAACTCTTTCGAGACGCAGAAAGGCGGCCCTCCCCTGCTTTTCGCTCGAGCTTGGTGTCTGCAGGCGCAGCCTGAGCAGTCTTCTCACTTTTTGATTTGGCTTTAATGGCCTGTTTAGGTTCAGCTTTTCGCTGGGAAGGCTTAGAGGCTGATTTAGTAGAGTGGCCAGACGAGCTTTTAGAGGAACCACCGCTTTTTACCGCGCTCGATTTTGAATGCTTATCTTTGGAGCGGTATGACGGCGCTGCGTCACGTGGTGATGCTGATTTAACCTTCGATGAACTAGAGCTCATAGAAGGCCTGCTTGCTTTCTTATTTTCGCGGCTAGATGTCAACCGAAAACCATTCCTCTACGGTAAAAAACTGCAATTAAAGAGAATACCATTTAGCACCCACTATTTACAAAGCACTAGCGGCAAAGAAATGCAGTTTTTAAAGACCATGTTCCTTCCGATAGTTCAGGTAAGCGGTTATACCACGGTACTGGTACATAAAAAACACCGTCAAGGAGAGGATGAGACCGATATAGATAAGCCAAATTCCAAACAGACAGGTTTCGGAGTTCAAGCCTGGCAACCAGGAAACGTCAACGATGCCCAAACCCGGAGTTGATGGCACACCAAGCAACAAGAAACTAAAACCGAACAACAAAAATGCAGTAGCCGCCTTGCCCACATAGCTCACGCGGGGAAGACTGTTCATGAGATAAAGCGATATGCGGCCTTCGACAAGCAAAGCAAGGTCGCGAACGATAACCACAACCACAACCCAAATGGGCAAACGACCAAGAGCGCACACAGAAAGGACGCCAACAGCCAATAAGAAGCGGTCGACAAACGGGTCGAAAAGCATACCGATTCTCGACACTTGGTTTGTGCGGCGCGCAACTTGCCCATCGACCCAGTCAGTGCAGGCTGCAACAACAAACACTACAAGTGCCGCAGTTTCATATTCTGTGCAAAAACGCAGGTAGACAAAGAGCGGAATCAAGAGAAACCGCACCAACGTAATAACGTTTGGTGCGGTTAATATCTTGTCAGAAACAGCCTGCTGTGAATCTTGCGGCATGAAACGATCCCTTTAATACTATTCAGCAGATCCTTCAGCTTCAGCCTTTTTGGCAGCTTCTTTGGCCTGCTTTGCTTTCAATGCTGCCTCTATTTTAGCTTTCTTTTCAGCTTCTTTGCGTTCTTTCTCGGCTTGTTCCTCAGGCGTTAACGGAGGACGCTTGACTACAACAGGCTCAGGCTTGGTAGTAACCGGCGGCGCAACTTTAACAGAGCCAATCACCTTTTTGGGGCAAGCGGCGACACAGGCATCACAAGCAATGCATTTGTACGGATAGTGCGTCCATGTCTCGTTAGCCTTGTCCACCTCAATGGAGTTAGCTGGGCATTTGCGCACGCACATGCCGCAATAAATGCAGCTCTTAATGTCAAGCATCTCAACGCTTCCGCGGGAACGCTCAAACGGCTCACGGGTTTCATACGGATATTTGCGCGTCGGGGCCTTGGTGAACAGGCTTTTCAGCGTCATGCCTGCAAGTTTAAATACTCCCATTGTCTCCCCTACCTTTCAGTGCAGCTGATGCACGGGTCGATGGTGAGGATAATGTTGGGCACATCTGCAAACTCGCATCCGCTCAATGCGGTGACCAAACCAGCCAGGTTTTGGCTCGTTGGCGTGCGAACACGCATACGCTCAAGGAATTTAGTCCCGTTGCCCACTGAATAATAGAAGGCCTGACCACGAGGCTGCTCGAGGCTGGTCATAGCACGGCCGCCCTCAGGCGGATTGCCCTTAACCGGCACCATGACGTCACCATCAGGGATTTTATCAACGAGCTCGCGGATGATGTCGATGGACTGGCGCACCTCGGCAATGCGGACCTCGCAGCGGGCATAGCAGTCGCCTTGATCAGAGGTAATGGGTTCAAATGCAGCCAAATCGCCATATGCCCCATGGCCATACAGGCGCTCATCGACTTCAAGACCAGAAGCGCGGCCGAAGGGGCCAACAACACTGCATTGCTGAGCCTGCTCTTTGCTGAGATAGCCAACGCCCACCAAACGGTTTTTGATGGAGGTGTCCAGCAAGAAGGTCTTTGCAATGACGTCGTATTCGCCTTGGATGCCCTCAAGGGTGGCGACAATACCGTGAAGCGTCTCGTTGTCCACATCTTGCCTAAAGCCACCCACGTCGCAAGCGCTGAAAATAACGCGCCCGCCGGTGCATGCTTCAAAGATATCTAAGACCTTTTCACGCAAGCGCCAGCAGTGCATAAACAACGATTCGTAGCCAAAGGCATCGGCCGCAAGACCCAGCCACAATAAGTGGCTGTGCACACGGCTCAGCTCGTGAAAGATCACACGAAGATACTCGGCGCGGTCTGTAATCTCAATGCCCATCAGCTGTTCGATGCACTGGGAATAACCTAAAGAGTGGCCAAACGAGCAGATGCCACAGATGCGCTCGGTAACATAAACGAACTGGGTGTAGTCGCGCTTTTCTACCAGCTTTTCAAGGCCGCGGTGCACATAGCCAATCCTTGGCAAAGCGGTGATGACCTTCTCGTCTTCCATCACCAGATCCAAATGCACGGGCTCAGGAAGCACGGGGTGCTGCGGGCCAAAAGGAATAACGGTGCGATTACTCATCTGTTGCCTCCTCTCCTGCAGCAGCCTGCGCAGCCCGGGGGTTCATGGGGTACGCAACAGCGACGGTGTAGAACTCACCACCAAAATCGATGTTGATGCCGTCGATTTCAACACCAAACAGGTCGTGCGTCTCATTTTCGAAAACAAAAGCAGCGGGGTATACACCGGTGATTGAGGGAACATGCTCGCCATCGGGCACGTCAACTAAAAACCCTTGCAAACCCTTTTGTGCGTAACTTGGGTCCTGGAAGGTGTACAAAAGCTCGCAGGAGGCCTCTTTAGTTGTGGCGCAGATTTGCACAAAGGCATAGCCCTTTTCCTTAAAGGATGATGCAATATCGACAATCTCTGCAATAGAAGCCTCAGTAAAGACCGGCTCTTGATAGCGCATCATAGTCATTACTGCTCACCTCCTTCAGTTGAGACACCGGCTGAGCCAGCGCCATCAACGTGTTCAACATCAGCACACGGCGCGTGCACACCTGTTGCTGCATCTTCAGCTGTGCGCGTTTTGGCAGGCAGGCCCTTCATTGCGCGGCGCTTCTCTTCCAAAATCTCAACGCCGGCCACTACAGCATCCATAATGCGCTCAGGGCGAACAGCGCAACCAGGGACATAAGCATCAACCGGAATGACGGTATCTGTGCCGCCCAAGACGTTGTAGCACTCCTGATAAACACCGCCGCCACAAGCACAGGCGCCACAGGCAACTACAACCTTCGGCTCAAGCATCTGGTCATAAATCTGCTTGATGATGGGCGCGTTTTGCTCGTTGACGCCACCGGTCACCACAAAGATGTCTGCATGCTTGGGGTTACCGGTGTTGATAACACCGAAGCGCTCGGCGTCATAAAGCGGGGTCAGAGCTGCCAAGACCTCAATATCACACCCATTACAGCTTGAGCCGTCATAGTGAATGATCCAGGGGGATTTTTTCATATAAGCCATATCTGCACCTCCCTAAATGAACAGCAGGTACAGGATGTTCAGGCCACCAAGGATCAGTGCAACACCCCAGGAAGACTTAAACATTGCCTGCCACTTGACGCGGGCAAAATTGTTGTCAATCAAAATCTCGAGAAGGTAAACCACCAGGCAAACCACGACCGCAATGGCAATGGCCACCGGGTTAAGCCCGCCCCAAACGATGAACAGGGCAACCCAACCCAAGAACATGATGTTTTCATACCAATGGCTAATCTCAACAAGAGCAAGGGTTTTGCCAGAGAGCTCGGTGGTAATACCGCGCACCAGCTCTTGGTGAGCATGGTGGCTCATGGAGATATCAAACGGCGACTTGCGCAGCTTGATGGTTAACACATAGATAAAGCCGATGAAGATCAAAGGCAAATAGCGCACGGCTGGAACATCAGCAGCAATAATGTCTGAGACGTTGAAGGACCCCGTCACCATAAAGACGCCAATTGCAACCAACAAGACCATGGGCTCATACGACATAACCTGCACAATCTCGCGCTGCGCACCGAGCTCGGCATAAGGCGAGCGGGATGCATAGGCCGCCACAATCAAGAAAAGCGAACCCAAGGTCAAGATGAACACGCAGAGCAAGAAGTTGCCACCGGCAAAGAAAATAATGCCGGCCAAGATGATGAAGACAAGGTAAAGCAGCACATAAAGGTCTTGCGCGCCGTTAACAGTGACGTCTTCTTTTTCAAGAAGCTTGCGCACGTCGTAATAGGGCTGAAGCAGCTTCGGGCCAACACGCCCCTGCAAGCCCGCAGAAAGCTTACGGTCAATGCCAGAAAGCAAGCAGCCCACAATAGGTGCCAAAACCAAGAACGCAACTGCGCCGATGATGGGGATGATGATATTTGACATATTAGTACGCCTCCCCTTCAGTGCTGCCGGTTGTGTCAGTGCTGTAGGAGGAATACTGCTCCATGTAGGCTTCGTACTGCTCATACAGCTCGTCCATCAGCTGATCGATGCTGGTGTAGCCCATCTCGTTATATTCGTCCTCATATTCCTCGTACTGGCTGGCATAGTACGTGTAGTACTCGGAATACTCAGAAAATGGCACACCGTTTTCCTCCCATGCACTGCCAGCATAAGTTTGGTATGCCTCGTAGTTCGAGACGATGGAATCCTTGGCAGAATATGTAGTCTGAGCCACATAGCCAAAGCAACCAAACAGCAGCGTGAAGGAAACGGCTAGCCCAACCAAGGTGACCTTCTTTTCGTTGAAGAAGTCATCCATATACCAGTTGCGCTGGGTGGCCGGGGTCTCAACATTGAGCGAGTTGAGATAGGTGCGCTTGCCAAAATCGACGCCGGCACCTGCCATGTAGACATCCACAACACGCTTCTTTGTTGCACCTGAAAAGCCCAAAAAGACAATGGCGATGACCAAGGCGATAACGGCCATGATCCACAAATCGCCAGTGGCCAAAGTCTCAGGCAAAGCGCCATAAACACCGCTCAAATACGGAGTAACAGCGCTCTGAGAAATCAGCGGGAAGGCAATGCAACACCCAACGGTCAAAACCGTCATCAGGCCCAAAGATGCCCACTCGCTGCGATAGATGCCGCTTTCAACCTCTTCGGCGCCGCCGTTTGCAAAGGAAAGAATTTTGCCGAGCCACTTAGCCCAGAACATAAAGGTGGCAGCGGAGCCAAAGACCAGAATCAGAATCAGCACAACGTTTGAGGTTGAAGCAACCGCCTGCAAAGCTGCCCACTTGGAAACAAGCATGCCAAAGGGGGCAATGAACATGCCCAAGATGCCCAAAGCCATCAAACGAGACAGCATCGGCATACGCTCAAACAAGGCATCCATATCCTCGATATCGCGGCTGCCGATGTGATGCTCGGCAGTACCCACGCACAAGAACAGCAAAGACTTTGCAGCGGCATGAAAGATCAGCAAGAAAATTGCCGCCCAGATAGCAGCTTCGGTGCCAATGCCTGCGCACAAGGTGATGAGGCCAAGGTTAGAGATTGTTGAATAGGCCAAAACGCGCTTTGCGTTGGACATGTTGATAGCAGCCAAAGCGCACAAAAGGAAGGTTGCGCCACCGACGAACATGACCATGACGCCAGGGAGGTTCATACCGAAGGCTGGCGCCAACTTGATAAGCAGGAAAACGCCTGCCTTGACCATGGTGGAAGAGTGAAGCAAGGCAGAGGTGGGGGTAGGTGCAACCATTGCGCCAAGCAGCCAGCTTTGGAACGGGAGCTGAGCTGCCTTGGTGAAAGCAGCCAAAGCAAGCAGCATCAAAGGCACATAGGTCAAATAAGTCGTGCCAGCCTGCGCATAAGAAAGCACAGAGCTCAAGAACTGGTCGAACTCCAGCGTGCCATACAGCATGGCAACCCAAACCAAGGCAATAGCAAAAGCAAGGCCACCGATAAGGTTAAGGACAATCTGCCTAAATGAGTTTGCAATAGCCTCGTCGGTGCGGGTAAACCCAATCAAGGCGAAGGAGCAGACAGTGGTGACTTCCCAGGCACACAGCATCCAAGCCATGTTGTTGAACAGCACAATGCCAAACATCGCACTCAAGAAGACAAACATCAGTGCAAAGAACACCGGACGGCGGTCTTTGCCTTGCGCATGCTTTTGATAATCGCGCATGTAGCCAATTGCATAGACACAGATGCCGGAGCCGATGATGCCAATAATCAGCACCATGATGATGGACAAATCGTCAATGTAAAGTGCGCTCGCGACCTCAATGCCCGGTGCAATTGCAAGCTCAAAGTAGGTGATGAGCGCCGCCTGGCACAAAGCCAAAACCGGTGCGATATAGCGCTTGCACGCAATACCTTTGACGATGATGTAGATGCTTAAAAGCAGATCGATTGCGAGTGCCACATATGAGATGACCTCGGATATGGTCTCATCTACAGCAAAGTAAATGGCACCGGAGCTGCATTGCGGCAAAAACTCGATTGCGCAAAAAACAGACCCGCAAGCAATCACCAAAGCGCCGATGACAGTTACAAAGCTTCGTGCTTTATCACCGCGAATGGCGCAGAGAAACAATGCAACAACTGCTGGAACAATAACTAAAAACGCAATTGTTGGGATTGCAATGCTTTCCAAACCTCCCCCTTTCCTTTTTCAACAAAACAGCGCCCAAATATCTTGGGCGTCTTTAGGGAATATAAAAGTGATTGGTTTTAAATCAGAGCAAAGGCTTTTGCCCGCCCCGTGAATGTAGGCAATCCCTTCGGCAGACGGAAAAACTCACGCATAACTCTTACGAAACATGAAACCTAAAGTGACGTGCCGTCCTGCTCAAGACCCTCAAAGCCAAGCTGCCTCAACGCCTCAAACAGCACAATGTTTGCGGCATTGCTCAAATTGAGGCTGACGGCTGCTGGGTCTGCCGGGTCAGAAAGCGGCCCATGTTGTGTGGCTGCTGAAATGCCTTGGCGGTTAAGCATCGGGATACGAAGGCATCTGTCTGGGTAGCGCTCTAACAGCTCCTCGGGAAGACCGACCGATTCAGAGCCAAAGACCAAATAGTCGCCATCTTTGTATTCAACTTGGGCATAATTTGAAGAAGCCTTCGCCGAGCAAAGCCATAGAGAAGCATGCGGGTTTTTCTCCAGGAATTCATCCCAGCTTGCATAAGTATGCAAGTCGATGTCGTGCCAATAGCCCAGGCCGCTGCGTCTGACCATCTTGTCATCCAAACTGAAACCGAGTGGTTCAATTAGATGAAGAGCACTATCGGTCAATACGCAGCTTCGGCCAATGGTTCCTGTGTTAGCAGGGATTTCAGGGGCATATAACACGACATTTAGCTTCATAAGCTAGATCCTAACGAGCCTCAATACCCAAATCGGCAATGCGTTTCTTCAGATCTTCGCCACGCTGATACACCAGAAGGTCTTCATTGTGGGCAAAGTACTCCTCACAACCATACTCTGCGATGAATTGCGACGGGTAATAGCGCGCCGTAAGCTCCGTCACCAAAACGAGCATCTCTTGGCCATCGCCAAAGGCATCCTCGACAAACGCAAAGATATGAGAGAGCTCCCCTTTTGCAACAGCAGCCGTGTTGCGCATGTCGTTGATAAGGGCACTGTAGCGCTCCTGAACCAGGTCAAAGGCGGCATTCCCGCTTAATGCCTGGGCATTAACTTCGGTCACAAACTCGCGCATCTTCAAAACGGTCCAGCGGATAGCTCGCAAATCGGCCAATGAGTACGCGTTGCTCTTTATGCCTTTTTCGATAGCAGTTTCTTGGCCTTCAATCTGTGCCATCAAAAGCTCGGAGACGTCCTGATTTTCAGGCAACTTGCTTTTAACCTCGCGCAAACAATCGCGCAAAACTTTGAGCGCAGATTCAGTCTCGATGGCGCTGCGCATATGCACTCCGGCAGCATCCAAAAGAAGGGAAAGCAAACTCAATCGCTCATCAAACTCCGCTGCCTTGGCATGCCG
>R11__coassemble_1554_pt1 | contig 12716 bp, 5 predicted proteins | sample R11__metabat2_low_PE_020 | metagenome-assembled genome bin R11 | reverse complement strand
CCTTTGCCCTCAGCGGTGGGCGTTTGAAACATCGTGTGGGAAAACGCGTGGATGGTGTTTTCGTAGAGGTGATATTCGCCGCGTTTGGGCGTGATGGTAAGCGTTGTGGCAGAAACCATGTTGTTTATGGTGTCGGAGTTGATGCCTGCCGCATTCACCACTGCACGGGTGGTGTAGGAGCTGCCAGATTCCAGGGTCACTCGGTAGCCTTCGCCTTCAGCCTCCACGTTTTCAACAGGGGAGTTGAAGAGAAACTCCACGCCGTTGTCTGCAGCATTTTCAGCTGCGGCAATAGTCAGGCCGTAAGGGTCGCACACGCCGCTATCGGGCACATTAAGAGCGCCGATAGCCTCAGATGAGACATTCGGCTCCAGCTCGCGCAGCTCGTCGCGGCCGATGATGGTGGTCTCAGGAGCACCATTGGTAACCGCTCGCTGCTGCAGCTCTTTAAGGGTCGCCATGTCGTCATCGCTAAAGGCCACAACCAATGCGCCGTTTTTGTAGTAGGCAAACCCTAAGTCCTGCTGCCAAGTGGGGTAAAGCTCGGCGCCTTTGACGTTGTAGTGGGCTTTGAGCGTGCCCGGCTGCGGGTCGTAGCCGGTGTGCACAATGCCGGAGTTTGCACGCGTCGAGCCGCAGGCCACATCCAGCCCCGCCTCTATAACCAGCACCTTTGCATCGAAGCGGGCAAGCTCGCGGGCTGTGCAGCAGCCGATGACACCTGCTCCTATGACAATGACGTCGTAGTTTTTCTGCGATGCGCACGCTGTTAAGTTCTGAGCCATCAAAGCGGAAACGCCCGCCACGCCTGCTGCTTTCACGAATTGCCTCCTGGTTAGGTTCATGTTGCTCCCTGCGTTGATTAATGCAGTGCATGTATTGATGAAGTGTAACATGCGGCAAATGCGCCGCGTTTAGAAGAGGCAGCAACGTGCAGACTGAGCCTTCGCCTCAATCTGCCACTTTGCTTCAAGCCCCTGTTGGCCTGCTACAATCTGTGACCATGTAACACCTGCGATTATATTGAGGTGCATCTTGAACGATACAGGCTCATCAATGGATAACGAAACGCGCCCAGCGCCAAAAAAGACCCCCTTTGCGCTTCGCATATTTGCCGTTATTTGCATACTCATTGGCGTGCAGGCCCTCTATGCTGCATTCATAAGTTCTGCGGCGGTTATCGTTGCGGCTGTGAATGGCGTGTCCATTACTGCCAGCGGCCTGATGTCTGTACAGGCGCTTGTCCTGTGGGTCATGCTGTTTGTTCTCGATGTCGCTTTGGCTGCGCTCAACATCGCGTTTGGCATCCGCATCTTGGCAGGAAGGCTTCGCTGGGCTTCCCGCTTGGCCCTGGCCATGCTTTTTGTGGATATACCGGCCTGCGTGGTCGGTATGATGGTGGTCGGCGTCATCAGCTTTAGCTTCATCTTCCACTTCTGCATCGCCATCTGCCTGATTGCGCTGCATATATATCTCGACCCGACCTTGGTGCAGGAGCGCCGCGAGTATCGCCGGCAGCAAAAACTGCAAAACCGCGCAGACCAGCTGGATGGCACGCTGGGCCGCGACAAGACTGGTAAAGGCTATATCAAACTCAACTTCTTCAACTTGTTTTGGATATTCCTTTTGGCCAGCTTTCTGGGTTGGCTGTTCGAGATGATCGTCTGCCCGTTTTTGAATGGCTGCATCCAAGACCGCACCGGCCTTTTGTGGGGGCCGTTTAGCCCCATCTATGGCGTTGGCGCCACGCTGATGACCATGGCGCTTAACCGCATCTACAACAAAAACCCACTGCTGATCTTTTTGGTGAGTGCTGTGGTGGGTGCCGGTGTGGAGTTTGGTGTTAGCTTCATCTTCGAATATGCCTTCGGCATCTTTCAGTGGAACTACGAAAACGGGTTTCTCAACTTGCAGGGGCGCACCGATCTTTTCCACGCCATCTGCTGGGGTGTCATGGGCGTCATATTCATCCGATGGACGCTGCCGCTGTGCTTAAAGGTCATCAACCGCATTCCGTGGAACTGGCGCTACGCGTTGACGCTTGTGGTGGCCGTGCTTATGTTTGTGGACTTTGGCATGACGATGCTTTCTTTTGATTTTTGGTATTTGCGCAGCAGTGACACCGACCGGGAAGACACGGCGATGGCACAGTTCTATGACGAGAATTTTGGCAACGACTTCATGGCGGAGCACTTCCCCTATATGGGCATGTATCCGAAGCATGCGGTGCGCATCCATTAAGGGCAGGCGCGGCCGTCTTGCTTTCGGTTGAAACGAAGCTTGAGTGCCATGATGGTAGACTTGCGTGCATGGAGATTGAGTGGCTGAACATACGGCAGCTAGCCAAGGCTGATGAAGAGTTGGTGGCACAAAGGCTGCCCCAGCGCTTTGGGCGAGCGCAGAAGTTTCTGCACGAGGATGATTGTTTGCGCTGCATCGGTGCGGGGTTGCTGATGTTGCGCTTGGGTTTGCGCGCTGAGGCTGACATTGCATATGGGGCTTATGGCAAACCTGAAGTCGCCTATTTGCAGCCGTTTAACATCTCCCACAGCGGCGAGTATGTGGTGTGCGCACGGTGCGATTCGGCCGTAGGTGTGGATGTTGAGCGCCCGCGGGTCTTAGCAATGAAGGTTGCTGAGCGCGTCTTTTTGGCCGATGAGCTCAACTGGATGCGCGAATGCGATTCCGAGCAGCGCTTTTGCCAGCTGTGGACCTGCAAAGAGGCCGTTATGAAGTTATTTGGCGAGGGCCTGCACATGCCGCCCGAAAGCTTTAGCGTGATGGAGCTTATCAACGGCAAGATAACCTGCATAAACGGCACCACAATATCGGCGCACTTTGAGACCTGCGATGGCCACACCCTGTGTGCCGTGTGCGCTGAAAACCCGCTAGAACCTGCCTTGGGCACTACTGTGCCAAAAGCTCGCTGAGCGCCACGATATCATCGTCATCCATGCCGCCTTTTAGCAGATAGGCGATGGCGCCAAGTTGGAGGTTTTCGCTGGTGACGGCGGTTTCGTTGCCAATCAACCCACACAGATAGGTCAGCATCTCGCCTAAGCGGCGCTCCTTGTTTGCCTGATACCTAACCGAGCCGCGGATGAGCCCGTAGATGCTGCAGTATGAATACATGTAGTCATGCCCAAGGTCTTCAAGGGACGTGCCGGCCAAAGCTTCCAACACAACGCAGACAAAGCCGGTGCGGTCGAGACCATACTTGCAGTGCAACAAATAGGGGCCCTCATGCGCTAAAAGCTCCTTGAGACCGTCAACAAGTGCCTGCGCATACGTATCGCTCGTAAAGTCAACGCCAAGCTGCAAAGGCGCTACACCGCCTTGGTCAAAGAGCTGGGCATAATCGCTTTGGGCAAGCTCGTTGCAGGCTTTAAGCAGCTCGTTTTCTTTGTCGGAAAGGTTCAACACAAACTTCGGCTTGATCTGCGCAAAGCATTGGGTGGCAGAAATCAAGCAGTGGGTGTCTTGGCGGATGGGCGAGGCACTGCGGAAAAACAACGTGCTTGTGCGGCCGCCGGGAAGGGCCAAACCGCGGCAGTTCGCGCGCCAGTGCTCATCAGTCCCTGGCATGCGCCGCACTTGCAGGTTCAAACTGTAGATTTTGGATTCCGCCAAATATTTGCCGCGCTTGTTCAGAGAGACACGGGCGGTGTCGCCCCCTTTAAGGCCGCTTTCCTGCCAGGGGTTGCCGCAGACCGGGTAGCCAACGCCAATATAGGTGTATGCATGCTCGAAGCCGTAGAGGCACGGCTGATCGGCAGGGCCAATGAAGGAGTTGTAATAGGGGATGTCGCGGTAGGTAAAACCGTTGCTGAACTCAACATCCACCGAGTCGCCATATGCAAAGCCGCTACCGTTGAAGGTGTAGATAGGGATGCGAATCTCAATGTTGCCAAAGTTGTTTGCGCATGCAACAGGGGCCTCGAAGGTTTCAAGACGAAGCATTGCCATGGGGTTATCCTTTACGTTTGGGGCTTCCATAAGGGGGTTCGCCAGTGTAAAGTTCGGCGGCGCCCAGCATAGAAAAGTCTAGATACGACACGTTGATATTATCAAAGGCGAGACTGTTTACGAGGCCGGCGTTGAGTGTTTTGCGCACGCACGTCACCTGGACCCAAGGCTCACCGTCTTTTAAGGCAGCATGCACCCAGCACGGGCAGCGCCGCGAGTTCTTTTTAAGCAGAGCATCAAGCAGCACGGCGCTGGCTTTGGCTAAGGGCTCTGCCTGTGGGCTGTCATTGCTGGCAAAGAAGGCCTCAATGCCTGTGGCGGTCTCATCTATCTGCTCGTAGCGCACAAGGCCGAGGTTGTTTTCAGAATATCCCTGGGCCAGCGGCGGCAGGAATACATAGGTGCAAGGTTTGAAGGGGCTTGCTTTTTTGCGCACTGCGCACACAACCATAAATCCGATGAGACCTAAGCAGTAGGCCCCCACGCGGCCAGCGCACACGCCTGGCGCTCCAAACAGGTGGGCTAAGGGCCAGGAAAGCGCTGGCAGAACACCTATCAGGTAGATTGCAGGCAACACCACTGCTGCTATGCGATGTTCGGTTGACCTGAGCAGCGACTGAAAGCAGGTGATCAATGCGTTGGGGAAGAGGTTGAGGGCCAGAATGTAGGTGCAGGTCTCGGCAAGTGCCAGGACTTCTGGCTGCGAGTGGATGAACAAGCTGCACAGCGGTGTTGAGAGCACGAGGGCCAGTATGAAGGGAAGCACAGTTAGGCCGATGGCAACCTTTGTGAACACCGCAGGAAGCTGCCGTATGGCTTCATACATGTTCTTGCCATACATGACTGATGTAATGATGGAAGTGCAGTACCACATTGAGCTGGCTGGCAGATATAACAGATTGGTCACGCTGTATGCGCACGTGTACGCTGCGACAGCGGTGTAGTCGGCCACGGAAAGCAGCAAGCAGTTGACCCAGATGCCTGCAAATGCATTTGCAAGTGTAGTCACAGCGCTGGGCAGGCCGAAGGAAACCATCCTTTTGCTGATTTTGCCGAATGCACTTAGGCTCATGCCCCAACGAAGGTGCAGGGACAGTTTGCGGTTTATAGAAGGCCCGACGAGGATCAGCAGAGGGCCGATGGAGCTAAGTGTTGTGGTTAGACCGATGCCAAGCATCCCTAAGTCGGTACACAACGCCACTATTAGGTCGCCGCATACATTGATGACGAACATGACCCCCACAGAGATGCTGCACAGTCGTGCCTTGGAATTCATCTGGCACGCATACATCAGATAGGGGATGACGGCCGCGAAGTAGAGCGACGGTGCAAGACCGCGGGCATAGGCGCTGGTGGTGGCTATGAAGGTGGCATCTGTGTTGTCGCATAAGACGGCACACAAAGGGTCACAGAAGATTTCGAGGAGGGCGACCACGGGGATGAACACGATGGTGACCAGTGCCAGTGCCGTGCTAAGTTGTTGGCCGGCGAGTCGGTAATTCTTAGTGCCGATCGCCTCGGAGCAAACGCTGTAGAGGCCCATCGACACCACGCCGGAGAGCACGGCAGGCACCAGCGATGCCTGGCTGATGATGCCTGATGCGCCGATGGCGGTGACGCCCAACAGCGCACCAGTAATCATGCTGTCGATGAAGCGGTTGGCCACACTGACGGCAGCACTGAGTATCTGGATCGCCAAAAGACGCCCGTACATGCTATGTAAAACCCGCTCTATAGCGCGCCTCCTCCAAAGACGAACGGGCAGGTGATTTGCCTCATTTTGTCTAGCGGTTGTGCTTTTGGTAATACAGACTCACGGTGCTGCGATAGCCGGCGGCCTTCAGGTCGGCAAAGGTGATGCGGTACTTCGCATTGCTGGTGGTGCCACTTGCGGCGACGCGTAGCCAATCTTGCACGGTGTGGTCGAATTTCTTGAGGTCGTCCACGCGGGTGATGCATTCCAAGAACGGGTCGTACATCTTCTTGATGCGCGGCATGTCCATGTAGTAGTTGAGCGCGGCGACAGCCTTACCCAAGGCAAGATTACCAGGCACCTGGCCGCGACGGACCATCTTAGAGGCGGCTTTACACTGCTGACGCACAGGGGCAATAAAGCCCTCCATCATCTTCTTGGAAAGCCCTACGTCTGCGCCCTGAATCACGAGGCCAAGCAACTCGTAGGGCTCGTTGCCCTCCACGAAAAACGTCTTTGTGGGGTGCAGCTCCAGCTGCAGCTTGGCCACTTCCTCGCGCAGTGTCTCGAGAATGGCCTCACCTTCTTTGCGGCTGGAAATCACCATGGCGATATCGTCATAGAAGCGGGCATAGTCGATGCAACGCTCGCTCATTATGCGGTCGACGTAATAAAACACGCTGTTCATGGCATAGCTGTCAAGCGGTGTGCCCATAAAGATGTTGCCCTCGGTGGTGAAGGTTTCGCCCTTTACCGTGTATTCACCGCGCGAGAGAAAGTCTTCCAGCACAGCAAAGGTACGCGGGTCATCCTTGAACAAGTCGCGTTGGACCTCGATGAGCACGTCGCGGCGGATGCTTTTGGTGAACTTGCGGATGTCGGTGCGCAAGACGACGCTGCCCGGTGTCTTGCGGGCTTTCATATGGCTTACGATAAAGCCGTGGACGCCGCCGCGTCCGCCGGAATAGACGCCCGGGGAGGCATCGGTGATGTCTTTCAGGATGTAGGCAAGAAAGCCCAGCATGAAGGATTGCTCCTGCTGGTAGACATAGCACTCGCGGTCGGTCCCGCGCAAGATGATCTGCTCGGGCACGCAAAGCTCAAATGTTCCGTCTATGATGGACTGCGCCATGCGCGGCATCTCGTCACTTTTCCAGAACTCGTCGAACGCGGCCGTCTTACGCTTTTGGGGGTCGGCACGCTTCATGTAGTGGATGTAGTAGTTCTCCTGAACAGCGGGGTCAATGAGTTTTTCGATAAGGCTCATGGTGTCTCCTAATCTGTGGTGGTGCTTTGCTCAACGATGCTGAGCAGGGTTTCAAAGAAGTTTGTGCACAGCTCTTCAAGCTCTTCGCGGGTGTACTTGGAGCTGTGCTCGATGACGAAGGCCAGCCCGTCGCCAAAGTCGTGCAGCATGCCGGTGAAGTCTGCGATGACGTTGCCGTCGGCTGCAGGCAGCTGCCCTGTGGTAAGTGTGCGCGAAGAGGTAAGCGCCTCTTCAGTGGGCACCTCGAAGGTGGGGGCTTGCGGCACATACTCAAAGAATGGCAGGTAGGTGATGTGGGGGTATTCGTTCTTCAACATCTTGTAGGGGTAGATGGAACGCTCCACCATATTCACGCTGTCTTCCAGCGCATGCTCAAGTGTCGCGGGCATATCGGCGCTGCAGGCGTTGCACACAACCGTGAACTCGGCCATACACCCGATGCCCGACAAAGCGGCAGGGGTGTAGCGTCCGTGGATGCCCGTTTTATACACGCTGGCCTGCTGGCCAGAAAATGCGGTGAGCACATGGGCAAACACCGCATGGCCCAAAGCGCCCATGGTAAGGCCGGTGTTTTGCAAATAAGTATCAACCGCTGCGCGCACGCCCGGGGCAACCACGCACAACACGCCAGCCTCGCCTGCGCCAAGCTGGCGGTTGAGGCCCAATGCGTGGGCATCGATTACCTGCTCGTTGAGGGTTTCTTCGAAATAAGAGCGGGCATCTTGGTAGCGGTTGGACGCTGCGGCCTGCAAACGCTGGTTGGTCACGCTGAACGCCCAATCGGCATCGGTGTTTACCGGCTGGCCTGCTGCATCGGCGGCTAAGGCCTCAAGAAGCAGCTTGGCGGTTAGAGTGACGCTCATAGCATCGCTGATAAGGTGGTGAGCGGCATAGGCAACATAGACCAATGCGCCGGCATCCACCACAAAGAAGCGGGAGAGGCCTTCTTCAAGAACAAACGGCTCAGAAAGCTCTTCGCGGATCTCTTCCATCGATTGTGTAGCCAGACTCTTGAGCTCAACAGGCACATCCCCGCCGTTTACAAAGCAAGGCTCGCCGTCGCGCACTTGCATCTTGGCGCGCAGGGCAGGGTGCTCGGCGATGACACGCTCAACGGCGCGCTGCGCTTGCTCAACCGTGGTCTCAGCCGGGCAGGGGCACACGCCGATGAACACATAGGCGCTGCCCATGCCGATGTTTATCTCGTTGTCATAGAAGTTCATGAGCGTGGGCGTCAGCAGCCCCTCGAAGGTGCCGTCCTCTTTGCGCCAACCAAGGCGTATGCTTTGCTCTTGTTGCTCAGCAGCCTTGTCTGCGTGCGGTTTGGTGACCTCGATGCCTTCTGCCTCCAGTGCGCGGGCGATGGCAGCGGGCGTGCGGTTTTCCAAAATCACAAGCGCCTTGCAGTCCAAGCCCCGCTCGGAAAGCTCCCAGGCAGCCTTCATGGCGCCCACTGAGTCGCCGCCCAGCTGGATGAAGTCATCGTTAATGCCCACCTTGCGTGCATCAAGCACCACCTCAAACACTTCGCACAGGATGGCCTGCGCCTCGGTGGTGGGGGCCACGTAGCCAGCCTGCAAAGCGGTTGAGCTGGGCTTGGGCAAAAAGCGGCGGGCAACCTTGCCGTTGGCGTTGACGGGCAGCGCCTGCATGCGCACCACATAGGCAGGCACCATATAGGCAGGCTTTTTCGCCTGGACCTCGGCAGTTATCTGTGCAAAGACCTCTGCATCGTCCAGCTCGGCCTGCTCGCTGGTTTCATCCAAGACCACATAGGCGGCCAGTTCTTTAAAGGCATCGTGCTTGATGGCGATGCACACCACGTCGCGCACCCAGGGAAGGGTGGCGATTGCATCTTCCACCTCGGAAAGCTCAACGCGGTTGCCGCGAATCTTGACCTGGTCGTCGTTGCGGCCCAAAAAGCCCAGCGTGCCATCGGGCAGGTAGCGTGCCACATCTCCGCTCTTATACAGGCGCGTCTTCGGGCCGTCCTCACTTGTGGCAATCTCGACGAAGGCAGCCTCGGTTTGTTCGGGGCGGTTGCGATAGCCTGCTGCCAACTGCTCACCGGCGATGCAGAGCTCGCCTACAGCGCCGACCGGCGCACGCCTGCCCGCTGCGTCAAGCAGGTAGGTTTGCACGTTGCGGTAGAGGTGGCCTACGCTGCTTGAGTGGGTGCGCTCGTTTACCGGGATCTGGGTGATGAGCGCCAGGCTTTCTGTAGGGCCATAGCTTTCCCACATGACGGGCTTTTCCGGCGCGGTGAACTCGCCCAAGGTCTCGCCGATGACCAGCAGGTGGTTAAGGGAGCGGCCTAAACCCTTCGACACAAACAGCTTGCCCACGTGGGTGGTCATGCAGGCGTGGGTGGTGCCCATCTGAGCGAAGTAGGCATCCAGCGTGCCTAAGTCAAGGCGGATATCGCTGGGCACCACGTTGATGCAGGCACCCACAAGCACGCTGCAAAACAGGCACAACGTGTGCATGTCGAAGGAAAGCGGCGTGTAAAGGCTGTAAGTATCCTCGCAGGTCATCTGCGTTTTCTCGATATAGTTTTGCGCCACATTCACAAAAGCACGGTGCGGCAGCTGAACACCCTTGGGCTTGCCTGTGGTGCCACTGGTGTAAAGGATGCACATAATGTCATCTTTGCCCCAAGGTGTATATGCGAGAGGCTCGGCTGCTTCGGCTTCTGCCTTGGCATTTGTAATCTCTGCCTCGATGGTCTGCACATTTATCAGCGCAGGCTTTGCGTCTTCCATGGCATTGACCAGCGCCTGGGCGCGCTCTTTGGTGGAGTCGTCCACCAGCATGACGGCAGCGCACGCATCAGCGCATACAAAGGCGATGCGCTCATCGGGGTGGTCAGGCTCCACCGGCACATAGATAAAGCCGGCGGTCATGGAGGCCCATGCTGCCAAACCGAACAAGTGGTTGCGCCCGGTGAACACCACGGCGCCCATTTCGCCCGGCGTCACGCTGCCTTCGACGGCTGCACGGCATGCGCTGCTGATGGCGTTTATCAGGCGTGCACCTTGCGCATAGGTGTAGCTGCCACCATCCCATTTGAGGAAGGGGCGCTCGCGGTGGGTTGCAAACGTCTCACTCATGGCATCGAGAATGTTTTCGATGGGGTAGGTGCATGCGGTCGCATTTGCCTCATCAAGCCAGGTGCGCTGCTCTGGCGGCAGCGGCTGTATGGCGTCCAAGGTTTGCGCGCCGGCCATCATCTGCATCAACACGCGCTCAAAGGTGGCCTCCATGCTGGCGGCCAGGTCAACCGAGTAGCGGCCCGAATGCTCGATAATCACGTGCACCTGGCCCTCATCGCCTGCCACCTCAAAGGAAAGCTCGCATGATGGCATGCCTTCTTCCTTGATGTAGCGGTAGTCGATGGCACCTAAGCCAGCACCACCGAACTCATGAATGCTGTGTGAATACTGGAACTGGATGTCGGTGTTTACTGCGGTGGCCGCCACAATGAGGTGCAGCGGGTAGTAGTCGTAGGAAAGTGCCTTGGCAACTGTTGCAGAGCTCGTCTTAAGGAATTCACCTGTCGGGCGGTTTGTGCAATCAATGCTTAAGGGCACCGTGCGCGTAAACATACCCACGCTCTTGCCCAAATCAAGGGTGGAGCGGCCGTCTTCGATGATGCTGAACACGGCTTGGGTGCTGTTTGTGAACTCCGCCAGGGTGTAGGCAAACGCGCTGGAAAAGAGCTGGTTGAGCGTGATGCCGTGCTCGCTTGCAAAGCGGGCTGCCTCGCTTAGGGCCACAAAGGGTTTATAGATGGTGCGGTGGTGCTCGCCAAACTGGGGGCTTTCCATCAAGGTGGGAGCCTCGGCGGCATCGGCCAGCATCTCGGCAAAGAACGCCTTGGCGCAACTGTAGGCAGGCGTGTCGGCGATGGCTGCCTCAAAGGTGAGCTGGCGCAGCATGCCCTCATCGGCTGCGCTATCGCTTCCCAGGCTGCTCATGCGCGAGCCTTCAGGGGCACCCGCACCTGTTGAGACCGCTTTGCCAGCCTGCTGGAGCGCATCGGCGATGTCGCAAGACAGCAGGCTCAACGACGTGCCGTCGCAGGCGATGTGGTGGATGTCCAGATATAAGTGCGCGCCGTCGTCTTCTTCAGTGAACAACGCGTGCATAACACCTTGCGTTAAGTCGAAGGGCGCCACAAAGTTGCGGGCATCCTCGGCGCTGCCTACCTTCACTTGGGGTGTGGCATCGTAGCGCATGTGGGGGATGTTTTTGATGAGCTCTACCCGGCCACGCAGCACTGGGTGGCGGCCGATCAGGTGCTTGATGACAGCCTGTGCATCCTCCAGAGTAAAGCCCTCACCTAGGTGCAGGTCGAAGGGGAGGTTGTAGCGGGTGGACGTTTGCGTGGCAGAGGTGCCGCTTCCCAGGTAGATGTTCCACTGGCTTTCGGTCAGCGGGCACAAATCGTCAAAGGTGTAGGCCAGCTCGTCGACGCGGGGCAGCTCGTCGGCCCCCGGGTTTTCAACGGCCTCGGCAATCAAGCGGGGCGTGGCCAGTTCCACCAGCCGGTTGGCGCTTAAGTTGACACCGAAGCGTTGGGTGAGCGCCTGCTGCAGTGCCATAGCCCGCAAGGAGTCGCCACCGAGGCGCATGAAATCATCATCGGGGCCGATGGCGGCAGCATCGCAGCCAAGCACATGGGCGAACACGGCTGCCACAGCGGCAGTGGTGCTTGCTTCATCACCTGCTGGCTCACCCTCGCTTGTGGCAGCGTCGCTTTGCGGCGTTTGTGCCTGCAGCAGCGCTTGCAACTGGGCACGCATGACCTTGTTGCTCAATGTCTTTTCGAAGGCATCGACCCGCGTGAAGGTGGCAGGCATCATATAGGCGGGTAGCTTCTGTTTCAAGACGGTCACAAAGGCATCGTCTGCAATCTCATTCCCGGTTGCAGAAGTGTAAAGCGCTCGCAGGCAGTCGGGGTTGTTTGCATCCACGCAGACGGCTGCATCCACAACGCCTTGCACGCTGCCCAGTGCAGCTTCCACCTCTTCAAGGGCCACACGGTTGCCGCGCACCTTCACGGTGTTGTCCATGCGCCCGCGCACCTCGAAGGCGCCGTCTTCGCATGCAACAGCGGTGTCTCCGGTGTTAAGCACGCGGGTGCCATCTTGCTCAACGAGCACGGCATCACTTGCGCGGCCGGCCTCATTTACGTAGGTTTCCAAAATGCCGGGGCCTGTATAAAACAGCGCGCCGTCTTCGCTTACCTTAAGCGAGCCATCGGGCAAAAGCGGGCGCACGCTGTTGCTGCAGCGCGCATCGCCCCAGGCCATGATGGGGCACTCACTGGCACCATACACGTTGGCCACATAGGTTTTGTCGAGCTTGCTGAAATCAAAGCGGTTCATATCGCCGGCAATTACCACGCAGTCAAAGGTGATGTGTGGTGCCAAAGCGTTGAGCAGGCCCGGCACGGCGATAGTGGTGTTTATTGCGTTGAGTTTGAGGTAGCCCACCAAACCGGCCGCATCGCGCAGCAGCGCAGGGTCAATAAGGTGCACCGTCACGCCGAAGGTCTCCAGCGTGTCAAACATCGACATGACCACCGTGGGGTCGCACAGTGCCGCGTGGGTGTAGTGCCCCGAGCCGATCACCTTGTCAAACACATCGTCCAAGGTGACATCTTCAAGGTCGAGGCCGTTTGCATAGATGTCGCGCAGCACATAGGCCAGCATACGAAATATCATGCGGTTGTGCAGCATGCCCTTGGGCTTGCCGGTGGTGCCGCTGGTGAACACAATGAAGCCG
>R11__coassemble_1546_pt1 | contig 12774 bp, 14 predicted proteins | sample R11__metabat2_low_PE_020 | metagenome-assembled genome bin R11 | reverse complement strand
GCACCTCATGGCCCTCGCGGTAGGCAAAGGTCACATCTTCAAGGGCGATTATGGGTTCAACTGCGCTCATAGGTTCGGTTTGTGTAGTGGGGTCTGCCTTTACAGCATTGCAAAACGCTCACATGGTACCATCTGGCAAACAACACACTGAGCGAGGGTGCGCAAATGCTGTTCTTTTTGACAGGCGATATTCAAACGGGCAAAACGCGCTGGTTGCAGGCGCTCATTGCCGAGCTGGAAGCGGCGGGCGTGTGCTGCGCAGGCGTTATAGCACCCGGAATCTGGCGCGAGCAGGAGGGCGATTTTGAAAAGCTGGGCATTACAAACGAGCTGCTGCCCAGCCATGAGACCATCACGTTTGCCCAGCGGGCCGACCTGGCTCAGCAGAACGGCACCTTCAATGCAGGCAGCCAAGCAGGCCAAGCAAAGCTGGGCTGGGCCATTGACGACGCTGCAATTGCCCAGGTAAACGCCCATTTTGCACATTTGCAGCAGCAAGAGCAACCACAAAAGACGCTGCTCATTGTTGACGAGTTGGGCCAGCTGGAGCTCAAACGTGGCGGCGGTTTGACCGAGGCGGTGGCGCTGCTAGATGAAGGCCCCAGCGAGCAAATGCCCCACGCCATCGTCATCGTGCGCGATTGGCTGTTGCCCTTGGCCCAAGAGCGCTTCGAGCCTGTGTGGGGGCCCAGCACAAAACTGTCCCCCAGCGAAGCGTGCCGGGGGACAGTTTTACGCGTTTTGTTGGGCGAGCAGCGCGCTTAGATAAGGATGCCCTTGCAGTGGTCAATCTGGTGCTGGATGATCTCGGCCGTCCAGTCGCGGTAGGACTTCTCGCGGGCAACCAGCTCGCCATCCACCAGCTCGTCAAAGGCAACCTTGATGCGGCGGTAGCGCTGGGTGGTGCGCTCGCCTTCCAAGCTCATGCAGCCCTCTTCGGCCTTATACGGCGAAGATGCCCACTTGATCTTGGGGTTAAACATCACAGCTGGCTTGCCGTTGTTGTCGAAAACGATAACTTGCTTGCCAACGCCAATCATGTTTGCTGCCAGGCCGACGCACTCCTCCTTTAAGGAATCGAGGGTGTCAAGCAGGTCTTGGGCCACCTCTGCGTCTGCGGCAGTTGCCGGCTCGGAGGGAATCGCCAAAAACTCCTCGTCCTTGCAGATCTCTTTAATCATTGTGCGCTCTCCTTTGGAAGTGCTTTTTCAAACCGCCACATAATAGCGGATTTATATGCCTAATCGCCCGGCGTGAGATAGGTCCACTGCGGGCTTGAGGCTGTCAGGTCTTGGCAGCTGATGGAATAGGTGGGGGTCACATAGTTGAACGAGGTGATATTGCCAGCGTCGTCAACCGTGAAGTTTGCCCAGGTCTTGCCGTTAGTGGAGTTGGTCTGACTCCAGTTGATCTCGTCGGCGCTCTTCTTGTAGTAGGCAACCCACGCAACACCAGTGCTCGACTCGGTATCCTTGAAGGTGAAGTAGGGGTTGGAGGAGCCGTCAAGCGCCGCCTTCCAGCTAGCAGAGTCAGACTTCCAGCTGGTCAAGCGGTCTATAAGTTCTTGGATGTCTGCCTGGGCCTGGGTCTGCTGCTCGGTGGGCTGCGAAGTTGAACTTGCTGCACCCTCCCAGTGCACGTGCACGGTGTTGCCTTGTGCGAAAACGATGATGGCAGATTCGCGCAGATCGGTGCCGGCGGGGTAGGTGTAGTCGCTGCAGGCGCTATAGACAGTGCCGGCATCCAAGCTGGTGCCCGAGCCCAGCAACGCTGCGCTCTTGTCGGCCGTTAGCGAGGTGCCGTCAAAATACAGCGGGTTTTCAGACGTGTAAGAGCTGAACGCTTCGCCATCAATTTCTGTGTCGGTGAGCAGCGCTTCAACGCCAACGCCATAGGCTGAACGCATGTTGGCGATGTCGGTTGCCTCGGCGGAGCTTTCGAGGCTCTTGCTGAACACGGGGATGGCAATAGCCACTAAAACGGCAATAATAGCCACAACAATAAGCAGCTCAGCCAGGGTAAAGCCACCGCGGCTGCCGTCTTCTTTCTCAAAAATGCGCATTGCCTCTCCTTAAATCTTCGAATCGCAACGGCATGCTTGCAAAGGCAGTATAGCGCACAGCTGGGAGCGGCTGCAGCTTTCAGGCAGGCAAAACGCCTGCAAACGTGCTAGGGTGGTAGGGCATTGATGCCTTATTGAAGACCAGGAGTGCTGTTAGATGATTCGCATTGCCCTTGCCGACGACCACGAGGTTGTGCGTGCCGGTTTCAAACTCATCCTCGAGCAGGATGCACGCATGAAAGTTGTGGGCGAGGCCGCCGATGGCAGCCAGGCATATGCCCTGGTCAGCCGCGAAAAGCCCGACATCCTCATGATGGACATCTCAATGCCACCGGGCAAAAGCGGCCTGGCGGCATGCGAGAAGATTTCTCATGACCTCCCCGAAACCGGCATCATCATCACCACCATGTATGCAGAGGCGGAATATCTCTATCAGGCGCTGAAGAACGGTGCCAGGGGCTATCTGCTGAAAAGCGCCACCCCCGCCGAAATGCTTGCCGCTGTGCAGGCGGTTGCCAACGGAGGCACCTACGTGCACCCCAAGATGGCAGATGCGCTGGCACAGGGCATCCCAGACGACATCGACGTCGCGCAGCAGTTGTCCAGCCGCGAACAAGAAATTTTGCAGCTGCTGGCAAAGGGCTTTACCAACCGCGAGGTGGCCGAGCAGCTCTTCATCAGCGTGAAAACGGTGGAGGCGCACCGCGCAAAAATCTATTCGAAGCTAAACTTGACCTCCCGCGCCGAGCTGGTGGAGTTTGCCGTTCGCCACAAAATGCTCGATTACTAAAGTTGCTGCTTGAGGCCGCAGCTAGGCGCGCTTTAGGCCTCGGCTGTGAACACGGGCACGGTCAGTGAGACGGTGGTGCCTTGTGCGCTGGAGGAAAACTCCAGCGTGGCCGAGATCATACTGGCGCGCTCGCGCATGCTGCCTAAGCCAACGCCACTGCCCTTGATGGTGGGCTTTTCCACGTTGAAGCCGCAGCCGGTGTCCACAATCTCAACGTGCAGCACGCTGGCCACCATCTCCATGCGCACCACGATCTTCTCGGAGCCGGAGTACTTGCAGGCATTGAGCACAGCCTCCTGGCAGATGCGGTAAACCTGCGTCTCCTGCGCTTGGTTAAAACGGGGGATCTCGCTGAGTGTCTCGAAAACAATGGTGCAACCAAAGTTTTCTGCATAGAGCTTTGCTTGGGAGCGCAAGGCGCTGACCAAGCCAAAGTAGTCGAGAGTGGAAGGGCGCAGCTCAACGGAGATGTTGTGCAGCTCGGCTAAGATGCTATCGATGGCGCTTTTTGCCTGAGCTAAAAGCTCGTTGGCCTCTGCCTGGTTTTGAGCCATCTGCAAGTGTTGCAGCACAAAGCTGACGGCCAAGACCTCCTGGGCCACGCCGTCATGGATATCGCGGCTAATGCGCCTGCGCTCGTTTTCTTGGGCTTTGACCAGCATGCTTATGGCATCCAGCGCCAAAAACTCCTCGCCCTCAAGGTCTGCCTCACCTTCAACGGCGGTGGCAAAATCCATGGCGGTGGTGTTGATCACATCGAGCCCGCAGCATGTGCCGCCAAGTGCATCAATCATGGCCTCATAAGCATGCTCATGGCTCACCGAGGCACTGCGATACGCACACAGCAGCACGGCCACCGTGCGGCCGTCGCGTTGCAGCGGTAGGGCGCAAAAGCTGCGCAAGTCCTCAGCAAACACGATGGGAAACGATGAATACTCGCGAGGGTCCATCTCGCTATCGATATCCAGCAGCATCATAGGCGAGCCCGACTTGATGACGATGCCGCCGATGCCGTGGCCCGGTGCAAGGGTGATGCGGCGGAAGCGGTCGCTGGTGGCACCGGCGCTATAAATCCACTTCAAAGGCGCGCCGGCAAACGCCGTCAAACCAATGGCAACAAAGTCGAAGCCATACGCGTTATGCAGCTCGGCGACCTTCTCGGCAAATTGGGTGTTCTCACCTGCCAGCGTTTGCTGGTTGAAGTTGGAGGCAGACATGGTGTGTTACTCCTGCACAGAGCTGTTGAGCTGCTGTTTTGCAGCAACTTCCTCTTCAAGCACGGTAAGCTGGCGGGCGAGCTTGCTTTGCTTGCGGAACTGCATGAACAGCCAGATGCACATAACCACCAGCACCAGGGCATAGGCGGCGATGATGTAAGGCGCAGACGGGATGATGGTGCTGTAAATCTCTTCAAGAATGGGGTTCATGGTTTACTCCTCCAACTGATTTTTGATGGCTTGGGTGCGCTCGGCCAGGCGCTGCTGCCTAAAGCAGATGCGGTACAGGCAGAAGCCCAGCAGCAGCATGCCCACAACCACGACACCTACCGTGGCGCCCATATCGGCAGTCATGCCGCCGGCACGCACCACCACCGGGTGCAGGCTTGACGGGATAATGCGGGTGATGAAAAAGGTGATGGGCACATCGATAAAGCTCACCAGCCCAAACACAGCCGCATAGGTGGCGCGCCGTTCAGGCTCGTCGATGGCATTGCGCAGCACAAAATAGGCGATGACCAGCACCGTTAAGATGAGGTAGGTGGTCAGGCGCGGCTCCCACGTCCACCACACGCCCCACTCAAAGCGGGTCCACATCTCGCCGGTGAGCATAGTGGCCACCACAAACAGCAGCGAGACCTCCATGGCGCACTTGGCGCAGGTGTCAAAGCGTTGGTCTTTGGTCAGCAGGTAGCGGATGCAGTAGTAGGCCATGAACACCATGAGCACCATGCTGACAACGGCCACCGGCATGTGGAAGTAGAAGATCTTTTGGCTTAGGAGCAGCTTGTTGGTGACGGTCTCGCCGCCGATGAGCGCCGCACCGTCAACGTCTGCACCATTCACCGGCGCAGCGTAGAAAAACGCCATGAGGAAGCCTGCCACCAAAAAGAGACACGCACCCACAATCGCGGCCGGCACAAGTTTGTCGGGCCACTGCCCTATCTCGGGCAATTTTTTTGGTTTGCCTTTTGCCATGCAAACCCCTTTCCTTTTTGCGCCGCAATTTAAGCAGCGCATTCTCGCTTAAAGCAGGTGCGACTACCTAAGCGCTCACAACCAAATCATACAAAACCCAGCTCACAAGCGTCATCACTAAGTCATACACTGCAGCAATGCCCATGGCTGGGGCAAACACATCCATCAAACTCGGGCTTGCCGTGATAACCGCCGTGGTGGCCGTCACGCAGGCATACAGCAGTGGAAAGACCACCGGGATGAACAGCACTGCCAACATGACGTCTTTGCCCCGGGTGTTGGCGGTGATGGTGGAAAGCAGCGTGCCCACACTTGCCATGCCGATAGTGCCCAAAACGAGCGGCACCAAAACCAGCGGCGCATCTTGCGGCAGCGCGCTCGAGCTCATGAAGAAAAACCAGAACAGCGGCACGGCAACCACTTCAACCAGTGCCAAAAACAGCAGGTTGCTGGTGGCTTTGGCCAAAAAGATTGCGCCGCGGTCCATGGGCACTAGCAAGATGCCCTCCAAGCAGCCGTTTTCCTTCTCATAGGAAAAGCTGCGGTTTAAGCCCAGCAGACTTGTGAACACAATCAGCGCCCAAATGAGCCCACCGCTGATCTGCAGCACATCGAAGCCGCTGCCAGCCTGGGCCAGCGCCGCGCCATACACAATGAGCACCAGCACGGCATAGATGCCCATAGAGGTCAGCATCTCCTTGGTGCGAAACTCACGGCGCAGGTCTTTGGCAAGCAGCGCCTTATATGCCTTAAACGCGCTCATGGTTTAGGCCACCCCCATGCCAACAGTTTCAGCATAGAGCTGCTGAAATTCGGGGAAGGGCAGCTCCTCTTTGGGGGCATAGGCAACTTTGCGCCCACGGGCCATGACCAGCGCATGGGTGCACATCTCGTAGCCCTTTTGCAAGTCGTGGCTGACCATCAGGAAGGTGCGCCCAGCACGCACGCTGGCAAGCAGGCTATCGAACACCTCAACCGCATGGGGGTCAAGGCCTGAGTAGGGTTCATCCAAAAAGACCACTTCGGGGTCGTTTATGAGGGCGCGGGCAATGGCCAGGCGCTGGGTCATGCCGCGGCTAAAGCCCTTGACCTCGTCAAAGCGGCGGTGTTTGAGCTCAACGGCATCAAGCATCTCAAGGGCGCGCGCCGTAGGGTCTTCAGCGCCGTAGAGGCGCGCATAGAGCTCCAAGTTTTCCAGAGCCGTTAAGTCGGGGTAGAGCATGGGGGCGTGGCTGATAAGCCCGATGCGGCCGCGCACCTCGTCGGGCTGTTCGTGGGCATCGATGCCACAGATGGAGATGCTGCCAGCCGTGGGCTTGGCCACGGTGGAAAGCAGGCGCAGCAGGGTGGTCTTGCCGGCGCCATTGGGGCCAAAGATGCTAACGAAAGCGCCCTCGGGCACCTCAAAGCTCAGGTTATCCACCGCCTTGCGCTCGCCAAATTGTTTGGTGAGCCGTTCTATTTTGATGGCGCTGCTACTCACCCTCGGTGCCTTCGGGCTCGTTTGCGTCTGCAGCTTGCAGCTCCTTGAGGAGCTGAGCGCGTTGCTCGGCAGAAAGAGTGCTGACGTCGAGCGCCTCAGGCGCGGCCTCGGCTTCAGCTGTAGCTATTGCAGGCGCTGCTGCTGCAGGTGTGCCAGCCTCTTGCGCAGCCGGCGTCTTGCGGCGGCCTAACAAGCTCATGAACATGCCAATGCACAGCAAGATGAAGCCCAGCCACACCACGCTGATGAGCGGGTTGATGCGCACGTCCAGGTGGATGCTGCTGTCTTCACTGCTGACGCCTTGATAGACCACGAAGAGGTCCTCGCCCAGCATGCCCATAACACCAGCGTTGTACTGCTGTTGTTGTGTGGCCATCACCAACGTGATCCCTGGTTCGACCTCGCCAATCTTGATTCCGTCGCGGTTAACGTCCAGCTTGATGGTGTATTCCACACTGGCGTAATCGTCGCCCATCTGGGCGTCGCCTTCCACAAACTCAAGCTCGTAATCGCCAATCTCAAAGGTTTCAGTGCACAGGCCCGTTTCTTCGTCGTAAGGCAGGTATGCGCTGACCTCGGTGATGTACATGCTGCTGCCCACAAGGCCAATGAGCAGCACGCCCATAGCCAGGTGGCTCACACAGCTGCCCAAACGCACAACCAGGCCTTTTGCCGCCGTCTTGCGGTTGAGCGAGCGGATAACGCGCACAAACTGGTAGCCGCTGTTAAAGATCAGCAGCGAGGCCACGAAAAACGCCGCCAATGCCAGACCGTTGTAGTAGGCCGCGGGGCCTTGCTCGGTCATGACTTCTGCCGCCGTGCCGCCAGCCGCCGTCACCGTGTCATAGGTAGGCAGCAACACCGTTGCCCAATACAGCGCCAACAGCGCAAAGAGCACCACCGCGCAAATGCCCGGCACCAGCGCCTTCTTGAAGAAGGCCTTCGCATCGGTCTTGCACCAGCCCAAAAGCGGGCAGACGGCCATCATCAGCAAATAGAGCACGCCCAAGGGCCGGGCTATGGCCTCATAGGTGCCGCTGGAAACGCTCTCACCACCAAAGGGCAGCCACGACGGCAGCGCCTGAGCGATGGTGAGGTAGGCAAGCAATACGGCCATAACCACCATAACGAGATTGTTGATGAAGAAGGCGCCGTACTTGCTAAACATGGACTCCATGTCGTCGGTTTGCTCGGTGGCAAAGCTTTTGCGGCGCCAAATGCAGCCGGCCACGCCAAGCAAAATGCTGACCACAATCAGCACACCAAACAGCACCAGGCTCACCGGGTCGCCTTCGAAGGCGTGCACCGATTGCACCAAGCCGCTGCGGCTGATGAAGGTGCCCACAATGCAGAAGCAAAACGCCAGGCAGGCGCACATGACGGCCCAGCGTTTGAACATGCCGCGGGTCTTATATTGCGTAAAGCTGTGGATGAGGGCAACGGCAACCAACCATGAAAGCAGCGAGGCGTTCTCGACAGGGTCCCAGCCCCAGTAGCCGCCCCAGCCCAGGCACACATAGGCCCAGACACTGCCCAGGCCGATGCCGATAGTCAAAAACAGCCATGCGGCCAAGGCGTAGCGCTCGCTGCGCAGCACCCACTGCTTGCCTGCATCGTTGCAAATGCAGGTGGCGATGGCATAGGCAAAGGGCACCGTCAGGCCGGCATAGCCCAAAAACAGCATGGGCGGGTGGATGGCCATGGCCCAGTGCTGCAACAATTTGTTCATGCCCAGCAGGCTTGCTGCATCGGTCAGATAACCATCGTCGTCGTAATAGACGCTATCGGTAACGGTGAAGGGCATGTTGCTTTCGGAAAACAGCATGATGCCCACAAACGCTGCCAGCACCAGCTCCATGATGAGCACAGCCATGTTGTCCAGCGGCTCGGTCTTGCCCATGCGCCGCAGCGAGACAATGGCGGCAAACAGGCTGATGAGAAATGCCCAAAACAGCAGCGAGCCTGCGCGCCCGGCCCACAAACCGCTAATGCGGTAAAGCAACCCAAGGGTGCCCGTGGTGCTCACATGGTTGTCGAGCACATATTGGATAGACATATTGCCGCTGATGAACGCCGCAATGAGCACACCGCAGGCAAAAGCCAGCGCAATGCAGGCAATAACGCAGGCAAGGCGGCCTGCCCAACTCAGCGTTGAGGCCAAATCTGCCTTGCGCTGCCTGAGCGCATGCCCGGCAATCAATGTGACAACAGAAACGACGATTGCTGCAAAAGCCAGCAGCATCGCAAACAATCCATAAAGGCTCATGAACACCGCTTTCCGTTAACTAACCCGCTCATCATACAACGAGGTTACAACGCAAAAAGTCTAAGGGTGCAGGCTTTTAAGGTGAAGGTGGGTAAACCCCGATTTTTTATATTCTTCGAAATATAAATTAAGAAAACCACAGAGAATGAATCTGGGTTATGAGGCTCGATTGAAAGGATAGGAGGAAGAGTTATGGCTTTCGAAAAGGGTAAGTCACGACTCATTGCAGCATCAGTGCTTGGTGTGGCACTGGTTGCTGGAGCGAGCGCGCTTTATGCGTGCTCTCCTCAGGCTAACCCCGGTATCCCCACAATCAAAGTCGAGGCACCCACAACAATCCCCGAGGCTGATTCCTACGGTGTGATTGAAGCGGCAAGCTGGGCGGATCAGTACCCGAATGAGTACAATTCCTACCTGCAAAACGCTACGAATGTGCCTTATGACTATGCTGAGGAAACCGCGAGTGAGTCTGACGAGACTTCGGTTGGTTTGGACTTGCTGAACGGCGATTTTAGCGCCGGCGACAGCAAGGCCAACTACCTGGAGACAAACCCTGAGATCAAGACGCTGGGCTTGGGCTATGGCTATGCAAAGTTCTACACAGAGCCTGCTGGCCACACCTACTCGCTGTGGACCGTTGAGCACAACGGCCGCATCAGCGAGAAGACCAAGATCTCTTGCTACGCATGCAAGACCCCGCAGTACAACGCTCAGGAAACCACTGATTTGGCAAACGGTGAGGACTTCTACCACAAGGCCTTCACCAGCGCCGAATACACCGAAAACATCAGCTGTGCTAACTGCCATGAGAATGAGGACCCGACCACGCTCAAGGTGACCCGCAAAAACTGGGTTGTCGCTATGGGCGAGGACGCCGACACCATCCCCATGGAGGCACAGGTGTGCGGCCAATGCCACTGCGACTACTCCATGGACCCCGTGACCGGCGAGCCCACCAGCCCGTATTCTGGTGGAATCGACAGCATGGACCCGGACAAAGCTCTGGCTTGGTATGACGAGCACGACTACGCCGACTGGACCTATGAGTCCACCGGTGCAAAGATGCTTGCCGTGCGCCACGCTGAGTTTGAGTTCCAGTATGTCGATGGCGGAAGCCACATGGCAAACCTCGGCTACACCTGCCGTGACTGCCACATGGGCACCTCTGTCGATGAGGATGGAAACGCGTACACCAACCACAATTGGACTGACCCGCTGGACAACGAAGAGTTGATCGAGAACGATTGCAGCACCTGCCATAAGGACTTGGTCAGCGAGGTTAAGGCTATCCAGGAAGACGTCGATGGGCGCACAACTGTGCTGGGCCAGCGCGCCGAGAAGTTCATCAAGAATTTCGAGGCCGCCATCAGCGCGAACAGCATCACCGACGAGCAAAAGAGCGAACTGCAGTACGTGCAGCGCGCCGCTTGCTACTACTGGAACCTGGCCGCAGCCGAGAACTCTGAAGGCGCCCACAACGTCGAGCTGTACAACCGTCTGCTTGACGAGGGTAACCAATGGCTGGACAAGGGTGACACCATCTTGGGTGTCTCCTCAGCAGCGTAAAGAAACCTCTTTAGCGAATAAGGAGGCTGACACGCATGAGTGAAGAGCTGAAAACCGATATGCCTGAGCAGGCTGAAGAGCCGGCAAAGGGCAAAAAGAAAAAGAAGCCGGTGAACAAAAAGAAGCTTGGCATCGTCGCAGTTGTGATTGTTGCCATCATCGCTGTTGCCGGCGTCGGTTTCTGGAAGTGGCACGAGACGCCGAGTTTCTGTGCAGCTTTCTGCCATAACATGGACCAATATTTGGACGGTTACATGCAAGAGCAGGACACAACCGGTACCGACAAGTGGGGTAATGAAGTCAGCAACACCAACGCAATGATGGCGGTGCTCCACAAGAGCAACGACACCACCTCGAAGTCTGAGATTGTTTGCCTGGACTGCCACCACGCAGTCATCGGCGAGCAGATGACTGAAGGCGTGGAGTTCGTCACGGGCAACTACTATGACCCGCTTGACGAGCGTGTTGGTGGCGACTTGACCGCATGGTGGAACGAGGACGAGGACCGGTTCTGCTCCAACGAGAACTGCCATGTGGTCTTGCAGGGTGCAGACGGTAAGGTCGACCGCGACAAGCTGGAAGGCATGACCGCTGCTAAGTACGGAAAGTACAACCCCCACTCACAACACCATGAGAGCATGGAGCTCTCTTGCACCGAGTGCCACAAGGGCCATCGCGCCTCAGTGCTCGTGTGCACCGGTTGCCACACCGACGGTGAGTTTACCTTGCCCGACGGTTGGGTGACCTACCAGCAAAGTGAGGAGCTGGTAAACGCTGAGTTCGCGAGCTAAGCGTAATTTTTAGAGCCTAAAACCCACTGAGGCCCCGTTGCTGCAGCAGCGGGGCCTCTCTTTGTGTGCGGGTGATGGTTGGGAGCGGAGGTTGGGGCTTGTCTTACGGGCGACGGCTCTTCACGGCCGCATTGATGAGGATGGCGGCAAGCGCCACCACTGCAAGTGCAACAACGAAGACCGCGGCGCCATAGAACACATTGCCGGTGGCGCTGATGATGGCGTCAGCAAGGGCCTTGCCTGCAAATATCACAACGATGAGCAAAACGACTGCAACCAGGCAGCCCAGGCAGCTTCCGCAGCCGGTGCCACCACCTTCGCCTTCACCGTCAGATGGAGGCTGCTCACCTGCGAGCATGCCTAAGTTCATGCCAACCCAAAACTCACCAAAGCCCATGATGCTGCTAGCCTTCCAGTGCCACTTCGGTGGCTTTAAAGGTGCCATCCGCTTGCAAAGCGCCGCTGATGATGACGCTTGCACCGTCCTTCACATCATCGGAAAGCGCGCCGCCATAGACGATGTTGAGCGCGATATCTTCATCGGTGTCCTCGATGATGAGGCGCACATCGGCGGTGGCATCTTTGATGCTGCCTGCTTGCACACTGCCAGCCACCTTCACGGTGTTGCCCACCATCTTTTCAAGGTCGTAGGAAAGCAGCTCAGAGATGCTCAGCGCCTCGGTGGCGTTCTCATACTTTGACGGACATTTGGTCACAAGCTCGGTGCAGACCAGCTCGCTGCCTTGCATGCGCCCCGTGCAGATGGCCTCGATGCCGTTGCCAAAGGTTGCCGAGACGCCCTTGTCATAAGAGATGGCCATGGTGGCCGAAGGGTCGTCTTTGTCTTGGATGCTAAAGGTGAGCACACCATCGCCATCCACGCTGTATGAGTTGTCAACAACGGTGCCTGTGACCTGCACTTTTGCGCCTTCATAGCTGCCATCAGCCGCCTCGGCCACCGAAACCACCTTGGCGTTGTTGCCCGCACCCACAAAGGCAAGCAACAAAATAATGGCGATGACAATGATGCCACCCACCACGATCATGCGTTTCTTCATCTTTGCGTTCATAGGTGCGCTCCTTTTGGGATGTAGTCAACAGACCGCAGCCTATCAAAAATTTTCCAGCGAGCAAATTATATCTGCTGCTTTTAGGAATAACCCCACGTGAGAAAGGCGCCATGTGTTAAAACCTTTGCATGCGTTTTTTGCGAGAGATATCAAAACTTGCTGCCTGCTGCCTTGTTGCTGCAGGCATTTTCTGCGCTACCCCAACCGCTTTTGCCGATGAGGCTGCAGCAGAGGCCACGGCGCCTGCCGTTGCCACCTATGCGGGCGCAACACGCTATGAGACTTCCGAGCAGATTGTTGAGGCGGCCCTTGAGCTGGAGAGCTCCTATGACGGTGTGGTCATCGCCTGCGGGAGCAACTTCCCCGACGCCTTGAGCGCCCTGCAGCTTTCCGGCACGCTCAACTATCCGGTCTTGCTGACAGAAACCGACGGGCTGACCAGCTCCACCATTCAGGCCCTCAATGCACTGGCAAATGCAAAGGGTGGCAGCTTGAGCATCCACATCGTGGGTGGCACTTCGGCAGTATCGTACCGTGTCGAGACTCAGCTG
>R11__coassemble_1545_pt1 | contig 12775 bp, 11 predicted proteins | sample R11__metabat2_low_PE_020 | metagenome-assembled genome bin R11 | reverse complement strand
GCAGTGAACGCTTCGGCGTCGGTAGCGCCAGCAACCTTGCCGGCAACGGGGCCCTGCCAATCGACATAGATGCCGGTGATGTCCTCGGCAGTCTCGGAGCTTGTGCGCTGCCCGCGATAGGTGATCTCGCAGCCGTCGCTGGTAAAGGTCAGCTGCGCTATGGGCTGCTGATCTTGCCCCATGTTGATGTAGCTCCATGCCGGGTTTTCGGCCACTTCGGGGGCGGAAAGCACAACGCCGCACACGCTGGTGACGCCCTCCTTATCGGAGGCGACCACCGGGTTTGCCATGCCCTCTGATGCCTCGCCCGTCTGCGTGGCATCGGCATCTGTGCCCTCGTCTTGCTTTTGGGTGTCAGAACTTGTCTCGGTAGCTGCAGTGTCGTCGGAGCTTTCCTGGTTTGAGCTGCTGCTGCCGCAACCAGCGATGGCAAAAGCCATCAACGTCGCCAAAAGCGTGGCGGTAATAGCGGTCAGGATTTTTGTATTTGCTTTACGTCCGGTTGTCATGTCGGGACCTCGCAATCTATTCGAAAACGGTACCATCTGGCAGCACCTGCACTCATAGATTAACCCAGCCAAAAGCAATGGCCGCATACACTACATATTCTCCATCACTGCTAAAAAATCGTTCTTGAAATTCGGCAGCTCCTAACAAAACCGCAGGTCGTGTATTTTCGGGCGGCAAAATTTCGCATTTCAAGAACGATTTTTTGGCGCCGTGCCCTATACACCCGCCTTCAGAACGCCCCTTGCGCAAAACTGCTACCCTAAGGAGCGCAAAACAAACCCTGCACAAAAGGAACCCCATGCAGTTCAACAACTACGAAACCATCAGCAGCCAGTTCATCCCCGAGCTCGACGGCACCGCGACCGTGCTGCGCCACACCGCTAGCGGCGCGCGGGTGCTGTGCATGCAAAACAACGACAACGAGAAAGCGTTTTCCATTAGCTTCAAGACGCCGCCTGCGCAAAGCACCGGCGTGTTTCACATCAACGAGCACAGCGTGCTGTGCGGCTCGCGCAAGTTTGCGGTGAAGGAACCCTTCGTCGACCTGCTGAAAAGCTCCATGCAGACCTTCTTGAACGCCATGACCTTTGCCGACAAGACGGTCTACCCGGTGGCCTCCACCAGCGAGACCGACCTGTTGAACCTGATGGACGTCTATATGGACGCGGTGCTGCACCCGGCGTTTTATGACAACCCGCTGATCTTCATGCAGGAGGGCTGGCACTACGAGCTCGACGAGGAGGGCACGCCCTTTTACAACGGCGTGGTCTACAACGAGATGAAGGGCGCGCTGTCCGATGCCGAAAGCAAGCTCGACAGTGCCCTGGGCGGCGTACTGTTCCCCGACACGGCCTATGGCGTGGAAAGCGGCGGGCACCCGGGCGTGATCCCCACGCTGACTTATGAGAGCTTCAAAGACACCCACAGCCGCCACTACCGCCTGAGCAACGCCTACATCATGCTCTATGGCAACATGGATTTTGAGCGCTTCTTGCGCTACTTGGACGAGGAGTACCTGACCCCCGATGCCCAGCTGCGCGCCGAGTGCGCGGCGCCGAACCCCCTGGAGATGCAGGCGCCCTGTGTCTCGCTGGGCAACAAGATTCAGGCTGCCGTGCCGGCTGACAGCGCGTGTGCGGCTATCGGCTATGTGGTGGGCACCGCTGCCGACAAGGCCAAGCTGTTGGCACTTGAAGTGCTCATCGACGCTTTGAGTGACAGCAACTATGCGCCACTGAAGCAGGCGCTGCTCCAAGCAGGCGTAAGCGGCGATGTGGACGTGCAGCTGCGCGACGGCATCTTGCAGCCCTATGTGTTGGTGAAGTTCAGAAACCTCAAAGCCGGCGCAGGCGAGCGCGTGGTGGGAGCGGTCGAAGAGGCAGTGCGCGGCATTTTGGAGCAAGGCCTGAGCAAGGACCTGTTGTATGCAACTTATGCAAGCCTGGACTTCTACCTGCGCGAAAACTACTACGGCGCCTGCAACTGCATCGGCGTGATGGTGCAGGCGTTGGCTGGTTGGCTCTATGACGACGAGTGCGCCACCGGCTACCTGCAGTTTGAAGACGACATGGCCCAGATCAAGGCCTGGATTGAGGATGGCACCTTCGAGGAGCTGCTAAAGGAAGTCTTCCTGACCAACAACCACATGGCATCGCTGGAATTGGTGCCCGTTGAAAACGCCGAGCAGCTGGACGCTACGCCGGCTGATGAGCAGCTGGCAGCCTTCACTGGCGCTTTGGACGAGGTGGCGGCGGCCCACGTTAACGAAACCGTCGATGCACTGCATGCCTTCCAGGAAACGCCCGACGCCCCCGAGGCGTCTGCTGCCATCCCGCGGTTGACTCTTGACGAAATTGGCGCGCTTGCCGATGAAGCGCCTTATCACGTGTTGGAGCCGGGCGCGCAAAACCCCATGCGCTGCATCCGCCACACTATCGACACCCACGGCATCATCTATGCCACCCGCTACTACGACGCTAGCGTTGTGCCCTTTGAGGACTTGCCCTACCTTTCTGTGCTGGCGGAGTTGTTTGGCAACCTCGACACCACCACCCACACGGCAATCGAGCTTGTCACGCTGGCCAACAGCACACTAGGCCGCATCAACTTTGGCGCCGACCTCAGCGAAACCATTCACGACCCACGCGTCTGCAAGCCGGTGTTCAGCGTGCATACTTCAGCTTTGGAAGCCCATGCTGCTGATGCGGTGAACATCCCGCTGGAAATCATGTTTACCAGCGACTTTAGTAACAAAGAGAAAGTTCGCGAGCGGCTGAACCAGCGCCTGCTGAGCATGCGGCTTGCCCTGTGCGGCACTGCCACACGCCTGGCGCAGCGCCGCGCTGTTTCGTATTACTCGCCTGCAGGCCAGGTGGCTGAGGCCACCGGCGGTATCAGCTACTACCGCTTCTTGCGCAACCTGCTGGCCGACTTCGATGCCAACTATGACGGGTTGGTGGCCAAGCTTCAGGAGTTGATTGGTTTGCTGTTTACAGATGCCAACTGCACCTTAAGCTTTGCCGGCAGCGACGAAGCTCTCGAGCGTTTTGTGGCTGCCAACAGCGCATATGGCCAGCTCAGCGGTGCTGCTGCACCCAAGCAGCTCGTCATCCCCGAGCCGCAGCGCCGCAACGAGGCCTTCATCACCTCATCGGATGTTTGCTATAACGCACTGGCCTACGACACTAAGTTGCTGGGCCTTGAGCGCTCGGGCGCGTGGTTGCCGGCCACAAAGGCAGTCTCGCTCGACCTGCTGTGGACCGAAGTCCGCGTGAAGGGCGGCGCATACGGCGGCAACTGCGGCACGCCGCGCAATGGCGCAGTGCTGTTCATGTCGTGGCGCGACCCCAACGTCAGCCGCACCTATGAGAACTACCGCCGCAGCGCCGATTGGCTGCGCACTACCTCCTTAAGCCGCGGCGATCTGGATGGCTACATCATCTCAACGGCCGGCGAACTTGACCGCCCCTTAAAGCCCCGCGCCGTAGTGCAGCGCCAATGCCGCGACTACTTCGAGGAGGTCAGCCCCGAAAAGCGCCTGCAAACCCGCACTGAAGCGCTTGAGGCAAGCCTCGATGCCGTCACCAGCTTTGCCGACGTGTTAGAGCAGGTCTGCGCGAAGGATTGCCGCTGCACCATCGGCAACCGTGAGGCAATTGAGGCCAGCACCGACGATTTTGAGGTCATTGACATCCTCAATGAGGAGTAGATGTGGGGCACATATAAACCGCCCACTACCAAAAAATCGTTCTTGAAATTTGCGCGACCTGAACAAAACCGCAGGTCGCGCAATTTTGTCGCCGCCAGAATTGAATTTCAAGAACGATTTTTTGAGGCGCGCCCCATATAGCCACACCCCGTGCGCCCTGCATGAACTCATGCAGATATTGGAGTTTGTGGCTTTTGCGCGCTGCAGCAGCGGTGCACCTCGCGTAAAATGGACACATATACCGCACCAACGAGTAAGGGAGTGCATTATGGCTGATGCAGTCGATTTGTCCTGTACTGAGTTCGTTGAAGTTTTGGCCTCTAAGGCTCCGGCCCCGGGCGGCGGCGGCGCATCTGCGCTGGTTGGCGCCATCGGTTGCGCGCTGGGCAACATGGTTGGCTCGTTGACGGTGGGCAAGCCCAAATTTGCCGACGTCGAAGCCGACATCATCGCCCTGAACGAGAAGGCCCAAGCCCTGCAAGCAGATTTGATTGCCCTGGTGGCAAAGGATGCCGAGGTCTTCGTGCCGCTGTCTAAGGCATATGGCATGCCCAAAGACACCGAGGAGCAGAAGGCCGAGAAGGCCCGCGTTATGGAGAAGTGCCTGTGGGAGTGCTGCGACGTGCCTATGGAGATCATGCGCGCCTGCTGCAAGGCCATCGACCTGTGCGACGAGTATGCAGCAAAGGGCTCGCGCCTGGCCTTAAGCGACGCCGGCTGCGGCGCCATCATCTGCAAGAGCGCGCTGCAGGCTGCAAGCCTGAACGTCTACATCAACACCAAGTCCATGGCCGACCGCGAGCATGCGCAGGCCCTGGAAGATGAGTGCGACAAGATGCTGGCCGACTACACCGCCAAGGCCGACGAGGTCTATGGCGGCGTCATGAACGAGTTGAGGGGGTAGGAAAATGGCACAGATTTTAAGTGGCAAAGAGGTTGCGGCTGCCGTAACCGAGCAGGTTGCAGCTGATGCTGAGGCCCTGAAGGCTGCCGGCGTTGAGCCATGTTTGGCTATCCTACGCGTGGGCGAGCGCGACGACGACCTCTCCTATGAGCGCGGCGCTCTGAAGCGCGCGGCCAGCTGCGGCGTTGCCGTCAAGCAGGTCATCTTGCCGGCCGACGTTGAGCAGGCCGAGCTGGAGGCCGCCATCATCGCGTTGAACGAGGACGCAGCCGTGCACGGCGTGCTCATGTTCTTGCCACTGCCCAAGCACCTTGACCAGGATGCAGCAAAAGCCCTGCTTGCCCCTGCAAAAGACATGGACGGCATCACCACCGGCTCGCTGGCGGCGGTCTTTGCTAACGCCGGCGACGGCTATGCGCCCTGCACCGCAGCAGCCTGCATGGAGATTCTGGCCCACTACGGTGTTGACTGCACCGGCAAGAAGGCCGCCGTCATCGGCCGCTCGCTGGTCATCGGCCGCCCGGTTGCCATGATGCTTATGCATGCCAACGCCACACCGGTCATCTGCCACACCCGTACTGTCGATGCGCCCTCCATCACCCGCGAGGCCGACATCGTGGTGGTGGCCGCTGGCCGCATGGAGACCATCGGCGCTGACTACTTCGCGCCTGGCCAGACCGTCATCGACGTCGGCATCAGCTGGAACAACGAGAAGGGCAAACTTTGCGGCGACGTCATCTATGACGAGGTCGAGCCTATCGTCGGCGCCATCACCCCGGTGCCCGGCGGCGTCGGTGCCGTCACCACCAGCGTGCTGATGAAGCATGTCGTAGAGGCTGCCAAGGCTGCCCAGTAAAGGAGCGCTCATGAAAAAACAGGCATGCATCATTGTTGCCGCGGCTCTGACGGCTGCGCTGGGAGCAGGGGTTTTGACGGGCTGCAGCTGCTCGGTCAACGTCAACAGTGATTCCAGCGACGACGCAAAAGACGACACCACCGAGGTCACCACTGGCATGGCCAACCCCATGGTTGAAAGCAACCGCGCCGGTGTGCTCGACGAGACCGGCATCGAGCTGGACGCTCCTGAGGGTGCCACCGACACCACCTACTACTACATTGACGTAGATGAGGGAGAGGATATCGCCGAGATCGACTTCACCCTCAACGGCAACAAGGTCTGCTACCGCGCGGCTGAGGCCGAAGGCACCACGCTGACCGACATCTCCGGCCTTTATGAGAGCTGGACCAACGAGACGGACGTGGCCATCAACGGGCGCACTGGCACGCTGCGTCAATGCAGCGGCATCGGCAACGTCATCTGGATCGATGTTGCACCGGGCCTCGTGTACTCCTACACCGTCGAGGCTGACTTGAGCGAAGACGAGCTGATTGCCCAGGCAGATGCTTGCTTCGTGCCAGCCCAAGGCGACGACTAATCGCCACAGCACATACGCACCAACAAGGGGGGCGCTGCTCACAGACGAGCAGCGCCCCCCTTGTGTTTGGGTGCGCGTTTGCAGCGCTGGCCTTACAGCCCGCGGCTTAAGGCAATCTTGCCGGTGCGGGCAATCTCGCAGATGCCATAGCCTCTGAACAGGTCTTCCATGGCCTGCAGTTTGTCGGAAGTGCCAGTAGCCTCCACCGTCAGGGTGTTCGGGGTCACGTCCACGACCTTGGCCCTGAACAGGTTGACCACCTCCACCACCTCATGGCGTTTTTCGGCATCGGCCTTCACTTTGAATAGCACCAGCTCACGGCTGATAGAAGGCTCCTCCGTCAGGTCGACAATCTTATAGACGTTGATGAGTTTGTGGAGCTGCTTGGTCAGTTGCTTGACCGCCTCGTTATCGGCATCCACCACCAAGGTGATGCGCGAGCGGGTCGGGTCTTCGGTGTGGCCCACAGCCAGGCTCTCGATGTTGAAGCCGCGGCGGGCCACCAGGCCAGCCACGCGGGTCAGCACGCCAGAGGCGTTTTCCACCAGGATCGATAAGGTATGCTCCATGGCTTACTCCTCCCTCTCGGCAAACGACGGCCTATCGTTGCGCACCACGTTGCCATCGTCATCCAAAAACACCAGGCCAATGGCATCTTCGGCGCTCGCCCCCGGCTCAATCATGGGGTAGACGTTTTCCATCGTGGGGATCTTCACTTCCAAAAGCGCGGGGCCCTCGCAGGCAAGCCAGGCGCGCATGGCGCTTTCAAGTTCCTGGGGCTTTTCCACCGCCATGCCCTGCCAGCCATAGGCCTGCGCCAGCAGCGGGAAGTCAGGGTTGGCAGAAAACAGCGTGCAGCTGTAGCGCTTGTTGCACTCCTGCTGCTGCATCTGGCGCACCATGCCAAGGCAGTTGTTGTTCAGCAACAGCACATGTATGGGCAGGCCGTTTTCCTGCGCGGTGGCCATCTCTTGGATGTTCATTTGCAGGGAGCCATCGCCGCTGATGCAGACCACGCGGCTTTCCGGTTTGCCCAGCTGCGCGCCGATGGCAGCCGGTAGGCCAAAGCCCATGGTGCCTGCGCCGCCGCTGCTCAAAAACGAGCGGCTGCGTCGCGCCTGCACATATTGGGCCGCCCACATCTGGTGCTGGCCCACGTCGGTGGTGAAGATGGTGTCGCGGTCGGCACACAGAGAATTCAGCAGCTCAAGTACGCTTTCTGGCGCAATGGCGTCTTCGCGGGCCTCATAGTAAAACGGCGATTGGCGCTTCCACTGAGCCGTGCGTTCAAGCCATGCGAACGTGTTCGGTTGCACGCCGCGCGCCTCAAGGCTGGCAAGCACGGCCTCCAGCACCGTGCGGGCATCGCCCACAATGGGAATATCCGCATGGCGGTTCTTGCTGATCTCGGCCGGGTCGATGTCGATGTGCACCACCTGGGCGTTGGGCGCAAACTTCTCCAGTGCCCCGGTGGCACGCTCGGCAAAGCGAGTGCCCACCGCAAAAATCAGGTCGCTTTCATACAGCGCCATATTGGCCGCACGGGTGCCATGCATGCCGGGCATGCCCAAAAACAGGGGGCTGTCCTCCTTAAAAACACCCTTGCCCATCAGGCTCACCACTGCCGGCATCTGGCACATCTCGGCCAGCTGCATGACCTCTTTGCACGCATGGCTTGCCAGTGCGCCACCGCCCACATATAACACCGGGCGCTCAGCGGCCAACAGCGCTTCAACTGCCTGTTTGACCTGCTTTTTGTTGCCGCGATAGGTGGGTTTGTAGCTTTGCAGCTTCACCTCTTTGGGGAAGACATACTCAATCTCTTCGGCCATCAGGTTGCTGGGCACGTCGATGACCACCGGGCCTGGGCGCCCGCTGCCCGCAATGTGGTAGGCCTCGGCAATCACCCGGGGGATGTCTGCCGCATCGCGCAGCAGGTAGCTGTGCTTGACCACCGGCATGGTGATGCCGGTGATGTCGCTTTCTTGGAAGGCATCGCTGCCCAGCGCCGTTAGGGGCACCTGCCCGCAGATGACCACCAGCGGCACCGAATCCATATAGGCGGTGGCGATGCCGGTGACGGTGTTGGTGGCACCCGGGCCACTGGTGACGATGACGCTTCCCACCTTGCCGGTGGCACGGGCGTAGCCATCGGCTGCATGCACGGCGCCTTGCTCGTGGCGCACCAGCACCGGGCGTAAGCGCTCGCTGTCATACAGCGCATCGAAGATTTCTAGGGCGTGGCCACCGGGGTAGCCAAAGACGGTTTCGACGCCGGCATCTTCCAAGGCAGCAATCAGCGCCTTGTTGGCCCGCATCATCTCGTGTTCACTCGTTTCACGCATCAAAAAAGCCTGTCCCTTCTTCCAGGCCCGAACCGGCGCGGTAAGAGGGCAGGCATGCTGCGCAACTCGTATAACCAAACCATATTCGGGCTACTTGCCGCCCAGGGCGCGAAGGTCATCCGCTGCTCTGGCCTGCGTTTGCACCGAGCTGCTCCGGGGCCTTTTGAAAACGTCCGCTGTGGCCGAAAAGGCGTCTGCAGCGGGTTGGCTTTCCTACCTCCCCATCAACGCAGTTCATTGATGTAGCAAGCAGTATACGCCTCACAGTTCATCCACACAAAAGCATCATTATTGTGGTTCAATGGGTAGGCACCAAAACACACCTCAACCGCACTACTTGGAGCACTTATGAGCGAAAAACGCCACCACCCGGCACGCATTGTTGCCATCATCATCGCCATCATTGTTGTGATTGCCGCCGCACTGGCCGCCATCGTGCTGACCCAGTCAACCCTGAAGGCAAACCTGCAAGGCGATGCTGAGATCACCCTCACCAACTGCGAGCAATACGAGGAGCAAGGCGCCTATGCCACCCTCGAGCTGCCCTTTGGTTTGGGAGAGATGGACTTGGAAAGCTGTGACATGGTCATTGATGGCGAGGTTGACGCCGCCACACCTGGCGATTACACCATCACCTATGAGCCCAGCTACTTCATTTGGAGTGGCAGTGCCCAGCGCGTGGTGCACGTGGTGGACACGGCTGCGCCCGTCATCACCCTCAATGGCAACAACCCGGCCTATGTGGCTGCGGGGCAGGAATACCAGGAGGAAGGCTACAGCGCCATTGACGACTACGACGGCGATATCACCGCCAATGTGCAGGTAGTCAACAACGGCAGCTCCATCACCTACACTGTGGCTGACTCTTCTGGCAACGTGGCCAGCGCCGAGCGCACCATCACCTCAACCGCACCCACCAGCAAGGTGGTCTACCTGACCTTTGACGATGGCCCCAGCGCCTACACACAAACGCTACTGGACACCCTTGCCCGCCACAATGTGAAGGCCACCTTCTTCGTCACCGGCAGCGGCGACAGCAGCTTGATCGCCAAGGAGGCTGCGGCCGGCCACTCCATCGGCGTGCACAGCGCCACCCACGACTACAACACCATCTATGCCAGCGAGGATGCCTACTTTGCCGACTTCGAGCAGATGGAGGCCATCATCGAGCAGCAGACCGGCTCGCGCACCACGCTGTTTCGCTTCCCGGGCGGCAGCTCCAACACTGTCAGCAGCTTTAACCCCGGCATCATGACCAAGCTGACCCAAGATATGACCGCCATGGGCTATCAGTATTTCGATTGGAATGTCAGCAGCGGGGATGCCGGTGGCACCACCGACACCAACCAGGTCTACCAAAATGTTATCGACGGCATTGCAAGCCACGACGTCAGCGTGGTGTTGCAGCACGACAGCAAGGAATACAGCGTTGCGGCCGTGGATGCCATCCTGACCTGGTGCGAGCAAAACGGCTACACGTGTCTGCCGCTGACCTCAACCAGACCTGGCGCCCACCACGGCGTCAACAACTAGCGCCAGCTCACTGCTGCAACTGCTGCATAACCGTAGGGAACCGCGTTGTGTCGGTATGGGGCACAAAGCGGGCGGCCGCCATGCACTCCACAAACTCAGGCATGAAGGCAAACTGCAGCGTGTAGACGTGCGACGTTAAGTATTCAAGATCGGCCAGCTTGGTGCGGTCGCACAGCAGCAGGTGGGCGCCTTGCAATGAGGCATTTGGCAGACAGCTATAGCGCTCGCGGGGCACATCGGGAAACATGCCGATGGTGATGGCGTGCTCGAGGTCGGCATGCAGCGGGAACGCACCGGTCAACGTCAGTTGGGCGATATCGGCCGGTTCAAAGCCAACCTGGCCCAGCATGCAGTCGATCATGCCGAAGGCGGCAGCCTTTGTGGCGAGGTACATGCCGAGGTCGTGTTGAGTAAACAGCAGGTCCTCGCCCGTGGCGCTGGCAGTGGCAGGTGCATAGCACACCGCAAGCTGCGTTGCCCCTTCAACCAGGGGGTTTGCAACCTCGCGAATAGTCGGAGATGCAGCAGCAATGAGCTTGCCGTCGATGCCCATCCACCCTGCCAAGCGCATCTGGGCCACCAGGTCAATCAAGCCGCTGCCGCAAATGCCGCAGGGCGCTGCGCCATCAACGGTGGTGTAGACCACCTCGGCGCCTTCAATGCAAACGCTGTCGATGGCGCCGGGTTGCGCACGCATGCCATGCTCACTGACGTAGCCCTCCAGCGCCGGGCCAGCTGCCCCTGAACCTGCCAGCAGCCAGTCTTTGTTGCCCATGACCAGCTCGCCGTTGGTGCCCACGTCGAAAAAGAGCCCTACCTCGTCGCGGCGCCAGAAATCCGCCACCAAAAGCCCGCTCATGATGTCGCCGCCGATGTAGTTCGAGGCAGCCGGCATGAAATACACCGGGCAGGCCACGTTCAACTCAAGCTCGGCAGTATCGATAAACCCAGGGTTAAGCGTCACCGGCGCAAAGGGCGCAGAAAAGATCGGCCAGGCGTTAAGCCCCAACAGCATGTGCTGCATGGTGGTGTTGCCAGAAAGCACCAGCACACCGACATCAGCCGCCTGCACGCCGGCCTTGGCAACCACCTCATCTATCAGGGCGTTTATGGTGCGAATGGCAGCCAACTGCAAATCGCGGCGGGCATCGGCGCCTTCGAGCCCATAGGTGATGCGCGTCAAGATATCGGTGCCATGCTCGATTTGTTCATTGGCGGCATTTGCCGCAGCGAGGGTTGTGCCGCTGACAACCTCAACCAGCTCCATACTCACCGATGTGGAGCCCAAATCGCAGGCCAGGCCAAGCGCCGGGCCACTTTGGTCAGCTGGCTGAACACGCGTTGCAACCACACCGTCTGCCTGGTGCACCAGCGTCACCGCAATGGCGCCCTCGCGGGCCGCCGGGTAAAGCCCCCGCAGCGCATTGAGAGTGCAGCGCACACCCTCAAAGCCAGCGTTTGCCAGCGCCTCTTCAAGCCGGGCAGCATCCGAGCGGAAGTCATCGGCGCCCAGCTGCTGAAGTGTCAGTGTAACTTTCTCTACAAGCGCACCCATTGCATACCCTTTCGCACAGGTTTCATGCCAGCATTATATGCCGCAACTTGGCACTGCACAGCTGGTGCAAGCTGTGCGACAATCACACCAGATATTCAGCACCAAAAAGGAGACAGCTATGAAGCGGCCAGGAGTTGACGGAGGGTTCATCCTCTGCTTTTTGCTCAACATCATCTTGAATTTGGGGTGGACTATCCCCGCTTGGGTGCTGCTCATCTGCCACTTTGTGTTCAAAATCTCGCTGTGGTGGTTTGTGGGCGCACTGGCCATCTGGTTTGTGGCGGTGCTGCTCATCACCGTCGTCATCAGCGCGGCAAGCTCCATCCCGGGCACATCGCAGCCCGTGCAAACGCCAGAGCAACGCGCAGCCAAGGAGGCCGAGATCCGCGAGATTTCGCGCTCAACGGCACAGCGCCAGCCACCCCGCAGCCTCAACCGCGATCTGCATGACTAGCACCTACTACATGTACGTGCTGCGGTGCGCTGACGACTCGCTTTACACCGGCTACACCACCGATGTTGCACGCCGCCTGGCCACCCACAACGCAGGGCGCGGCGCCAAATACACCAAGACCCGCCTGCCGGTGCGCCTGGAGGCCAGTGCGCAGTTTGCCAGCAAGCACGATGCCATGCGCGCAGAGTTCAAGTTCAAGCAGTTGACCCGCGAAGAAAAGCTCGCCATCTTGCAGCAGGCGGAAACCGACGAAGCGTTCACCGCACTGGTAGGCCAGCTATAGCGCCTGCACCGCCCAAGACGCGCTAGGATAGTGCGCGAACAACACTCCAAGGAGGAAGCCCCATGACCATTCTTGCCATCCCTGCCGAAGACACCAGCGGCCTGACTGCGCTGCGCTCCTGCAACATCGAGGACGCGCCCTACTTCGCCATACTGGAGATTACGCCCATCGGCGGCATGTTTTTGGAGGGTGTGGCAAACACCGCCGAAGATTTGGATGGCATCGTGGCCCTTATGAAGGAACACCAGGTGGACGCCGTGCTTTCGGTGGCAGTGAGCGTGCCTGCTGCCCTGGCGTTGGGGGATGCCGAGATCAGCGTCTACCGCGAGAAGGACTGCAAAACCGTCGGCGACGCCGGCAAAGCCTACGAGCTTTCTGAGCGCCAGGCCCGCCTTAACGACATGTAGGGTGGCCAAAAAGTCGGCATACTGAAAAAATGTGGACAAATGGTCGCGGGGGGGGATTTATATTTTTTTATAATTACGCCCCGCGACGATTTTGTTAGGAAAATTAAGTATTTAGACATTTTTGGCACTAAAGGGTACAA
>R11__coassemble_1497_pt1 | contig 13068 bp, 12 predicted proteins | sample R11__metabat2_low_PE_020 | metagenome-assembled genome bin R11 | reverse complement strand
TCTTCACCATCGTGGTAGTAGCGCGGGCGCACGCCCACATCTTCAAGGCCGATGCGGTGATAAAGCTCCAACGCTGCCTCGTTGCTGCAACGCACCTCCAAAGTGACCGTTTCTGCGCCCAACGCACGGCCATCGGTTGCCACCCGCTCAAGCAAGCGCATCGCAATGCCATGTCTGCGTTGAGAAGGCAGGGTGCACACATTAAAAATGCACAGCTCATCGGCAACCGTTTGCCCGCCTGCGCAGCCCATGATGCGACCGTCTTTTCGCGCAACCCACCAGGTGCGGTCCATGCGGCCAATTTCATCAGCGAGTTTGCCAAAGGTCCATGCGTCTTCAGGCATTGCCTCTTGTTGCAGTGCCACCACGTCATCAATATCGTTGATGGACATAGGGTGCATGCTCAAGCCACCCACGGCGCGGCCATCTGCAACGCCGCTAGCGGGCATAGTGTCAACAATGTTGAGGCGGGCACGCTCGTTTTCCTCGGCATCAGAAAGGCGCGTATAAACCGGAAGCAGTGTTGAAGCGTCTCCGCTTGAAAGGCTGCCGTTTTGTCGAGCGGCTGCATATGCCTCCAACAAGCCCTGACCATCCACAGACCACAAGTCCTCAGAAGCGCAGGTGAAAAGATCATTGCTAAAACAAGCCGCATGCTTGGTTAGGCCATTGCCCGCTATGAGCAAAGGCTCGTTTGCCTCAGCCCAGCAGCTGGCAACCTCGGCAGGCTTTGCGACGCTATCTGCTTCAAGGCGCTCAACACCGTTATCGGTCAAATTAAAGCGCACCGGGTAAACCTCTTTGCGCATGGCATCTTCGACCACACCCACTTTGCCACGCACGCCATGGCGCCACAGCTTCCAAGCAATAGCGTCCATGGTGCTCACACCATAGACTGCACAGCCCAAACCGCAGGCGATGCCCTTGGCTGTTGCGATGCCAATGCGCACGCCAGTAAAGGACCCCGGGCCACGCCCTACCACAACCGCACTAATGTCACCTGCCACAATGTGCTCGCTTTCAAGCATCTCGGTGGCGCGAGGCAAAAGCACTTGATCGGCTTTGCGCGGTGCTGGCCCATCTGCAGCACAGACCAGGCTGACATGGCCATCGCCACCTAAGGCACCCAAACTTAGGGCCAAGGTGTCGCTGGAAGTATCAAACGCAATAAGATATGCAGGTGAGCTCATGAAAGTCCTTTAAGACAGGTCTGTGCGTATGCAAATGCCATCGCTGAGGCTTGCACCCTGAATGATAACGCGCCCGTCTTCTGTAGTGCCAGCGCAGACAACCTGTATTTGCTCAAGCGTGCCGTCGTCGTTGACTTTCTCAACATAAGCGCCAATTTCGCCATCTTGCGCCACGGCGCTTTGAGGAACAGCAAACATCATCTCTTGCTCCTCAGGCTCAAAAACGCCCGAAATAGCCATGCCTTCCTGAGCTTCTTCGCCCAGATCGCCCAAGGTGATAATCACATCATCTTTTTCGCGGGAACTGACAGCTGGTAAAACATCGGAGACAGTCGCTTTGAGGTTGGTAATCTGCAGCTGCGGGCAGGCAATATCCACCTGCTGGCCAACCGTCACATCGTCAGCCTGGTCTTGCTCGATTTCCAGCACGCCAATAAGGGTGCCGTCGCGGCTTGTAAGCGTTCCTTGCGCCTCAAGAGCATCGTCAGCCTGCTCAGAAGCAAGAATCATCGTGTTAGAGGAAGGCTCAGCAGGCAACACCTTCTCTTCAACAGGAGCTGCCAGCAGATAGATACCGCACGCCAAGACAACTAACGCAATGAGGGCGATACCCACAAACAGCCCGGGCGTTTTGCCCAAGATGCCAACTGAAGCTCTGCGCTTTGAACGTGCCACAGCCGCCCCTTTTATGTTCTGGAGCCAAACGGCGAGACACTCGATGAGCCAGAGTTGCTCGAACCGTTATAAGTGCTGGAGTTATAGCCCGAGCCGTAACCCGAGTTAGAGCCCGAACTTGAGCTTGAGTCGGAGTCAGAACTAGAGCTCGAATCGGTGTTGGAGTAGCTCTGTTGGTATTGCTGCGTGTAGCCGCTCTGATTGCCATAGAGATACGAGCTCGTCATGCTGTGACACCCGCCCAGCATCAGGTTCAAAACCAGATTGAACATAATGAGCAGCAAAATCCAGCGTAGACAACCACCCGTGCCATAGGAGCGCGTAGTTTGCTGACGATATTGTTGCTGTCGCTGTTGCTGTTGTTGTTGAGATGTTGAGCGGCTCTGTTGGCTGCTTTGGTCATACCAGTTTTTAAACATCTCCTCGAAGGGGTCATAGTACTGCCCTTGCTGCCCAGCGTTTGTTTGAGTGTAACGCCCCGTGTTCGGGTCGTAGGTATAGGTGCGCGTTGTGCTGCTGTATGGATTGGAGCCTTGCGCATAGGGGTTTTGTTGCTGCTGTTGGCGTGCGCGCGGCCCATAAGGTTTGTCGTTGGTGATGGCATCGTATGCCGCATTGACCTCGGCCATTTTCTTGGCGGCTTCTTCGTCGCCAGGGTTGAGGTCGGGGTGATATTTCTTGGCCAATTTGCGATAAGCCTTCGCCACCTCGTCTTTCGAGGCGCCGGAGGTCAAGCCAAGTACTTTATACGGATCAGTCTCTGCCATAGTGCTCACATATTACTAAGCAATCCTGTGCTTTTCCTGAAGTCAAAGTCTCGATTCGGCAACGGTTTCAAAACAACCTACACCTGCAGCTGCGCAAATTGCTGGGCAAGCTCTTCGCCACGGACACCCTTGCCCAGAGCACACAATTCGCGTGTGCCATCCTCGCACACATGCACCTCAAGGTGCAAGTATTCATCGGGCAAGGCGTCAACAAAGCGGTCGCCCCATTCCACCAAGCTCACCGCGCCGGATTCTGTCAACCCATACCAATCAATGTCTTCCAGCTCGTAGCTTTGCTCAAGGCGGTATAAGTCGAAATGCAGCAACACAAGCTCGCTGCCTTCATATTCCACAACGATGTTGAAGGTGGGGCTTGTTATTTCTTCTGAAACGCCCAGCCCGCGAGCAAAACCTTTGGTGAAGTGGGTTTTTCCGGCACCGAGGTCGCCGGTAAGCACAATCATGTCATCAGGTTGCGCGCATGCAGCAAGGCCTTCCCCTAAGGCTATGGTCTCACTTACGCTGTGTGACAGACGCGTAATCACGATTTTTGCCTTTCCCTCTCTGCATCGGTGTCGAGCAGCAGCCGCAGCAAGTCGAAGTCTTGCTCAAGAGCCGTCACCTTTGAGCGGTCGTAGATTGCTGCCGCTGGGTGAAACATTGGGATGACCCGAAACGGGCCCGTCACATGCACCTGACCACGCAGTTTGGTGATGCCCGTTTCCGTCTGAAGAATGAACTTGGTGGCAAAGTTGCCCAGCGTCACCAGCACAATGGGGTGCACCGCCTTGATTTGCTCACGCAGCCAGGGGGTGCAAGCCTCGATCTCGTCAGGACGCGGGTCGCGGTTTTTGGGCGGGCGGCACTTCAAGATGTTGGCGATATAGATGTCGTCGCGGGAAAGTTTCACGCGCTCAAGCATTTCATTGAGCAGCTTGCCGGCAGCGCCCACAAAGGGCTCACCTTGCAAATCCTCATTTTTGCCAGGCCCCTCGCCGATGAACATGATTTTTGCATGGGGGTTACCCACGCCAAACACCAAGTTGGTGCGGGTGGCCGCAAGACTACATTTCTCGCAGCCTTGGCAGCTGGCCAGGACTTCTTCAAGCGGCTTAGACATAGATCTTCGGCAGCCTTAACCCGAACAAGCAGGTAATCTCATGGTTGATGGTGTTGAGCATATCGGCCATCATCTCCACCGTTATCTCGTGGTCGCCTTGCTTGCCGATGATAACTACCTCATCACCTTGCTCGGCACCACCCATTTGCCCACGGATGGAACGCCCCAGCGGGATCTCAATCATCATCTGGTCCATGCAAATGTTTCCCACCTGGTCGCATAAACGCCCGTTGCAGATGACTTGAAAGCCCAGCTGGGTCAGCTCGCGGCGCACGCCATCGGCATAGCCCAAAGGCAGCGTGGCAATTTGAACTGGTTTGCCCACGCGGTAATTCAACCCATAGCTGACGCCATCGCCGAGCGGCGGCTCTTTAATGAACGAAATCTGAGCCTTCACAGCCATGGCGGGTTTGAGCTCAACCAAATCAGCAGTCTCACGGCTTGAGGGCAGACCATACAAACAGATGCCAAGGCGCACCATGTCGTAGTGGACCTCGGGGTACCTAAAGATGCTTGCGGAGTTGGCCGCATGCACAATGCCCGGGTTGATGTGAGCGGCGCGCAAAGCAGAAATTGCCTCTTCAAAGCGGCCAACTTGAATGCGGAAGTCCCAATCAGTCTCGCAGTCGGCCGTGGCGAAGTGGGTGAAGGTGCCTTCCAGCTTTAGTCCACGGTGAAAATCGATTTGCTGCACGAAGTCGACAACCTCGCTATACAGCACGCCGATGCGGTTCATGCCGCTGTTGACGGCCAGATGAAACGGCGCAACCTTGCCACGCATATCTGCCGATTCGCCATAGGCCAAGGCGAAGTCGGCCGTGCAAACAGCAGGGGTCAAGTCGTAATCCAATAGCAGATGAATGGTGCGAATGGGTGGTTGAGCGAGGATGAGGATGGGCACCGTTAGGCCAGCTTTGCGCAGCTGTATGCCCTCGTCAACCGTGGCCACAGCCAGGCGGTCTGCGCCGGCAGCAAGCGAGGCCTGGGCAACACGCACAGCACCATGACCATAGGCATCAGCCTTGACCACTGCCATCAGCTCGCAGCGCGGGCCTATGGCCTTGCGCGCCTGCTTGGTGTTAAACGCAATGGCATCAAGGTCAACCTCGACCCAGGCACCGCGGGTGACCGTCGAGCGCGTGAAAGACTCTGGGAGCTCGGCACGCGTAGCGGCATCAGTCTCAAGCGCAGCATCGAAGCTCATCTGCTCGTTTTCAGCTGCGCCAAAGGGCTCATCAGAAAACTTAGCGCGCTCTATGCCATCGGGCAAAACCGGGTTTGCACCGAAATAGTTAACAATCTTTCCCATTGCTGCCTTCACTCGCTTTCATCACATCAGCAATTGCCAAACCTATGTAGTTAGGCAAATCGGAGGCCACCACCGAGATATCAGAGTAATCTTGAGCCGCAAGGTGCCCTGCGTGCCCATGAAGATACACCGCCAAGCAAGATGCATCAAATGCATCAAGGCCTTGAGCCACAAATGCACCCACCATGCCCGCCAAAACATCCCCCGTCCCTGCCTTTGCAAGTTCAGGGCCAGCATTGCAGCACACGCAGATAGCGCCCTCAGGGTTTGCAATAAGGGTCTGAGGGCCTTTAAGCACCACAACGGCATCGAATTTCTCGGCAAGTTCATGGGCGGCCTGTTCGCGCTCTTCAACAGCATGCCCCAACAGGCGCGCCGCCTCCCCTTCATGAGGGGTCAACACCTGCACGCTGCCTTGTGGGCGCAGCTGCACAAAGCGCTCTACATCTGAAGCGATAATATTGAGCGCATCGGCGTCGAGCACCAACGGCAATGAGCGCACCTGTTCGCAAGTCAAAAAATTCCAGAGAAACGCTACAGCCGGCTCAGTTTGAGAAAGCCCCGGGCCCACCAAGGCTGCTCGAGCACGACCGAGTTGTTCAACACAGGCATCAACAGCCTCTTTGCACAGGCTGCCACCTTCCTGCTCAAGTGCATAAACTGGCTCAGATATGAGGTGCATCTTCGCAACACGAGCAGCATCCGCACAGGTCAAAAGTTTGGTGTAGCCAGCACCGGCACGAGCAGACGCCTTCGTTGCCAGCACCGCAGCCCCGCTAAATTGTGCGGAACCCGCAATAACAGCCAAAGCGCCGCGGGAATATTTGTGAGCATCTCTTTTTGGGTGCGGAACAAGTTGTGCCGCCGCCTTCATATCAAACACCACAGGCGTCATGAGCTACTCGCCCGCCGTTTCAGGCGCAAGGCCGTCTTCTGCGCTTTCCTCAGCACCCTCGCCACCTTCACTGGCGACCGTTTCAAGATCGTCAAGCATGCCACGCAGTTCTTTAAAAGCTTGGGCAAGCTCCTCTTTTGCAGACGTCTTCTCTTCAGCAGGCTTGACCTGCGAAGCCGCATTAACGGCAATGGCATTTGCAACTGCCGTGCCATGGGTGCGCGAAAGGGAAAGGTGGAACTCGAGAATGCCCTGTTCTTCGGCCAAGCGAGCTGCTTTGCCATGCAACACGGGGACAGGCCTGCCCTTCTCGTCGTGAGCAACCTCAACGTCAGTAAAGGCAACGCCCTGCCCAAAACCGCAGCCCAGTGCCTTAAGCACAGCCTCTTTGGCTGCAAAATGAGTGGCAAAGTGGGCAACGCTTAGGTGTTTGCTTTCGCAGTAGGCGCGCTCTGAGGCGGTATACACGCGTTCAACAAAACGCGGAGAGCGCTGCAAAACGGTCTCCATGCGCTCAATCTCAACGATATCTACGCCCAGACCAGCAACGAGCGGGCTTTGCACGTCTTCGGCCATGGCCTACTCCACCGTCACAGACTTGGCAAGGTTGCGCGGGTGGTCAACATCGCAACCACGGTTAATGGCCACAAAGCGGGCCAAAAGCTGCAGCGGCACGCTTGCGGTGATTGCGCTGAGCTCTTCGCGCACCTTGGGGATGTAGAGCACGTAGTCGGCCACCTTTGCAGCCTCCTCATCGCCTTCTGTTGCAACGGCGATAACATGAGAGCCGCGAGCCAGAATCTCCTGGATGTTGCTTAACGTCTGCATGCGCGTGGCGCTATCGGGCACAACTGCCACCACCGGCACGGTCTCATCAAGCAAAGCGATGGGCCCATGTTTGAGCTCACCTGCCGAATAAGCCTCTGCATGCAAATAGCTGATCTCTTTGAGTTTGAGCGCGCCCTCATAGCAGGTGGTTGAAGCCATGCCGCGGCCCACATACATGGCGGAGTGGGCATTTGTCAAAAGCTCGGCCGCTTTCTCGATTTCGGACGTGTCGGCCAAAATGCGCTCGATTTGAGCGGGGGTTTCCAAAAGATCGTTATAAAGCATCTTTACCTGACGGCCCGTCAGGCGTTTTTTGTTTTGAGCCAAAAACAGCGCAATCAAAGTTACGCAGGCAATCTGTGCCAAAAACGACTTAGTGGCGGCAACGGAGATTTCCATGTTTGCCTTCACATACAGCGTGCCATCGGATTCGCGGGTGATGCGGCTTCCCATGCAGTTGGTAACGGCAAACACCTTGGCGCCCTTGCTGCGTGCCAAACGCACTGCGGCCAGCGTGTCAGCCGTCTCGCCGGACTGGCTCAAAGCGATAACCAACGTGGACGGCGTGACGATGGGATTGCGATACCTAAACTCACTTGCCACCTCAACCGTCACCGGAATGCGCGCCCAACCCTCGATGAGTTCGCGGGCAATAAGACCAGCGTGGTAGCTGGTGCCGCAGCCGATGATATAGACGTTGTCAATGGCTTCGATATCTTCGGCATCCAAAGCCAGGTCTTCCAAAACGATGCGGTTGTTCTTCAGATGCCCCGCAACCGTATCGCGCACCACACGGGGCTGCTCATGAATTTCTTTGAGCATGAAGTCGGGGTAACCCGCCTTTTCAGCTGTCTCGGCATCCCAATCAATGTGAGTAGGGCTCGGCTCGATCGCCTCACCTGTCGCATTGTAGAAATCGATGCCGTCTTTTCGCAAAACGGCAACCTCGCCATCCTCCAAAAAGACCACGTCGCGCGTGTAGTTCATAACAGCGACCATATCGCTTGCCACCAGCGAAGCACCCTGCGCATGCCCCACGACGATGGGGCTGTCTTTGCGGGTGACCACAATCTGCTCGGGGAAGTCCGCATGAATGGCCGCAATGCCATAGGCGCCTTCAAGCTGCGCCACCGTCTTGTGCATGGCTGCAACCAAGTCGCCTTCATAATATTGCTCAAGCAGGTGGGCCACCGTCTCGGTGTCGGTCTCGCTTGCAAACGTATGGCCCTTGGCGATGAGTTCATCGCGCAAAGCGGAGTAGTTTTCGATGATGCCGTTATGCACAACAGCAATTTTGCCGCTGCAGTCTTTGTGAGGGTGAGCATTTGCCTCGGAAGGGGCGCCATGAGTTGCCCACCTGGTGTGGCCAATGCCACAGGTGGCTTCTAAAGTCTGCTCGCTCACAGCAGCTTCAAGCTCGGCAACTTTGCCCACACGGCAAACAACATCAAGCTCATCGGCCCCTGTGCAAACAGCGATGCCCGCCGAATCATACCCGCGGTACTCAAGCTGCTTGAGGCCTGCAATAAGGATGTCTTTGGCTTGATCAGAGCCAACGTATCCCACGATTCCACACATACTTACACCTTTCAAACATACAAGTACTGAAAATTTTAGCAAAGAGCGCACGGTGGCATATGGATGGCATGTGGAGAAGCACCCCAGCGGAAAAGGCGTATGCCAAGCTGCAGCTGAGCAAAAGAAAAGCGGCCCCCCAACGGGAGCCGCTTCACATGCATTTGGTTAACCCTTAGGCCTCTGCCGGGATGACATGGACCTTGCGCTTGGCGCCGTGGGTGTATTTGACAGTGCCATCGCACAGGGCAAACAGCGTGTCATCCTTGCCACGACCAACGTTCTCGCCCGGGTGGAAGTGGGTGCCGCGCTGGCGAACCAGAATCTCACCGGTGCCGACAAGCTGGCCAGCAAAACGCTTGCAACCCAAACGCTGTGCGTGAGAGTCGCGGCCATTACGGGTGGAGCCTAGACCTTTTTTATGTGCCATTTTCTTTCGCCTCCCTTAAAGCTTTAAGCGTTCTCGATGATTTCGATGATTTCAGCCTTCTTGGCGCCGGAAGGAATCTTGATGCCCTTCTCCTTAGCCATTTCCTTCAGCTGAACAACGGTGAACTTGGACAAGTCCTGAGCAGGAGCCTCGGCAGCCTCAGCAGCTGCCTCGACGACGGGCTCTTCAGCCTTGGGGGCCTCAGCCTTGGGGGCCTCCTTCTTGGCAGGCTTCTCGGCCTTGGGAGCTTCCTTCTTTGCAGGAGCCTCGGCCTTGACACCAGCGATCTCGGTGATGCAGATCTTGGTCAGGTTCTGACGATGACCCTTGGTGCGCTTGTAACCCTTGCGCTTCTTGAACTTGAAGATGATGGCCTTCTTGCCCTTGTGCTGATCGATGATCTCAGCGGTGACAGTGGCCTTTGCAAGTGCGTCTGCGTCGGTAATGATGTTCGTGCCGTCGTTGATGAACAGAGCCTCGAGCTGCACCTTGGTGCCAGCCTCGCCCTCGATCTTCTCGACGTCGAGCACCTCGCCCGGCTTGACGGTGTATTGCTTGCCACCGGTTTTGATGATTGCGTACATTATCGGTATGCCTTTCAACTACTAACTTTGCATGCTTTCTGTATGCGCTAGCGTGAGGGAAGTACGCAAACGTACACAGACGCGAACAGAGATGGTAGCAAAAATAAAACGCCGATGCAATACAAAATAGCGATTACCCAGCGAGTATTTTTTAAGAGCAAGCCAGACCGTTATTTAACCTGTGCAGCACGAAGCTCAAGACGGGTTAAGGCTGCCACTCGCGGAGCACGCTCGCCTAGCGGTTCGAGCATGGCGGCTAAGAATTTATCGGGGCGCAAAGAGCCCTCGTCTTGGGCACAGGTGGTAAAGCGTACGGCAACGTCTTTGCCAAGCTGCTCCATCTGTGGCTTGCCAAGCAGCCTGTTCTCAAAGGAAATCTGTTTGACCTTAGCCGGACCTCTGCCCTTCTTAGGTTTGCGGGCCACCTCGATATAGCCGCGTGCCATCAGCGTATCAAGTGCGTTTCCCAGCTCTTCGACGTTTGTGTTCTCAACCACCGCCAGCCAATCGCTCACAGGAAATGCCACGGTCACTGCATCAGCGCGCATGTTGATGTATTCGCAGGCAATGGGCTGCAGATCGGCCACGCTGGTGGCCTGCATACGCTCAAGCGCTTCGGCAGGCTTTACAAACTCACGCAGCCGCAGGTCAAGGTATTCGCCGTCACTGCCAGCACCCACCGGCAAAGCCGGGCCGAACGAGACCTTCATGTGGGGGTTGAACCCTTCAGTGATGGCATAGGGAAGGCCAGCGCGGCGGATGATGCGCTCCATCGAACGGATGGTCTCCAAATGCGAAAGATAAGCAAGGCGCCCACGCTTTACATATTTAACGCGCATGAGAAACCCTTCACTCATGGTCTACCCCCTCCCCTTTTGCGCTGACAGGTGCGATGCGCACACCCTCAAGGTCGATTTTGGCGTCGAGGTCTTGGCAAACGCCGCAGACACTGCAGGGGCCAAAGGTGCAGTCAGGTGTGGTAACGCCCTGCTCGGCCTTCTTTAGCTCGCTGAGCAAGAAGCGCTCGGTGACGCCGCAGCTGATGTGATTCCATGGCAGCGCCTCGCCTGGCTCAAACTCGTGGCAGGCAATCTCCATGAAGTCGACGCCTGTTTCAGCGGCCGCCTGCTGCCAGGCAGCAAAGTTGAACTGATCACTCCAGGCATCAAAACGGGCACCGCATCTCCAGGCCGCCTCGACAAGCTCGGCGCAAGAGCGCCCGCCACGGGCCAGCGCAGCCTCAACATAGGAAGTTTCACTGTCGTGATAGTGCAGGTCAACACCTTTGCGCGGCATTGAATTGCGCAGCACCTGAATGCGGTGTTCAATCTCAGGGCGGGTGATTTGGCCACTCCATTGAAACGGCGTTGCAGGCTTTGGGATGAACAAGCTGGCAGATGCGCTCATACGCACATTGCCACGTTGGTCGTTGGGGACGGCATCCTTGGCAGCTGCATACAGACGGCGGCACAAATCACCGATGGCGGCCACATCGTCATCGGTCTCACCGGGCAAACCAATCATGAAGTAGAGCTTGCATCTGCGCCAGCCGGCGCTAAAAGCGTTCTCAACGGCTGCAAAAATTTGTTCTTCGGTGATGCCTTTGTTGATAACGTCGCGCATGCGCTGGCTTCCCGCTTCGGGTGCCAGCGTCAAACCCGGCTTGCGCTCGCCAGCCACAAGGGTCGCAAGCTCAATGCCGAAGGCATCCACGCGCTGGCTTGGCAAGCTGATGCCCAAACCCGTGCCATGGAAACTGCGGTTTAAGCGGCGCACCATCTCCATAATGCAGCTGTGATCAGTGGATGAAAGCGACGTCAGCGAGACCTCGTCGTAGCCTGTCAGCACCATGCCGTCAGCAACCGCAGAGATAACAGGGTCGCATGTTCGCTCGCGCACAGGCCGATAAATCATGCCTGCCTGGCAAAAACGGCACCCACGGGAGCACCCGCGCAAGATCTCAATAGCAAGGCGGTCGTGCACCAACTCGCAGTAAGGCACGATGGGCTGAGGCAGCGTTTTGGTTGAATCGAAATCGGCGATAACGTTTTTATGGATGACCTCAGGCAGATCGTCTGCAACAGGTGCAACCACGGTGCAGATGGTATCGCGCACGCCACCGGCCGGCATAGCACAGTCTTTCGCACATTTGGGTTGATATTTACTCGGCACATACATGCCCTCAACGTGTGCAATGGCATCCAAAATTTCTTGGCGGCTTGCCCCGGCGTTGCGCATTGTGCGGTGCAGACGCGCAACCTTTAAGTCAAGCTCCTCGCCTTCGCCGATGAAGAATGCATCGAAAAATGCAGCGTAGGGCTCCGGGTTATAAACGCACGGGCCTCCGCCAAACACAATCGGGTCGCCCTCTTTGCGCTCACTTGCCCTTAGCGCAATGCCACCCAAGTCCAGAACTTCCAGCACATTTGTTGCTGCCATCTCATGAGGCAGTGTGATGCCAATGAAATCGAATTCATCGAGAGGCGCATAGCTTTCAAGCGAGCACAACTTAAGGCCTTCGTCCCGCATCAACTCAATCATGTCGGTCCAGGGCAGATAGGCGCGCTCGCAGAAAATGTTCTCATCGCGGTTGAGCTCATCATAAAGAATGGCAACAGCTTGGTTTGCCTGGCGAATCTCATAAGTGTCCGGATAAATCATGACCGCATGATAATCAGCACTCGCCTTTGAGGCGGGGTCAACACTTCCCCACTCGCGCCCCAGATAGCGGGAGGGCTTTTCAACTTTGGCAATCAGAGGCGCATAGCGCGGCCACAAGTCAGTCATCTGCACATATCTTTCTATTCGGTTTCAGCTGCTGGCTCAGCAGATACATCTGCATAGGCACCTGCAGCGATATCGACCAGTTCAGTTGAGGTCTCAGTAATGGTTTCCATCACTTGGTCTGCTGCAGCAGAAAGCGCCTCGGAAAGGCTGCTGAAAACACCGTCGCCTTCAAAGTAATCAAGGGCTGCTCGGCCAATAGCCTGGGTGCCGAAGTAGGCAACACCGCTTTTGATGCCCCAACCCAAGAAGGGGACTGCGCCACTGAGTTCGCGTGCCACCGCGCGCATGCCAAAGGCACTGGCAACCACTGCCAAAATCTCCTTGACGCGCCCCAAATCCATATCAAAGCCATACACGCTGGCAATCTGTAGCACCATCCGCGCCTGGTTGAGCGTGATAACAGGCATATCAGCCCCGGGAATAAACACCAAAAGCCCGATGGCACCACACTGCAGCGAAGTCCCTTCGATAACCTGCGACGCCAGGGCCATACGCATAAAGGGGAAGTCCAGCGCCATAGACAGCCGCTTTGCAGGAGCGTGGCCAATAATCCATTCAGCCAGCTCGTCAAGGGGGCGGGCAAGCTCGAAGTCAGCAGCAACGATATCGCCAATGGGGATGCCCTTATGAGGCAGCTCGATAGCGGTGCACTCTTCTTCAGTTTGCTGCTCATCGAGCTGTTCGGGGTCTTCTTCAAAAAAGAACGTGACGCCCTGTTCGATGACGACCACAGCAGGTGTACCCATGCGACGGGCATCAGAGGCCACATCACCCAAAAGAAGCGATTCTGCGCCAACAATCACGCACAAGTCAGCCGGCAAAGGCAGCTCAGGAGCAGCATCGGCCATAAGCACCATGCGCACCTCCGAGGAAGACTCAGGTGCATCAAACGCTTGCAAGACGGCATC
>R11__coassemble_1434_pt1 | contig 13479 bp, 11 predicted proteins | sample R11__metabat2_low_PE_020 | metagenome-assembled genome bin R11 | reverse complement strand
GGCCACTTAGCCCTATGGCATCAAAACCTTGGGCAGCATGAACCCCATCATGATCGACGGCACCGGCATGTGTGGCGGCTGCCGCGTGAAGGTGGGCGGCGAATACAAGCACGCCTGCATCGACGGCCCTGACTTTGACGGCCATGAGGTGGATTTTGACGAGGCTATGCGCCGCGGTGTCATGTATCGCAGCTTCGAGGCTGACGCTCGTGCATATGTCGAAGAAACCTGCTGTGGCGGAAAGGAGGCCCTCAATGGCTAAGAACAATTTCAATATGCAGCCTGAGAAGACCCCCATGCCCGAGCTGGATGCAGATTTCCGCGCCACGGTCTTTGAAGAAGTGGCCTTGGGCTACAGCGCCGAGGAAGCTGTCAACGAGGCAAAACGCTGCATCAACTGCGCCAAGCACCCCTGTGTGGCTGGCTGCCCGGTGGGCGTGGATATCACCGGCTTTGTGGGCAAGGTGGCTGAAGAGGACTTCGCCGGTGCCTATTCGGTGCTGAAGGCAACCAATGCGCTGCCTGCCATCTGTGGCCGTGTGTGCCCCCAGGAAACCCAGTGCGAGGGCGTATGCACCCGTGGTGTCAAAGGCGAGCCGGTAGGTATCGGCCGTATCGAGCGCTTTGTGGCCGACTGGGGCTTTACGCACCCCGATGAGCTGCCCGAGCCCGAGGCTGTTGAGCAAGATTTGGCTGGCAAGAAGGTGTCCTGTGTTGGCAGTGGCCCGGCATCCATCACTTGCGCAGGCGAGCTGGCAAAACGCGGTGCTAGCGTCACCGTCTTCGAGGCGCTGCACAAGGTGGGCGGCGTGCTGGTCTATGGCATCCCCGAGTTTCGCCTGCCTAAAGAGTTGGTTGCCAAAGAGGTTGCCACGGTAGAGGCTATGGGTGTCACCTTTGAGCCGAACGCTGTAGTAGGCAAGCTCTTCAGCGTGGGTGAGCTTATGGAGGAGCAGGGCTTCGACGCTGTCTTTTTGGGAACTGGCGCCGGTGTTCCCAGCTACTTAAACATCGAGGGCGAGAGCTTGAACGGCGTTATGACCGCCAACGAGCTTTTGACCCGTGTGAACCTGATGAAGGGCTTTGAGTTCCCTCAATATCAGACCCCGGTCTTCATGGGGGAGAAGTGCGTGGTGTGCGGCGGTGGCAACGTGGCCATGGATGCAGCGCGCACCGCTAAACGCCTTGGTGCCGATGTCACCATTGTGTATCGGCGCGGCATCGAGGAGATGCCAGCTCGCGCTGAAGAGGTGCATCATGCGCAAGAGGAGGGCATCAACTTCTGTGTGCTCACCAACCCCACCCGCATCATCGGCACCGAGCAGGGCTGGGTTGCAGGCGTTGAGTGCGTTTCTATGGAGCTGGGCGAGCCGGATGCATCTGGGCGCCGCAGGCCCCAGGCTATTGAGGGCAGCGAGCACGTTGTCGAGGCCGACACCTTCATTGTTGCAGTTGGCTCAAAGACCAACAAACTCATTGCCCAGACCACTCCGGGTCTGGATGTTACCGAGCGCAACCTGGTGGTGACTGACCCTGAGACGGGTGCTACTTCCATGCCAGGCGTCTTCGCCGGCGGAGACGCAGCAACAGGTGCTGCCACAGTCATCTTGGCCATGGGCGCCGGCAAGAGCGCTGCCAAGGGTATTGCAGACTATCTGCTGAGCTAAGGCATTTCGAGATAAAAATGGGGCTGCATAGTGCAGCCCCATTTTTTTGTGTCTTTAGTGCGCGTCTAGTATTGGCGCCAGCGTTCGAAGATGAGCAACGTTTGCTCTTGAGTGGTCACCGGCACACCTTCTTCTTCGTTGCTGTTAAAGGAAGTGCCAATCTCATTGACGATGGTGTCTTTGAGCATCCAGCCCATCTCTCCGTAGAGGTTTAAGATTTCTTCGATCTTATCGGCATTGGCACGGCCATCCATCAGGTCTTTAACCGGCACAACCTTGTATTCAAAGTAACCGCCGTTGTTGTGCTTGATAGCGTTGCTTATGATTTCCTGGGACTGCTTCTTTGCAAGCTCTGTGCCGACGGTTTCTTGCTCTGCCATATCGCATCACTCCTTTTCGCAGTGGTTGTTTGCTTGCTGCAAGAGTAACGCGAGTTGAGGCTTTGGCCTGTAACTGTTACTTTTCTGCTGCTAAGAGACGTTCTGAGGCAGATGATCCGCTTTAAGGCAGATGGTTGATGAGACTTGCTTGGTAGCCGGCACCAAAGCCGTTGTCGATGTTGACCACGCTGACCCCGCTGGCACAGCTGTTGAGCATGGCAAGCAGTGCGGTCAGGCCGTCGAAGGAAGCACCGTAGCCAACCGAGGTGGGAACGGCAATAACCGGGCAGCTGACCAGCCCACCGATGACGCTGGGCAAAGCACCTTCCATACCTGCCACAGCAATGATGCAACGGGCGTTTGCAAGGGTTTCCTCATGGGCAAGAAGGCGGTGGATGCCTGCCACTCCAACGTCGGTCAGCCGCGTCACGCGGTTGCCCAGTGCTTCAGCGGTAAGTGCCGCCTCTTCGGCTACGCCTAGGTCGCTGGTGCCAGCACAGGCAACGACGATTGTGCCTTTGCCATCAGGCTCGGGCATCTCGCCGCACAAAAGCAGCTGCGCAGCATCGTGGTAGGTGCAGGCCTTCGCATCCGCGGAGTTCAAAGCGTCAATGACTTCCTGAGCTTTTGATTTCTCAATGCGGGTGGCCAGCACCAACTGCTGGCCGTTTGAGCGCAGCGAGGTGATGATGCCGGCAATCTGTGTGGCGGTTTTGGAGGCACCATAGATGACTTCACCTGCACCTTGGCGGCGCGCACGGTCTAGGTCGACCTGCGCGTAGCCCAAATCATCGATGCGGTTGTTATCCATGGTGCCTCCTTAGCGTGCTTGCTTTAGAAGTTTCCGCCGAACATCTGGCTGAACTCCTCCAGCGCGGCAGGAATGTCGATGGACTGCGGGCAGACGGCGCTACAAGAGCCACAGGCGATGCAATCCTTCGGCAGCTTGCCTTCCTCGACAGTTACCAGTGCCATGGGGGCCAAAAAGCCGCCACCGGTGAACTTGTGCTCGTTGAAGAGCCCCAACATCCAAGGGATGTCGATTTCCTGTGGGCAGTGGCTGACGCAATAGTGGCAAGCAGTGCACGGGGCGATGCCGTCGGTGACGCGAGCGTTGACGATTGCCTCAAGCACAGCCATGTCGTCTTCACTCAAAGGCTTTTCTTCCTCAAAGTAACTCAAGTTCTCGGTTTGCTGCTCCAAAGAGGAAGCGCCGTTGAGGATGGTGAAGACCTGGTCAAAGCCCTGCAGATAGCGCTCGGCCCAGGCAACGATACCCTCGTCCGCACGCTGTGCCTTCAGCTTGGCGGCCTCCTCATCGGTGGCCTTGGCCAGCATGCCGCCACGCAGCGGCTCCATAACGATGACCGGCAGGTTGTATTCTTTGGCAAGCTCCAGCTTTAGCTTGGCATCCTGGAACTCGTAGTCGATGTAGTTCAGCTGAATCTGTACAAACTCCATCGCATCGCCGTATTTCTCCAAGAAGCGCTTCATGACGTCGTAGGAGCCATGGCAGGAAAAGCCCAGGTGCTTGATCTTCTCGTTCGTATCGCGCATGCCGATGAAGTACTCCACATCGCCATACTTTTCAGTGTTCAGATAGGCATCGATATTCATCTCGCAGACGTTGTGGATGAGGTAGAAGTCCACATAATCCATCTGCAAGCGCTCGAGCTGCTCGGCAAAGATTGCCTCGTGCTTGCCCCAGTTGTTTCCGTCATAGCCTGGGAACTTGGTGGCCACATAGAAGCTATCGCGGTCGTAGCGGGCCAGGCCCTGGCCGCAGACCTTCTCGGAGTTGCCATTATGGTAGCCATAGGCGGTGTCGAAGTAGTTGACGCCTGCCTCATAGGCGGCATCGATCATCTCGAGGGCTGCCGGCACATCAATAGCACCGTCATCGCTGCCATCGCCAAGCTTGGGCAGGCGCATGGTGCCCATGCCATACAAGCTGATGTCCATATCGTTAAATTGCCTGATTATCATGCTCTCTCCTTTTAAAGCTAACGGTCTTACAACTGCTTAAAACCCAAAATAACCTGCGATTTCTTCCATACGTTGCTGCTGAGCCACATCGAAGGGGCAACGGCTGTCGCAGTGCCCACAGGCGATGCAGTCGCTGGCATGCAGCTCGAGTTTCTCATAGTGGCCGCGAGCCTGCTCATCGCCAAGAAGCGACAAGTCATAATATTTGTTGATCATGGCGATGTCGAGCCCGGCAGGGCAGGGGTGGCAGTGGCTGCAATAGACGCACCTGCCCGTCAAGTCCTGGGGCACAATGCTGCCCAAGGCGCTGTAGTCCTTCTGCTCAGCCGTTGCATCCAGCCAGCTTAGCCAGCCCTCCAATTCTGTGCGGTCCTTCATGCCGGCATGCACACAGGCTACAGCCGGTTTGTCGAAGGCATACTGCACGCATTGAACAGGAGTCAAAGCGATTTTGAAGGGGGACTGCTCGGCGCTGAACAGCTGCCCGCCGGCAGAGGCTTTCATAACGCTCAATGCCACGTTCTCGCGCTCGCACAGGCGGTAGAACTCGGCGCGCTCGTCAACGCCGCCTTTGCCATAGATGCTCTCGTCGGTGTAGTCATACATGGGGTTGATGGAAAACATCATGAGCTCCATCAGCCCCGTCTCAACCATGCGCTTGCCAATCTCGACGCTATGGGTTGAGCAGCCCAAATGCTTGATGACGCCTTGCTTTTTCAGCTCAAGGGCGTAATCCCACAGGCTGTTTTCAAACATCGCCTCGAAGTCCTCAACCTCATCCATACAGTGAATGAAGCCGAAGTCGGCGTAATCGGTCTTGAAGGCATCGAGCTGGAACTCCCAGCCTCGCTTGATGACATCCATATCGCGGGTCCAGCCATACTTGCCGCTGCTGTAGTCGCAGCCCAAGTGCAGCTGCAGCGCCACGTCTTTGCGCACGGGCGCAATCACATCGGTCATGGCTGCATAGCCGCCAGCCTCACTGGGCAGGGTGTCCATGAAGTTGATGCCCGCCTCAAGGCCCGCCTCAAGCACTTCGCGGGTTTGGGTGCTGTCGGTGAACTGCGCTGCTCCAAAACCGATGGCGCTGAGCTTTACTTGAGGGTTTTTGGGCAGGGCGTTATAAATCATCTTTGCCATGCGCTCTTTGATTCCTTTTTAGCTTTATGCCAAAGCGTCGTACTCTTCGTCGGTCACCGGCTCGCACCACTCGTTTGAGCAGTCCTCGCCTGGCACCTCGACGGCCAAGTGCTGAAACCAGCTGTCTTTGGCGGCGCCATGCCAGTGTTTGACCTCAGCGGGGATGTTGACCACATCGCCCGGCTGCAAAATCTGAGCAGGCTTGCCCCATTCTTGATACCAGCCGCAACCAGCCGTGCACAACAAAATCTGCCCACCGCCCTTTGTGGCATGGTGGATGTGCCAGTTGTTGCGGCAACCCGGCTCAAAGGTCACATTGCCAATGAACACCTGGTCAGTGCTGACGATGCCCAGATAGCTTTGGCCCTGGAAATATTGGGCAAACCCGTCGTTGGGGCCGCCGGTTTCAAACACACTCAGATCTGGTGCAATTTTGTTGTCGCTCATGAAACCTCTCCTTTGCTTGATCAACTACTTTGCATTATCCAATAACTTCTCGCTGAAAAGAGGGCTGGCACCCACTTTGAGAACAACCGTTACCTAGCCACAATCGAGCTTTCTACAGGCCGAGCCAAGATGCGATTGATGCATTTGTGGCATCGCTGGCAAAGCGCCTGCTGCTGCCCCAGGTGGAGTTGGGGGCTGCTGCATGGAGCTCTTCAAGGCTGCCATCGATGTCGCTGCTCCCAGAGGTGCAAAACGTGATGATCTTCTTGCCGTCCAGCTTGCCGCTTTCAAGAAGCGTCAGGATGATGCGCGGCGCCTTGCCCCACCAAATGGGGTAGCCCAGATAGACGGTGCCATAACTTGAAATGTCGGGGATGTTGTCCACAATGGCCGGGCGCGCCGTGCCCTCGTTTTGCTCAACGGTGGCGCGGGTGGAGGAGTCGTTATAGTCGAGGTCGGTATCGGTGTAAGGCTCTTGCGGCTCGATGCGTACTGGGTCAACGCCGAGGTCAGCGCCGATTTTTTCTGCAATGCCCCAGGTGTTGCCTGTGGCCGAAAAACACAGCACGCACCCATTTGTCAGGTCCGCGATGATTTCGGCGTCGGTTTCATCGATTTCGTCTGTAGCGTTGCTGCTTTGCTCGTCTTCATCTGGCTTGTCAGCTGAGCTGGAATTGCATCCATACAGCCCCAATGCGCCAGCCAAGCACAAAGTTGTGGCTCCGCCGATGAAACTTCTGCGTGAAATCATGGCTCTCCTTCCAAGATATTTTTCGCCTTTCATATTCTAGCGCTGAGGGGTGGTGCAACCTTTGTCTGCCGTCAACAATCGAATGCATGAAAATTCGTGCATTCGGTGCGTCCCTTGGGGCAAAACTGCGCTTTGTGTTCATCGAGTGCATGAAAACTCGTGCATTCGGTGCGTGGGGCAGGCTCGTGCGCTGGGGCAGTCGTGGTAGCATTTCTGCCATGATTGAGGCGCTTTACATCCATATTCCGTTTTGCACAAGCCGCTGTGCGTATTGCGACTTTGCAACCGAGGCATGTTCGGACACTGAACGCATGCAGACTTATGTGGACGCGCTTTGCATGCAACTCAGGCGGGCATCTCGTGCAGGGCTTTTGGGCGGCGTGCGCACCATCTATATCGGCGGCGGTACGCCTACGCACTTGGGCTCGCGGCTGCTCAACAGTCTGGTGTATCTCATCAGCCTTTCGGTGAATCTGGAAAACGTGGCGGAGTTCACCGTCGAGTGCAACCCTGAGAGCTTGACGCCGCAAATGGCAAAAGATCTGTTCGCTTTAGGGGTTGACCGCTTTAGCATTGGAGCTCAAAGCTTTGATGATGGGGTGCTGGCCCAGTTTGGACGGCCGCACCGCAGTGCCGATATTGTGGCAGCAGTAGCTGCAGCAAAACAGCGGGAAGCTGCTGTCAGCCTTGACCTCATCTGCGGGGCCCCTGGCCAAACCCTTGAAAGCTGGCATGCGAGTTTGCACGCTGCGCTTGATTGCGGCATCGACCACATCAGCATCTACCCGTTAACCGTGGAAGACGGCACGCCGCTTGCTGCACGTGTTACGGCAGGGGAGTGTTTGCCGCCTGATGAGGACGTACAGGCCGAGATGATGCTTGCCGCGCAAGAGGTGTTGAGTGAGGCTGGTATGCAGCGCTACGAGGTGGCCTCCTATGCCATGCCCGGCCATGAATCCAAGCACAACACTGCCTATTGGAGCGGCGTTTCCTACCTAGGCTTAGGTGCCGCTGCTGCCTCCATGATGAGCGCTGCCGATTTTGAGAAGTGCCGTGAGGCGGGTATCCTCGGCTCGGTGTTTGAGATGGAAACCGACGAGCCGTTCACCTGCGAAGACGCCGCAAGGGTGCGCTTTCAGGCTGTTGCAGACTCCGATGCTTTTGCAAGCTCGGCGGGCCTGCCTGTGGTGCATGCCGAGAGTCTGAACGAGCGTGAAGCTGTTCTAGAAGATGCCATGCTCGCATTTCGCACCTCAAACGGCCTGAGCGCACAGCGTGCCAAAGAGTTTTGCCAGCAGGTGCCCGCCCTCTCAGAAGTGCTTCGCAATCTTGAAGGGGAGGGCTTGCTGGAGGTTGCGTGCCAAGGAAACATCGTGCCCACGGAGCGCGGGTGGCTCATGGGCAACGAGGTCTTTGGTGCTATTTGGGGGCTTGCCAGCAGCTAGATCATGCTGGTGTGCACATCGTCGAGGGCACGCACGAGCGTCTCGAGCCTGCCATCCATGCCATACGCCGTCGACATGATTGCGATGATGTAGGGGTGGCCGTTTGCCATGACAATGCCGCCGTCGTTTCGCGCCGTGTAGTACGCGCTAGAATTGATCCAGCCTGCCTTTGAATAGGTCGTCCAGCGGCCCTCAAGTGCACTGCGGATGTAGGAGAGGTAGGGGTCGGTGTACAGGCTTGCGCACCATGCCGAGTTGGAGTTGGTGTTCTCGAAGAAGTAGTCGTAGATGCCCACCCACATCTTTGCCAAGTCCTTGGCGCTGAAGTAGGAGTACATGTAGTTGGATGAATATGACACGCCTCCTACGTCCTTGTGCAGCATGTTTATGGGGAAGGTGCCAAACTGCGAGAACAATGAGGCATAGCCCTCGTTGCTCGACCAGCCGATGGTGGCACTCATGGTGCTGCGCACGCTGGCGGAAACGTTGGCCTGGCAGTAGCGGTTAATGGCTGCCACATAGGGCCCCTTGATGCAGCTGGCACTATAAATCTGAGTGTCGGAGTTGAAGCTGATGCCTTCGCCGGTCTGCAGGTCGATCATGACATAGCCCAGCGACTTGCCCGCGTTGGTAATGGCGTTGGTGGCGTTGATCAGGTTGAACCCGGCAACACTGTTGAAGTTATAGCTGCCGTTGATGACTTGTAGGCCGCTGCCGTAGGTGTTGCTGATCAGCGAGCAGACTTCGCTTAGGGTTACGGTGTCTTTTGTCTCTTTAAACACCCAGCTTTGGGTTTTGGAGCCGTTTGCCGTGGCCACATCGATGTTGACGCCAATGTAGATGCCGCCGCCAGTGACGTTGAGCACCAGGTTGGGGTCGAGAGCGGAGACCAGTGCGAAGGCCTTGGCGCCTGTCAGTTTTAGAGTCCACTTCTGGGCGGCTGTGCCGTTTGCTGTGTGCACGCGCACGTTGGTGCCGCTCACTGCTGAGCCGCCAGCCACATCCAATGCCTTCTTGCTGAGCACACTGATGATGGTGTAGGTGCCATCTGAGTTGCTGACTATGTTGAACTTTTGCGCTTTACCGTTGTTGTTGGCAACAATTTGCACGTTGGCATTTTCGGCGGTGGAAGCGTTGGCGATATCAAGCACGCCGTTGTTGTCTGAGTAAGAGCAGATGTTGTAGCACCCGCTGGCCAGCGGCAGCACGCTGCTGATGGTGAAGCGCTGGGCATCTGTGCCGTTTGAAGCATGCATTTGGATATTTGTTTTAGAGTCGGTGGATCCACCAGCTACATCGATGCAGTCACCGCTTGCCAAGTTTTGAAGCACAAGCGAGCCGCTGTTCAAGCTGACTGCCGTGAAATAACAGCTTCCACCAGTAGCAAGCTCGCCTTGCTCAACATTTCCGTCTTTGCTCGTTAAGTACAGGCCTGACGTCAGCGAGCGGAAGGTGTAGACGTTGTCAAAGCCCTCAACCAGTTGGCAATACCATTTTTGGGAGTAGGTTGCGTTGCTCTTGTAAAGCTGCACGTTTCCACCGCTTGCAGTCGAACCACTTGCCACGTCTAAAACCATGTTCGAGTTGAGCGTGGAGGCAATCGTTACGTAGCCTTCGTTGATCATCTGGGTGCGCTCGCGCAAAAACCACTTCTGAGCAGCGGTGCCGTTGTCGATATAGGCGTGGATGTTGGCCTTTACACTTGGGGTGCCGCCGCATAGGTCCAGCACAGTGCCAGTGGCTACATTTACGAAGGTGTAGCTGCCATCATCATTTGCCCGGGCTGACCACAGCTGGCGCTCAGCGCCCTGAACGATGGTGCTCTGGCAGACGTTGGTGCGGGGCACCAAGTTGCCGTCGGTGACTTCCAGGGATTTGTTGCCTGCGCCGGTCAGGATGCGGTAGTAATCGCCATCCTTTTCGAATTTGAAGAGCTGGGCTACCGTACCGTTGCGTTTGTAGAGCTGCACGTTGGCGTCGCTTGCACTTGAGCCCGAGGCAATGTCGAACACATAGGCGCTGTCCTTTGCACATTCAAACTCATACCAGGTGTCTTCCTGCAGCTCAGCACCGGGCTCGACGCTGACGTTTGTGCTGATGGCACGCCAACGCTGCGAGACATCGTAGTGGGCCGTGTAGAGCTGGATGTTGGTTTTGTTTGCTGTGCCACCACCATAGACATCCAAAGCAAAGCCGGGGTGGATGGCAGAAAGGAAGACAATGCCGCCGTCGCCTTCAGCGATAATCCAACGCTGAGCCAGCGTGTTGTTGCGGCGATATTGCTGGACGTTTGTACCCGATGCGCAGTTGCCGCCGGCAACATCCAGCGCAAGGCCGCTTTTGGTGTTGACAATCTCGTAAAAGCCAGTCTGTTCGTCATAGGTAAAGGTAAAGCGCTGGGCCTCGGTCATGTTTGAGTTGTAGAGCTGCACGTTGGCGCCTGACTCCGTCGAGCCCGAAGCGATATCTGCCACCATGGTGTTGGAAAGGTTCGAGCTCAAGATGTATTCGCCATCGTCGAGCAGACGGTTTGCCACGGCTGATGTCAACGTGAAGGCGCTGCCCCCTTTGCTGCACTCAACGTTGGAGCCGCTTGTGGCCGCGCTGGCACCCATCTGCAAACCGGAGGCTGCATTCGTGAAGAAATAGCCCGTCTCGGTGCTTGTTACCTGCCAGCTTGCAGCGCCATCGTCGGGGTTTGCTGCTTGAGCAACGTTGCTGCCATCTTGGGCCACGCTCAGGTTCGACTTCAGGCACGTGATGGTGGTGGTGTTTGTCTGCTCATCGGTTGTAACCCAGAACTTCTCGGCCGCGGAGTAGTTGGCGGTGTGCAGCTGGATGTTCGCGTCAGTTGTTGCCCCCCCCTGTACATCAAGAAGCAGCTGGGTGTTTTCGGCCAAAGCGATGTAGTACAAGCCATCAGCAATAGTTGCAGTCTCGCCAACTTCGGCAAGTTCGCTTTCCGTGGGTTCTTCAGCGCTTTGTGCCTGCGCTGCCTCTTCGTCTGCAGGGCTGCTTTCCTCAGGTGCCTGTTCAAGGTCTTGGGTAGCATCTGCCTCTTCAGGGAGTTGCTGTTCTGCGACGGGGTCTTGTTGCTCTGTCTCTTCGGCGGCAAGTGCAAACGGGCAAAAAGCCACCGTCAAACTCAACGATAAGACGGTGCAAAGCACACGGCGTAAAAGTCGCATGTTGTTTAATCTCCTCCGTGCAAATATATACGTTTGAATAGTAGCGGAATTATTTGCGATTTAAATGACTTGCCCGCATAAGTATTTGTGTGGCTAAAGGTTCTTGGCGGTTTTGCGTCTTTTTGTTTGGGCCACATCGTCTATCATTAAAAACAAGCGGCGCGCAGGCAAAAGGTGTTTGAATGAACGAGCACACAAACAAAAAAGTGTTGCAGGTGCTTTCTCGCATCGTGCTCATCTTTTTGTTCATCACCTTGATGTCATATTGCTTTGTGGGGCAGATGCTTCACACCAACGAGTCCACCTTCAGCACGCAAACCACAGACTTCAACTCCTCTTGGAGCCTTGTTGCAGCAGACGGCGCCACGCAGCCGATTGACGTGCCTGGCAAAGTTGCCGGTGTGAACGCTGGCGAGACCGTTACCATCAAAACGACGCTGCCGCCTGACATAACTTCTGAAACGTTTTTGATGCTGTGGGATAAAGGCCAGTTCGTCAAAGCTTATATAGATGGCAACCTTATCTATGACTACGACTTTGACGATCTGGATAACATCGGCAAGCAGTTGCCGTATTCATATCTGTTTATCCCTCTTGATAGCACGTATGCTGGCCACACGCTTACCCTTGAGTTTGAGGCACTGTTGAAGACCGATGCAGGCTATGTAGGCACCATGGCCATAGGCGATAAGACCTCTTTGGTTTTAAGTGTTATCAAACCCTGCCAGTTTGAGCTGGTATTTGCATTTGTGCTCATCACCTTTGGCCTGCTCATCATCATTGGCGGCTTGTTTATTCACCGGCGCACCAAGATGCCTGAGCCACTGGGCTTTTTGGGCCTTGCGGTTATTTTGGCGGCATTTTGGATCCTTGCCAATTCCTCAGCCCGCCAGTTCGTTTTCCACAACGTCAGCATCATACGTGACAGCGCGTTTCTTGCCGTTGCCTTGATGCCTGTGCCGTTTATGGCCTATCTCGACAGGTTGCAACAGCGGCGCTACCACAAGGCCTTTGCGGCTATCTGCGCTATCTCTTCAGTGAACTTCTGCTTGCTGTTTGTGCTTAACATCCTTCAGTTCAATGCTTTGTCTGAAATGTTCATCGTCTCGCCCATCATGGTTTTGGTGGCGGTTGTTGTCACCATTTGCACCATGGTTTTGGATGTGCGCAACAAACAAAATGGCAGCTACCGTATTGCATCCATCGGCATGGCGCTGTTCAGTTTCTTTTCTGTGGCACAAGTTGTTGAATACATTGTCCGCCCCGTTACCTTTACTGCCACGTTTTTGGTGATCGGCCTGTTCTTCCTGGCGGCATTTTCTGTTGCCAATGCGGTAAGCGATATGGCTAACACCCAAATTGAGCGTGCCCATGCGGTGGCCAAGGTTCAATCGATTTCTGAAGAAGCAATGGAAAGCCTTGCCAAGACAGTCGACGCTAAGGATCGCTACACCTCGGGCCACTCCCAGCGTGTTGCCGATTACTCCTGCCGTCTGGCAAGGCTCATGGGTTTTAACGATGACCAGTTGCACGACCTCTACTATGTCGCGCTGCTGCATGACGTGGGAAAGATTGGCATCCCTGATGAGATCATCAACAAACCGGGCAAGCTCACCGATGAGGAGTATGCCACCATCAAAAGCCACACGGTCATCGGCGGCGAGATTTTGGAGACATTCACTAATCTGCCTGGGCTTGATATTGGCGCCCGTTGGCATCATGAGCGCTATGACGGCACAGGCTACCCGGATGGTCTGGCAGGGGAGGAGATCCCCTTGATCTGCCGCATCATCGGCGTTGCCGATTCCTACGATGCCATGTCGTCATGCCGCAGTTATCGCGATGCATTGCCGCAAGAGGTGGTGCGCGCAGAGGTCGAAAAGGGCAAAGGCACCCAGTTTGACCCAGCCATTGCCGATTTGATGCTGCAATTAATAGATGCTGACACCCACTACGATATGTGCGAGCGCCGCTCATAGCTTTCCCTTTGCCGCGGTGTTGTGCTGCAGTGTGTGCGCAACCTTTTGTGACAGTTGGGAAACAGACCAATCCACTCGCTAAGCAAACACGCAAAATAATGAGCCAACGAAAGAGCGCGTTTTTTATTGGGAGTTTTGAGTTTTGGCTTACGAGTTTTACGACATCTTGGGTGTTGATCGCGACGCCAGCGAAAGTGATATCAAAAAGGCTTTCAGGCGCAAGGCGCGTGAGTTGCACCCCGATGTAAACAAAGCACCCGATGCTGAAGAGAAGTTCAAAGAACTCAACGAGGCATACGACGTCTTGTCTGACGCACAAAAGAAGGCTATGTACGACCGCTACGGCACCGCAGATGCTGCTTCGGGATTTGGCGGCTACCAGTCGGTTGATATGAGCGACATCTTTGGTGGCATGGGCGACATCTTTAGCTCGATTTTCGGAGGCGCGGGCGGCGGCCCGCGCGGCGGAGCCGGCATGCGGCGCGAAGGCCGCGAT
>R11__coassemble_1314_pt1 | contig 14223 bp, 10 predicted proteins | sample R11__metabat2_low_PE_020 | metagenome-assembled genome bin R11 | reverse complement strand
TGCTAGCACTCGTATGAATTTGGGCAAAAAAAGAAGGCGGCCCTGAAAGGGGCCGCCTTCATCAAACGAGCCATTATTTAATGGTTAACACGTTCATGATCGAGGCACGGACCTCATCACTGATGGCACTGTCACCGCCGAAGAACGAGGCGCTTGTAATGCTCGATGCGTTTTTGGCGAGCAAGTCAAGCGCAGCGGTATTGTCTGCGGCATTCGGGCTCACCAACATCAAACAGCTCATCGTGGTGCCCAGCAAAAAGCCGCTTGCTAATGCGTCGGGGAAGTTTGCGCCTGTTGCAAAACCGACGCCATCTAAGGTCATGCCTTGGGTGAGCTCCCAGTTCACAATTGCAAGGGATGTGTCGTAGCGGGTTGCACCAGAAAGACGGGTGGTCGTTTGCGAGACGGCCGCCTTAACCTTGTCAAAGTTTTCTGCAGAGACGGCAGATGTACCGCCGAGGACAATTGCGTTTTTGCAGGTGCCGATAGCGCTGAGAGCATCTGATGTGATCGTGGCACCAGTCAAAATGACAGGGGCCTTGTCGCTTGAGGCGTATGAAGCAATAGCAAGTGCATCGGGGTAGTTCTCGCCGGTAGCAACCACGGCCGTGTCTGTGCTCCAGCTGCCGTTGTCCTTGCCATAATTATAGATAGCCATGTTGGTCTCGTAGCGGGTCTGGCCATACAGGCGTGTAACGGCACCGTCGCTGTCGAAGCCATCGAGAAGGCGCTCAACATCGGCGCTAATGGCAGCCGTGCCACCGACCACAATGATGTCTAGGCCCTTTGCGCCACTTGCGGTTTGCAGGTTAAAGAGGGCGGCGGTTGTTGCTGAATTCAGCTCATCTTTATCAGAAAGCAAGACGGGGTAGTTTAGCAAACCGGAAAGGCCGGATGCGCTCAGTGCATCATAGGGAGAAGCGCCGCTTGCGATAATAACGCCCTTATAGGAGCCCTTCTCTAAAGCAGCCTTGATGATTTGGCGCGATGTGTCATAGCGCGTTGAGCCAGCGTAGTTTGAAATGGCAGAAGCGGTTTCAGACCACTGCGCAACGACGGTCGTGTTTTCGTTGATGGTGAGCTTGTCCCCTGCGTTGTAGGTTGTGTCACCGCATTTCCAGCCTGCAAACTCATAGCCCTCGGGGGCGGTGAAGGTGCACTCGGGAAGGGTGATTTCCTGGCCCGTATAGGTGTGAAGCGCATCCATGGAACCCGTGCCACCGTTCGCATCGAAGGTAACGTCGAGAGCGCTTTCAAGATATGCCTTGATGGGGATATTGTCGGCATCCTTGGTTTCAGGCAGCGTGCCATTTGTCCTAAACGTGGCAACCATCTCGGTCCAGTCAGACCAGTTTGTTGTGCCATCTGTGTCAGTCAATTGGACTAGGCTCTCACCTTTATTGACCACCATCTTGGTGTAGTGCGTTGAGTCAGCAGTTTCATTGGTGGCAATGGGCATCGAGACATAGCCCATTGTCTCCCCACCATAGTCAAGGCAAAGCTTCTCAACGACGGCGTAACTTTGGCCCTTTGCCAAATACGCCGGATCGGCCAAGTCGATGTGGTGGAATCCTGCTGTCGAATACGTGAGACTTCCAGAAGCAACCTTTGTGCCAGATGTGGGGTTGGCCTTGGTCGTGTCATCTACCAAATAGACGGCATACTCAACTTGGGTATCAGGCAAGGTTGTCAAGCAAGACACCGAACGCAGCATGGAAGAGGTTTCAGCTTCGAACACGTTTGCCAGAACGGGGTTACCGCCCAAAACAGTTGCAACCACTTCCGTTGCCGGAGCAGTGTCGTATTGCTCGATGTAGTACGAGTCGGAATTAGTCCAGTAATCATCGGTGTAGAAGTCATAGGCTTGCATATCGGTGAGGGACTTGTCGTAATACGACAGATAGAAGTAACCGCTGCCGTCAACGCCCCATTTGTTGTTATTGGGGAACTCGTTGCTCGATGCACCCCAGCTGTTCTTCACAATCCACGCGCCGTCGCCAGCAGGTTGGCTGACCGTCTTGGTTTTGGGTGTGCCGTCTTCGTTGAGAACTACGTTGCCGTCTTCATCGAGCACGTTAACTTTAGTGAGGAAGTTGCTGGCGGAGTAGTTGTCGTCCCAACCAACGATGCAGACGCCGTGATTGGCGGTCAGGCCATCATCGTAGGTGTAGTGTGCCCAGGTTTTGGTGTTGATGTATTGGGCGGTATCTTCAGCAGCACTTTCCTCAGGCAGGGCAGTATCGGCATAGAAGGTTGCCGCAACGCCACGGCCTTTTGAGAGCTGCTCTTTTACGGCATTAACACTGGACTGATCAAGAGTGCCCTCGAAGGGGTCAAGCAGCGAAGAGAGAATGACACTTTCTTCCAGCTGATAGGACTGATAATAACGATACTGCTCATCAATGGACCAGTCATCGTCTGCTGAGTAGTACCAGGGTTTGGTGCTTGAAGATTCGGTCCAAGGATCTCCATTTTCATCAGTGATGTTTTTGTTCGTACCGTGATATTCAAAGGACGAGTCAATCGATTCGTTCACCGCGCCAATACCTGAGGCATAGGCGTTGACAGCAACGGAAAACGTTCCGCCGTCCATGTTCTTTTTTGTGTCTGTGGTGTAGACGCCCTCGCCGCTTTGGGAGTTGCTGGCGTCATAGCCCGCCTCGCCTTCGGCAGGGAGGTGGCTGTTGGCAAACCAGGCTAGGTGATGCTCGGAAAGATCCACACTGGAAGCATCCAAGCCCTGTTCGGCAATGATAGAGATTTCTGCTGCAGCTGTTGCTGCAAAGGCCCAGCATGACCCCCAAGGGTTTTGCAATTTGACGCTGGTGACGTAGTTCTCGCTTACGCCGTCACCATTTAAGTCACAGTTGCGCAAATCGAAGGTTGCAGGGTAGGAAGTTTCTCCCGTGCCGTTTGCAGAGGGCGATGAATTGGCATCTTCTGCAGCAACTGCCATGGCCGGCAATGCAGGCATCAAGCCGAGCGTCAACGCAAGGGAAAGTGAACCTCGCGCGGCGCACTTAGCAAAGGTGTGCATCCTTTTTGTCATACAAAACTCCTTTTCAAGATACTGCTGTGCAGTTTGTCTCTTTTATGCGTTGCCGCCGGTTATATATATAGACGCTTAATTATATCTTGTGCTCATGCTGTGCTAATCGGCTTTTTACATACATTTACTGGTATGCTCTGTTTGCATGCAGTATTTAAAACTGCAAGGTTTTGTTTTTAAAGTAAGGACTGGATTGAATGGATGATTCAACACGCATTGCGCTTTTGATAGACGCTGACAACACGCAGCTCAGCAAAGTTGGGCTTGTTATTGATGAAATTGCTGCTCATGGCCGCATTGTTGTGCGCCGTGCCTACGGCAATTGGCGCAAAGACACCCTCAAAAAATGGGAAGGGGAGGTTAAACGTCTGGCTATCCGCGCGGTACAGCAGTTCGACTACGTATCGGGCAAAAATGCTACCGATATGGCGCTGGTTATCGATGCCATGGACCTGCTGGCAAACGGTGACTATGACGCGTTTGTGATCATGGCATCAGACAGCGACTATACGCCTCTTGCCATCCGCTTGCAGGAGTCTGGCGTGCAGGTTTTCGGCGCCGGCGAGCGCAAGACACCCGAGGCCTTCCGTAATGCGTGCGACGAGTTTATCTATCTTGAAAATTTGGGTGCAAAGTCTGAGAAGAAACCGAAGCAGGATGAAAACGACAAGAAGCGCCAGAACGACGAGTATTCCCGCCTCCATCAGCTGCTTAAAGACGGTTTGAATAAATATGCAGATGATGCCGGCTACGCTGATATGGCAGACGTCGGCAACTTCGTCAAGCGAGCCTGGCCTGATTTTGACACCCGCTCATTTGGATGCCAGAAGCTTTCAGAGCTCCTTGAGACCTTCCCTAAAAAGTATGAGATTAAGCGAGTGAAGCTTTCAAACGGCGGAAGCCGTGCGCTTTTCAAAAAACTCTAGTTCAAGCCTTTTCACGTGTCACACCCTGCTGTATTATCAAGCGAACAAATGTTCGTTTGTGAAAGGTGGGGCGCGTGCCAAAACTGGGCAATGAAATCAGGGCAAAGACCTATGTAGAGGTCATAACCTTGACGCGCTCTGATGGCAGCTGCGTTCCACTTATGATTGTGTGGAAGGATGGCCGTTGCTTTAAGGTGGATCGGGTGCTTGATGTGCGGCGGGCCTCGGCATATCACACTGGGGCAGTTGGGTTGCGCTATCACGTTCAGATTGGCTCCAAACGCACCTTTCTCTACCATGAGAAGCCCCGTTGGTTTGTGGAGGAGCGGCTTATGTCTTGACGCACAACAAATGACAAGGTGATGGTATTATCAACGGCACGCAAAAAATCAAAGCGCAACCGTGGAAAAGGAGGGCATAAAGTGGAAGGCGCGATTCTGTTGATGCTTCAAAGCATTCGCATCGATGGTTTGACCCAGCTCCTCGTTTTGCTGTCCTCGTTTGCCAACAGTGCTCTTATTTGGATTGTCATCGGTATAGCCCTGCTGGTGTTTTCCCAACACAAGGATTCAGGCATTCTGCTCATCGCAACGGTAGTTATCATTGGCGTTCTTTTTTACCTGATCTTGTCAAACGTGGTTGCACGCCCTCGGCCTACTGACGTCGTGCAAGGGCTAACTGCTGTCATCGGCGTGAGCCATGATGGTTATTCATTCCCGAATTTCCACGCCTTGACCTGCTTTGCTGCAACTACGGTGCTCTGGCGAGCCTCAGGTGCGCGTTTGTTCAGTTTTTCGCTGCTCTATTCCGTCATAGTGTGCCTATGCCAGCTTTACTTTGGCGTTGCCTACCCCACAGACCTTTTGGCAGGGGCGGCACTTGGGATCGTCTTTGCCCTCGTCATCAGCTACGCCTATGGGCGCTTGTTTGGCCTCATCGACAACGCAGGGCCTGCCCGCGGGGCGCACTCACGTTATTAAAATGGGCTAGTTAAAAGCGCTATCTGCGCCGTTTGCGGTGCAGTGTGCATGGTTTCGCTATGGGCGGCTTGCCCGCATGGAGAGTGATTGTGTGATTGACCTCACAACATTAAATGAAGCGCAGCATGAGGCGGTTGTTACCACCGAAGGCCCACTGCTGGTTTTGGCGGGGGCAGGTTCCGGAAAGACCCGTGTGCTCACCTATCGCATCGCGCACCTCGTGCAAGATTTGGGCGTGCACCCTTGGAACATCCTCGCTGTTACCTTTACCAACAAGGCTGCTACCGAGATGCGTGAACGTTTGAGCACACTGCTGAGCGGTGGCACCCGCGGCATGTGGGTCAACACCTTTCACAGCATGTGTGTACGCATCCTGAGAAGCGATGCTGAGCGAATCGGTTATTCAAACGATTTCACCATCTATGATGCCGACGACATGAAGACATTGGTCAAAAGCACTATGGCAAACCATGGCTACGACACCAAGGCATTCCCGGATGCTGCCGTGCGCTCCAAGATCTCTTCAATGAAAAACGAGCTCATAACTCCTGAGATGTGCATGGATAGAGTGGGGGATTACTTCGACAAAGTCGTAGCCGAGGTCTATCGCAGCGTGCAAGCCACGTTGCGCAGGTCGAATGCGATGGATTTCGACGATTTACTAATGAATGCTTATCAGCTTCTTGCTAAAAACCCCGATATCGCCCAGGCATACGGGACTCGCTTTAAATATATTTTGGTCGACGAGTACCAAGACACCAACCACGCCCAATATGCCATTGCCAACCTTTTGGCAAAAGAGTCCGGCAACTTGATGGTTGTGGGCGATGACGACCAGAGCATCTATTCGTGGCGCGGTGCAGACATCCGAAACATCCTCGATTTTGAGAAAGATTGGCCGGATGCCAAGACGGTCAAACTGGAGCGAAATTACCGTTCCACCTCAAACATTCTGGACGCGGCCAATGCCGTTATTGCTAACAACGAGGGCCGCAAAGACAAAGCGCTCTACACCGAAGATGGTGCGGGAGAAAAGATCAACGTCTATTTGGCAGCTGACGTCGATGATGAGGGCCGCTGGATAGCAGGGGAGTGCCGCAAACTAAATGCAAAGGGCGTCTCCTATAACGATATGGCAGTCTTTTTCCGCACTAACACCCAAGCCGACGTCATTAATCGCATGCTGCGACGTGCTGGGATTGACACGCACCTGGTTAAGGGCACCGACCTGTTTAGCCGCAAAGAGGTTAAGGATGTCATTGCCTATTTGACCTGCGTGGTAAACCCGGCAGACGACATGAGCGCAAAACGCATCATCAATGTTCCCAAGCGTGGTATTGGCAAGACTACCGTTGATAAGCTGCAGTTCACGGCACAGGTCCGCGACATCTCCTTTATGGAAGCGGTGCGCGAGGAAGTCTTGGACCCGGCTTGCACAGGGCGTGTGAAAAAGGCGTTGATGCCCTTTATCGAACTTATGGACGAGTTGGCCACTTATAAAGGCGATTTGGTAAACATCGTCGAGATGATAGTTGAGCGGGCAGGGCTTATCCCTTATTGGGAAAGCCAGCGCACTGAAGAGGCCATGGAGCGGGCAGAATACATCCGTACCTTTGTTGTGGAAGTGCGCGCCTTTGCCGAGGCTAATCCCGAAATCTTTACCGAGCACGCCGATTTCGATGCGGATGGCAACATGGTTGAAGGCAGTTTGCGCATTGACAGCCATGAACCCACCATCAACGACTTTCTTGAGTATTACGCGCTGTATTCCAGCCTTGATAAGGCTGGATCTGACGGCGCGGTTACCTTAATGAGCGTTCATAGCGCAAAAGGCCTGGAGTTCGACACAGTCTTTGTGGCTGGCATGGAAGAAGGCATCTTTCCCCATATGAACTCCGTACTTGAACACGGGGTGGAAGAAGAACGCCGTTTGGCCTATGTGGCTATCACCCGTGCACGCAAGCGTCTCTATCTGACGCACACTCAAACGCGCCGCACCTACAGCGGCCCGCAGTGCAACCCACCAAGTCGATTTATCAACGAAATCCCCGCCGAGCTCATCAACCGGGTTGGGCTTGGGTCAAAAGGCATTATTGGCACCGGCTGGGAAAAGCGAGGGGACCGTCACAGCACGTACGGCTCAGGCGGCACCTCTGATGAATTTTCCAGCAGGGTGTTTGGTGCACAGCGTCAAAAGAGCGCCTTTGATATGGCGCGCACCGAGCCACGAGAAAAGAAGAAAGTCGTTGCGGCAAATAGACCGGTTTCGGCTGATTTCAATGTAGGCGACCACGTTGAACATAAGACCTTTGGGCGTGGCACGGTGCTTGGGGTGGACGGTGACCGCTTGACGGTTCGCTTTGCCAAGAGCGGGCAAACTAAGAAGCTCTTGAAGGATTTCGCACCCATCGTGAAAGTTGAGTAAAGTAACCTTACGCTCAGCTTAAATATGCAGGGTTTTACCGTAGCGTAACCGTATTTATGCATGATATACGGGTATACTTATGCAATTACCTATTCGACCTTGGGAGGGCACTACATGTCTCAGATTTACGTTGTTGGCCATAAGAATCCTGACAATGATTCAATCATGGCCGCTTATACCTACGCTCATTTGAAGGATCTTCTCGACCCTGACAACGAGTACTTGCCGGTTCGCTTGGGCCCCATGCCTGCAGAAAGCGACATGATTTTTGATGAGTACGGTTTGACAAAGCCTGCTTTGATCGAGTCGGTGGGTGAGGGTGACAAGGTCATCCTTGTTGACCACAACGAGCTTGGCCAGGCCGTTGACGGTTTGGAAAACGCAGAGGTCGTCGAGATTATCGACCATCATCGCATCGCAGACGTTTCCACTGCTTCTCCCATCCTGTTTTTGAATATGCCGCTGGGCTCTACTACTTCAATCATTTATGAGCTGTACAAGATGACAAACGTTGAAATCGAGCCTGCCATCGCCGCTTGCCTGGTCTCCGCAATCCTTACTGACACCGTCATCTTGAAAAGCCCCACTGCAACCGCTTATGATGAAGAACACGTAAATGCCCTGTGCGCAATGCTGGACGTTGATCCTGTTCAATATGGCATGAAGATTTTTAAGTCTCGCGGTGGCGACGATGACGTTAGCGTTGAAGACATATGCAACCGCGACTCCAAGGAGTTCAATTTCGGCGGCAAAAAGGTCTGGGTCGCTCAGTACGAGACCGTCGATCTTGAGGGTATGAAGGGCCGCATTCCTGAAGTTACCGCTCAGGTTGAAAAGATTCAGCAGGAGGGTGGCTATGACGCTGCCTTGATGCTGCTCACCGACATTATCGTCGAAGGCTCTGAGTTCATTGGCGCAGGCGATGTCGCCTTCATCGAGGGCGCATTTGACATTAGCTTTGCTGACGGCTCAGTTTGGATGCCGGGCGTGCTCTCCCGCAAAAAGCAGGTAGCAGCTGTCTTGGTTGATTACGCTGGCTAAACGCTGTTTGTAGCACTGGGGCCCATACGTTCGTGGGTCCCAGCACTTTTATTGATACTTACTGATAGGCAGATATCCTCATGGAACGCGATACATTAGTTACTGTTAACCCGGAAGGCCGCGCAAGACAGCTGGAGGCTCGTGCTCGCCTGTTGCAATCGGAGACTTTCGGCTCCATCATCATGGTTATCGCAGCTGTTGTTGCCATCATTTTGGCAAACAGCGCTGCGTACCCCATCTATGAGGATCTTCTCGATTTTCAGTTGGGCATCCACATCAACGGCTTTCTCATTGATGACATGTTTATCGGCCTGACGCTTGAAGAATGGGTCAACGACGTGTTGATGACCCTGTTCTTTTTGTGCGTTGGCATGGAAGTCAAATATGAGATCTTGGTTGGTGAGCTGAAGGATGTCCGTGCAGCATTGCTGCCCATCATCGCAGCTTGCGGCGGTGTTTTGATGCCTATCATCATCTATAGCATCTTCAATTTTGGCGGAGATTATGCAAAAGGCTTTGGCATCCCCATGGCCACCGATATCGCATTTGCCATCGGTGTGCTGAGCTTGGTGGGCAAAGGCATTCCCCGTGGTCTTGTGGTCTTTTTAAAGACCCTTGCCATTGCCGACGACATCATGGCGATTGTCGTTATTGCGCTGTTCTATGGCCAATCACCAGACCTTTTCTGGATGGGTATGGCTGCCATCGTTTTGGGTGTTCTCATCCTGCTGAACGTTTTTAAGATCTACTACCTGACACCCTATGTCGTTCTTGGTATTGTGCTGTGGTTCTGTGTCTTTAACAGCGGCATCGAGTGCACGATTGCTGGCGTCATCCTTGCTTTCACCATTCCCACTAAGTCGCGCATTAATGCCCGTGTTTTTGGCAAGTGGGTCATTGCAAAGATTCTTGAGGCCTACGACCGCTATGTTCCTGGGCAGCCCATTTTGGCCCAAGCTTCTTATTCCGACACGGTCTATTCAATCCATGAGGTTTCGCGTGCTGTTGAGGCACCTCTTAACCGTCTTGAGCGCTTGATTTCACCCTGGTCGAATTACTTTATTTTGCCGATCTTTGCCTTCTTTAATGCCGGCGTGCGTCTTGTAGGCGTCGACATGGGCGAAGTGCTTATGGACCCGGTTGTTCATGGCGTGTTTTTCGGCCTTTTCTTAGGTAAGCCAATTGGCATCTTCCTTGCAAGCTTCATCTGCATTAAGACCGGTCTTACACCCATGCCCTCGGGTTGCCAGTTTAAACACATGCTTGGCGCTGGCATGCTTGGTGGTATTGGCTTTACTATGGCAATTTATGTGGCCAATCTGTCCTTCACGGGAGCTGGTGCAGATGAGATCACTATGATGGCTAAAGCTTCCATCCTGTGCGCATCAGTTGCCAGTGGTGTGGTTGGCGTCATCTATCTGAAGAGCGTTCTTGCGGCAGACCGCAAGCGTGGCATCGTCATTGAAAGCCACCCCGATGTTGAAGACATCATCGATGCTGATATTGACAACTTGGTTGAGATTTCAAAGACCGCTGCTGAAGACGAGCTTGGCGAAGGCGAACATCTCATCTTGAGCACCCAGCTTGGTGAGGTCAGCGACGAAGAGCTTATCAATGCCTTCATGCAGGCGATTAACGCAGGTGACGAGCTGTACAAATCCATCGAAAACAAGTAACAGGGTTTAGATAGCATGGATGTTTTGAACACAGAATTGTTCACAGAGGGTGGGTGGCCGTTGACAATCGTAACGGCACTCCTCATCCTCATTGGGACATTCGTGGTTGCCTATGTCTTAAATAAATTGTTCCTGGGCATTTTCAAACAGCACCGTGGTGGTGAGGTCGCGGGGTCAATTTTCACCCTCATCATTAAAACCGCCGTCTGGTTTGCTGGAATTGGATTGATGCTCAAGGTTTGCTTTGATTTTGATGTGACTATCATCTGGGGCGCCCTGGGCGTCGGCGGCATTGCGTTGTCTTTGGGTTTGCAAAACACCATCAGCAACTTGCTTGGCGGTGTCTTTGTTTCATTTGGGACCCAGATATCCATTGGCGATTGGATTGAGTGTGGCTCGGTTGCCGGCATCGTCAAAGACATCAATTGGCGTTGTGCTGTCATCGAAGACGATGTGGGTGACACTCACTCCATCCCTAACTCGGTGTTGAACTCTACAACTGTGACGGTGAAGCCGGAATATATGCGCGTGCCTTTGCCTCTGGTTTTAAACCGCGAAGCCGACACCGATGAGCTGACACCCATTTTGTGCAAGATTGCTGATGATGCGCTACGCAGCAAGGGTATGCAGTATGAAGGAAAGCCACCGGTGCTTGTATGCACTGGGCTCACTGCTGAGGGCGTTCAGGCCACTTTGGTTGTCTTTTCTTGCTGGCAGTTCTCAACTGCATCCGTCAATGACACGGTTTTGCCCCCTGTTGTGCGGTATTTGCAGGATAACAACCTGTACGGTCGCTGGACGTAGTGTGACTTTTGCGTAAATGTATGCCTGTTGCAGGCATTAAGCCCCGTATATCTCGTATACAATTTAGATTCGTGTATCAAAAGCCATGAAAGGGGCTTATACGTGCGTTTTCAAGTTGAAGAAATAGTGCATAATGCGCTTGCCGATGCTGTTGAGGCCGGCGAGCTTGAGTTGACCGAGATTCCTGACCCCGCTATCGAGCGCCCGCGCGATCTTTCCAACGGGGACTGGGCGACGACGGTTTGTATGCGTTGCGCTAAGCAGGCGAGGACCAACCCGCGTGCCGTAGCAGAAGTTGTGGCAAAGCGTCTGGAGGGCAACGAGCTGTTTTCTTCCGTTGAGATTGCGGGGCCTGGTTTTATCAATATGCGCATGTCTGACGTGGCCTTTCAAAACGTATACAAGCGTGTGCGTGAGGAAGGGGAGCAATACGGCCGCTCAAATTTAGGCAACGGCATGAAGGTCGATGTGGAGTTCATCAGCTCTAACCCAACTGGCCCCATGCATTTAGGCCATGGCCGTTGGGCAGCGTTAGGCGATGCCATTTGCAATGTGTTGAGCTTTGCCGGCTACGATGTAACGCGAGAGTTCTACATCAATGACGCAGGCAACCAAATGAACGTTTTTGCTACGTCGGTTTCTTGTCGTTACTTGCAGGTAGCTCGCCTTATCGGTGAGGGCAAAACCCCGGGTGAGGCAACAGCTGAAATCATCTCCAATATGGAGACGTATCGTGCCGAGCTGCCTGAGAACTGCTACGCAGGTGCTTACGTTGTGGATATCGCCGCAAAAATCTATGAGGAAGATGGCGACAAGTGGGTTTCGGCTGACGAAGCCGAGCGCGCCGAGGCGTTTAAAGAGATTGCGTATGCAGCTGTGCTTTCCCATGTGCGCGAGGTGTTAGGCCGTTTTAATCTCTCCTTTGACGTGTGGTTTTCCGAGCGCACCCTGCATGCATTGGACGATGCTGGGGAGTCCATCATCAGTCGCACCCTTAAAGACTTGGATGAAAAGGGTTATATCTACGAAAACGAAGGTGCTAAGTGGCTGCGCACAACTGAGTTCGGTGATGAAAAGGACCGCGTCGTTGTCAAAGCTGATGGGGCTTACACCTACTTTGCCCCTGATATTGCCTATCACAAAAACAAGCTGGACCGCGGCAACGAGCGCTGCATTGACATTTTAGGGGCAGACCACCACGGCTACATCAAACGCATTCAATCGGTGGGCCACATTTACGGGCACCCCGGCCAGCCAGAGGTGGTTATTGGCCAGATGGTCAACCTGTTCAGAAACGGCGAGGCAGTGCGCATGTCGAAGCGCACTGGTGAGATGGTCACCTTTGAGGAGCTCATTGACGAGGTGGGCGTTGATGCAACACGCTACTTGATGCTTTCACGCTCGACCGATCAAACTATTGACTTCGACATTGCTCAGGCTAAGCAGCAGGATTCCTCAAACCCGGTTTACTACGTGCAGTATGCCCACGCGCGTATTTGTTCGCTCATTCGTAAAGCTGCTGGCGTTGAGGATGGCGATATCGAGGAGTTGGCGGCCAAGGTTGCCCCTGCAGATGCCGATTTAAGCCTTCTTGTTGACGAAAGCGAGATTGCTCTTGCTCGAAAGATCGACGAGTTTAAATCCACAGCAGCCAACTGCGCACGTGATTTGGCTCCTTTCAGGCTTACACACTATGCGCAGGAGCTCGCGCAGGCATTCCACCAGTTCTATACCCGCTGCCACTGCATAACTGACGATTCGCAGCTTACCTGTGCGCGTCTGTATGCAGCCGACTGCACCCGTCGGGTGCTTGCTCAAGTTTTAAGTCTTCTGGGCGTTTCTGCGCCTGTTCGTATGTAAGAAAGGTTTTTTGATGTCCCACTATGATCGCAAAGTTGTCGAAGCAGACAACCTGACCGTTACCGATCTTATGAGCGTTGCTCCCACGACCATGACCGTTGAGGATGGCGTGGTAAGCATTGGTGGTGTCGAGCTTTCCAAGATTATCGATGAATTTGGCACGGCGCTGTTCGTGTATGACGAGGCAACGCTTCGCAAACAGCTTTCTTCGTTTGTAAATGAGTTCAAGAGCCGCTACCCGCAAAGTGATGTTATCTATGCGGCCAAGAGCTTTTGTTGCGTTGCCATGGATAAGATTGTGGCTGAGGAAGGCGTTGGCATTGACGTTGCTTCTGGCGGCGAGCTTGCTATTGCACAAGCGGCAGGTTTTCCCATGGAGCGGGTGTTTGTGCAGGGCAACAACAAAACCGAGCTGGAGATCAGGGAAGCCGTCCAGGCAGGTGTGGGCTGCTTTGTGGTTGACACTCATGAGGAGCTTGAGCGCATCAATTTAGTTGCCCGCGAGTTTGATGTAAAACAGCAGGTTATCTTGCGCATTTGCCCTGGTGTTGAGGCTGACACGCTTGACTACATCATGACGGCAAATGAGGATTCTAAGTTCGGTTTTAACATCAAAAGCGGTGCTGCTAAGGAGGCTATCGAGTTTGCGCTGAAGCATACCCACTTAGACCTCGCTGGTTTGCACTTCCATATTGGCAGCCAGATTTTCGATTTGACGTCTTACCCGGTGGCCATCAAGGTGATGTTTGAGTTTATGGATGCCATGCGTGAGGAGCTCGGCTTTGTGGCTCGCATCCTCGACATGGGTGGCGGCCTCGGCATTGCCTATCTTGCCGAAGACAAGCCTTCCAGCATTGCCGAATTTGCAGAGATTACAACTTCCTCGATCTTGGAATGCTGCGAACAATACAACTACCCGAAGCCCCATATTTACACCGAGCCGGGGCGTGCTATCAGCGCAAACGCTGGTGTAACGCTTTACACCATCGGCTCTGTTAAGGAAAACGGCGAGATTACTTACGTCGCTGTTGATGGTGGCATGACTGACAACATCCGTACCGCTATTTATGGCTCTGAGTATGAGGCCTTCGTGGTTGAAGAAGCCTGTGAGCCGCGCACGATGGTTTGCGACGTCGTGGGCAAGCATTGCGAAAGCGGCGATGTTGTTGTGCGCAATCGCCCTTTGCAAGAATGCAAGGCTGGCCAGCATATTTGCGTTTTGGGAACAGGCGCATATTGCAATGAGATGGCAAGCAACTACAACAAGCAGGTCCGCCCTGGCATCGTTATGGTGAAAGATGGCGAGGCTCGTTTGGTTGTGCGTAGGGAGACCTATGCCGATCTGTTGGCACGAGACATATTTTAGGAAGTACTTCGCCGGTGCTATATGGCATGGGCGTTTAAACGAAAAAGTTAGCGGAGGCACTATGAGCAAAATCAAAGTTGGTTTGATCGGCTGCGG
>R11__coassemble_1256_pt1 | contig 14636 bp, 16 predicted proteins | sample R11__metabat2_low_PE_020 | metagenome-assembled genome bin R11 | reverse complement strand
GCATTATCTTGACCCGCCCGGTTGTTGAGGCAGGGGAGAACCTCGGGTTTTTGCCGGGCAGCCTTTCAGAAAAGGTTGACCCATACGTGCGCCCCCTTTATGACGCGCTTTTTGATATGACCGACATGGAGAAGGGCAACAGCCTTATCGAGCAAGGCGTGATTGAGATTGCGCCCCTTGCCTTCATGCGTGGCCGCACCTTCAACGATGCCTTCCTCATTTTGGATGAAGCGCAAAACACCACGCCGGAGCAGATGAAGATGTTTTTGACCCGCTTAGGGTTTGGCTCGAAGATGGTGGTTACTGGGGATGTGACCCAACTCGACTTGCCTCATGGGGTTTCCGGTTTGCGCGATGTGCGCGATGTGCTCGATGGCGTTGAGGGCATCAGTTTTTGCGATCTGACCGGTGCCGATGTGGTGCGCCACAGCCTGGTGGCAAAGATTGTTACCGCCTATGAGCAGGCAGGGAGCACCCGCGTTCAAAAGCAGGTGAGCGCAAAAGCACAGCGTGAAGCATCTCAACGTGCCATAAATGAGGGAAAGTAGGCATACCGCATGCTTGTAGAGATTGATGTTCGCGATGGCGTTACTCTGCCGCAAGGCTATGACCCGGCTGACCTCGTTGCGTTTGCCCTGCGCAAGATGGGCTGCCCTGAAACCTGCGAAGTTTCCGTCAGCTTTGTTGATGAGCAGGAAATCCAGCAGCTCAATGAACAGTATCGCGGTGTGGGAAACGTCACCGACGTGCTGTCATTTGAATGTGACGACCCCTTTGAGGCTGGCGCTGATGATGAACTCTCAATCGCAGTTGGTGACATCGTCATATGCCCCAGTGTCATTGATGAGCAGCGTTTGGAATACGGCACCTCCTTTGCCGACGAGGCATCGCTGATGACGGTGCACAGCGTGCTTCATCTACTGGGCTATGACCACATGACGCCTGAGGAGCGCTTAAGGATGGAAGAAAAGGAAAAGGAAATTTTAGAGGCGTATGGCATTTGTGGCCTACGCTAAAGATTCAAGCCGCCCTATCGAGGGTTGATTACTAAGGAGAAAACAGATGGCAGATTTAGATGAGATGCTTTGTGAGGCGGGTATCGCCGGAAATGATGGCAGCTACGTCGATCCAGCGGTGTTTAGAAGCGGGTTTGTGACGCTTATTGGCCGCCCCAATGCAGGCAAATCGACACTTCTCAACGCAGTAATGGGCGAGAAATGCGCCATCACCTCTAACACGCCGCAGACCACTCGCCATCGCTTTAGGGCAATCTATGACACGCCCGACATGCAGATGATCATGGTTGACACACCGGGCTTGCACAAACCTTACGATGCGCTGAGCGAGGAGCTGAACACGAGCGCGTTGAAGGCCCTTGAGGATGTCGACGTCATTGCCATGCTCATTGACTGCTCAAAGCCGGTGGGCAAAGGCGATGAGTGGGTGGCATCTCAGCTCGCCAACTTTAAGGCGAAGAAGATCTTGGTTATCTCCAAGGCAGATTTGGGCCGTGACGGGCAGGCTGACGAGCAGATGAAGCTTGCCAGCACGTTGGCCGATTGGGACGATGTCATCGTCTTGTCGGCAACTGAAGGCTTCAACGTCGAGGGCTTCATCAACAGTGTCTACAGCTTCCTTCCATGCGGCCCGCGCTGGTTTCCGGAAGGCACCGGTGTTGACCAGCCCATCGAGGTGCTCATTGCCGAGTTTATCCGCGAGAAAATCTTGCTGCATACCCGCGACGAGGTGCCCCACAGCATCGGCGTGCAGGTTGAACAGATTGACCGCGACCCCAAGACCGGGTTTACCAAGATATGGGCTGTTATTTATTGCGAGCGCGATAGCCAAAAGGGCATCATCATCGGCAAAGGCGGGCGGATGCTTAAACGTGTGGGCACCGAGGCCCGTCAGGATTTGATTCGCCTGTTGGGGTGTGGCGTGCATCTGGATACGACGGTCAAAGTCAAGAAGAACTGGCGCCAAGATGCTAACCAGGTGCGCAAGTTCGGTTATGGCGACGGTCTGGAGCTTTAAAGGCGGGCACAAGCGATGGGCGGCTCCTATAAAGCGCGTTGCGTAGTCTTAAAGAAGACCAAGCTCGGCGAGACCGATCTGATTGTGACTATGCTGGATGAAAACGGCACGCAGGTGCGCGGCGTGGCTAAAGGTGCCCGCAAACCTGGAAACCGCCGTTTTGGTGCGCGTCTTGAGCCTTATTCAGTGGCCGACCTGGTGCTTTACCCGGGCAAGTCCCTTGAATCCATCACCGATGTGCGTTGCGTCACCACAAATGCTACGTGCCGCGAAAGCCTTGGGCGCTCCAGCGCCTGCGCTGTCATTGCCGAGCTTGCCGATAAGGCTACCCGCGATGGCGAGATTGAACCGAGAGCTGTTGCCTGTATCGAGGCGGCTTTTGCCGCTATTGGCCAGGCGCCCGAAACTCAAGCCTCGCTTCTGGCTTGCGCCACTATCTTCAAATTGGCTGCCATGATGGGTATCCGCCCTGCCTTGCATGAATGCGCTGCGTGCGGTGGCCCGCTGGATGATGACGCTCTTTTCGATTTGTATAGCGGCGGCATGGTGTGCTCAGATTGCGCGACAGGCGAGCCAACTCACCCGCACGCTCTTGCAGGGTGGCTTGACACCTTGCTGGGCTCAACCTTTGCTGAGCTATGCACTATCGATGTGCAAGAAGCCCCAGTGGGGGAGCTTTTGCAGCTCAGTGATTCATGGCTCAGCGAATACCTTGGCCTCAAACTCAAGACGATTTCTTTTTTGCTGGCCTGTTTTTAGAAAGCTGCTATCTGCTGCAATTGCACTACTTATACGTATATATTGCGTGATATACTACGGCGCATCAGCGTGCTAAAGCGTCTGACAACTTACCTATTAGTTGAGGGAAGGAAAATTTATATGAAGAAGAAGATTATCGCTGCTTTGGTTGCAGGTGCACTTGCCTGCTGCGGCCTGGCCGTTTTGAGCGGCTGTGGCGGCTCCGACAACTCAAGCAGCAGCTCCGACAGCTCATCGAGCAGCACCGAGAGCAGCTCTGCTGTTGAAAACAGCGCTACCACCACGGGCAAGCTCATCGTTGGCTTCGATGCTGAGTACCCGCCGTATGGCTTCTTGGCTGACTCCGGCGAAGAGGGCTATGTCGCTGCAGATGGCAACACCTACACCGGCTTTGACCTGGACCTCGCCAATGAGGTTTGCGCTCGCGCTGGCTGGACGCTGGAAGTTAAACCCATCAACTGGGATTCCAAAGACGCCGAGCTGGGCAGTGGCTCCATCAACTGCATCTGGAACGGCTTTACCATGGAAGGCCGCGAGGGCCAGTACACCTTCTCCGATGCTTACATGCTGAACTCCCAGGTTGTTGCTGTTAAGGCTGACTCCACCATCGCTTCTACCGATGACCTTGCTGGCAAGACGGTCTTGACTCAGGCTGAGTCTGCTGCTTTGGAGCTGTTTGAGGAAGGCGGCGACTGCGAGGAACTCGGTAAGACCTTTGCTGGCGGCGCTATCCAGACCATCGCTGACTACAACAACGCTTTCATGCAGCTGCAATCTGGCCAGGTTGACGCCGTTGTTTGCGACCTGAGCGTCTACATGCATCAGAGCAACAATGCAGCCGAGGCTTATAAGAAACTCGACAACAACCTCTCCGATGAGCACTATGTTGTTGGCTTGGCTCTGGGCGATGACGACACCGCTGCTACCATCAACAAGTACCTCAAAGAGATGGTTGAGGATGGCACTGTCGAAAAGATCGCTGCCAAGTATGGCGATGACATCGACTACGAGAACCTGTGGTGCTTGAAGTAATCACTGAGATGTTTTAAGTTGGGCGCCCCGCGCATATCGCTTTGCGCGGGGCGCCTTTATTAAGGAGCAATCGATGGACTTTCAATATCTGATGCAAATCCTTTTGGGCGGCTTTGCCACCTCAGCGCAGATTTTTGCCATCACACTTGTCGGCGCGTTGCCATTGGGCATTGTTGTCGCCTTGTGCCGTATGAGCAAATTTAAACCACTGGCGATTATTGCCCGTTTCTATATTTCCATTCTGCGCGGCACGCCGCTGATGCTTCAGTTGATGGCATGGATGTTTGGCCCGTACTACCTGTTCGGCCTCTCGCTAGGCCCCGACTGGAAGATGATCGCCTGCTCCATCGGTTTCATTTTGAATTACTCCGCCTATTTTGGCGAAATCTACCGTTCTGGCATCCAGAGCATTCCGCGAGGTCAGTATGAAGCGGCTGAGGTTTTGGGTTATAGCAGCTTCCAGACCTTCATCCACATCGTTTTGCCCCAGGTCATCAAGCGCATTGTCCCTGCCATGGGCAACGAAATCATTGCTTTGGTCAAAGACACCTCGCTTGCCTTTGTTTTGGGCGTGGCCGAGATGTTTACGCAGGCCAAGGCCTTGGCTGCCAAGTACGTCAGCATGATTCCTTATGCGCTGGCAGCAATTGTTTACTGGTGCTTCACGCTTCTTGTCGAGTTCATTTTGAACACGGTTGAGAAGAAGTTGAGCTACTACCACGACTAGTGGGGAAGGGGTGCACGCTTTGACTGAGACAAATGCCCTGCTCCGCATGGAGCACGTGAAAAAATCTTTTGGTTCAAACCAGGTTTTGAAAGATATCTCCCTTTCGGTGGTGCCTGGTGAGGTTGTTGCAATTATCGGCCCAAGCGGCGGTGGCAAGTCCACGCTGCTTCGGTGCGCCACGATGCTTGAGACTATGGATGGCGGAACGCTGGCCTTTGATGATGTTGTGGTGTGCAAAGACGATGATTCAGGTAAGGCCATCTATAGCAACAAAAAGGTGCAGGCTCAGGCAAAGACCAAGTTCGGTCTTGTTTTTCAGAACTTCAATCTCTTTCCGCACATGACGCTTTTGAAAAACGTCATGGATGCCCCGGTGCGCGTGCTCAAGAAACCAAAAGCCGAGGCTGAGGCACACGCCCGTGAGCTGATTGCAAAGATGGGGCTTGCCGGTAAGGAAAGTATGGTTCCTTGTGAGCTCTCTGGTGGCCAGCAGCAGCGCGTTGCCATTGCCCGTGCACTTGCAATGGACCCTGAGGTTTTGTTCTTTGACGAGCCCACCAGCGCTCTTGACCCTGAGGTCACCCAAGAGGTGTTGAAAGTTATCCGCGATTTGGCTGCTGAGCATATGACCATGGTTATCGTTACCCATGAGATGCGCTTTGCACGCGATGTCGCCGACCGCATTATCTTTATGAGTGATGGTGTTATTGCCGAGCAAGGCCCTGCTGAAGAGCTGATCAACAACCCGCAAAGCGAGCGCCTGAAGGCTTTCTTAAGCAAGATCTCTGATTAAGGTATACTGCGCGGCATGCGCTATCGCCTGCTCATCATAGTTGCAACCATTATTTGGGGGAGCTCCTTCATGATTGTGAAGGATGCGACCGATTTTATTGCTCCTGCCTGGTTGCTTGCTATCCGTTTTATAACGGCAGCCTTGATCCTCGCTGTTGCTTTTATTGGCAAGCGCTCTCTTTATCTGAAAAAGGAATATGTGGGCATTGGGCTGCTGTTTGGCGTTGCCATGTTTGTTGCTTACTACTTGCAGACCGTGGGCGTTATGTATACCACACCCGGCAAAAACGCCTTTTTGACGGGCGTCTATTGTGTGCTCGTTCCCTTCATTGCATGGGGCGCCATGAGAAAGCGGCCGAGCTGGTTTAACTTGTTGGCAGCGTTGCTTTGTATTGCAGGTGTGGGGCTTTTGAGCCTCAATGGCGAAGCCGGGATAAACATCGGCGATGTTTTGACTCTCGGCTGTGCAGTCTTTTATGCCATACATATCGTTTTGGTTGCCCGGTTTTCTGTGGGGCGCGACATCTACGTGCTGACCATGTGGCAGTTTGCTGGTGTGGGCTTATGTGCATTGTTCGTCGCTCTTTTAAGCGGCTCGCATCTCCCGGCTTTCAATACGTTTGATGCCTCACAAGTGTGTTCCTTGGCATATTTGGCGGTGTTTTGTACCGCATTGGCACTGCTGTTTCAAAATATGGGCCAAAAGCATCTGCCGCCTGCTTCAGCAAGTTTGCTTTTGAGTTTGGAAAGCCCCTTCGGGGTGGCGTTTAGCGTTGCGTTTGGCTATGACGTGCTGACACTTCGCTCTGTTGCGGGTTTCGCCCTGATCTTCATTGCCATCCTCGTAAGCGAGGTTTTGCCTGAGAAACTCAAGGCAAAAAGCTCTTAAACAGCTAAGCTCACAAAGTTTTTCTCAATAGTTTGGATAAACCCTTGACAGCGTCTCTTTAAAAACTAACATATGAGCAAATGTTCAGATGAACAGGAGATTGAATATGTCAAACAATGAGCATGAAGCTTGCCCGAGCGGCACAGGGGCGCAAGTAGAGCTATCCATGCCGAGCGAAGAGATTCTTTATGACCTGGCCGATCTTTTCAAAGTCTTTGGTGACACCACGCGCATCCGCATCCTGTTTTCCCTGATGGAAAAGGAGATGTGCGTTGCTTGCATCTCTGAGGCGGTGGGGGTGAGCCAAAGTGCGGTCAGCCACCAGCTGAGGGCACTCAAACAGGCGCGTTTGGTGAAGTTTCGCCGCGAGGGAAAGCAGCTCATCTATTCGCTTTCCGATGACCACGTCCACACCATGCTTGCTCAAGGCATGCAACATATCTGCGAGTAACAAAGGAGCCACACCATGAAAAAGTCCTACAAATTCGACGGCCTGTGCTGTGCAAACTGCGCGGCCAAGATCGAAGACGGAATCAACAAGATTGATGGAGTCAACTCCGCCCGTGTTGTCTTTATGACAGAAAAGCTGGTTTTGGATGTGGATGATGCAGACAAGCTCGACTCCATCCTCGATGAGGCGCAAAAAGTCTGCACGAAATACGAGGAAGACTGCATCATCGTTCGTTAAACGATGCTAAACCGAAGGCCCTTTCATGGATAAGAAGCTAAAAAAGGAATGCACGCGTGTTGGCATTGCACTGGCGATTTTCGTTATCGTCATGCTTTTGCCTTTTGATGCTTGGCTTGCTCAACCTTACAACGTTTACGCCGAGTTCGCGGCATTCTTAGTTCCTTACCTGATAGCTGGCTACAAAGTGCTTATCAAGGCTGCGAAAAATATCTCGCGCGGCAACGCTTTGGATGAAAACTTCCTGATGGCCATTGCATCTCTAGGTGCTTTTGCAATGGTGTTTTTCCCCGATACCGACCCACATATGGCAGAAGGTGCAGCCGTCATGCTTTTCTACCAGGTGGGCGAGATTTTTGAAGATTTCGCAGTGGGCAAGAGCCGCAAGTCCATCAAAGAGATGATGGATATTGCCCCTGACTATGCAAATGTCATGCAAGAAGGCCAGCTTATGCAGGTTGACCCCTACGAGGTGGAAACGGGCGACATCATAGTTGTTAAACCGGGCGAGCGTGTTCCTTTGGATGGCGTTGTTATTGAAGGTAACTCGCAAGTTGACACAGCAGCGTTGACGGGCGAGTCGGTGCCACGCACAGTTGATGAAGGCGAAGAGGTCATCAGTGGCTGCGTGAACTTAACGGGCGTGTTGCACGTGAAGGTAACCAAGCCCTTTGAGCAGTCAACGGTAAGCCGCATACTCGAGCTGGTTGAAAATGCTGCAGAAAAGAAAGCGCGCACTGAAAATTTCATTACCCGCTTTGCACGCCTTTACACTCCGATTGTCGTTGGCTGTGCCATTGCCTTGGCAGTTTTGCCGCCTCTTATCGCAGGTGGAGCCATCAGCGACTGGCTTTTCAGGGCTTTGTGCTTCTTGGTTGTTAGCTGCCCGTGCGCGTTGGTCATCAGTGTGCCCTTGAGCTTCTTTGGCGGTATTGGTGGTGCCTCGCGCCAAGGCATCCTTGTGAAGGGGAGCAACTATCTTGAGGCTTTGGCAGACGTTGAGACGGTGGTGTTTGATAAGACGGGCACGTTAACCGATGGTACTTTTGAAGTTGTTGAAGTCACCCCTGCCAAAGGCGTGGACGCCGAAGCGGTCATGCAGCTTGCAGCCCATGCAGAATCTTTCAGTGATCACCCTATAGCACTAAGCATTAAAGAAGCTTACGAGGGCAGCATAGACGCAGGCGCAATTAGTGAGGCCAAAAACCACGCCGGCCATGGTGTCACCGCTTTGGTGGGCAGCAAAAAGGTCATTGTTGGCAACGACAAGATGATGAACGCTGAAGGCATCCCATTTGATGAATGCAATGAAGTGGGCACGGTGCTTTACGTTGCCTGCGACGGCGTCTATATGGGTTCTGTTCGCATTGCTGATGTTGTCAAAGAGGACGCAACTCAGGCAATCGCCCAGCTCAAAGCTGCCGGTGTGAAGCGCACCGTCATGCTCACTGGTGATAGTGAAGCTGTGGCAGCTTCAGTTGCACACGAGCTGCATATTGATGAGTATCGCGCTCAGCTTCTGCCTCAAGACAAGGTGCAACGTGTTGAAGAATTGCTTGAAGGCACCGCCTCTAAGGGCGCCAAGGCAAAGCTTGCCTTTGTGGGTGATGGCATCAACGATGCGCCGGTTCTTACCCGTGCCGATGTTGGCATTGCGATGGGAGCTATGGGCAGCGATGCCGCCATCGAGGCAGCAGATGTCGTGCTTATGGACGACCGCCCTTCAAACATCGCTTGCGCAATACGCATCGCCCGCAAAACCATGGGGATTGTCTGGCAAAACATCATTTTTGCCATTGGTGTCAAGTTGATCATCTTGGTGTTGGCTGCCCTGGGTATTGCAACCATGTGGCTTGCGGTCTTTGGCGATGTGGGTGTTGCCATGCTTGCGATTCTGAATGCAATGCGTGCTATGCGGGTGCGCAACTAGCAGACCATTTCCACTAGTCCCTTCTTTAAACGGGTGCGCTATACTCTCTAGCGTTTGTTTACCTGCATGAAAGGAGCCGTTGTGGCTGAAAAGAAGGGCTTAATTGCCGAATTTAAGGAGTTCGTTAACCGCGGTAACGTTATGGACCTGGCCGTTGGCGTCATCATCGGCGGCGCGTTCACTGCTATTGTTACTTCCTTGACCGATAGCATCATCAACCCGTTTATCACCTTCATCACGGGCGGCAACAACGATATGACCGGTGCGCTGGTTGTGCCAGGCACTGAAATCGATTTCGGTGCTTTTATCAGCGCCATCATCAACTTCCTGATCGTTGCTTTGTGCGTCTTCTTTATCGTTAAGGCCGTCAACAAGGCACAGAGCTTAGGCAAACAAGAAGAGGAAGAGGCAGAAGAGCCTAAACCTACCTGCGAGTTCTGCCTGGAGGAAGTCAAGGAAGGTGCAACCCGTTGCCCTCATTGCGGTGGCGAGTTCAGCAAGCCTGCAAGTGCTTAGATACTGAGCATAAATCTATCAGAGGAGAAACCCCATGAGCAACGAAGGCAAGAAGGTTAAGGTTCACTACACCGGCACCTTAAACGACGGTACCAAGTTCGATTCCAGCTATGACCGCAATGAGCCGCTGGCTTTTACCTGCATGGCTGGCCAGATGATCAAGGGCTTTGACGCGGCTGTTAAGGATATGGAGGTTGGCGAGACGGTCAATATCCATCTGATGCCGGAAGAGGCCTATGGCCCCAAAAACCCGGACCAGATCTTGACTATCCCCATTGAAAAGCTGCCGGGCAGCGAGTCTTTGAACGTTGGCGACCGTGTGGCATTGAGCGGCCAATATGGCCAGCCGCTCCCTGTTGAGGTGACCGCTAAGGATGACGTCAACATCACGTTGGACGCCAACCACGAGATGGCAGGCAAAGAACTGAATTTCGAAATCACCCTGCTTGAGGCCGAATAGCTCCAACTGGTTGTTTGCTGCAAAGCTCCTCCTTCGAAATGAAGGGGGAGCTTTGTTTTTAGAGGGTTCTGATAAACGTGGTTTGCGCAGGGCCAAAGGTAAAACGGAACCTGTGATGGTCGATATCAGGGTTTTTGAAAGCGATTGATAAACCTTCGCTGCCCGCACTTGCTTCGTACTTGCGTGAGCGTTTGGCAAAAAACGATACGACTTCATCGCACGTGGCATGCGGGTTGTTCTGCAAAAAGGCAATAAGATCAGCGAGAAATTGGGAATCAGGGGCTGCCTCACAGAGAGCTGCGAAATCTTTCTGGGGTATACAGGCAACAAACGCGTCAGGTTGTTCACCGGCTTTGAAGGCGACGTTTGAGAACTCGGCCTCAAAAAGTCTTCGATTGTTTTTAATAAGTTCGAGCGCTTCATGCACATCTGCAATATCTGTTCCCAGGAGCTTTTTGAAGTCGGCCAGAGTGATTTCAAGTGCTAAAGAGCCGCTCACATGCTCTTCTGCTTGATTTCTCAGCTTATGCTCGAGGCAACGGTCAGCTAGTTCACGCTCAAAGCGCCGCAGGCGTTTGCGCAGCTTGATGTCGCGTTTGCGCTGCTCGCGCTCGGCTGCAGCCTCTGCGATGGAAAACCTGCACCCGCAGTAGTTCTGGCGATACATGCCGTTTTCGATACTGCGGCGGGTCGCCTCGTCATAACACCAGCTGAAATCTCGCGCCTCGGCTTTTAGCCCGTAGGTTTTTGCCGCACGCTCAAGCTCCTCGAGAATGATGTCTGTGTATTGATAGGGGCTGATGGTCAGGGTAGTGCAAATGGTGTCAAAGCCACCTTCAAGAGCGTGTTGCGCTACTTGTTCAAAGCGCAGACGGTAGCAAGCGCGGCAACGCGCCTTTCGGTCTGCGGTGCCATAGATGCCCGCCTGCTGCTCCCATGCATCCACGTCATAGGCGCCTTCAATAAGGTCTAGACCCTGGGGTTTAAGGGAATACTCAATGAGGGCTTCTTTGCGGCGCTCATATTCCTCTTTCGGGTGAATGTTGGGGTTGGTGTAATCGACAGCGAAATCGACGCCTTCTTCCAAAAACAGACGCGTCGGCTCAAGTGAGCATGGCCCGCAACATGCATGAAGCAACACCTTCACCGTCTCAAGACACCTCCAAACTCTCACTCGATATACCGCTGCATACTGCAGGGGTTTTCCTGTTAGTATAACTACCGTTTTATTTAAGGAGCATGTATGAGAACCGACGATTTTGATTATGACCTTCCTGATAGCTTTATAGCCCAAGCGCCCGCTGACCCCAGGGACTCTTGCAAGCTGATGGTTGTCAAGCGCGGGCAGGGCATTGAGCACCGCATCTTTCGTGATGTTGTTGACTATATCAACCCAGGGGATTTGCTGGTTGTAAACGAGACCCGCGTGCTGCCGGCGCGCCTTTTGGGCCACAAGAAAAACACCGGTGGAGCATGCGAGACGCTGCTTTTAAACCGCAGCGCCGGTTGCGAAACTTGCGATTTTGAGGATGGCGTCCAGACCTGGGATTGCTTGGTAAAACCGGGCAAGCGGCTCAAATCTGGCGCACGTATCGAGTTTGAAGATGATGATGCGAACGTGATTCTGGAGGCCGAGATTATCTCTATTGACCCTGCCAATGGTTCACGTCGCGTGCGCTTTAGTGCTGCTCCAACTACTAGGTTGGATGTGGATGAGTGCATCCATACGGTTGGCCGCACTCCATTGCCGCCCTATATCACCAGCTACACCGGCGACCAGGAAATGTATCAGACGGTCTATTCCCGCACGGAGCGCAGTGCAGCTGCTCCCACCGCCGGCTTGCATTTCACCCCTGAACTTCTCGATGCAATCAAGGCAAAAGGTGCCGATGTCGCTACGGTGGACCTTGAGGTCGGCTTGGATACCTTTAGGATTGTGAGCGAGCAAACCGCTGAGGCCCATGAGATGCATACTGAGCTTTACACTGTGCCGCAAGCAACGGTTGACAAAATCAACGAGACAAAGGCTCATGGTGGGCGTGTTATTGCCGTTGGCACCACAAGCGTGCGCAGCTTGGAGAGTGCTGCAGCTGGCGGGCAACTTGAAGCAAAAGAGCGGGCTGCAACGAAGCTCTACATCTTGCCTGGCTATGAGTTTAAGGTGGTGGATGCTATCATCACCAACTTCCATGTGCCCCGCTCCACGTTGATGATGCTTGTCAGCGCCTATGCGGGCCGCGAGTCAATCATGGATGCGTACGAGACGGCCAAAGCGAACAACTACCGCTTCTTCAGCTTTGGCGACGCCATGCTGCTCATGTAAGAATAGTCGCAGTTTATAAAGGATTTTTACCCCTATGTTTGAGTTCGATCTGATTGCAAAAGACCCAGCCACCAATGCTCGCCGAGGCTGTTTTCATACGCCTCATGGCGACATTCAGACGCCGATTTTCATGCCGGTTGGCACGGGCGCTACTGTTAAGGGCATTAGAAATGACACGCTGGTCGAGTTGGGCAGCCAGATTATCCTTGCCAATGCCTACCACCTCTACCTGCGCCCTGGCACAGAGCTGCTTGAGCGCTGCGGTGGGGTGCATTCCTTTATGAACTGGGATAAGCCCATACTCACCGACAGCGGTGGGTTTCAGATCTTTTCTTTGGCTGACACCTTGCAGCTGGATGATGACGGCGTAAACTTCCGCAGCATCGTCGATGGCTCAAAGCATCGCTGGACACCAGAAGACAACATGCGCGTGCAAGAGGCTATTGGTGCCGACATCATTATGCAGCTGGACCAATGCGCACCCTACCCCTGCGAAAAAGAAAAGGTGCGTGAAGCCATGGAACGCTCGGCAGCCTGGGCAAAGCGCTGCAAAGCGGCCCATTCACGCGAAGACCAGGCCCTGTTTGGCATTGTGCAGGGTGGTGTTCATCTGGATTTGCGGCTCGAAAGCGTTGAGCGGGTAAGCGAGCTTGACTTGCCCGGCTATGGCATTGGTGGCTATTCCGTGGGTGAAGACCACGAAGTGATGTTTGAGACCCTTGAACAGGTTGCTTGTGCGCTCCCACAAAATAAGCCGCGCTACCTTATGGGGGTAGGAAACCCCACTACGTTGGTGCGTGCTGTTGCAGCAGGTGTGGACATGTTTGACTGTGTCTTACCCACGCGCACCGGCCGTATGGGCCGGGCCTTTAGCAGCCAAGGGCGTATGAACCTGCGCAATGCCAAGTATACGGATGACTTTAGCCCCCTTGATCCTGAATGCGATTGCCCGGTTTGCCAGCATCACAGCCGAGCCTACATCCGTCATTTGATTAAAACCCATGAAATGCTTGGCGCCCATTTGCTGAGCGTGCACAATGTCTATTACTTGCTCAACTTAATGCAAAAGGCTCGCGAAGCTGTCGAGGCAGGGGAGTATGCAGCCTTCATGAAGGCGTGGCTTGAAAGCCCGGCCGTTAACGACTACTAAGCCCGTTTGTGTAAGGTTTAAGCTGCGCTCGTGAGTGGGCGCTGCTTTTTTCGCTTGAGATTGCGTGAGGCATGCTAGAATCCCCTTTTGGTATGTCTAAAGATGTGCATTTTTTGAATTATCGTATCTGTAGAAAAGAGAGACTATGACTTTAGCTGAGCTTTTGGAGCTTTGCAGAAGGCATTTGGCAGTGATCATTGCACTGCCGGTTGTTTTCGCTATTGCCTGCGCAGCCTACTGCTACCTGCTGCTACCTGATAACTACACCGCCAGCACCTCGATGTATATTTTGACGACATCGAACAGTCAGAGCTCCACTTCCACTGATGACAGTGTGTCAAACAGTGACCTTTCTGCTTCACAGCAGATCACTAACGACGTAGCCAACCTCATCAAGTCCAGTAAGGTTAAGAATGATGCCATCTCTCAATTGGGTATCACTGCTACCGAGTTCTCAAAGGCGACCTTGAGCGTCAATTCCGAGACGAACACCCGCCTTTTGACCCTGAGTGTCACCAGCACCGACCCGGAGTTTTCCGCTGATGTAGCAAATGCCGTTGCAGGCTGCACGGATGCCGTGGCCAAGGAGGTCATGGGCATTGAGGCAGTCAACATCATGGATGAAGCCTCCATCCCCGATAAGCCCAGTGGCCCGCATCGCCTGACCTACGTTGCCGTTGCCTTCCTTGCAGGCCTGTTTCTTGCTTTGGCTATCATCGTGCTCAAGGACATGCTTGATACGCGCGTTCGAAAGCCTGAGGAGCTCGAAGAGCTTCTTGAGCTGCCCCTTATTGGTCGAATTCCGGAAATCCATTAGAAGGGGAGTGAGCTAAAAATGGCTAAGAAAAAGAGCGGCGCCGTCGAGATGCAAAATGCAATTAAGACTTTGCTTGCAAACATTCGCTTCAGCAGCGTCGATAAACCCATAAAAAGTATTGTTATGACCAGCGCCGTGCCCAACGAGGGCAAATCCACCATTAGCTGCGAGCTTGCCCGTGCCATGGCAGACAGCGGCAAACGTGTCTTGCTGGTGGATGCCGATATGCGTCGTCGCAACCTCGCATCAAAGATTGGTGTGCATCCGGCGCATGGTGTATATGCTGTTTTAAGCGGAGAGGTTTCATTTAAAGAAGCTGTTGCTCCCACTTCTGTGCCGAATCTGTTCTTTTTGGATGCCGAGCCGCACATCCCCAATCCGGCCGATATTCTTGCAAGTCAGGCCTTTTCCAAGCTTGTGGGCCGCCTTGAAGAGATTTTTGACTACGTGGTTTTCGACATGCAGCCCGTGGGTACCTTTATCGATGCCGCTATTTTGGGAAGCATCGTTGACGGCGTT
>R11__coassemble_1163_pt1 | contig 15394 bp, 15 predicted proteins | sample R11__metabat2_low_PE_020 | metagenome-assembled genome bin R11 | reverse complement strand
ATAGACCCTCATGCCCGTGTAGACTACACCGCCTATGCCATCCGCCCGGCGGTCTGGGTAAACCTCTAGAGGCATATTCACCACATTTAAGACTGACGCTTAGGTGCTAGACTTTCCCCAGCACCTCTTTAAGGGGTGCCCATTTCAAGTGAAAGGCACAGCCATGGCTAAGCAACGTCTCATTATCGATACGGCAATGGATAAAGTCCCCAACAAGGTGTTTTCCGATGAGGAAACCTTTGAGAAGTGGGTTAACTGCGTTCCCACCAGCAGGGGCGACCAGCACGTGCATGTCAACACGCTGCCCGATGGGCGCCGCCAGATCGCGCTTGAAAACCCCGATGGTTTTGGCAATGCCTCAATTGTTGAAGGCGAGTACTCCATGGAGGCCACGCTTGCTGCCATGGATGCCTGCGGCATCGAGAAGGCCATCATCCGTATTCCGGTTTGGGGTGAGTGGATGACCCAGGATCTATGCGAGATGGCAAACGACGCCTATGCCGAGTTTGCCGCAAAATCCGGTGGGCGCATCGTGGCCATGGGCACCGTGCCGCCCTGGGGTGATAAAGCGAGCTTGTACGAGCTGGAGCGTTGCGTTAAGGAGCTGGGCTTTTGCGGCATCCAGCTTTCTGCACACTATGGCAAGTGGTATCTGGACAACGAGGCTTTCCGCCCGCTTTTGAAGGTTCTCAACGATGAGAACATCCCCGTCGCCGTGCGCAATGTGCCCCTGCCGGTTGATCACGCCTCGATCACCAAATACAACAACGTCCGCCGCGAGTTGGGCCGCGAAATCGATGCCATCACGGCGGTGAGCTTGGAGCTTTATAGCGGCATCTTTGAAGACTTCCCCAACTTGAAGTTTGTCCATGGCTTCATGGGCGGTGCCTGGTTTGCCTTCGACGGTCTTTTGCGCCCGCGTGTGCGCGCCGGGCAGTCCAAAGAGACTCAGCGTTTGGATGCAGATGCGGCTGACCGCATCGCGCGCTACGTGCAAAACAACCTGTTTTTTGAGATTACGCACCCGGGCACGTGGGGCAAAAAGCAGCTGGAATGCGCCATTGATGTGTGTGGCGCAGACCATTACGTGTTCGGCACCATGATCCCGGTGTTTGATGGCCAGGCCGATGTGGACGCCATCGACGCATTGGATATTTCTGAAAGCGACAAGGAGCTCATCTTGGGTGGTAACGCTAAACGTCTGTTCAACCTGTAAGTAAAAGCCGTCCATAGAGGAAGTGAGCTCGTGAAGGTCTGCGTCTTTGGTTCATCGAGTTCGAATCTAGACCAAATCTATAGTGATGCTGCTGAAGAGCTGGGGCATGTGCTTGCCGAGCGCGACCATGCCCTCGTCTTCGGTGGGTACGATATGGGGCTGATGGGTGCCGTCGCCCGTGGTGTGGCTGCAGGTGGCGGAGAGGTCTATGGTGTGGTCACTGAAGGTTTGAGCGCCAAAGGCGACCGGGATGTTTTTGCATGCACGCACGTTTTGAGCTGTGCGGATTTAGCCCAGCGCAAGCTTGCGATGGTTGCGATGGCGGACGCCTTTGTCACGCTGCCAGGTGGTATCGGCACATTTGATGAGCTGTTCGATGTGCTCTCTCAGGCTAAGGCAGGGGAGGCTTGCAAAGGTTGCGCCATCTATAACGTTGCGGGCTATTTCAACCCGCTGGTAACCATGCTCGACGAGGCGTGCGAAAAGGGCCTGAACTCGACGGACTGGCACGACTACTGCGCGGTCTTTGACAACGCAGAAGAGCTGGTTGTTTATCTCGAACATTAATCTCACAGTGCTTTATTTATCAAATAAATAGATAAAGGCTCTTGTATTTATCACTTTTTTTGATAAAGTCTGGCTTGTTTATCGAAAAAAGTGATAAAGAAAGCGAGACAAGCGATGAGCATTGAGCAGAAAACAATCGCAAAGCTGAAGAAGGCCAACGATCTGGCCAAGCTTGCATTCCGCAAAAACGGCCCCAAGAGCTTCAAAAACGGCGTGGGCAAAATGGTTATCGCCCTGTATGAGGCTGACGGCACGCTGACCCAGCGCGAGCTGGTGGACGTGTTGGGCATGGGGCGCAAGGGCGTCAAAACCATCGTCAAGAAGGGCGTTCGCGCCGAGCTGGTCGAGATTGGTGAAGCAGACGAGAAGAAGACCTACACCGTCGCTCTGACCGAACAGGGCAAGGCCGTCGCTGAAAAGCGTCTTGAAGCTGACAAAGCCGTTGCCGCTAGCTGCCTGGCAGGCTTCAGCGCTGAAGAGATCGAGCAGCTGAACGCGTTGTGCGACAAGATTATCGTCAACGTTAAGGAGTCTGGCATCAACGGTAAAAAGAAGGCCGCTTTTAGGCATAGCCACAAGCGCAAGCATGCCATGAAGAAGTGCCGCAAATAAACGGGACGTTTCCTTTTTGTGCAAGCCGCCTGCACCGTTTTGGTGCGGGCGGCTTGTTTGTTAGTATGGCACCAAAGCACCGCTTTAAAGACAGCGAGGTATCGGCGTTGGTAACACGCAACAACTATGAGACTATGCGCGCTTTGGCAGCGCAGCAGTTTGCCCAAAGCGATCACGATGCTGCAGTTGGTAGGTTTGGTCTTCAGCGCGATGAGCGCTTCATCTATCTGAGCTTTCTTGCTGATGACTACCGCATCTGTGTGGCCGATGGATGCGTGCAGGTTAGGCTAGATGATGCATGGCAGACTGCCGGCGTTGATGAAGCCATGACCATATATGACCTGCTGACCTATGCAAAACCGCAGGCCAAGCCTGCAAAAAGCTTTGCCAGCATAGACAGCTTGAATAAGGCTCTCATATCCAGTGCTCCCAAAAACGCCCAAGCCTATGCCAACCAGGCGCAGCACCTTGACGAGCACCCCGAACACATTGCCGCTGCAATGGGTGCTATCGGAGCGCGCATGGTTGATGGCGGTGACATCGCGGCGCAAATCGAGCTATTCGCTGGCCTTGATGCGCAACTTCGCTTCTGGGCCTCCGATGACGAGTTTGCTGCGCAACTGCAGGTGCTTTTCGACGAAAACACACTGGCATTCATGCATTTTGAGACCGCATGGTATGCTGCAAATGCTCTCGTCAAAAAGCTCATGAACGCCTTTGAGAGCGAGATAGGGTAGGGCCGTTTGATATTTGTTGTGCTGCTATGTGCTCGGTGGCACGTTGGCTGTTAGCAATGATATGTTGTTGGCGTTGAAAGCGATTAAATAGTGCGCGTTAGGTGCGCAGGAAAGCAAAGGTAGCATCAATGAGAAGTATCGCAATATATGGCAAAGGCGGCATTGGCAAGTCGACGACGACGCAAAACCTTGCTGTGGCGCTTTCGGAAAGCGGCGAGAAGGTCATGATCGTGGGTTGCGACCCCAAGGCCGACTCGACTCGCTTGATCTTGGGGCGTTTGGCCCCCACGACTGTTTTGAACCAGCTGATGGACTACCCCGATGATGCCGAGCTTGAGTCAGTCTTGTTTGAGGGCTACAGCAACATCAAGTGCGTGGAGTCTGGCGGGCCTGAACCCGGGGTGGGCTGCGCTGGCCGTGGCATCATCACCGCTATTGATTTTTTGGAGGACCAAGGAGCATACGATGAGGACCTCGACTTTGTGTTCTACGACGTGTTAGGCGATGTGGTCTGCGGCGGTTTTGCCATGCCCATCCGCGAGGGCAAGGCTGAGGAAATCTATATTGTTTGCTCCGGTGAGATGATGTCGCTTTATGCGGCCAACAACATCGCAAAGGGCATTGCGCGCTATGCAACCAGCGGGCGCGTGCGCCTGGGTGGTCTTATCTGCAATTCGCGTATGGTCGACGGCGAGCTTGAGATTGTGCAGGCGTTTGCCAAGCGGCTCGGCACCCAGGTCGTGGGTTTTGTCCCCCGCGATAACGTGGTGCAGCATGCCGAGCTCGCTCGAAAGACGGTCATTGAGTATGACCCCCAGGCAGCCCAAGGCGACGAATACCGAAAGCTGGCAAAGACGATTGCTGAAAACGATGAGTTCTGCATCCCGCAGCCTATGACAGCTGACGAGCTCGAGGAGTTTTTCTTCGGCTACACCCAGGCGTAAGTTTGCGCAGAAAAGGCACTGAAGACAAATTCCCTTTGACGGGTAGTAGTGCAATACGTGAAAGTGATTATGCGCCACTTCGGGTGGCGCATAATTTTTGTCAGAACAGTTGGGGCCTTATGAAGCCGCGCGGCTTAAGGCCCACGCGAAATAGGGGCGCACGAAAACATGAAAACGCGCATAACCGAGCTTTTGGGAATTGAATACCCCATCATCCAAGGTGGCATGGCATGGGTTGCCGAGGCACACCTTGCAGCTGCTGTGAGCGAGGCTGGAGGCTTAGGCATCATTGCCTGCGGCTCGGCTGGTTGCGATTGGGTGCGTGAACAAATCGAACTGGCGCGCTCGCTTACCAGCAAACCCATCGGCGTCAACATTATGCTGATGAGCCCAAAGACCCCTGAGCTTGCAGCTCTGCTTGCCGAGATGAAGGTTGATGTGATCACCACGGGTGCTGGCAGCCCCAGCGCCTATATGGATATGTGGAAGCAGGCTGGCTGCAAAGTGGTGCCGGTGGTCGCATCCACGGCACTGGCAAAGCGTATGGAGAGATGCGGTGCTGATGCAGTGGTGGCAGAAGGCTGCGAGGCTGGTGGGCACATTGGCGAGCTGACCACCATGGCCTTGGTCCCAGCAGTGTGCGATGCGGTGAGCATCCCGGTGATTGCAGCCGGCGGCATTGCAGACGGCCGTGGCATGGCGGCGGCGTTTGCCCTTGGTGCTGAAGGTGTGCAGTTGGGCACGCGCTTTGTTGCCTCGGATGAGTGCACGGTGCACCAGAACTACAAAGACAAAATCCTGTCTGCCAAAGATTCCGACACGGTTGTCACGGGGCGCAGCGCAGGCCACCCGGTGCGGGGCCTGAAAAATGCTTTTGCCCGTGCCGCCCGCGCTGCTGAGAAAGCGGCTGAGGAGGGTGTTGGCGACGAGATGAAACTGGCAGGCTCGTTGCGCCGCGCGGTTGAAGGCGATGTGGTGAACGGCTCGCTGATGAGCGGCCAGATCGCCTGCTTGGTTTCGGAGCAAAAGAGTTGCAAGCAGATTATTGATGATCTTGTTTCAGAAGCTGAGCGCTGGTCAAGCAACGGCTTGGAGAGCATGGCTGCCGCCAATGCATCTCGCGCCTGGAACGCACACTAAGGAGGGCTTGGATGACTGTTTGGATGTGTTCAGGCCAAGGAAGCCAAAAGCCGACGATGGGCGCTGATTTCTTAGCATCGGCTGAGTTTGCCCAGATAAAAGAGACCTTTGACTGCGCCTCACAGGTGCTGGGAGTGGATGTGGCCGCTTTGGCCACTGCGGGCACACAAGAGCAGGTAAACGACGCGTTTAATGCCCAGGCCTTGACGGTTGCACTAAGTGTTGGCATTGGCCGAGAGCTGCAAAAGCGTGGCAAGCAGGCCGAGGCCTATGTGGGCTTTTCGCTGGGGCAAGTCAGCGCTTTGGCCTTAAGTGGCAGCTTAAGTGTTGAAGACACCTTCAGGCTGCTGAAGGTGCGTGCCGAGGCTATGGCGGCATGCTGCAAAGAACACCCCGGCGCGATGTATGCCCTGCTTGGAGCGACGCACGAGGATGCCGAGGCGCTGTGCGCCGAGTGCGCAGGTGACGAGGTCTTGGCTGCTGCCAACTTCAACTGCCCGGGGCAGGTGGTCATCAGCGGCCAGACGCAAGCTATCGAGCGAGCCGAGGCAGCGTGGAAGGCAGCCGGCAAACGCGGTTCGCGGCTGGCAACAGCAGGTGGGTTTCACACGCCTTTGATGGCTCCGGCTGCGGCAGAAGTTGCTGCCTTTGCCAAGACGCTGACGTTTACTCAGCCTGATGTGCCCCTCATCTGCAACACCGATGCATCCCCGCTAAGCGCTGAGGTGGCCGCTGAACACATGGGCGCACAAATTATGAGCCCCGTGCATTTTGACACCAGCATCGCCCGCCTGATAGAAGGCGGCGCCTGCAGCTTTGTTGAGGTGGGCTTTGGCGGCGTACTTGTAAACTTGGTTAAACGCATTGACCGCGGCTCCGAGCGGGCTAAGACCGGCACCATAGAAGAATTCAACGCTTTTTTGGCGGTAGGGGAGGAAAGCGATGAGTAAAGAAAACGAGGCTCAAGACATTGCTCGGGTTGCGCTTGTGACCGGTGCGAGCCGCGGTATTGGCCGTGCGGTTGCATGCGAACTTGCCCGCTGCGGCTATAACGTTGCGCTCAACCATTCCTCAGAGCATAGCGCACAAGCCGCTACCGCTTTGGCCGAGGAGCTTGAACGCACATATGGTGTAGAGGCTGCAGCATTTCAGGCGGATGTTTCTGGCTTTGATGAGGTGGCAGACCTTGTTGCTGCGGTCAAGGAACGCTTTGGGCGCATCGATGTGCTGGTGAACAACGCCGGCATCAACCGCGACGGTCTTGTCATGCGCATGAAAGAACAAGACTTCGACGACGTTGTTGCTGTCAACCTCAAAGGCGCCTTCAACTGTGCGCGCCACGTGGCAAAAATCATGGTGAAGCAGAGGTTTGGGCGCATTGTCAACATTTCAAGTGTTGTGGGTGTTAAGGGCAATGCCGGGCAGGCAAACTATGCAGCAGCAAAGGCGGGCATCATCGGCTTGACCAAGGCGCTTGCAAAGGAGCTGGCTGCTAAAGGCATCACCGCAAATGCCGTTGCTCCGGGCTTTATTGAGACCGATATGACAGCGGCTATGACCGAAGCGCAAAAAAGCGCTGCTGCAGCAGCAATTGGTGTCGGCAGGCTGGGCACGCCTGAAGATGTAGCCCAGGCTGTGGCATTTTTGGCAGACCCGCGCAGCAGCTACATAACTGGGCAAGTTTTGGAAGTTGACGGCGGCTTGACGCTGTAGCGCGCAAGAAACGATATCTCTGTCAGCTGCATCTGTGGCTGGCAGATTTTAGGAGGGCAAAGCAATGGGTAAGACGCAAGAGCAGGCTTTGAAACAGGCTGCTGCAAAGCGTGTAAAGACGGTCACCACCAAGCGGGTTGTGATCACTGGCATGGGGGCCATTACGCCGGCAGGCATGGGTGTTGAGGCACTGTGGAACGCGCTGCTTGATGGTGAATGCTGCATCAGCAAGTTGCCCGAGGAGTTTCCGGCACATGGTTTTAGCGTGGCAGGCCAGCTTCGCGGCTACGACCCGCTGGAGCACTTCACCAAAAAAGAGACGCGCCGCATGAGCCGTTTTGTGCAGATGGCCACCTTGGCTGCCGATGAAGCCTTTGCCCAGGCGGGCATCGATATGGATACTGAGGATGCAACTCGCTTTGCTTGCGTGTTTGGCACCGGCATCGGTGGCATTGGCGTGTGCGAGCGCGAGGTTGCAAACCTGCTGGAAAAGGGTCCGCGCAAAGTAAGCCCGCTGTTCGTGCCCATGCTCATCGGCAACATGGCAGCAGGTGATCTGGCCATCCGCTATGGGCTGAAAGGTGCCTGCACCGACACGGCAACGGCTTGTGCAACCGGCACGCATTGCATCGGTGAGGCATACCGTCTGTTGAAATTTGGCTATGCGGATGCCGCGCTGTGCGGCGGCACCGAGGAATCCATGAGCCCTGTTGGCCTCAACGGCTTTGGCAACTTGGGTGCCTTGAGCAAAGCACAAGACCCCCACGATGCATCCAAGCCCTTCGATGTCAACCGCAACGGCTTTGTGCCGGGCGAGGGTGCTGGTGCTGTTGTTCTGGAGACCCTCGAGCACGCTCAAGCCCGCGGTGCCCATATCATCGCAGAGGTGGCTGGCTTTGGCTCCACCGGCGATGGCTACCACATGACCGCCCCCGACCCAACTGGTGATGGTGCTCTCCGCAGCATGCGCGATGCTCTTGACGAGGCGGGGTTTGAGCCAACAGATATCGGCCACATCAACGCTCATGGCACGGCAACGCATGCCAACGATGCTATGGAGGCACTGGCCATCAACACATTGTGTGGCGAGGCTGCTGCACATATTCCGGTCGTTTCCATTAAGGGCTGCACGGGCCACATGCTGGGTGCAGCAGGCGCTGTTGAAGCCATCATCACAGCAAAAAGCGTGGTTGAAGGCATTGTGCCGCCCACTATTGGCTTTAACGAGCCTGACCCCGAGTGCAACGTGTGCGTCAGCAACAAAACAGTTGAGGCACCCAGTCAAATGGTCGCCCTTTCCAACTCCTTCGGCTTTGGTGGCCACAATGCAACACTGGCCATCTGCCCCTTTGTTGAATAGGATTTTGATTATGAGCGAGTTTATCGAGGGCGCCTGCCCGGTTGAGTTTCCCTGTGAGCGTGATGGCGTTGAGCGCCTGCTGCCTCACCGTGACCCGTTTTTGTGGGTTAGCCGCATTTTAGAGTGCGAACCGGGCGTCAGCGCTGTGTGCGAACTGGATGTTGACCCAGACCTTGAGCTGTTTAGGGGGCACTTCCCTGGCATGCCGGTGCTGCCTGGGGTGATCTTGATGGAAGCTTTGGCCCAGGCTGCTAGCTGTTGCTTGCTGGCAGATGCCTCGAAAGCGGGCTCTGAGGGCTATCTAGTGGGCATCGACAATGCCAAATTCCGCGCGACGGTGTTGCCGGGCGAGACCGTGATGTTGAAGGCAACCATCACCAAGGCCAACAAGCGCATGTGCGTAGCCGAGGTTGAGGCTGTGAAGGCCGACGGCAGCATTGCTGCTTCGGCAACTCAAAAATACGTTATGGCAAAGAAGTAGGGCATAAGGATGCTTCGCTACGCAAACCATTCAGATGCGCAAAGCAGCTTTGTTGTAAGCACGCTTCAATCTATTGCTTCTGGCGGCTCCAACATTATCGTGGTGGGCCCCCATGGCGCCCTTAAACCGGTCATCCGTGCAGTAGCCGATGTTTGCACAGGGCAGCTGTTTGCAGCCCTGCTTGGCGAGCCAGGCAAAGAAGGCCGCTTGGGTGCGGCAAGTGCCGTCTATCTGGGCAGCGACAAACGCCTTGTGACCAACGAATACGCCATCTGCGAGGCGGCAAAGGCTTGTAAGGCGAGCATTGTGCTCGCTGCCGGCTTTGAGCCAAGCGAGCTGCTTGCCAAAGTGGCAGGCTATAACGGCTGGCATCTCTATGCTCCCATGGCAGGGGATAAATCACTGCAATATTGGACCGAGCAAAGCATTGTGGACGCAGATTTTGTGCCTGTGTGGCGCAAATGCTCAAAATGCGGTTTGACCCATGGTACGGCATCCGCACAAATTGATGCCGAGAAAACCAAATGCCCTACCTGTGGGTTTCTCGAGCGTTTGAATTCCCTAGAGCGCATTGCGCTCACCTTCGACGAAGGTTCCTTTGAGCAGTGGGATGAAGGCCTGCCTCAGCCTGACCCGTTGCAGTTTCCAGATTATGACGCCACCATCCAGCGCAATGCTGAGCGCAGCGGCTGCGAAGAAGCAGTGCGGTGTGGCTTGGCCCTTCTTCGTGGCCAACCGGTGGCAGTCTGTGTCATGGACAGCTCGTTTATGATGGGCTCGATGGGCAGTGTGGTGGGAGAGAAGATCACCCGCTGTGTTATGCGGGCAACTGAACAAAAACTGCCTGTGATCATCTTTTGTGCCAGCGGCGGTGCCCGCATGCAGGAGGGCTTGGGCTCGCTGATGCAAATGGCAAAAGTCACCATGGCCTTAGAAGAGCACGGGCGGGCAGGTTTGCCTTATTTCTCCGTTATCTGCGACCCCACGACCGGCGGTGTGACGGCATCCTTTGCCATGCAGGGCGATGTGGTTATTGCCGAGCCGGGCGCACTCATTGGCTTTGCAGGCAGGCGCGTCATCCAAGACACTATTCACCAAAGCCTGCCCGATGACTTTCAATCGGCAGAGTTCGCGCTGGAACACGGCCTTGTCGATGCCATTGTTGAACGCGGGGATTTGCGGGAAGTGCTTGACCGCTTGGTGCGCATACACATGCATGTTCATACGGCACAAACAACAACTTTGCACGATATGGCTGCTGAGCCTGAAGACGCCGTTCGCCAGAAAGAACATGCAGGCCTCATCGGGGCGCTGCGCGAAAAAATCACCTCTCCGCACAAAACGGATGAAAACAAAGGCCTGCGTAAAGCGCTGGACAAGCGCGATGTTGCCGATGCTCCTGGTGTGCACATGCTGCGCAACGTGCAAGGCACCAATGCCAACTGGGAAAGCGTGCTGATTGCCCGCAATGCCAGCCGGCCAACCTCCCTGCGCTACATCGAGGCCCTCGTTGATGACTTTTTCGAGCTAAAAGGCGACCGCAGTTTTGCCGACGACGCTGCCATTGTGGGTGGCGTGGGCTATTTGGCGGGCCGCGCTGTGACGGTTATTGCCCAAGAGAAGGGCTCCAACCTCAAAGAGCGCATTGCCCGCAACTTTGGCTGCCCGCACCCCGAGGGCTACCGCAAAGCCATTCGGCTGATGCAGCAGGCACAGAAGTTCAACCGGCCAATTGTGTGTTTGGTTGACACGCAAGGTGCCTACTGCGGCAAGGAGGCAGAGGAGCGTGGCATTGGCAATGCCATCGCCGAGTGCTTGATGTGCATGGCCAGCTTGACGGTGCCGGTTGTTGCCGTGGTGTTGGGCGAAGGCGGCAGCGGGGGAGCGCTTGCCTTAGCCGTTGCAAACCGTGTTGCCATGCAGGAGCATGCAGTCTATTCAGTGCTTTCGCCAGAAGGCTTTGCCTCGATTTTGTGGAAGGATCGCAGCCGTGCAGCTGAGGCGGCAGACGTTATGAAGATGGGCGCCCTGGATGCGTTGCAGCTGGGCTATGTGGAAGATGTTTTGAGCGAGGGCGACGGCCCGGCTCATGAAAACCCCGAGCAGGCTATCGCCGCGGTTGGTGCCTATCTTGAGCAAAGCCTTGATGAGCTGAGCGGCATAGACGGCCAGACACTGCGTGCCCAGCGCCAACAGCGCTTTAGAAACTTCTAAGTGCAAGAAAAATTAAATTTTTGCTGTTCACAGGCAGGTTTTAGGTCTATAATCCCTGCCCGTACGGCCGCAAAAGTGACGGTCAGTAGCTTACATAAGGAGCACCACCCATGAAGATGACAGACGAGCAGTTTGCCATGTTTAAGGCGCAATTGGAGCGCCTGATGGCAATTCCCGACGGCTTTTATGCAAAGAAGTTCGCGGGCCTCAATCCTGACGACATCCAATCCCAAGAAGATTTTGAGAAGTTGCCCTTCACCGAGAAGGCCGACTTGCGCGAAGCATACCCCATGGGGCTTGCAGCCGTTCCTCAAAGCGAGATTGTGCGCATTCACAGCTCGTCAGGCACCACCGGCACCCCGGTTGTCATCCCTTACACCAAAAAAGATATTGAAGACTGGGCTATCCAGTTTGCACGTTGCTATGAATATGCCGGCATCACCAAAGACGATGTGGTGCAGATCACCCCGGGCTATGGCCTGTGGACGGCTGGCATTGGTTTTCAGGCTGGCTGCGAGCGCCTTGGTGCCATGGCTGTGCCTATGGGCCCAGGCAACACCGACAAACAGCTGCAGATGATGCAGGACTTTGGCTCAACGGTTCTGTGTGCCACCAGCTCATATGCCCTGCTGCTTGCAGAAGAAATCGAGAAGCGCGGCATTCGCGACAAGATCAAGCTGCGCAAGGGCGTTATCGGCTCTGAGCGCTGGGGCGAGAAGATGCGTGCCCGCATCTCCCGCGAGCTTGGTGTCGAGTTGTATGACATCTATGGCCTGACCGAGATTTATGGCCCAGGCATCGGCATCAACTGCAAGGCCGACAGCGCCATGCACATCTGGGCCGACTACGTCTATATCGAGATTGTCGACCCTGACACCGGCGAGTTGGTGCCCGATGGCGAGCCGGGCGAGATTGTGCTGACCACCCTGCAAAAGGAGGGTGCACCGCTCATCCGCTTCCGCACCCACGACTTGAGCCGCATCGTTCCTGGGCCCTGCAGCTGCGGCAGCCCTCACCCGCGCATCGACATCATCACCGGGCGCACCGACGATATGGTCAAGGTCAAAGGCGTCAACATGTTCCCGGCCCAGATTGAAGAGGTCATCGCCTTTACCGATGGCGCTTCCAGCGAATATCAGGTCATGATTGACCATGTGAACGGCCGCGACCACATGACACTGTTCTTCGAGTGCGACCGCCCGAAGAGCGAGTGGCCCAAGATCGAGGAGAACCTGGCAGCCATCTTCAAGGGCAAGATCGGCATGACCCCTCACGCAATGGCCGTCGAGGTTGGCGAGCTTCCCCGCTCGGAGAAGAAGACCCGCCGCATCTTTGACAACCGCTACTAGATTTTTCGCTGCCGAGCACATCGGTAAGCTCGGCAGCTGCACCACTTTGAAAACTCCATATTGGATTTACGCGGGTTAACCCGCTTGATCACTTCTATCAGGAATGGGCAAAGAGAAGCGCAAGAGACGCAAAGAGCCCAGAAACGAAAGGAGCCATATCATGGCAGAGAAACGCGAAATTACTGTTGAGGAAAACAAAGGCTTTTCCATCCGCGACCTTATTTTGGTTGCAATCCTTATTGCTGCAGGTGCAGTTCTAAAGCTGACCGTTGCCAACTTCTTGAGCATCGGCGGCTGCAAGGCAAACTTCATGATTGCCTCATATTGCTTGGCGATTGCTTTGATTCGCCCGAAGGTTTACCAGTCGGCCATTATCGGTCTGATTGTGGGCCTCGTAAGCCAGATTCCCATGTTGAACGCCACCCCTATGGTCAACATCGCCTCCGAGCTGGTAGGCGCTTTGGTGTGCGGCATCATGGTTGTTGTGCTGGCAAAGGTCGTTGCAGATAACAAGGTTTGCCAAAACGTGGTGTTCCCGGCCATCATCACCTTTATCTCTACCTGCTTTAGCGGCTACACCTTTTCCATCATCGTTGGTTGTGCCTTAAATGGCTTGGGCCTGGACGTGGTCTTTGCAACTTATTCCATCGTCGTGCTGCCCACCGCTTGCATGAACGCGGTGTTTGTTGCCATTCTGACCCCGATTTTGAAGACCGCTTTGAAGCTGGACTAATGCAAATGCGCAGCCGAGGTCTGCAAATTGTGCGGGCCTCGGCTGCTTTTGCATGTGCTTAGACGAGATGGACACAACCCATGATTGAAATCAAAGATTTGAGTTTTACCTATAAGGGAACGCAAAAGCCGATGATTCAGCACATCAATCTGGCCATACCCGATGGGCAGTTTGTGGGCATCACCGGTGCTGCCGGGTCAGGCAAATCCACACTGACCTATGTCTTTAACGGCATCATTCCTCATTGCTACCCAGGGGATTTCTATGGTGCGGTACTGATTGACGGGCAAGACACCTGCGAGGCAACCCTGACCGATATCTCCCGCGCGGTGGGAAGTGTATGCCAAGACATTGACAGCCAGATGGTCTCAAGTGTCGTGGAAGACGAGATGCTGTATGGCTTGGAGAACTTCGGTGTGCCCCGCGATGAAATAGCGGGCCGCGTTGACGAGGCATTGGCTGCAATGGGCATCTCCGATTTGCGCGAGGCAACCATTGCCGGGCTTTCCGGCGGGCAAAAACAAAAGGTTGCTGTGGCCTCGATCCTTGCCTTAAAGCCGCGTGTGCTGGTGCTAGATGAGCCCACCGCTGAGCTCGACCCGGCAAGCTCGCTTAATGTTTTTGAGCTGCTGCGTCGCTATGCGAAAGAAAACAACACCACCGTCATCGTGGTGGAACAAAAGATTGCGCTGCTCTCTGAATTTGCTGACCGACTGCTGATTGTTGAGGGCGGCTCGATTGCCTTTGATGGCAGCCCTGCCGAGGTGCTTGAGCATACCGACGAACTTTTGGAGATTGGGGTCAACTGCCCCCGCAGCACCAGCTTGGTGAACGCCTTGCGCGAAAAGGGGCTGTATGAGGGCAGCGTGGCACGCAACGTTGAAGATGCCGTGCGTGTTTGCGAGGAGGTGCTCGCATGATCGAATTTAAAAATGTATGCGCATCCTACGTTGAGCAGCGCCCCATCCTAAACGACGTCTCTTTCACCATTAACGATGGCGATTTCGTTGCCTTTGTGGGCACCAACGGCGCTGGCAAGTCAACGACCATGCGTCTTATGAACGGTCTGCTTAAACCGACGGCCGGCCAGGTGCTCATCGATGGTGTGCCCACCACCCAACTCAAAACCAGCGAGCTTGCACGCCGTGTGGGCTTTCTGTTTCAAAATCCTGACCGCCAAATCTGCTGCACAACAGTGCGCGAAGAGCTGGAGTTCAACTTTAAGGTACAAGGCATATATACCGATGAGGCGGCGGCACGGGTGGATGCCATCATCGAAGAGTTTGAGTTTGATGCACAAGCCGAGCCCTACTTGCTCAACCGTGGCACCCGGCAGCTGCTGGCACTTGCCTCAATCATTGTCATGGAGCCACCCGTTATCGTGCTCGACGAGCCCACCACCGGCCTGGACTACCGTGAGTGCATCAAAGTCATGGAGATTGTCCGCAAGCTGCATGAACAGGGTAAGACCGTCATCATGGTCTGTCACGACATGGAGATTGTGGCCGACTATGCCGAGCGCATCATCGTCATGACCCGTGGTGAGCTGCTAGGTGACGGCTCCACCTTCGAGCTGCTGCGCAACAAAGAACTTATGGCCAAAGCAGACCTGATTGCCCCTCAGGTTATTGCCATTGCCCAAGGGTTGATTGAACGCCGTCCCGAATTGGCTAAAACTCCTGTGGCAACAGCAAACAATCTTCAGGAATTAACGGCGGCTATCGAGAGTCTTGCTGGGGCGAAAGGAGGGCGCTCATGAACGGCTTTCTTGAATATGTGCCAGGTGACAGCCTGCTGCACCGCATGAACCCCATTGCCAAGCTTGTGACCTCAATCTTGATTGTGTTTGCCTGCTTTGTGACTTCCAGTTTTATTTTGCTGGCAGTGCTTTTGGTGTTTGATTTTTGTTTGGCGGCAAGCTGCGGCATGATGAAGCAAACCATCGGCTTGAGCAAGGTAGTGGCAGGCTTTTCGCTGTTACTGGCTGTTATCGCCATTTTGACCACACCTGAAGGCACCGAGCTGGTCGGTTTGCCGTGGGGCTACATTGGCACCGGCTCCCTTCTTGCGGCGCTTCGCATCATCATGCGCCTCGTGGCCTGTGCGATTCCGCTGTTTTTGACCTTTTATGTGACCAAACTCAATGACATTGCCAACAGTCTGGTGAAGGTTTGCCACGTGCCCTACAAGTATGCCTTTGTGTTTACCGAGACGGTGCACTTCATCCCGGTGTTTATGAACGACATGAGCGGCATCATGGAGGCTCAGACGGCCCGCGGCGTGCAGTTCGACTGCGGCTTTTTGAAGCGCATCCGTCTGATGCTCCCG
>R11__coassemble_1137_pt1 | contig 15614 bp, 13 predicted proteins | sample R11__metabat2_low_PE_020 | metagenome-assembled genome bin R11 | reverse complement strand
TTCGAGTATGAGAATATATGGCAAGCGGCTGAAACCGTTCCAAAACCACAAAACGAACCCGCGGCAGCGCCCGCTGCGAAAGGCACGCGCCCCCTTATTTTGGCCATTGAAAGCTCCTGCGATGAGACGGCAGCAGCCATTGTTGATGCTGGGCGCAATGTTGTCTCCGACGTGGTGGCCACCCAGATTGATTTTCACTCCCGCTTTGGCGGTGTTGTGCCCGAGATTGCTTCGCGCAAACATATCGAAGCCATTGTGCCAACCGTTATGGACACTCTTGCAAAAGCCCAGGTGAGCTGGGGCGACCTAGATGCAATTGCCGTTACACAAGGCCCGGGTTTGGTGGGTGCGCTGGTGGTGGGTCTTGCCTTTGCAAAGGGTGCCTGTTTTGCCACAGGCCTTCCCCTTATTGGTGTAAACCATTTGGAAGGGCACCTGTATGCCAACCGCTTTGTGGCCCCCGATATCACTCCGCCCTTTGTCGCTCTGCTGGTGAGCGGTGGGCACACTATGTTGGTGCATGTGAAAGATTGGGGCGACTACGAGGTTATCGGTTCCACTTTGGACGATGCGGTGGGCGAGGCATTTGACAAGGTGGCTAAAGCGCTGGGCCTTGGCTACCCTGGTGGGCCTATCATCACCAGGCTTGCTGCCCAAGGAGACCCCAAGGCTATTGACTTTCCCCGGGCCATGATGCACAGTGGCGACCTTCAGTTCTCCCTTTCTGGGCTGAAGACGGCGGTTACTACGTATATCAATAAGAAAAACGCAGCTGGCGAGGCTGTTAATTTGCCCGATTTGGCGGCAAGCTTTCAGGCCGCAGTCGTCGATGTGCAGGTTAAAAAGGCATGGGATGCGTGCAAGCAGACGGGCGTCAAGACGTTTTGCATGGGCGGCGGTGTGGCGGCCAATCCGGCTTTGCGCTCAAGCCTACAGGATTATTTAAACCGTCGTGGTGTGCGAGTCATCGTGCCCGATTTGAGCGCTTGCACCGATAACGCCGCTATGATCGGCTCAGCTGCCCTTGACCTGTTTGAAGAAGGGCTATTCAGCTCGTTGGATGCAGACGTTGTGGCCCACATGCCCTTGCGCTCCAAACAGGCACAATAGGTGAAGCGTTTATATTTGCTCTCACAAATCTAAGTCGTTAAGACTTAGATAACTTCTTTACGGGTTGTTGACAAGGAAGGCGGCGGGGCAGAATAGCGGTTACTATTTTTCGTGCGTTAAAAGAGGTTATGAAGCGGCAATCATTTGGTTGCCGCGTGAATTAAAAGGAGGCTTATCCAGATGAACCTGAAGCCACTGGGCGATCGCGTCATCATCAAGCAAGACGAGGCAGAAGAGACTACTGCTTCTGGTCTGATTCTCACCAGCTCCGCCAAGGAGAAGCCGCAGCGCGGCACCGTCATCGCCGCAGGCGAGGGCAAGCGTGCTGACGACGGTTCTCTCATCCCCATGCCTGTTGCCGAGGGCGATATCGTTATCTACGGCAAGTACGGCGGCCAGTCCATCACGGTCGACGGCGAGGAATTTATCATCCTGCGCACTGACGACATCTACGCAATTGTTGCTGAATAAGAAAGGCTGATAAAACATGGCAAAGGAAATTAAGTTTGATGCCGAGGCCCGTTCCGGCCTTGCACTCGGCGCTCACAAGCTTGCCGAGGCTGTCCGCGTGACGCTTGGCCCCAAGGGCCGCTACGTTGCCTGCCAGCGTGACTACGGCGTGCCGCTGGTCACCAACGACGGTGTTACCGTCGCTAAGGAAATCGAGCTGGAAGACTACGTTGAGAACATGGGCGCTCAGCTCATCCGTGAGGCCGCTGTCAAGACCAACGATGCTGCTGGTGACGGCACCACCACCGCAACCTTGCTTGCCGATGTCTTGGTTTCTGAGGGCATGAAAAACGTCACCGCTGGCGCGTCCCCGCTGGGCATCCGCCGCGGCATGGAGAAAGCATGCGATGCGCTCGTCAAGCAGATCAAGAAGGACGGCACCAAGGTCAAGACCTTCGATCAGGTTGCAAACGTTGGCACCATCTCTGCTGGCGAAAGCGAAATCGGCGAGAAGATTGCTGATGCAATGGAGAAGGTTGGCAAAGACGGCGTCATCACCGTTCAGGAGTCCAACACCTTCGGTATCCAGATTGATGTTGTTGAGGGCATGGAGTTCGACAAGGGCTACCTCTCCCCGTATTTCTCCACCGACAAGGACAAGATGGTCGCTGAGCTCAACGACCCCTACATCCTCGTCACCGACCAAAAGATCAATTCCCTGCAGGAGATTCTGCCCGTGCTCGAGCAGATTATGCAGTCCAACAAGCCGCTGCTCATCATCGCTGAGGATGTTGAGGGCGAGGCTTTGGCAACGCTCATCCTCAACAATATGCGTGGCATCCTGAACGTGGTTGCCGTCAAGGCTCCTGGTTTTGGTGACCGCCGCAAGCGCATGATTGAAGACATCGCTGTTGTCACCGGTGGCCAGCCCATCATGGAAGAGATTGGCGTCTCCCTTAACGATGCCACCATCGACATGCTTGGCCGCGCCAAGAGCGTCAAGGTCACCAAGGACTCCACCACCATCGTCGACGGTGCTGGCAAGAAGGCCGACATCAACGAGCGCTTGAAGCAGATCCGCAAGCAGATCGAAGAGACCATGTCTGACTTCGACCGCGAGAAGCTGCAGGAGCGTCAGGCCAAACTGTCCGGCGGCGTTGCCGTTGTCAAGGTTGGCGCTGCAACCGAGGCCGAGCTCAAAGAGAAGAAGTCCCGCATCGACGACGCTCTGCAGGCAACTCGCGCTGCAGTTGAAGAGGGTATCGTTGCTGGTGGCGGCTGCGCTTTGGTCGACGCTATGCACTGCCTCGACAAGGTCAAGGTTGACAACGAAGACGAGAAGGTTGGCGTCAACATCGTCCGCAAGGCATGCGAGGCTCCTATGCGCGCCATCGCTGAGAACTCCGGTTTTGAGGGTTCCGTCGTCGTTGACAAGATCAAGAACTCCGATACCGGTTATGGCCTCAACGCTGCAACTGGCGAGTATGGCGACATGCTCGAGATGGGCGTCATCGACCCCGTCAAGGTTACCCGCTGCGCTTTGCAGAACGCCGTTTCCGTGGCTGCTATGCTGCTGATCACCGAGTGCACTGTTACCACCGCACTCACTGACGGCATTGATGAAGCCAAGATGGCTGCTGCTATGACTGGGGCCAACGCCGCCGCCATGGGCATGTAATTCGCGCGATAGCACGCAATCTAGCCCCTCCGCCCTCAACTCACCACGCGCTTGGTGCGTTCGTCTCGGGCGGAGGGGCTATCTTGTGCACTCTCGCACGAATCCCAAAGCCCGACAGCACGCAAACGCTAGGGAGTGCAGACCAATTTATCTGCACCCCCTAGCGTTTGTGAATTGCGTGCCTTGCGAGTGAAGGCTACTGGTTTCCGATAAGGCCGTAGCTGTCTTCGGCAGGCAAAAAGCCCATGGAGACGAGGTCGACGTTGTAGAGAAAATACAGCAGGGCAAATATCACGGCGCTGGCAACAAAGATGGCGCGGAAGATATCTTTGCTGACATAGCTGAACTGCCGCTCGAAGAAGGGGTAGCCCAGCCAGGTGATGACAGACGAGAGGATGCCGAAGAAGAACGAGTAGAGCAGGCAGATTTGGCCCATAAAGTTGAAGGGCTGGTTTGAATAATCCCATGCAGTATGGTCAGCATTGAACAGCATGCCCAAGATCAGCTCTGCAATAACGCAGAACAAGGCGTTGCAAAGAAAGCTCAAGATGTGGGCAATGAGCTCGCTGTGGATTTTCTGCCTCAACTTGAGATAAATCGGGTAGAGCACCAAGCCGCAGATGGCAAAGGCGATGCCGTAGATGAAGAACGGGTTGAGGTTGTCACGCCACGTCAAACTGGTGGGTGAGGCAATGGTGCCAGGGATGATGCCGTGTGACACCAAGACTTGAACGCCCATCTCCATCCAATGGCCCACCACAGAGAATACGAAGAAATAGATGAGCAGGCGCAACCAGAAGTCGAGAGACTTTGGGTCCCACATCTTTCTGCCTTCAGCCAAGGATTTATCGCGGAAGCGAATGTCAAAGGGCTGAACCAAAACGGCTTTTGCCCTGCGTGAAGTGATGAAATAGATTATCACGAGGGCAGGCATGATCGTGATATTGATGGCATAGAAGAGATTGAGGTGGCCAAAGTGGATGGAAGTGATGTATTCCAGCACCAGATTGATGACATAGATAGCTATAGCAATCTGGCGGGTGTACATCTTTCGGCGGGCGATAAGCCATATGAGCCATGCCTGCGAAATGAGGCCGAAGGCCAGCTCGACAAGCCAAAAGTCAATCGGCGTCTTTGAGCCGGTGACAAAAATCATCGCCGTCAGAGTAAAGAAGATGTTTATGAAGTTCAGGACCTGAATGACGCGCATGAAGCCCAAACCGCTCTCAGCGGTGAATTTGGGTTCTTTTTTATCGCTCTTAGGTTCTTGCTCAACTTTGGCGACGTTGGCTTCGGCCATGGCTCGCTCCTTACCTTTTCAGCCCTAACCCATGGGTACAAAGACGTAGGTATAAATAGTCAGTATTAAGAAAATGACGGCCACAACGCAAACATTGATGTCGGCCTGTTTTTCATTCATCTTGCTCATTGCACGTTCGCACATGGGGTAGATATGCCAAGAAGCGAACGTGAAGACAACGCCCAAGAGCAGGTCATTCACAATCCAAGCCTGCCCCAAGATGTTGCCAGGAAGATCGTGGACATCCCACAGGGGGTAGACGCCGTTGGCATCTGGTTGGTTTTGCAAAAAGCCCTGGATGAGCTCCATGGCCATCCCCAAAAAGACGGACAGAATGTAAAACTGCAGCAAAGCCACCCAGAACGACTTGCAGTTGTTGCGCAAGTCAACCTTGAAGGGGTACAAAAAGATGCCGCAGGCTGCGATGCCGAAGCCATAGATGAAAAACGGTTTCAGTGGGTTGGATAGCACTTCGTTGCTCCAGTCCACACTGTCAAAAAACGTGGCGCCGGCCCAGCAATAGGGGTATTCAATCAAATGGCCAACTAGGCTGAACACGCAAAAATAGACGATCATGTTGCGCCAAAAACCCCACGTCTTCATGCGTTTGATGCACTGTTTATATTCAGTGGACACAAATGCCATCTGTGCTGTGCCTTTCTCTAGATGTTGGTAACCATGTTACAAAAAGTGCTTCACTTAAAGACCGAGGGCTTTATATTTTTGAGCAAAAGGGGCAATGTCAGAAATATAAAAATTCCTCTTGCATCGCATCTTCTTTCAGGTATACTATCTCTCGCTGTCACGCAGCAAGGGGTGTTAGCTCAGCTGGTTAGAGCGCCGGCCTGTCACGCCGGAGGTCGCGAGTTCAAGTCTCGTACATCCCGCCATCAAACGCAAAAAGGGTCCGCTTCGGCGGGCCCTTTGTTGTGTGGGCGTTCTTCAGGCATAATGACGCCATGCCTGAAAATGAACCTATATCGAAACCGCGCTTGGCGCTGCGCTGGATCAAAGGCCAGCCGGTGTTGTTGGTGTCTGCGCTTGCGGCGTTCATAAGTGCATTTTTCGCTCCGCCCTCAGGGGCCTACCTTGGCTACATTAATTGGCATACTATTTTGTGCCTGTTTGCCATGCTTTGTGTTCTCAACGGGTTGCGTGCGGTTGGAGCGTTAGGTGTGTTGGCACAGGCGCTGGTCGTTCGCTTATCCACTGCACGCAGTGCGATAATCGCGCTTGTGATGATTGTGTTTGTTGGGTCGATGTTTTTCACCAACGACATTGCGCTGTTGACGTTTTTGCCTTTGACGGCTGTGTTGCTTTCGTCCTGTGGGCAGCAGCGCTACCTGCTCTTCACCTTTACCATGGAGACGATAGCGGCTAACTTGGGCGGCATGATTTTGCCCTTTGGCAACCCCCAAAATCTCTTTCTGTTTTCGCACTACGGCATGAGCCTGGAAAGCTTTGTTAACACCTTGCTGCCGCCGTTTGTTTTGGCTCTTGTGATGATTCTTGCTTGCTGCTTGGTTGTGGCCAAACCTACGCCGCTTGCAATGCAAACAAAACCTGATGGATATTTTAATGTGCGCTCACTCGTTGTTTTGCTGGTGCTTTTTGCGCTGGTGATCTGCATGGTGTTTAGCGTGATCCCTGAAGTGCCAGGCGCCGTTATCGTTGTGCTTGCGCTTATCATCAGCGGGCAGGGGGAGGCTCTCAAACATGTGGACTATGCCCTGTTGCTCACCTTTGTGTGCTTCTTCATCTTCAGCGGGAATCTCGCCTCACTGCAGGCGGTGCAAGATGTTCTTTCCGGTCTGCTTGCCGACGGTGCTTTTTTGCCAAGCTTGCTGATTAGTCAGATCATTTCAAACGTTCCTGCAGCTGTTTTGCTTGCACCATTTACCACTGACTGGCCAGGCCTGCTGCTTGGTGTTGATGTGGGCGGCGTGGGCACGGTGGTGGCAAGCCTTGCCAGCTTGATCACCATGGCTGAGTACCAACACTGCGTGCCCGGGCAACGCGGGCGCTTTCTGGCCGTGTTCAGCGCATTCAACTTTGCATTCCTTGCTGTTTTGGCGGTGTTTGTGCTTCTTTTTGTGGCGCCGTAGTGCGAAAGGCTCTCGCACCAAATAAACAGGACTATCGCTATACTTCAGATGCTCACAGAAAGGAGACTGCCCGATGAACGAGCATATGAGCATTGAAGAGGTGCGGAATTATTTTGCCGCAGACAAGTTTGCTACGGCCTGCTTGGGTGCCACTATCGACTCTTTTGAGGAAGAGCCCGTCTTTAAAGCGGTCTGTTCGATGACGATTGACCCTGCCAAGCATGCGAATGCGCAAGGTTTTGTTATGGGCGGCGTCTTTATGAGCCTGTGCGACTTTGCGCTGGCAGTGTGTTCAAATGCCAACCAGGTGCCTTGTTGTGCAGTGGATAACCACATGCAGATGATGAACCGCGCCAAGGGGCAGCGTCTGATTGCAACGGCTGTCTGCACCAAAAACGGACGTTCATTGGGCTTCTATCAAATTGATCTGCACGATGAGTTGGGAACGCACGTGGGGCGCATGGAGGCAACCATCATGCGCACGCCTCAAGTGAAGGCATAAAAACTGCTATTTTGCAGCATCGCAGCGCAGCTGAAGCGCGGAGCACTTTGAAGTACAATCGCATCGCATATTAAGCGTGGTTATCGAGGAGATACATTCATGAAGATTTTGGTTACGGGCGGCACCGGTTTTATTGGCAGTCACACTGTTGTTGAGCTACAGCAAGCTGGCCACGAGGTTGTCATTTTGGACAACCTCTATAACTCCTCGAAGAAGGTGCTGAGCTGCATTGAAAACATCACGGGCGTGGCTCCGAGCTTTATCGAAGGTGACATTCGTAACGAGCAAGACCTTGATCGCGCCTTTGAAGGCGATGATGTTGAGTGCGTTATCCATTTTGCTGGTTTAAAGGCGGTGGGCGAGAGTGTGCGCAAGCCGCTGGAATACTTTGATAACAACATCACCGGCACGCTGCGCTTGGTCGCTGCAATGCGCAAACATGGCTGCAACAATATCATCTTCTCTTCCAGTGCCACCGTTTATGGCCAGCCCGACAGCTGCCCCATTTATGAGACCTTCCCCAAACACGAGGCCACCAACCCCTATGGGCGCACTAAGAGCGTGATTGAGGATTTGCTTTCAGACATTCAATTTGCAAACCCGGATATGAATGTGGTGCTGCTGCGCTACTTCAACCCGATTGGCGCTCACGAAAGCGGCACCATGGGGGAGGACCCCTGTGGCATCCCCAACAATCTGATGCCCTATATCACCCAGGTTGCCATCGGCAAGCTGGAGTGCTTGGGTGTCTTTGGAGACGACTACGACACGCCCGACGGCAGCGGCGTGCGCGACTATGTGCACGTGGTGGATTTGGCCCGCGGGCATGTGGCTGCCCTGAAGGCTCTGAAGCCTGAGGGTGGCGTCCACATCTACAACCTGGGTACCGGCCGTGGCACCAGCGTGCTCGAGCTGGTCGAAGCCTTCAAGAAGGCTACCGGCGTGGATGTGCCCTATCAAATCAAGCCACGCCGTGAGGGCGATATTGCCGCTTGCTGGGCAGACTGCACCAAAGCGGCCGATGAACTGGGCTGGACGGCTGAATATGGCATCGAGCGCATGTGCGAGGACAGCTGGCGCTGGCAGCAGATGAACCCTCAGGGCTATCAGAGCTAAATCGAAAACCTATGCAAGACCTTCAAGCGTTTAAGGCAAAGGTTTTGGCTGAAGGTGCGGCGCACTACCGCGCGTTGCCGTGGCGCTATATTGATGACGCCTATGGCGTGTTGCTTTCTGAAGTCATGCTTCAGCAGACACAGGTTGCGCGGGTGGACGGCAGGTGGCAGCGTTGGCTGGAGAAATTCCCAAGCCCCGCAGCTTTGGCCGCCGCTCCGCTCAACGTGGTGTTGGAGGAGTGGCAGGGTATGGGCTATAACCGCCGGGCCATCAACCTGCAGCGCTGTGCTCAAAGAATCGTCGATGAACACGCCGGAGAGGTTCCCAGCAGCTATGACGAGCTGGTTGCTTTGCCGGGCGTGGGGCCAGCGACGGCAGCTGGTGTTATTGCTTTTGCCTTTGATCAACCGAGTGTCTATTTAGAAACCAATGTGCGTGCCGTCTTTATCCATGAGCTTTTCAAAGAAAGCGAGCAGGTGAGCGATAAGGAGCTGATCCCGCTGGTGCAGCAGACCTGCCCCGTCACCGAGGTACGGCAGTGGTATTACGCGCTGCTTGATTATGGCGCTCACCTCAAGGCAACGCTTCCCAACCCGTCGCGGCGCAGCAAGCATTACACGCGCCAGTCGAAGTTTGAGGGAAGCCACCGCCAGAAGCGTGCCTTTTTGCTGCGCCGTCTTTTGGAAGGAGCGGCACACGCTCAGCAGCTTGCTGACGACCTGGATGCGTTTGAACAAGCCGCAGGCCGGCCAGCTGTTGGTTTGCAGGCAACGGAGGAGCTGCTCAGCGAGCTTGAGCGGGAAGGGTTTGCGCTTCAGGCTGACGGTTTGTGGCACTGCGCTGAATAGCGCTTTTAGCCTGCCTTGCGCAATAAGCGATGGGCAGATGCTCGGCGTAATCGCTATACTGTTGCGTCACAGCAAATAAATGTGTAAGGAGCACTGATAATGGCACGCAAACAGATAGTTGCTTTTTTGGGCCCGGCTGGAACCTGGACCGACAAAGCCGTTCGCACCTTTGCCGAAAAAGGCCAGTTGGAGGCCGATTATGAGCCCTACCTGTGCGAGAACATGGCCGATGTGTTTGAGGCTGTTGACCGCGGTCAGGCCGACTTTGGCGTTGTGCCCATCGAAAACTCTTTGGAAGGCCCTGTTACCACCACGCTCGATGCGCTTTCTTTCACAAGCCGCTCAGAGATTTTGGGCGAGTGCATTTTGGACATACACCAGTCGCTGATTTTGGCGCCAGGCGCCACTCTTGATGATGTGGAGACCATCGTTAGCCATTCACAAGGTTTGGGGCAGTGCCGCCGCTGGATTGCCCGCAACCTGCCCGAACGCACCTGTGAAGTCGCCACCTCGACGGCTGCAGCTGCCCAGCGTGCGGCAAACGATAAACGTGTGGCTGCAATTGCAAGCCCTCTGGCAGCGCAGCTGTGTGGTGCCGTTGTCTATGAGGAGGCTATCGAAGACCATCTGAGCAGCCAAACCCGATTTGTACTTATCGGAGACGCGCCAGTAGCCCACGAGGGCGAGGGCAAGACGACGTTGGCACTGTTTTTGCAGGCTGATCGCTCGGGTGCCTTAAACATGATCCTCTCTGAGTTCACCTATGCCCAGGTTAACTTGACCATGATTCAAAGCCGCCCCACCAAGCGCGAGCTGGGCGATTACATGTTTGTGGTCGAGATTGAAGGCTATGCTGACGACGCAAATGTCCGCGTTGCTTTGGATTGCTTGCGCCTTAAATTGCGGCAGGTAAAAGTGATCGGCAGCTACCCGCGCAACGCCTAATACGGGCGTACACGATTTATACACACGCAAATGCAGAACAAATAGCCTATACTTCAAACGTTATGCTTACATGGTGGCATTATCTCATCGTTTTTGCAGTGGCTCTGATTGCCACTGCCATTTGCGTGCCTGTGGTGCGGCGCGTTGCTATTCGTTTTGGCATTGTTGATATGCCCGGCCCGCGCCGCGTAAACACGCAACCCATCCCGCGCATGGGCGGCATTGCCATGTTCGCCGGCTTTATATGCGCTTTGGCCGTTGAAGCGCTTTTTGAATATTTGAATATCTGGAACGGGCCATTCTTAAGCGTTGCTACGGCAAATACCAAACTCATCGGGTTGGGCATAGGCCTACTTATCATTGTTGTTGTGGGCGCAATTGACGATGTGCGCTCCTTAAGCCCGCTGGTGAAGTTTTTGGGGCAGATTGTTGCAGCCTGTGTTATTGCAGCCAGTGGCGTACTCTTAGACAGCATTAAAATTCCTTTCACCTCCACCCATTTTCAGATTCCGCTGGCATGTGCATACCCCATCACCGTTATTTACCTTGTGAGCTTTGCCAATATCATCAACTTGATCGATGGGTTGGATGGTTTGGCCGCCGGCATTAGTGGTATTGCTGCCTTGAGCTTGTTTGCCCTGATGGTGGGCTTGGCACGAAGCGATGCCGCTATTGCCGCTATCGCGTTGGTGGGCATTTGCATCGGCTTTCTCATTTATAACTTCTACCCGGCCAGCATCTTTATGGGAGATTCTGGTTCACTGCTTTTGGGCACGCTTTTGGGTGCCGTTTCGCTTTTAGGTGCTGCGCGTTTTTCCTCAATCACGGCTTTGGCTGTGCCGGTGGTTATCGCTGGTGTGCCGGTGCTTGACACTCTCAGCGCCATTGTACGCCGCACGCGTGAGCACAAATCTATTGGCACGCCCGACACCGGCCACATCCACCACCGTCTGCTGCGCAACGGCCACAGCCAGCGCAGCTCCGTGCTGATTATCTATGCATGGACGGCAGCACTTTGTCTGTGCGCTGTCATCATTTGGAATGTGGGCGGCGTGCTGAAATATCTCGTGCTTTTGGCTGTGCTCATCGCTTCTTCTGTCATCGTGTGGCGTTTGGGCTTGTTCGGGCCGGTGCTGCGCCACCACTATGGCGATGGGGATGAAGCCGAGCCCGGAGTTGACGCCGAGGCCGAACACAATGAGAAGTGACCTCCCGAACATCCGCCAACAGCTAAAGTCGGTTCCTGAACAGCCTGGGTGCTATCTGTGGAAAAACGCTGCCGGCGAGATTTTGTATGTGGGTAAGGCCATCAACCTGCGCGACCGCATGAGCCAATATGTGTTGGGGCAAGACGAGCGCGCCAAGATACCCTTGATGATGGCCCAGGTGGCAAGCTTTGACTACGTTGTTGTCAGCAATGAGACCGAAAGCCTTGTGCTGGAAAAGAATCTGATTCAGCAGTATCACCCGCCTTTCAATGTTGATTACCGCGATGACAAGAGCTACCCCTACATCGCTATTACCAAAGGCGATTTGTACCCGGCTATCAAATATACGCGCGAGAAACGCCGCAGCGACACGCGCTATTTTGGGCCTTACACCGATAGCCGTGCGGCTCGCGACACTATTGAAGCGCTGCGCCGCGTGGTACCCATCTGCCAAGCCAGTTGTGCCGAACATAAAGCGCTGTGCCGCAAAACGCGGGTTGGTCGCATGCCCAGCCCCGATGACAAGGCCTGCTTTGAGTACCACATCGGCAAAGGCACGGGCGCGTGCTGTGGCGCCATCACTCCCGAGGAATACGCCGTCTATGTAAAACGCGTTGAGCGGTTTTTGGCAGGCAAGCGCGATGAATTTGTTGACGAGCTGACCGAAGAGATGGGCGCTGCTGCCGCTGATTTGGATTTTGAGCGGGCAGCTCGCCTGCGCGATCGCCTTGAAGCCATCAAAGCATTGCAGGAAAAACAAAAGGCAGTCTTGAGCAGGCCGCTCAATATGGATGTGGTGGGTTTTTATCGCGAAGAAACCATCGCCGCTGCCCATGTGTTTGTGGTGCGTGAAGGGCGCATCATCATCAGCAACGACTTTATCCTCGAGAAGGGGATGGACCTCGATGATAGCGAGCTTACCGGGCAATTTTTGACTCGCTATTACCACGACACCGACTCTGTACCCCATGAAGTGGTGGTGGCCTGCGAGCTGCCTGCCGATGATGTGGTGCCCCTTGAAGCGTGGCTTACCCAGCGCCTTGCGTCAAAGCATGGGGCCAAGGTGCATGTGACGGTGCCCTTGCGTGGTGAAAAGCACGACTTGATTGGCATGGCCGAGCTTAACGCGCGGCACGCCTTGATGCGCCATAAAGTGCGCACCCGCTACGATGAGGAACGCATCGATTTGGCGTTGCTGCAGTTGGAAAGCGCACTTGCCCTGCCTGAACCACCCATGCGCATTGAGTGCTTCGATATCTCAACGCTTCATGGCAATTACTCGGTGGCTTCGATGGTGGTGTTTACCAATGGCGAACCCGACAAAAGCCAGTACCGGCGTTTCAAGATCCGTCAGGATTTTGGCGAGGCCAACGACTTCGAGAGCATGAAGGAAGTGCTGGGCCGGCGCTATAGCCCAGAGCGCATGGCCGACGAGCGGTTTGGCAAACGCCCCGACCTGCTCGTAGTTGACGGTGGCAAACCGCAGCTGACGGCAGCTATTGAGCAACTGGAAGGCTTAGGGCTCGACATCCCGGTTTGCGGCCTTGCCAAACGCGATGAGGAAGTATTTGTGCCTTGGGATGAGGCAGGCCCCATCATCTTGCCCAGCGGCAGCCCGAGTCTTTACCTCATAAAGCATGTGCGCGATGAAAGCCACCGCTTTGCCATTACCTTCCACCGCGAGCTGCGCGACAAAGGTATGGTTGCATCTGTGCTTGATGAGGTGCCCGGCCTGGGCCCCAAGCGCAAAAAGGCGCTGCTCAAGCATTTTGGCAGCGTTAAGCGCATGCGCCAGGCGTCGCTTGAAGAGATTGCAGCAGTGAAGGGCATTCCGCACCAAGTGGCCGAAGACGTCTATGCCGTCATCCTCGACATGAATGCTGAATAAAAAAGAAGGGAAGGCGGTTTGTTTGCCTTCCCTTAATCGCATCCGTTGGCGTAAGACCTACGCCGTTGTGCCGCCTCAACTGCTGCCTGCACCGGCAGTGCAGGAGTAACAGTGGTTTCCAAAGGCGATTTCGTGTTTGAGCGGTATGACTTCGTCTAAAAGGTCGCCAATCATTCGGCCCGACGGCGTAGGCAGTGCCACGGCCTGGTTGAAGTCGCAATCATACAGGTGACCATCGGGGGCAACTGAGTATTCCATACGGCACATCATGGCCTCAACGGTGTCAGGGTTGAAGGCGTCGATGAGCTTGTTGACATAAACATCGAGTTTGCCGGCTTTCAGAAGTGACATGGCAAAACGCCCGCCTGGTGCATTGGTGAAGGCAAACAGGTTGTCGAAATCGATATCAAAATCAGCCTTCAAGCGGCGCTTATACTCAGCTTCCATGGCTGATTGGTCGGGTGGCATGGCCAAGCCCGCCGGGTTGAACACCAAGTCGAGCTGGAGCAGCTGCCCGTTGGCATTTTTGCCAGCCTCGCCTTTGCCATAGCCAAGCGCATTAAGACGTTGCAAACCGCGAATAACAGGGGCAAACGTGCCGGCGCCACGTTGCTTTTCCATATTGCGTTCGCGGTAGTGGGGAAGCGATGCCACCACGTTTATGCCCAACTCGGCAAAGAGGGCAGGGAAGTGTTGGTAGCCCTCCACCTCGTGAATGACGAGGTTGCTGCGAACAATCATAGGGATGTTGCGCTTTCCTGCCTCGCGAATGAACCATTCAAAATCAGGGTTCATCTCGGGTGCACCACCGGTTATATCAAGAGTTTTGAACCCACGCTTCTCAAAAACATCCAGGCATTGCTGCAAATGTTCGCGGCTCATATGCTCGGTGCGCTTGGGGTGGCAATCGAGGTGGCAATGCTTGCAGGCTATATTGCAGCAACGCGTGATGTTGACCTGCAAAACATCCAATGCGTCCAGGCTCTCGCGAAAGGCAGGCTCAATGTGCTCAACAAAAGCTGGAAACGCGTCCATTGCCTCGCGCAGCTCGGGGTCATGCGCAATGGTGTCGACCAGTTCAGTCATAGATGAAGGCACCTCCAGGTGACTTTGTAATAAAGGGGCTTGAAGCACATTGGAGTATGCCTCAAGCCCCTGCCTCGTGTAGAGGTTGGCGTCTAGATCTCGTTTTTCTCGATGATGTTGAGGGCCTGGACACCGTGGACCAAAGAGGCGCCGCCACGGATGGCGTTTGCCACGTGGATTGCCTCAAAGATCTCGTCTTTGTCGCAGCCCATGTTTACCAACGTGTTGGTGTAGGCATCAATGCAATACGGGCACTGGACGGTGTCAGCCACTGCTAAAGCAATCAAAGCCTTCTCGCGTGTGGTCAAAGCGCCGTCTGCAAAGACAGAGCCGTAGTAGTTCATGTATTTATCCCACAAATCGGTGGCGGCGCTGCCCACGCCTTCACCAGAGAAGTTGGCCAAATCTGCCGGGTTGTAATAGGTGTCCATGAAAGTCCCCTTTCTCATAGATGTTAGACAAGTGTCAGTATAAGAGCTTATCCAATACCTAGCAAGCAAGTTGGAGATTGTTAAAAAACGTTTGCTGGGGGAGGTGATGCAATAAAAGTACTGGCGCGTTCTGAGGGCCTGTATCTCAGAACGCGCCAGTTGTTCATAGGGGGACGATTAAGAAATCGTCCAAGTCGACTTGAGGGAGTTTCGACATGGACAACTATAAGACAACAACAAATAGTAGACAAGACCTTTTTTAAAATTAATTGGGAAAATCTAATAATTGTAAAAATCTACTAATTGACAAAATCTAATAAGTGAAGAAAATAACTAGGAACGCGGTGGGGATTTCTGCGTGGAAGAGAAGCTCTATGTAAGGAGGAAAAAGTATGGAGAGTGTGACTCTTCGCGAGCTTACCGGTGAGATCATCGGTACGTTCATGATGTGTTTCTTTGGCATTGGCGCTGTTGCCAATGCAACCTTGGGCGTTTCTGGCGCCTTTGGTGGTCCGTTCCTGGTGGGCATGGTTTGGGGTCTTACCATCGCCATCGCCATCTATGCTACGCGCAACCTGTCTTGTGCGCACTTCAACCCGGCTGTCACCTTTGGCATGGCTGTCACTGGCCGTCTGCCCTGGAAGAAGGTCCCCATCTATTTGATTGGCCAGTTTGTTGGCGCAATCCTCGCAGCTGCTGTGCTGTGGGCACTGTTCGGAGCATCTTGTCTGGATGCTGGTTCTTCCATGGACTGGGCTTCCATCTGGGCTGAGCGCACTCCTAACGGCGTTGGCGTTGCCAGCACTGCTGTCGGAGCCCTGGCCGAGGGTGTGGGCGTCTTTGTGCTGGTCTTTGTTATCTTCTCTATGACCGAGGATGCAAACTGCGGCAAGCCGGGCGATGTTATCTTCCCGCTGTTCATTGGCTTGACCGTCACCATCATCATC
>R11__coassemble_1129_pt1 | contig 15656 bp, 13 predicted proteins | sample R11__metabat2_low_PE_020 | metagenome-assembled genome bin R11 | reverse complement strand
AGCCTGGACGCTGACAGCCTGGCCGCCATCCCGGCAGGCGCAGAGGTCGTGGTCTGCGGCGGCACCGCAGCCGTCTCCGTGGCCACCATTCTTCAGCTGACCTTAGGCCATAAGCTCGTGCGCTTGGCGGGCGAGACCCGCTACGAGACCGCGGCCAAGATCGCCGCTTTCGAAATCGAGCAGGGCATGACATCAGGGCTGGTGGCCATCGCCACCGGCGAGAACTTCCCCGACGCCCTGGCCGGCGCGGCCTTCGCAGGCGCCAACGGCGGTGTGTTGGTGCTCGCCAAGGCGGCTGATTCCCCGGCTGTCGACACCGTGGCCGAGGCCCTGGGCGGCGCTGTGGAGCGCTGCTTCATCTATGGTGGCGATGCTGCCATCGGCGACCAAGCGGTCAGCGGCGGCGGCTCAGGCGGCGGAATTATCGGAAAGCTTGGCTTTAGCCACGTTGCCAACAAAGCGTATGGAGCCGAAGAGGGCGAGTAAAGCCTCACAAAAACCTGCACCAACAAGGCGGCCTGCAGCAACTATTGCTGCCGGCCGCCTTTTTCATGCATTCGATGATTCGCTTTTTGATGTTTGTGTAACCCAAATGGCCCTTTACGAATCCAGGCTCTCGTATATCTCCTCAAAAATCTGGGCGTATTTGGTGTCGGGTTCGTATTCTTTGGGGGTGGCATGCCCGCTTGAAACGAGCATGGCATTTACCATTGCCGCTTGAACTTCTTCAGTGCTGATGGTCTCGGGTTCTTCCAGCCACACATAGCGCAAAAGGCGCTCATAGCGGTCCGTGTCGCTTTCATCCTTTTCAAGCCACACTGTGGTGCCTTGCGGCAAAAGCTCCTTCAAATAATCCGAGGCATCAACGCCTTCCTGGGTGTTCTCTTTGCCGGTCGCATCAAGGTAGTCTTGGTGCGCCACCGATTCCGGCGCGTCAACACCGATGAGGCGCACCCGTTCTTCCTCAGATGCGCCATCGCGCTGCACGCAGATAGTGTCACCATCAACCACATAGGCAACGCTTGCCCGCTCAAGGTTTTCAGGCAGAGCAGTTTGTACGGTGGAGTATGCATATGCAAGCAGCGCAATCGCCAGCGCTGCCAGCACTATCAATAGTTTTTTCACTAGGCCTCGTCTTGTGCGCGCTGCGCAAGCTCAGCGTTGGCAGTCTTATAGCAGGTCCTCAGCGTTGCAACGATAATGGCTACGGCAGCCACGATAACCAAAACGGCACCTGCAAACATCAGCTCGCCGCTGCCGCCCTGGCCACTCATCAGCATGGCACCAAAGTCCCACAACCAATGCGCGATGATCGGAACCAACACAGAGATCAGCGTGTATTTAACGAAGCCTGAGCCGTCCCCCTTAGCCTTTGCATTCATGGCACGCCACCAGAATTTGCCCATCCACAGCTGGAAGAAGATGTGCATGGCGGTGACACCGCGGAAAATGGAGGTGCCAAGGTCCACACCGCCCATAAAGGTTTCGACAACTTCAAAGCTCAAGCCCACCATGCCAAACAGCAGCATGCACCCAGCCTCGCTTAAGTTGGGCACACGCCAGGTTGCAAGCCTGCCCATGGCATACTTCGAAAGTTCCTCGATAAGGCTGGCAGAAAGCAACGTTTCAAGACATACGACCGCAACAGTTGGCAGCTTATTAGCCACACCACTGACATCAATAATTTTTTGCAAGCCAAGCTGCAAAGCCAAAGCAATTGCCATCGAGGCAAGGCCCAGCACAAACGCCAGCAGGTAGAACTTCGCAGGCTCAAGACCAGCCTTCTTGTGCTTTAAGAAAAGCGGCAGATACCAGACAAGAACGAAGATGAAAAAGATGACTAAGGCCAAAATGGTTGCTATCACAACATGCTCCTCTGTGCTGGTTTAGATTTTTATGTGCAGGCGTCATTATAGGTCAATAAGCTCGCCTGCTTCCTAAGTGTTCAAAGCAAACCTCACCTGTATAAAATGCCAGGAAAGCGCATCCAAGAGGATTATGATGAGCGCAGGCGATAAAGGAGGCTTTCGATGGCTCTCAAGGCAGCATATGTACTCCCCCACCCACCGTTAATCATCCCAGATGTTGGCCGTGGCGAAGAAAAGCGCATCCAAGCAACCATTGATGCCTGCCGTGAGGTGGCACGCCAGATAGCGCACCTTCAGCCTGAGACCATCATCATTACCTCGCCCCATGCACCCGCCTACCGCGATGCGTTTTATATCTCCAGCGGTGAAAAAGCATGCGGCACCATGGCTCAATATCGCGCACCACAAGCACGAGTCGATGCCACCTATGACCAGGCACTTTCAAATGAGATCAGGCGTTTGTGCATCTCTCGGCGCGTACCCATCGTCAGAACAGAAAGCCGCGATGGCGAGCTCGACCACGCCACCTTCATTGCCCAGTGGTTTGTTGACCGCGCGTTTGAGGAAGCGGGGCTGAATGCTGGCGCCTACAAGGTAGTGCGCATTGGCATAAGCGGGCTTTCATACGGGATGCATCGCACCGTGGGCACCTGCATCGCTCAAGCCGTTGAAAATCTGGACCGTGATGCGGTGTTTATCGCCAGCGGAGACCTTTCCCATGTGCTGCTGGCAGACGGGCCCTATGGCTACCAACCCGAAGGCCCCGTCTTTGATGCCGAAATTGAGCGTATTTTTACCGAAGGTGACCTTGAGGCGCTCTTTGCCTTCGATGCGGACTTTTGCGATAAAGCGGCCGAATGCGGTTTGCGCTCCTTTCAGATGATGGCAGCCGCTATCGGGAATGGTTGGAGCTCGGAGCTTTTGAGCCATGAGGGCCCCTTTGGGGTGGGCTACGCCGTGGCACAGCTTCTGCCACCTGCACCTGAAGTGGACCCCTATGTGGCGCTTGCCCGCGCCAGCGTGGAGCACTTCGTGCGCAACGGCTCGCCGCTGCCACTGCCTGATGACGTGCCTTTTGAGATGCTTAACACCCAAGCAGGAGCGTTTGTAAGCCTGCATAAAGGCGGCGAGCTGCGTGGTTGCATCGGCACCATCGCCGCAACCAAGGAGCATGTGGCTGCAGAAATCATCGCCAACGGCATATCGGCTGCAAGCGAGGACCCTCGCTTTGATGCAGTGCGCCCCGACGAGCTCGACTTTCTTTCCATCAGCGTGGACGTGCTTGGGCAGGCCGAAGATATCAACAGCGCCGATGAGCTCGACCCAAAGCGCTATGGCGTTATCGTCACAAACGGTTGGCGGCGGGGCTTGTTGCTGCCCGACCTTGAAGGCGTCGACACCGCCGAGCAGCAAATCGCCATATCGAAGCGAAAGGCTGGCATTGGCGCAAACGAGCCCGTGAAGCTGCAGCGCTTCGAAGTGATGCGCCATGAGCGCGGCGGCGAGGCGCCTAATGACCGCTAGCACACAGATAGATTGCACCACCTGCACCCACGCCTGCCATATTCCCTTTGGCGGAACTGGACTTTGCAAGGCACGCAGCCGCTCGGGTGCAGAAAACTACGGGCGCATCACCGCTATTGCCCTTGACCCTATCGAAAAGAAACCGCTGGCGCGCTTCCACCCCGGCACAACGGTGCTTTCGGTGGGCTCATATGGCTGCAATATGAGCTGCCCATGGTGTCAGAACAACGACATCTCCTGCGCTGGCAGCAAAGATGTTGCGTGGCATTATCTGGCTCCCACCCAGTTGGTCAGCCGTGCTTTGCAGTATCGCAGCCGCGCGTGCATCGGGCTTGCCTTTACCTATAACGAGCCACTCATCGGCTGGGAATATGTGCGCGATTGCGGGCAGATTGCCCACGACGCCGGGTTGCTGAATGTGCTGGTCAGCAACGGGGTGTGCGCACCTGAGGTGCTTGAAGAAGTTGCACCGCTGCTCGATGCCGCCAACATCGATTTAAAGGCTTTTAACCCCAAAACCTACGAGCGCTGCGGCGGAAACCTTGATAGCGTCAAGCACACCATTGAGACTTTGGCTCACAGCAAAACCTGTCACCTCGAGGTGACCACGCTTGTCATCCCCGGGGTCAACGACTCTGCCGAAGAGATTGATGCGGCAGCCAACTGGCTGGCCTCTTTAGATACAACTATCCCCTACCACTTGACGCGCTTTTTCCCGCGGCACCATATGCTTGACACTCCTGCAACACCGGTTGCAACCCTAGAGAAGCTGGCTGGCGTTGCTCGCAGGCACTTAAGCGACGTGACGATCGGCAACGTCTAGAGGCGGCTGACCACCAGCAGTTCTTGCCTAAGCTCTCGGCGAAGGGCCACCGCCGCTTCATCTAAAGCAGGAGCGCTCTTGCGCAAGATGCGCGCTATGTAGGCAGCAAGGCCATCCATCACGCTTGTGGAAAGCAACTGGTCATCAGACATTTCTAACACGGTGTAGCCTGCAGCCACAAGGTCGTTGTGCATGCGCTGGGCGCTGACGCTGCGCTCCCAATCCGTGCCCCAACGGGCGCCTTCGTATTGCACCACCAGCTTGCGGGCCGGCCACAGCAAGTCAGGGCTGCAGTTATACATCTCGGCATCAATACTTAATGCAGGCACCTCAATGCTGCTGTTGAGCTGCGGCATTGCAAACCCATAGCCGCCCCACCGCACAGGCAAACACAGCATCAACGCCAGTACCGACTGCATAGGCGAGATGGAGCCTTCCAAAATGTAGGGGATGATGCGCTCAAGACCCGCCTGACCATGCGCGTTATGGCACTCCGCCAGGTATTCCACGATGCCTTGCTTGGTGCAGACCGGTTCGCGCTTGTGAATCTCGTCGGCCTCTATGGAATAGCAAGCACACAGTTCACTTGCGAGGAAAGCCAAATCCACCGTGGAACAGGTAGTGGCAAGCTGCATGAGGCATGCCTCGGGGCGCGCGATATAGAGGCCCTCGCGCACCTGCAGATACTGATATTTATCGGAGGAGGCACCATAACAGGTGCAAGCAAGCCGGCTGGAGTTGCGGCGGTTTTTGGCCTTCTTCACTGCAACATTGATGGGAAGCACCAAATCGAATTCCTCAGCCAAAGCGTTTGCCTCAGGGCGCGAAAGCTTTGGGGTATGCTCCTCTGGCATGGTAAACAGCTGCCCTGCATTTGCGACACCTGCGCTTAAGGACTTCCAAATGCGAATGGCGCTTCGGCCCGTTACATACAGTTCCATATACCCTCACAAAATCATTCAAAACGGCAAGCTATATTGAATTACAGATGCAAATATAACGGTATTTTGCGTTGTTTTCCAGCCTGCCCACAAAATGCCCCCAACCTCAGAAAGAGGTTGGGGGCAGCAAGGTTGCGAGCAAAAGCAGCTTTAGGCGTTGGCGATGGCGGCCTCAATCAGACCATTAAACAGCGGATGGCAGCGGGTGGGGCGGCTCTTGAACTCGGGGTGACCCTGGCTTGCAATGAAGTAGGGGTGCACATCCTGTGGAAGCTCAATCATCTCAACCAGGCGCTCATCAGGGCTGACGCCGCTTACCACCAAACCGGCATCAATGAGTGCCTGACGGAACTGGTTGTTGACCTCGTAGCGGTGGCGGTGGCGCTCATAGATGAGCTGCGCGCCATAGACCCTCTCGGCCAACGTGCCCGCCACAATCTTGCAGGGGTAAGCACCCAAGCGCATGGTGCCGCCCATATCGTCGACATCTTCTTGCTCGGGCATCAAGTCAATGACCGGGAACTCCAGCTCATCGTTGAATTCAGCCGAAGAGGCACCGGGCATGTTGGCCGCGTTGCGCGCAAACTCGCACACAGCCGCCTGCAAGCCAAGACAGATGCCCAAAAACGGCACTTTGTTCACACGAGCATAGCGGGCAGCAGCAATCTTTCCCTCGAAGGCACGCACGCCAAAACCACCGGGCACCAATATGCCGTCCATCTCGCCTAAGATCTCATCGGCGTTGGCGTCGTTTAGCTCTTCGCCGTCAATGAGCACCACATCGGTTGTGCGGCCATTGTGGATACCAGCATGCTTTAGTGCCTCAATGATGGAGATGTAGGCATCAGGCAAACCCGTGTATTTGCCCACCACGCCAATCTTTACTACGCCATCGGTGTTGGCAGCCTTGTCAAGATAAGCGTTCCAGGTGCTCAAATCTGCCTCGCGCGGCTCAAGGCCCAGCCGCTCGCAGACCTTTACATCAAAGTTCTGCTGATGCAGATACGGCGGGATGTCATAGATGCTCGGCGCGTCCTCGCAGGCAAAGACCTCGTCAGGCTCAACATCGCAAAACATGGCAATCTTTGAGCGCATGCTGTCGGGCACGGGGTGATCGCTTCGCAGCACAAGAAAGTCCGGCTGAATGCCCAACGACTGAAGCTCCTTAACGGAGTGCTGGGTGGGTTTGGTCTTCAACTCGTGGGCAGCGGCAATATAAGGCACCAACGTGCAGTGTACAAAGCAGACGTTTTGATAGCCGGTCTCGCGGCGGAACTGGCGCGCCGCCTCCAAGAATGGCTGCGACTCAATATCGCCCACGGTGCCACCAATCTCGGTGATGACAACGTCGGCCTGGGTTTGATCGGCAATGCGGCGGATACGCTCTTTAATGGCATTGGTCACATGCGGGATGACCTGCACTGTGCCACCCAAAAAGTCACCACGGCGCTCTTTGTTCAGCAAGCTCATATAGATGGAGCCTTGGGTGACGTTTGACTCGCGGTTTAGATTCTCATCGATGAAGCGCTCATAGTGGCCCAAGTCAAGGTCAGTCTCAAGGCCGTCCTCAGTCACAAACACCTCGCCGTGCTGAAAGGGGCTCATGGTGCCTGGGTCAACATTGAGGTACGGGTCCATCTTTTGCATGGTCACCTTGTACCCGCGCGATTTGAGAAGTTGGCCGAGAGAAGATGCCGTAATGCCCTTGCCTAAGGCTGAGACTACGCCACCTGTAACAAAAATGTGTTTTGCCATTGCATGGACCCGCTTTCCTATCCCAGTTTTTTATGAAAGCGTCCCGTAGGACTTTCAAAGTCTAGAGAACAAGTGTGACAAGAATGTTTCGGGCTGAAATTTTTGTGCACTTTCTTTGAGACTCAAGACCGTGCAAACATTGCGCTACCATAGCAACCTATGGAAAACAGCACTGAAAACAAGCGACCTCAAAAAAGCGTAGCCCGCTCCACCGCGTTGATGAGCGCCTGCACGCTCGTCTCGCGCATTACCGGTTTCGTGCGCACCTGGGCTATGGCTTTTGCCTTGGGAAACACCATCCTAGCCGCTGGCTTCAGCTTGGCAAATAACCTGCCCAATATGATCTATGAGCTGGTTGCCGGTGGCGTGCTTTCAACTGCCTTTTTGCCCATCTATCTGCAACAGCGCGACCGGCGCGACAACGAGGCTGCCAGCCTTTATGCCTCAAACTTGTTCTCCATAACGCTCATTGTTATGGGTGTTATTGCGCTGGTGGCAAGCATCTTTGCACCCCAGTTCATGGCAACCCAAAGCCTCTTCAGCTCCGCAAGCGATGAAACCGTCGAAACCGCCGTATGGCTGTTCAGGTTTTTAGCCTTTGAAATCGTCTTTTATGGCATAAGCGCCATCTTTAGCGGCTTGCTCAATGCCGAACGCGAATTCTTCTGGCCGGCCATCAGCTCGGTGTTCATGAACATCATCGCCATCATCGGGTTTTTCGGCTACCCCTTCATAAGCTCACTGGGCAGCAGCATCGCGCTCAGCTGGTTGGGTATCACCATGTTGCTCTCCATTGCCGTTATGGCCTTTGTGCAGCTCCCGGCTTTGAAAAAGACCGGTGTGCGCTTGCGCTTCTATGTCGACTTGCATGGTGAGGGTTTGGGTGCAACGTTGCGCCTGGCTTTGCCGGCCATCGCTTGCACAGCCATCAATCTGGTGGCTCTAAGCTTCATGAACTCCTGCGCGCTACACGTGGCAGATAACGGCCCGTCTTCGGTGAGTTATGCCTGGATGTGGTATCAGTTCCCCTATGGCGTGCTAGGCGTGGCCCTTTCAACCGCCATGTTTACCGAGATGAGCGAGTGCACTGCCCGTCGCGACTTTGACGGCTTCAGGGCAAATTTGCTGAAGGGCTTGCGCACCACCTGGCTTTTGATCATCCCCATGGCCGCTTTGGTGTGTGCATGCGCCGACGACTTGATTGGCCTGTACACAGCCGGCAAGTTTACCGCCGAAGACATCGCCCCCATCGCTGCGCTGCTGCAAGGCTGGGCCATCAACCTGCCCATCTATGCCGGCTATATGTTTGTCTACCGCGCCTATAGCGCCATGAAGGATATGAAAACGGTGGCCATCTGCAATTTCATTTTGACCTTTGTGCAGGTGGGCCTTTACATGTATTTCACTGGCGTCATTGGCCCTGGCGGCGTGGGCCTTTGGGGCATTGCTGTTGCAGACATCGTCTTTTATGGCCTGATGCTGGTGGTGTTGCTCGTCATCTTGAGCCGTCGTGCAAGCGGGTTGGGCGTTTTAAGCCTCGGCGTACCTGTCATCAAAATCTCAGTGGCAAGCCTCATAGGCGGCGTTGTGGCATGGCTTATGGATTTTGTCATGGGCATGGTTTTTCCCATGGCCACCAATATGGGCATCGCCTTTGTCAGCCTGTGCATCCGCGGCATCGTAGCGTTGGCAGCGGTAATTATTGTTGCCCGCGTCCTGCGTGTTGATGAGATTGCCAACGTTTTGAGCAGCGTGCTCCGCAAAATCAAGCGTTCTTAAAAACGCACAGCGCTAAGCAAATCTGTGAGGGGAGCTGGCCACAATCTGCTTAGGGGCATCTCCCCCAACCCTGGCAAAAAGATCCTCAGAGGCGTCACTGCGCCGCTTTTTACCTAAACCGCAAATCGAATTTACCCAACCAAAAGAATATTTATGTGTTGCGCAGATTAATTGGAAACCTGATAATGAATCCTCGTGGGAAGAGAACTGATCTGAGCCGTGTTTGCGAGGGAAGCGCAAAGCCACGACAATCTTTACTACCCCTTTAGCGAATATTGAATAGCTGGGCTACACCCTACCGCGGAAGATACGCCGGATTAGGGACTAGCGTCAGTGTTCGCTCGTGCGGCTTCGTTCCATTGGGGGAGGGCAATAGTGCCTCAAAAAGCTGCACAAAGGAGGAATTTCATGTCCGAATCCACTGCAACCGCGCAAAAAACTCCGCGTTATGCCTGGGTAATCCTTGCAGTTACCTACCTTGCATGTGTCGCAGCACCGTTTGCACAATTCAAGATCCCGCCTCTGGCCGATTACATCATTCCGGGCGTTTTGCTCGGGACCTTCGGCATTGATGGCTCAGTCGTCGGCACCTACTTCGGCATGCTGATGACCTGCCTGACCATCTTTGGCGCCGTCTTGGCATTCCCTGCCGCCTTCATCGCACGCAAGATCGGCCTGAAGGCAACCGTGCTCATCTCCGATGCCTGCTTGGCAATCGGCGGCTTCATGTGCGCCCTGTGGGGCTGCGACAGCATCGTCGTGCTGTACGCCTCCCGTGTTATCGAGGGCATCGGCATCGGTCTTGTCGGTGTTGCCGGCCCGACCTGCGTTTCCATCTGGTTCCCTGAGTCCACCCGCGGCCGCGCCCTGGGCATCTGGGCTACCTGGGTGCCGGTAGGCTGCGTGCTGTCCTTCGGCATCATGCCCTACATCGCACAGGCATGGGGCTTCGTCTCCGTCTTCTGGCTGACTGCCTGCATCGCTACTGTCGCTTTCATCCTCTTCGCTGTCTTCTTTAAGATGCCCGAGGCTGATCCTTCCACAGCTGTTGCAGAGCCCGAGAAGATGCCGACCGTCCGCGAGTCTTTCGCATTCTTGAAGACTCCTTGGATCTGGCTGCTGGGCTGCGTCTTCTTCTGCTTCACCTTCAACACTTTGGGTATTGTCAACAACTACTACAACACCTACCTGACTCTGAACGGCTGGGATTCCGCCCTCGCCTCCAATGTCACGTCTCTGGTCACCGGCTGCGGCATCATCACTGCCCCGCTGGCTGGCTTCATCTATGACAAACTGGCAAAGCAGCATAAGAAGTACCTGATCATGGCTGTTATGTTCATGATCATGGTCTCTGTTGCCTTCATGTGGACCTCCGGCGGCACGGGCTTCACGGATGCTCAGAGCACCGGCGCCACCGCTGTCATGACCCTGAACAGCAGCGCCATCTTCAGCCTGATTATGTTCGTCGGCTTGCAGTCCATCTGCGGCGGCATGGGCGGCGGCTCCTTCCGCGCCTTCAGCCCGATGCTGGTTGCCCCGACTGCTGTCGCTGCCTCCATGGCTATGGCCGTCTTGCAGTTCATGCAGAACGTCGGCACCGGCCTCGGCTCCGTTATCTATGGCTCCTTGATTGACATGGCCGACCCCACCACCTGGGCTCTGCCGGGCAACCTGCTGCAGATTCCGCTGTGCGTCATCGCCATCGTCATCGCCTTCTGCATCAACCCTTGGGGCAAGAAGAAAGGCGAGAAGAGCGAGGACAAATAGCTCACAGTCAACCGCTTGAGTTTCTTTAAGCACTCAAAAGCTCAACGTCATAGTCCCTCGCAGACGTCGATGAAGAAGGCCCCGCACAACAGCGGGGCCTTCTTTCGTTTTTTCTGAGAGCGTCTATTTGTCGATTTCGCTGCGGTCGTCACGCAGGTCGTTGGGCATCACGCGGATATCGCGATAGCCCAGCTGCCGCACAGCATCCAAGGTGCGCCAAGGCGTGGTTAGCGCCCATTGGTGCGGCGCACAGTACTCAATCGCTTGAATGAGTGTGACGTTGTGGCGCAGGTCCGCCATGGTGTCAACATCGGGCATGGCAGGCAGATACATAACAGGCAGCCCCAAGCGCTGCGCTTTTTGGATATAGGCAGGCAGCACCGTTAAACCGTCTGCGTTATAAAACACTCCTGTGTGGTCAAAAGGTGTTTGCCGCGTCCAGCCCACAATGCTGACGCCCATCTCTTGATCGGGGCTCAGCACAATACCGCTCATGTCTCGTTCGCAAAACTCATGCAGGTAGTTAAAGCCCGTCATGATGATGTCGCCAGTCAGGGCAGGCATGTCGCAACCCATGGAAAGAATGGTGTCAAAGCCCATCTCCCACACCTGGGCAAAAGAGTCGTTGTAATGCTCGTCAAAGCTGGTGCCTGTGTCGCTTATAAACGTAAACTCACAGGGCCAGTCGCCACTTTCAGCAAACAGCTGCTCCATGGCCTCGCGCTGCTCGACACCTGGGCTTGAGATGATGATGCGGTAAGAGTCGGTTTCGTTTTGCATGTGCTGCACAATGCTGCAGCAGCATTCCGCCACGTCAAAAAGCATGCAGTGATACAAATAGGCTGCCCACTCAGGGGTCAAGCGCCCATCCTTGATGGTGCTCAGGCGAGTCTTGGTCTTGCCGGCCTCAGGCACTTTTGAAAACAACAAGATGGCGTTTTGGCGCATTGCATTCACTTCTCTTTCATCGCATATGGCTTATCGCACATTGTACCCACAAAACGAAGCAGGACCGAGCGTGAGGGGAAAGCTCGGTCCTGCTTAAAGAGGAAAGAAAGAGAGTGATTAGAATATACAAACCCCACGTTGCAAAACAGTTGCATGGCGTTTGCAAGACCGTGACGCTTGCGTTTCAAAATGGCAACGAGGGCATACAGCGCAGCAATCTGTTACCGTGTAACCAGCTCAAAAAAGAGCTCACCTATAGAAAGGCGCTTTTCTATGAACACCAGCCGCGGCGCGTTCGGTTTAACTGCAATCATCATGCTTATCTTTGGCATCATCTTTTTCGCATTCCCCGATTTTGCGGCGAAGATGTTTTCCACGTTTGTAGGCATCGCCTTTTTGTTGGCAGCCATCAGTGCGTTTCTCACCTGGGTAACACTGCGGCGCAGCATGATGGGCGGCAGCGTGCCTATCATCTCCATTCTATGTTTGGTGATGGCATTGGTGTGCTTGCTGCACCCGCTGGGTTTTGCAGAGGCCATTGGTTGGGTTATCTCTTTGTGCGTGACCATTGGTGGCATCGGGCAGCTGGCTGATGCACTGCGCAGCCCCGTTAACGGCATCGATATGACGCTGACCGTCGTCGCTTCCGTCATCGTTATTGCCTTCGGCGTCGCCTCGCTCATCCAGCCCACAATGCTCATCGTCTTTTTGGGGGCCACACTGCTGGTGGAAGGCGTTTACCTGCTCATTGCCTGCTGGCGTGCACCGGTGGTTGACAGCAATCTATAACGCTTAGGCCTCAGAGCTGGCGCTGCAAACCACGCCTTCAAAGCAATACAGCTCATCAGAAGCCACGATGAGGTAGTTGTCCTCGCCGGCAAACTCTTCATCGATGCTGGGGATAGCACACACATAGGTAAACTGTTCGAGCAGCACATCCATAAACGTCTGCAGCACGTCTTGCTCATCTTCGCCAATCACCGCATTGAGCAAATACAACCCGCCTGGTTTAAGCACGCGCTTTGCCTCGGCCAGTGCACCATTTGTTAAAAGGCTGACCTGCGGGTTTGCGCCATCGAATGAGTCATTGATGATAACGCTGTATGATGCATCTTTAGCCGCCCGCACAAACTCCAATGCGTCGGCCGTGTAGACGCCCAGGCGCTCCTGCCCTTTCGGGCCGTACGCTTTCTCAAGCTCGCCCAAGTAGAAGTGTTTGCGGGCAATTTTGACGATCACCGGGTCAATCTCCACAGCATCGATGCAGACACCCTCGCGTGACGTCAGCAAATGCTTGGGGTAGGAAAACCCGCCACCGCCTAGCATGAGAATGTTTTCAATTGTGAAGCCGGCGTCAAACATGTGGTCAAAACCGCGGTAATACTCAAAGACTGGCTCAAAGCGGCGTTCGCCCAAATAGGTTGCCGATTGAAAGCCACCGCCCACAAAGAGCACGCGCACGTCGGTGCCATCCTCGCTTTGGATGCAAAAGACCTCGGCCGGGCCAAACATCGAGGCATAAGTGTGCTCATCGCGAGCTTTGCGGCCCAGTGCACGCCGGCCAAACCAAAAGGCCCCTGCGCCTGCTGCCACGCCACCGAATACCAAACCCGTCTGCAAAACCTTGTTCACTGAGTTTGCCCCATTTCTTCTTCAGACCGCAATGATGCTACCGAGCAGCAGCAACAATGCCCACCAGTTTTTCGACAAAGGCAGGCGTCGTGCCGCAGCAACCGCCCACGATGGTCACGCCGTCAGCAACAAAGGCACGCATGTGCTCCTCGAACTCCTGCGGTGTCACATCAAAGACTGCTTCGCTACCCTCCATGTGGGGCACACCGGCGTTAGGGCGCACGCTGACGGGGCCGTTTGCTGCCGCGAGCAGCTCTGCCACCACCGGCGCCATCTCGGCCGGGCCTTGCGAGCAGTTAACGCCCACCACCTGGGCACCCGCTGCACCGAGCACTTCAACTTGCTGAGCCGGCGTGTTGCCAAACATGGTGCGCGTGCCCGCGTTGTAAGCCATAGAGGCGATTATCGGCAAGTTGCAGTTGGCCCGCACGGCTTTCACGGCTATCTCGGCTTCGGCCACATCGGTAAAGGTTTCGAGCATGATGAGGTCTGCGCCAGCTGCCGCTGCCGCTCGGGCTTGCTGGCCAAAAAGCTCCAGCGCTTCTTGTTCACTTAGCGTGCCCAAAGGGGCCAGCATATCGCCGCTGGGGCCAATATCTCCTGCCACATAGCGAGCCCCTGCCGCACGGGCACAGGCAACAGCCGCTGCATATACCTCTTCAACGCTGGCAACGTCTTTCAGGTGCCGCGCATTTGAATTGAAGGTGTTGGAAGTGATGAGCTCGGCGCCCGCCTCTACAAAGCTGCGATGCACTGCCGTGATAGCTTCGGGGTTGGCCAAGCACAGCAAGTCCGCCAGCTCGCCACCTTTCACCAAGCCCTGGGCTTGCAGTGCCGTGCCCATGGCACCATCGCCAATAAGCAGCGCTGTGCCCTCAAACACAGCGCGCAAGTTTTCATCGCTAAAGACGATTCCGTCAAACTGGTTGCTCATAATCGTTTGCCTTTCTTATGGCTTAGAGCGGCGCCTTCAGTCACACGCAACGCCACTGATGATACGGGGTTTGCCTGCCAAATCATTGGTGATAGTTACATGTTCAAACCCTGCTTGCGTCATGAGCTGGGCAGCATCGTCTAAACACGTCTCGTGCAGTTCGCAGGCAAACAAACCGCCCGCGCGCAGCAGCGGAGCTACTTCACTCAGCAAACGGCGGAAAAAGTCGAGCCCATCTGCGCCGCCATCCAGCGCCAAATGCGGCTCATAGCCAATAACTTCCTCCGATAGCCCCTCCATAACCGCAGTTGGAATATAAGGTGGGTTGCTCACCAACACGTCAAAGGGCCCTTCAGCGCCCTTTGCGCAATCAGTTTCAACGATTTCAACATGCTCACTAAGCCCCAAGGCCTCGCTGTTGCGCACCGCACACGCGACTGCTTCAGGCGAGATGTCGGTGGCAACCATCTGCAAGCCCGCTTCCTTAGCAAGCGAAAGCGCCACACAACCCGTACCACAGCCCACTTCAAGGCCGCGCCAATCTGCGGCGCCATCAGCACCTTGTGCCTCAAGCCAATCAAGCACCACCTGCACCAGCACTTCAGTTTCTGGCCGTGGAATGAGCACGCCTTTCGCGCAGCGCAGCACAATGTGCCTGAAGGCAGCCTCACCGGTCACGTATTGCAGCGGCTCCCCTGCCCCACGGCGCTTCAAGCTCTCGCGCAGTGCATCGCGCTCTTCGGTGCTCAGTGGGCGGTCAAAATAGGCGTATATCTCCACGCGGCTTAGGCCTGTTGCGGCACCCATAAGCCACTCGGCACTGCGGCGCGGGTGCTCATCGCCATGAGCTTCAAGATAAGAAACGCACCAGTCGAGGGTGCGTTTCACAGTCCATGTTTCAGCAGATGCCACTACGCTGCATCTCCGGCGGTTGCCGCTTCAAGGCGCGCCGCACGGTCGGCCGCAGCAAGGTTTTCAATCAAATCGGCCAAGCCGTCGCCTTCCAAAACGCCGCTGTAGGTGCCGTTATAGCCAATGCGGTGGTCGGTCACGCGGTCTTGCGGGCCGTTATAGGTGCGAATCTTCTCGCTGCGGTTGCCGCCGCCAATCTGGCTGCGGCGGTCGGCGCCTACGGCATCCTGCTGCTCTTGCAGCATCTTGTCGTAAAGACGTGCACGAAGCACCTGCATAGCAGCCTCGCGGTTTTGAATCTGCGACTTTTGGTCCTGTGATTGAACAACCAAACCGCTCGGCAGGTGCGTAATACGCACGGCGGAGTCAGTGGTGTTCACGCACTGGCCACCTGGGCCACCTGCGCGGTAGACGTCGATGCGCAGGTCTTCCTGCTTGATGTCGATCTCGATATCATCGGCCTCAGGCAGCACGGCAACCGTAGCCGTGGAAGTCTGGATGCGGCCCTGGCTTTCAGTCTTGGGCACACGCTGCACGCGGTGCACGCCGCTTTCAAACTTCATGGAGCTATAGACCTTATCGCCCAGCATCTTGAACTCAATCTTGGAAAAGCCGCCCTGGTCAGACGGGTTGGAGTCGATAACCTCCACCTTCCATTTCTTGCTTTCGGCGTAGCGGGTGTACATGCGGAACAAATCGCCTGCAAAGATTGCGGCCTCGTCGCCACCTGCCGCACTGCGAATCTCGACGATGATGTCCTTTTCGTCGTTGGG
>R11__coassemble_1104_pt1 | contig 15957 bp, 13 predicted proteins | sample R11__metabat2_low_PE_020 | metagenome-assembled genome bin R11 | reverse complement strand
CACCCGTTCGAGCGGAGCCCTAGTTTTCACAGCGGCCCCGGAGCGCCTTGGGAGCAGCGTGTAGATTGCCGATATATCAATTCGTCCAATTTGCTCGTAGGCGAGCTCGAGGTTTAACTGAACTGTTGGCGTATAATCATCGGTTATCTATGCAACTGATGCTTTGAAAGGTTTTGAACGTGACCCGACCTGAGTTTCCTAAACGCGCAATCGTCACTGCTGGCATGCCTTATGGCAACAAGGGCCTGCACTTTGGCCATGTGGGGGGTGTGTTTGTCCCTGCAGACATCTATGCGCGCTTTTTGCGCGACCGCATCGGCGCTGAAAACGTCTTGTTTGTCAGCGGAACCGATTGCTATGGCAGCCCCATCATGGAGGGCTACCGCAAACTCGTTGAGGCAGGCGAGTTTGAGGGCACCATCACCGACTACGTCAAGCGCAACCACGATGCCCAAAAGGCCACCTTGGATGCTTATCAGATCAGTCTGGACATCTATGAAGGCAGCGCGCTTGGGCTGGCAGGCCAGTGCCACGACAAGGTCACCGATGAGTTTTATCAGACGTTGTATGCAAATGGCTGGCTGGAGAAGCGCTCCACCCCGCAGTTTTATGACACCGAGGCTGACACCTTCCTCAATGGCCGCCAGGTCATTGGCCGCTGCCCGGTGCAGGGGTGCAAAAGCGAGAAGGCCTATGCAGATGAGTGCGATTTGGGCCACCAGTTCATGCCTGAAGATCTAATTGCTCCGAAGTCGAGCTTGACCGGCCAGACCCCCGAGCTGCGCCCGGTCACCAACTGGTATTTCAAGCTGCCCGAGTTCAGGGAGCTCATCGCCGAGCATGTTGACAATATCGCCGATAAGGACACCACCCGTGAGGTGACGGTGCAGACCATCCGCGAGTTTTTGGTGCCGCCCATCATCTACATCAAGTGCGAACTTGAAGAGCAGTACCGTGCCATTGCAGACCAACTGCCTGAGCACACCTTCCTGCCTGCCGAGAAGGGTAAGCAGTCCTTTGGCATCGAGTTTGCAGACTTTGCTGTGCGCGAAAAAGCTTTGCCGGTGCTGGCAGCTGCCAACATCCGTTACCGCAGCGGGAAAGCGTTGGTGCCCTTTAGGTTGACAGGCAACATCGAGTGGGGCGTGAAGGCCCCTGACCTTGAAGATGTCACAGGGCTTACCACCTGGTGCTGGCCAGAAAGCTTGTGGGCACCTATCAGCTTTAGCCGTGCTGCGCTCATCAACAAGGGGCGCAACGAGGAGGAATGGAAGGACTTCTGGTGCAGCGATGACGGGCGCGTCTATCAGTTCATCGGCCAGGACAACATCTATTTCTACGGCGTGGCCCAGACTGCGCTTTGGGCGGCCATGCAGGGCAAAGAGGTAACTGCTGAAGGCAGTGGGGACAATTTGCGCCAAAGCACGTTGGTGCCCAACCACCACATCCTGTTTTTGGGCAAGAAAGCCTCGAGCTCCGGTGCCGTCAAGCCGCCGCTGGCAGACGAACTTTTGGACTATTACACCGTCGAGCAGCTCCGTGCCCACTGGGCAGCGCTTGGCCTTGGGCTTAAAAGCGTCAGCTTCAGCCCGAAGGTCTTTGACCCCAAAGCAAATGAGAAGGCGCCAGACCCGGCCCTTAAAGAGGGTGCGCTGCTGACCAACGTCTTTAACCGCCTGGCACGCTCGTGCTTCTATACTGCGCAAAAGCACTTCGATGGCAAAGCTCCTTTGGGCGAGGTCAGCGCTGAAATCAAGGCAAAGTGCGAAGAGACAATCCTTGAATATGAGCAGCTCATGCACCGCTTTGAGCTGCATGCTGTCATGGCGTTGATGGATGGCTTCATCCGCGAGGCAAACAAGTTCTGGACCACCGAATCGCGCAATGCGTCTGCAAATGAAGAAGAACTTGGCGCCAATGCATACCGCCAGCTACTTATCGACGCCTTTGCGCTTTTGCGCTGCGCCACCGTGCTCATGCACCCCATCGTGCCTGAAGGCACCGAGCTGATCATCGAGCACCTTGCCATTGCTGATCATCACCCCGATATTGATGGCTACAACGCAGGTTTTACCAGCTGGGTGCATGTTTTTGAAGATTTGAGCTACTGGGCCGATGCTGAAGAAAAGGCCGCCGGCTTCAAACGCTTGAACGAGTTGCCGCCGCGCTTTGACTTCTTCTCAAAGCACCCGAGCCAGTTTAACTAGGAGAGCCTTAAAACAGATGACCCGCGCCATTCCAAAACTGTGCATTGTCCTTCCGTGCTACAACGAGGAGGAGGTTTTGCCCTCCACCATTGAGCGGTTGCGCGAAAAACTCCAGCAACTCATAGCCGATGGGTTGGTGACTGCGCAGTCTCGGGTATTGTTTGTGGATGACGGATCAAAAGATGCCACTTGGCGCATCATCTCAACGCTTGCCCATGAAGACGAGCTTTTTGAAGGCGTGAAGCTTGCCCACAACCGCGGGCACCAAAACGCCCTTTTGGCGGGGCTGGATGCGGCCCGCAGCAGCTTTGATGCCGTGGTCAGCATGGATGCAGACCTACAAGACGACCCGAATGTCATCGACGAGATGGTTGAGCATTATTGCAACGGTGCCAACATCGTGCTTGGTGTGCGCGACGATCGCAGCACCGACACGGCGTTTAAGCGGGGCACCGCAGGGCTGTTCTACAAGTTCATGCGTGCCATGGGCGCAGACACCGTGGATAATCACGCAGATTTCCGTTTGATGGACACCCAAGCCCTCGATGCGTTGTTTGAATATGCCGAGACCAACCTGTTTTTGCGCGGCGTCATCGTTGACATCGGTTTGAATGTGCAAAAGGTCTTCTACAAACGTGGCGAGCGCCAAGCGGGGGAGAGCAAATACCCCCTGCACAAGATGATTGCCTTTGCCACCAACGGCATCACGAGCTTTTCTATCCGCCCGCTTCGCATGATTGGCGTCGTTGGCGCCATTGCCATCCTCGTGAGCATCGTTGCTATTGTGTACTCGCTCATCCAGACGGGTCTTGGCAATGTTGTGTCAGGCTGGCCTACCCTCATTTGCTCCATCTGGTTTATCGGCGGCGTTCAGCTGCTGTGCCTGAGCGTGCTCGGTGAATATATCGGCAAAATCTATCAGGAAACCAAGGCCCGCCCGCGCTACCTCATTCAAGAGAACACCCTGAAGCGCTAGGCGCTTGAGTCTTGTGTATCTGGGCATGAAAAATGCCTCGCCCCCCGTTGGTAGGATGAACCCACCTCAATAGGTGGGTGCCCGCATCAGGTTTTCCGGCTTCCACAACAGTGGAGGATGCCCGTACGCCCTGAAATCTGAGGCCCCAAAAGTTCATGCATCGGTCCATCGCATAAATTGACGCCAATCGAGAGGCGAAGCTTGATTTGAATATAGCAGCGCCAGAATCTATTAACAGTCTTGACTTCAACACATTTCACGTTCAGAATTTTGATAGTTATGGCGCTTATTCAGCAGAATATGTGGCATAATCCTTACTCGCGCGCGAGTGGCGGAACGGCAGACGCGGTGGTCTCAAAAACCTCTGTCGAGAGACGTGTGGGTTCGAATCCCACCTCGCGCACCACTAAAACTAGGCGGGCCGCTGGCATGAAGCTGGCGGCTCGCTTCTTTATCGCTGCACACTTCGGAGCTTTTGAATACAATACGTACCTATGATTTTAAATGTCGACAAAATCACCAAATCCTTTGGCACCCGCACCCTGTTTGCGGAGGCCTCGCTGCGCATAAACGAACGGGACCGCTATGCGCTGGTGGGGCCTAATGGCGCCGGCAAGACCACCATGATGAACATCATCGCTGGCCTGGACAGCCCCGACAGCGGCACCATCGTCTTTGGCAAGGGCGTAAAGCCGGGCTATCTGGAGCAGGAAGCCATCGAGATGGAAGGCCGCAGCGTGCTTGACGAGGTTATGACCTCTGTGGCCGATGTGGCTGCCATGGGCGACAAACTGGCTGAGCTGGAGCTCGAACTCGAGGTGGCCAGCGAGGCTGAGCACGAGCGCCTGTTGGAAGAGTATGGCCGCTTGCGCAACCGCTATGAGGCCCGCGATGGCTACAACATCGAAAGCTTGGCCCGGCGCGTGCTGTTCGGCTTAGGATTTCATGAGGAAGACATGGAGCGCTCCACCGATGAGTTTTCCGGTGGCTGGCAGATGCGCATCGCTTTGTCGAAGCTGCTGCTGCGCAAACCCGAGATTTTGCTTTTAGACGAGCCCACCAACCACCTCGACTTAGAGAGTGTGCGCTGGCTTGAAAACTTCCTGCGCTCTTATGACGGTGCGGTGCTGGTGGTAAGCCACGACCGCGCCTTCATTGATGGCATGGTCAACCACGTGGCAGAGATTGCCAACGGCCGCCTGCAGCTTTATACCGGCAATTACTCCGACTATGAGCGCCAGCGCGTGGAACGCCGTGAGCAGCTCATCGCCATGAAAGAAGCCCAGGACAAAGAGATTGCCCACCTGGAGGCCTTCATCGAGAAGTTTCGCTATAAAGCCACCAAGGCCAAACAAGCCCAAGACCGCGTGAGGAAACTTGAGAGGATCATGGCCGAGCGCATCGTTGTTCCTGAAGAGAAAAAGACGGTGCACTTTAACTTTCCGCAGCCCAAACGCACTGGTGACTGTGTCATGCACTTGGAGGGCGTGAAGAAAGGCTACGGCGAAAAGGTTGTCTATGACAACTTCGACCTCAACATCTGGCGCGGCGAAAAGATTGCGCTGGTGGGGCCTAATGGTGCCGGCAAGTCGACGCTTTTGAAGATGATTGCCGGTGTTGAAAAACCCGATGCGGGCCGCCTCATCAATGGCACCCATGTGCACATCAGCTATTTTGCTCAGCACCAGCTGGAGGAGCTGAGCCTGAACAAAACCGTTTTTCAGGAGCTTGATGCGGTTGCCCCTGGTTGGACTATGAGCGAGGTGCGCAGCCTGCTGGGTGCGTTTCTGTTCAGCGGAGACGATGTTGAGAAAAAGGTGAAGGTGCTCTCTGGTGGCGAGAAGTGCCGTTTGGCCTTGGCAAAGATGCTGGTGGCGCCCACACCGCTGCTGTGTCTGGATGAACCCACCAACCACCTGGATGTGGCCAGCTCAGACATTCTCGAGCAGGCTTTAAAAAGCTTCACCGGCACCATTGTACTTATTACCCATGACCGCCACCTGATCCGCTCGGTTGCCGACCGCATCCTCTACATTGAGGATGGCCATGTTACCGATTATCAGGGTGACTACGACTATTACCTCTTCAAGAGCGGCCAGGTTGACGCTCAGGGCAAACCGGTTGCCACTGCTGAAGAGATCAACCTGAAGATGTCGAAGCACCCCGACATGAAGCCTGCTGAAAAGCCGAAGGCGGCCATCCCAGTGAACCGAAAGGCCAACCGCGTCAGCGCGGCAAACGCCGGTGCGGCAACAAAGGGCAGCGCTCCGAAGACCAAGGAGCAAAAACGCGCCGAAGCCGAGGCCCGCAACCGTGCCTACCGCGTGCTCAAAAAGGAACGCGAGCGCTTGGCCGTGGTTGAAAAGCAGCTGGAGGCCGATGAGGCTCGAAACGAGGAGCTGCTGGCGCTGATGGCAGACGAGTCGCTGTATGCCGACAAGGAACGCTTTGACGAGTGTTTGAATGAATATAACGAGCTGAAGGCCCGCATCCCGAAACTTGAGGCGGAATGGCTTGAGCTTTCAGCCACCATCGAAACAGAAATGAACAAAACAGGGGAGGGCAAATGAGTTCTCTCAGCGGAAGTGTTATCCAAGAAATTATCTTTGCGGTGCTGATGGTCTTGGCGTTTATCCCTGCCATCGTTTTGCACGAATGTGCCCATGGTTTTGCCGCCTATAGATTAGGCGATAACACGGCAAAAAACGCTGGCCGCCTTACGCTTAACCCGGTTGCCCATGTTGACCTGTGGGGCACCGTTATCATCCCGGGCCTGCTGATTTTGATGTCGGTGACCACCGGCGCAGGCATGATCTTTGGCTACGCAAAGCCGGTGCCCTATAACCCCCGCAACTTTAAAAACATCCGCCAAGGCGAGGTTATCGTTGGGCTGGCCGGGCCTGCCTCAAATTTGTTGATGTGCTTGATCGGTGCCGCTATTGCCCATGGTGCAGATGCACTGGTGGGTGTGGTCGCAGGCGCCGGCATCGACACCTACTTTTTAATCTATGTTTGGTACTTCGGCGCCTATTTCTGCATGATCAACCTGTGCTTGGCGTTTTTCAACTTGATCCCCATCCCGCCTTTAGACGGAAGCTCAATCGTAGCTCCGCTTTTGACCGACAACGGCCTGCGCATCTACTACAAAGTTCAGCGCTATGCCATGTTCATCCTGCTGCTTTTGATTTTGGTGCTGCCCTATTGCACTGGCATCGATATTTTGGGGTGGTATCTCAACTTGACGGCAGGAAATATCGCCAACCTCCTTCTGGGGCTTTAAAGCGAGCACTTATGGACGCATTCGATAAAGCCATAGCCGAAAGCTTGCGCCGCCAGCGTGCCGGCCTTGCCCCCGCGCAGTTTGAGCGCAAGACACCCATCGTGGCTGCACATGCATCTGAGGCAGTTGACCCCTTTAGCCCCGAGGCGGTGTTGCGGGCGGCCAACGAGGACGACGACCTCTACGACCCCTACAGCGACTATATGGACATGCTGTCAGCCTCGGAATATGACGAGCTCGAAGAAGACCCCTGGAGGTGAGGCGTACGTGTATGTGGTGATGATCACCGGAGGCATTGGTAGCGGTAAATCTGCAGTGCGCCGCCTGCTTTGCGAACATGGGGCGGCAAGCGTCGATTTAGACGAGATCGCACGGGTGCTCTTGCAAACCAGAGAGCCCATGCGTGCCGAGTTGGTGGATGAGTTCGGTACAAAGATTTTGGATGAAGATGGCAACGTTGACCGAGCGGCATTGGCTGCAGCTGCTTTTGCAACTGCAGAGGCCACGCAGGCTATGAATGCCATCACCTTTCCCTATATAACCACCGAGGCGGCAAAATACCTGGTGGGGCCCTGTTGCGTGCCCACTACCAAGGCCCCTGTTGTTGCCGTCGAGGTGCCGCTTTTGACCGAGGTGCCCGAGTTTGCCACCATCGCCGATGAGGTCATCGCTGTTGAGGCCCCCTCTGAGGTGCGCCTTGCGCGCTGCGTTGCTCGGGGGATGGATGCCTACGACGTGCTGCAGCGCATGCAGCAGCAGCCTACAGATGCTGCCCGCCGCGTTGTAGCAACCACCATCTGCACAAACGCTGGGACTGAAGATGAACTAGCGGCCTGGGTTGATGAGTGGTGGCACGAGCGCGAAGACGCAGGGGTCTTTGGGGCATAGGCGCATGTGCGCACTTTGGTGAAAGGGCAAACGTGACCGATATTTTGAGCATCTATAACTGCGGCTTTAACAAACATCTTGGTCTGCGTGTGGTCGAGGTGTGCAAGACCCGTGCGGTGGTTGAGCTGGAAATCAAGCCGGAGCACCTGCAGCCCCACGGTTTTGTGCACGGCGGGGTGACCTTGGCGCTGCTTGAGACGGCGGCAAGTGCTGCCACCTGCGCAAATGCAGATTTAGAGACCGAATACCCCTTTGGGGTGGGCATCAACGTTAAGCACAAAAAGCCTGGCGTTGAGGGAGTGTTGCGGGCAAGTGCCGAGCTGGAAAGCGAAAGCATCTCTGAGTATTCCGGTGCTCTAAAGCAGACTTGGCGCATCTGCGCAACCGATATGGCTGGTGACGTTATCTCTGAAGGCACCTTTGAAAGCAAAATCGTCAGCAAGGAATACCTCGCACGCAGGCACAAGGGGTATTCTTAAAGACCGTAACCGAGATTAGCAGGATAGGGCATATATGCTTGAGGACTCCACAAACCCCAAAGCGCAGGCAAGCGTCATCGGTGGTCACCGCGAAGAGGGCCACCAGTTCAGGGTTGTTGCTCCTTACGAGATGAGCGGGGATCAGCCCCAGGCGGTCGAAAAACTCACCGAAGGCGTCAAAAGCGGCAAACGCTACCAAACCTTGCTTGGCGTGACGGGCAGCGGCAAGACCTTCACCATGGCCAAGGTTATCGAGGCTTGCCAGATGCCTACGTTGGTCATGGCGCCCAACAAGACGCTGGCTGCCCAGCTGTGCTCCGAGCTCAAGGAGTTCTTCCCCGACAACCCGGTGGTCTATTTTGTCAGTTATTACGACTACTACCAGCCTGAGGCCTATGTGCCCCAGACTGATACCTTCATCGAGAAAGACTCCTCCATCAACGAGGAAGTCGAGAAGCTGCGCCATGCAGCAACGGCGGCGCTGCTCACCCGCAAAGACGTGATTGTGGTGGCATCGGTCAGCTGCATCTATGGCATTGGTAGCCCAGATAACTACATGGAGATGTCGGTGTTTTTAGACATCGATGTGCCTTTAGAGCGCGATGACTTCATCCATCGGCTTATCGATATCCAATATGACCGCAACGACTACGACTTGCAGCGCGGTTGCTTTAGGGTGCGTGGCGACATTGTGGACGTGTTCCCGCCGTATGCCGACAACTTGCTGCGGGTGGAATTTTTTGGCGACGAGGTAGACTCCATCACCGAGGTGGACAAACTCACCGGCGAGGAGGTCATGCGCTATAAATCCACGCCTATCTGGCCGGCCAGCCACTATGTCACCAGCCAGCCCAATGTAAAGGCCGCCCTTGCTGGTATTCATGAAGAGCTGCTGCGCCGTCTGCAGGAGTTGCGCACCGACGGCAAACTGCTGGAGGCTCAGCGCCTTGAGCAGCGCACCTCCTATGATGTTGAGATGCTTGAGACCATGGGCTTTTGCACGGGCATCGAAAACTACTCTATGCACATGGATGGCCGAAAGCCCGGCGAGCCGCCCTACACGTTGCTGGACTACTTTGGCGGCAAGGACTTTTTGACCATCATCGACGAAAGCCACGTCACAGTTCCGCAGATTCGCGGCATGCATGAAGGCGACCGCAGCCGCAAGATCACCCTGGTTGAGCACGGCTTCAGATTACCCAGCGCTTTGGACAACCGCCCGCTTCGCTTTGACGAGTACGAAGCGCGCATCCCGCAGTTCATCTATGTCAGCGCCACCCCAGGAGATTACGAGGAGCGCGTCAGCGAGCAAGTGGTGGAACAGATCATCCGCCCCACGGGCCTGCTTGACCCTGAGATTGTGGTGCGCCCCACCAAAGGCCAGATCGACGACTTGCTCGGCGAGGTAAAAGACGCAGTGGATGCAGGCGAGCGCGTGTTAGTGACAACGCTTACCAAAAAGATGGCCGAAGAGCTTACCGACCACCTGCTTGATCAGGGCGTTAAGGCAAACTACCTGCACAGCGATATCGGAACGCTTGAGCGTGTCGAGATTTTGCGGGACTTGCGTGCAGGAAAGTTTGATGTGCTGGTGGGCATCAACTTGCTTCGTGAGGGCCTGGACTTGCCCGAGGTCTCACTGGTGTGCATTTTGGATGCCGACAAGGAAGGCTTTTTGCGCAACAAACGCTCGCTGATTCAGACCATTGGCCGCGCCGCCCGCAATGTCTCGGGGCGCGTCATCATGTATGCCGATGTCATCACCGACAGCATGCGCATTGCTTTGGATGAGACGGCCCGTCGTCGCGAAATCCAGATGGCCTACAACACCGAACACGGCATCGAGCCCCAGACTATCCGCAAAGCCATCAACTCCATCATGGATCAGCTCGCAGACGACGACGAGGCTGCCGAAGGCCCCACGGAAGGGGAGTCTTTGGCAGACGAGATTGCCACCATGGGCAAGGCCGAGGTCTTGCGCATGATTGCCATGTTAGAAGAGCAGATGGCCGAGTCTGCCGAGAAGCTTGACTTTGAGGCGGCCGCCCGCTTGCGCGACCAGATTGTCTCGCTGAGGGCCAAGGTGGAAAGCACCGATGAGCAAGAGGCGCTCAAACGCTTGAAATCCACCGCCCGCAAGGGCTCGTATTCTGGTACCCGCAAAAACTTGGCGAAAAAGAAGCGGTGAGGCACAACCTGTGGGCAGCTTTAAGAAGCAAAACGACGAGATTGCGGTGTTGTTGATGGTGTCGGGCGGGTCCGACTCCGAAGCGATGCTGGAGCTTTTTTGCCTGCTTGCAGCTGGTGCACCTGCAAAGGGCCCCCAGGGTGAAGCGCTCCTTGCCATGGTGCGTGAAGCGCTGCCTCATGCAGCGGCTTTAAGCCTAAGGGTTCTTCACATCAACCACCTTTTGCGTGGCGAGCAATCTGATGCTGACGAGGCGTTTGTGGTTGGGCAATGCGAAAACTTTGGCGTTAGTTATGAGGTGCGCCGCATCGATGTGGGAACGCTGTGTGCGTCATCGTCAGCCGGCATGGAAGCTACAGCCCGTGCGGCGCGCTATGCTGCGGCCAACGACGCACTCGATGCCTTTGCAGCCGAGGCGCGCCTTTCCCCCGAGCGGGCTCTCATCTGCACGGCTCACACATTAGATGACCGCGTAGAGACCTACTTGATGCGCACCTTGGTGGGTTGTGGCCCGGGTGGCCTTGCCTCCATCCCGCGGCGCAACGGGCGCATTCTCAGGCCCCTCTTAAGCGCCACCCGCCAGCAATTGCGGGAGTTCTTGCGCGAACAGCACCCTGGCGTTGCCGATGAGCAGCTCTGGCGCGATGACCCCACCAATGACGATGGCAGCAATTTCCGCAGCCAGGTGCGCAACAAGCTGGTGCCGGTGATGAACGAGCTGCGCCCGGGCTTTGAGCGCAGCTTGGAGCGCACAATGGACCTTATCGCCGATGAGGATGCTGCGCTTAGTGCCTCTGCCGCTTGCACTGTTTATACAAACTTGAGCCTGGAAGGGGAGTGTACTTTGCTTCCCTGCTCGGCCCTTACAGCTTTGAGCCGCCCTCAGGCTCGCCGCGTGCTGCGGCAGTGCTTGTTGGCCGTGAATGCCGATGCGCGCCTGCAGGCAGCCCAAATCGAGCGGGTGCTTGAGCTGGTAGCTGCAGGTGGCACCTTCAGCACCGAGGTTGACGGTGGCATCCGTGTGCAAAGCGACGGTTGTAACATCACCATGCTCATTGCCCAGTAATGGAACTTTTGCGCAAACCGTGCGCTTGGTGCTGTGCATGCCATCAAGTTATGTTACGAATTGATAATGCTTGTTTTTAATCCCAGTATTTGATGGGATAATGTGCAAACTTGTACCGACGGACTGGAGAGACGATGCAGCTGCATCCCGACATTTCCGAAGTCGTTTTGACCGAGGAACAGATAAAGGCACGTGTGGCCGAGCTGGGCGCGCAGATCACCGCCGATTATGCCGGCGAGGACCTCGTTGTGGTCTCGGTGTTGCGCGGCGCTGCTATCTATATGGCCGACCTTGTGCGTGCCATAGATATGGATGTCGAGATGGACTTCATGGCTGTCAGCTCCTATGGCGATGGCGTGACATCCTCCGGCGTAATCAACGTCACCAAGGACTTGAGCAGCTCTATTGAGGGCAAGAATGTCTTGATTGCCGAAGATATTCTCGACACGGGCCAGACCTTGGCTTACTTGATTGAGATGCTGCGCGCGCGAAACCCCAAGTCCATCACTGTTGCGGCCTTCCTCAAAAAGGATGGCACGCAAAAGGTGGACGTCGATTGCAAGTATGTGGGCTTTGCCTGCCCCGATGGCTTTATTGTGGGTTATGGCCTCGATTATGCCGAGCACTACCGCAACTTGCCTTATATTGGCATTCTTAAACCCAGTGTCTATGAGAACTGAAAACGCATTACAAGGAGATTACTGAGCGTGGACAACCCCAACCAGCAACCGAACAACCAACAACCGCCGCAGCTGCCACAACAGCAGCCGCCGCAGCGCAACAACAAACCTGGCAACAACCATAGCAGCAATCGCCGCATCATCCTGATTGTGCTGATTGTTGCCATTATTGCTGCCGTCATCGGCACACAGCTTGGCAACAGCTTCAATGGAGGTGGCGAGAGCGGCGAGGTCGAGGCGCTGACTACCAGCGAGTTTGTATCTGCCGTCAACGACAAAATGGTTTCTGAGGTCACCTATCACGTTGCCTCAGCCACACTCAGCGGCACCTACTACAAGGATGCAGCAGACAAGAAGGCTGACAAGACCACCGAGTTCACCTCTACCTACACCGGTGAGGACACGCTGGAAGAGCTGATGGCCAAGCACGACGAGATTTCCTACAACGAAGACGTTGCCACCAACAGTTTGCTGGTGACCATCCTTTCCACGGTTTTGCCCCTGCTTATCTTTGTGGGCCTGCTCATCTTCTTTATGAATCAGATGACAGGTGCCAACTCCAAACAGATGCAGTTTGGCAAAACCAAGGCAAAGAAGAACGCCGACGAGACGCCTAAGACACGCTTTGCAGATGTTGCCGGCATCGATGAGGTGGTTGATGAGTTGGAGGAGGTCAAAGACTTCCTTGCCAACCCGGCCAAATACCAATCCATGGGCGCTAAGGTGCCCCGTGGTGTGCTGCTGGTGGGCCCTCCGGGCTGCGGCAAGACGCTGCTTGCAAAGGCTGTTGCCGGCGAGGCGGGCGTGCCGTTTTTCAGCATCTCTGGCTCCGACTTTGTTGAGATGTTTGTAGGCGTGGGCGCATCCCGTGTGCGCGATCTGTTTGCCCAAGCGAAAGAAGCGGCGCCTTCCATCATCTTCATCGACGAGATCGACGCGGTGGGCCGCCAGCGCGGCACCGGCATGGGCGGTGGCCACGATGAGCGCGAGCAAACCTTGAATCAGCTGCTCGTTGAGATGGACGGTTTTGAGGAAAACGAATCGGTCATCTTGATTGCTGCCACCAACCGCGTTGATATCCTCGACCCGGCGCTGCTGCGCCCAGGCCGTTTCGACCGCCAAATCACGGTGACCTCGCCTGATAAGAAGGGCCGTGAGCAGATTTTGAAGGTGCACTCGAAGGGCAAGCCTTTGGCCTCTGGCATCGATTTGAGCCGTGTTGCACAGCTGACCAGCGGCTTTACTGGTGCTGATCTTGCTAACTTGATGAATGAGGCAGCCTTGCTTGCCGCTCGCAATAACAAGAAGTTCATCACCTCCGATGAGCTCAACGAGGCCTTCGAGCGCCAAATCGCCGGCCTGCAGCGCAAGGGCCATGTGCCCACCGAGAAAGAGCGCCGCACCATCGCATACCACGAATGCGGCCATGCACTGGTTGGCCACTTGCTTGATAACGTTGACCCCATCCACAAGATCACTATCATCAGCCGTGGCGCTGCTGGTGGCTACACGCTTTCCATCCCTGAGGAAGACAAGGGCCTGGAGAGCAAGAACGAGATGATTGACGATTTGGCGATGTTTTTGGGTGGCCGTGTGGCAGAAGAGATCGCCATTGGCGACATTACCACCGGTGCCAGCAACGACCTCGAGCGTGCCACCAAGAAGGCACGTCAGATGGTCACCGTCTATGGCATGAGCGATGCGCTGGGCCATCGCGTCTATGGTCAAGCCGAACACAACCCGTTCTTGGGCCGCGACTACAATGTGACGCCTGACTACAGCGACGAGACCGCCAACCTCATCGATGCCGAGGTAACGCGCTTGATGGATGATGCATACGCAACGGCAAAGCGCCTGCTGACTGAAAACCGCGATCAACTTGACTTGATGGCTTCGGTGCTGCTTGAGCGTGAAACCATCGATGGCGACGCAGTTGAGGCACTTCTCAATAACCGCTGGGATGAGTTTGTGGCTATGGAGGCCGCTGGCAACACGCGCAAATCAGGCGACCTGTTCGGTTTTAACGAGACAGCCACCGCTCAAACTGCGGCACCTGCGCCTGAAGCCACCCAACCAGTTGAGGGCGCTGAAAGTGCGCCGGCAGGCCAGAATCTGCCGTCGGCAGGTGCGTAGCGCCTCGCAGATATTGCATAAGGCAATCCAACAGAAGGGCAATCCGTTTGGGCTGCCCTTCTGGTTTAATAGGCACCATAACTTTTTGACCAATTTAGTCGCAGCGCTTGAAAGGGGAGCACGACAATGGATCATGCAAAGATTGAACAAGGCGTACGCCTGATTCTTGAGGGTGTGGGCGAAGACCCTGACCGCGATGGGCTGCTTGATACGCCGGCTCGCGTGGCACGCATGTATGAAGAAATCCTTGCCGGTATGAACCAGGACCCGGCCGAGCTTTTCGTCAAGCGCTTTGATGTGGGCCACCAAGAGATGGTCATCGTTCACGACATCCCGGTCTATTCCATTTGCGAGCATCACCTGGTGCCCTTTTATGGCGTTGCTCATGTTGCCTATGTGCCCAACTCCGACGGCTGCGTGTGCGGCATCAGCAAACTTGCCCGCTTGGTTGACCTCTATGCTCGCCGCGCTCAGGTTCAGGAACGCCTGACTTCGCAGGTGGCAGACACGTTGATGGAGCAGCTCAACCCTGAAGGTGTCATGGTTATCATGGAATGCGAGCATATGTGCATGACCATGCGCGGCGTGAAAAAGCCCGGCTCAAAGACCACCACCTCAGCTGTGCGCGGCAACTTCAGAAACAACGAAAGCACCCGCGCCGAGGCTATGCGTCTCATTACTCAGGGCCGCTAACAGTTAACCGGCGAGGCGTTCATGGTGTGGAAGTGCGGCACATTCACGTTTGAGCAAGGCCCAGTGCTCATGGGTATTCTCAACGTAACGCCCGATTCCTTTAGCGATGGCGGCCAGCACAACTTATTTGATGATGCGTGCGCCTTTGCAAAGGAACTGGCGGCTGCTGGTGCTCAGATTATCGATGTGGGTGGCGAGTCCACACGCCCGGGCTCAGACGAGGTTGCTGTTGAAGAAGAGCTAAGCCGTGTGCTCCCCGTGGTTGAAACCTTGGCCAAGCAGGGCTTTTGCGTCAGCATTGACACCCGCCATGCAGCAGTTGCCCAAGCCTGCCTTAAGGCCGGCGCCCACATCATCAACGACGTCAGCGGCTTTAGAGATGCTGCTATGGTCGATGTTGCCGCAAGCTCAGATTGCGGCTGTGTCGTCATGCATATGCAAGGCGAGCCCAAATCAATGCAGCAGGCTCCAACCTATACAGATGTGGTAGGGCAAGTCGGCGAATACTTGGTTAGTCAAGCGAAACGTCTTGAAGAGGCTGGTGTTGCGCCTGAGCGCATCTGCCTCGACCCAGGCCCCGGGTTTGGAAAAACGCCTGAGCAAAGCAGCGCCCTCATAGAGGCCACGCCGCATTTGAGCGCGTTGGGATATTCGTTGATGGTGGCTGTCAGCTGCAAATCGTATATCGGTGCCTATACCGGGCTTTCAAAGCCGCAAATGCGCGATGAGACAAGCGCCTTGTGCACTGCAGCGGCTTTTCATGACGGAGCGTTTGTTGGCCGCGTGCACAATGTGGAGGCTGCAGTTGACGCCTTCAAGAACTCGCGCCGGGCTTTTGTTGCCCTAGGCTCCAATATGCAAGACCCCCACCAGCAGCTTGATGATGCGGTGAACGCCATGCGCATCAGCATCCCTCACACGTGGGTGGTGCGGGTCTCGTCATATGTGCACAGCGAGCCGGCCTACAAGGAAGATCAAGCCGTCTTTGTAAACGCCATGGCACAGGTACAAACACTGCTTGAACCCGAAGAGCTTTTGTGTCACCTCAATCGCATTGAGGATGAGCAGGGGAGGGTTAGGCATGAGGCAAACGGGCCGCGCACGCTTGACCTTGATATCACCGACTTTGAGGGCGTCGTTAGCACAGACCCCCACCTGACGCTGCCACACCCCCGTGCCCTTGAGCGCGATTTTGTGGTCACGCCGCTTCTGGAAATTGCTCCGGGTTGTGTGCTGGCAGATGGCTCAGTTGTAAATCGCGACATGGTGGCTTACGGCAAAGTCATCACCAATTAGTAAAATCACTGGATTCTTCTGCATAAATGTGTCGGGCAACGTCACTTTGATGTGATAGTATTGCTGCTGTG